>Ga0209607_1000788_pt1 | contig 27407 bp, 31 predicted proteins | sample AD_UKC117_MetaG_FD_184413 | JGI IMG/M metagenome (GOLD analysis project Ga0209607, IMG submission 184413) | Active sludge microbial communities of municipal wastewater-treating anaerobic digesters from Hong Kong - AD_UKC117_MetaG (SPAdes)... | ecosystem: Engineered > Bioreactor > Anaerobic >... | reverse complement strand
AAGGAACTCAAGGCACAAGGTCGAACAGGGATTACCCATGAAGAATATCAGGAGCTCAAAAAACCTACCCCAAAGTACGACCGTAGTACGACCGTAGTACGACCGAATAACGACCGTAGTACGAAATGTAGTACTCCTGCTCCTGCTCCTGCTCCTGCTCCTGCTCCTGCTCCTGCTCCTGATAAAAAGACGGTGGTGGTGGAGGTAGCAACACCTCTCGCACGCACGCAAGCGCGCGCGACCGCCGCCGCCGCCGCCGTTCTTGATTGCGGGGTAGTCGAATACGCGAATCCGATAGCAAGGGCGTCACCCTCTCTATCTCTGGATGTTATTGAAAAGATTAGGGGAATATGGAACGAAAAGTGTGAGCCATACGACATATCGCAATTGGCTCCAGTCAGGAAATGGCCGGCAAAAAGGCTGACGGCGCTCAAAGTTTTCTGGAAAAATCAAGTGGATGGGAGTGTTGATACCTTCGGAAAGCTAGTTGATCACCTGCTAACTAAGCCGCTCATGATCGGGAAGACCGATCCTAAGCCTGGGTATGACAGGCCATGGTCAATGACGCTAGATTGGGTGCTAGACCCGGATAACACGATCAAAGTCTGGGAGAATTTTTGATGGCTGACCAACCTCTCGCGAGCATGGAAGCCGAACAAGCCGTGATTGGCGGCGCGCTGATTGCGCCGGTGGCCTTCGCGGATATCGCCGCCGTGGTGTCTGCTGGCGACTTCACGACCGAGTTGCATCGCAAGATTTTCAGTGCTATGTCCGCCATGGACGCGGCAAAACAGCCGATTGACCTGGTGACGGTGGCCGAGTGGCTTGAGGCGAAAGGCGAGCTTCAGGATGGCGACTGGGCCTACATCGGGGCATCGGTTCGTGACACGCCAAGCGCGGCCAACGTGCTGTCCTACGCGCGCATCGTCCGTGACCGGGCCAAGCGCCGGGCGCTGGTGCAGTTGGGAGCCGAGTTGCAGGGCTGGGCCTTCCGCGATGGTGACGCGGAAAAGTCGCTGCTCAAGCTCCAGCAAGCCCTTGAGCGCCTGGACAGCGGAAACGAGTCGAGCGGGCTGGTGCCACTGCAATCGATCCTGTCGGGCTGCATCGCGGCGATTGACCAACGCTTTCAGGGCATCGCGCCGGTCGGAGTTAGCACCGGGCTGACCGACTTAGACAACCTGCTGCATGGCCTGCAAGCAGGGAAGCTCTACGTCATCGCAGGACGGCCGGCAATGGGCAAGTCGCTGCTTGGCCTGCAATTCGCAGAACGAATGGCGTCCCATGAAGGGAAGCCGACCGCGTTTTTCACTGCCGAAATGCCAAGCCTAGAGCAGGTTGAACGACTGCTTGCGAGCGTCGGGCGCATCAGCCTGGACTCGATTCAGACCGGAAAATTATCCGAGTCCAACTGGGCACAACTGTCGAGCGCATCGGCGATGCTGAGCGGCGCAAAGCTTTGGTTCGATGAGACGACCGACCCTCAGTTAACGGGCCTGCTATCGAAAGCGCGGGCGCTGCACCGCAAGCACGGCCAGACCGGCATGGTGGTTGTTGATCATGCCGGCCTGGTGGATGGAGGTGGAGATAACCGCGTTCAGCAGCAATCTGAGGTTGCGAGAAAGCTCAAGTCGCTCTCCAAGGAACTCGCCTGCCCGGTTGTTGCTCTGGTGCAGCTTAACCGCAAGCTCGAAGAACGTCAGAATAGGCGCCCAATCTTGTCCGATGTGAGGGATTCGGGAGAGTGGGAAGCATCAGCGGATGTATTAGCTGGAATTTACCGAGACGACTATTACAACCCGGACAGTATCGATAAGGGTTGCGCCGAATTGATTATCCTCAAGCGGCGGGGCGGAAAGATTGGAACTATTCCTCTGAGGTTCAATGGCGATCATGCCAGGTTCGAGTCGCTATCGGGCGGGCTGCCATCCTGGAATCAGCCTGCTGTTGTTCCTCCCATTCGCAAAAGAGGTATCGAATTATGACCAAAGCCGAAATCACTGAATTAGCCGATGCTCATTGGGGTTATGTCAAATCCGTTCTCGAAGCTCATAACGAAGACCCGAAGATTATCGAGCAATGCGGATTCCACTACCGAGAGGCGTTTATCCACGGATTCAAGCATGGTGTTGAGCCGTGCGGAGTCGAGATGAGAAATCCGCGCAAGAGACGGCGGAGTGCCGAAAATGCCGAATAGATCGATTATCTCGATCTGTCCGCATTGCGGAGATGAAGCAAGAGGGTATTTGTTTTTGACGCCGGACGGGCACACTATCCGCTCGTATTGGTGTCGAGAGCACGGCGATGTAGTGCCGAGAGGTAATGACGATGACGACGATAAAGAGCATAGCAGTTTGCCCGATGTGCAAGACGGTATTCCCACTGCCTCTGCTATGGTCGAACGGGGTAGGCTCGAAGTTGAGACGGGATTTCATGTCCTGCAAAAAGCAAAATGGATCGGACCGCCTGCCGGCTTAAAGAGGGCTACAATATGATTGATTGCAAACCACTGCTTGATTTTATCGCAAATGCTGAGCATGACGGGCATCCAGACTATAATGCTGTGTGGGGGGGGATCAAAGCCAAGGATCGTCCGACAAAAAAGCTAACCGAGATGACGATTGGCGAGGTGCTCGACTGGCAAGACATGATTGACCCTCATTATCGCAGTGAGGCGGTCGGACGCTATCAAATCATGGAAGATACGCTACGAGGGCTCTATCCAGACGCCGGACTGTCCGTTGCTCACCTATTCAGTTCCGAGAATCAAGATCGGCTCGCGATTCAACTGCTACGGCGCCGTGGCCTTGGCGATTATATTGCTGGTAGGCTATCAACCGAGCGGTTTGCGAATAATCTCGCGAAAGAGTGGGCATCGTTGCCGTGCGTGTCGGGCGAGAAGAAGGGCCGTAGCTACTACAGCGGCGATGGGCTGAATCATGCACTGGTTGATGTCGAACCTTTCCTAGAGGCCGTTAGGCGGGTTTTAAGGTACAATTGAGGGAAGAAAATGAGATATTTTCCTGGCAGTATGGGGTTTTTGATAGCAATGATAGCTACTGATGAATTTCGCCCATCTAGAGACATAAGCCCCCCTCTATACCTAGATGAATACGCCTATGCCATGAGAGAACAGGAGTTATTCCTCGATCTAGTCGGCTGTATAGACGCGGATGTATGATATGAAATACTTTCCTTCAAGCGTTGGGTACTTCGTTGCGATGCTGACTAACGATGAGTTTGGCCCCTATTGGCCGTGGGGGGCGGGTTCTCTGCATGAGTGTGTATATGAGTTTAGATCACATGAGCTATTCCTAGACCTAACCGGCAACCTGGATGCTAACGTATGATATCAATCAATCTATCGCTACGCATCAGCCGCGCCGCCTTTTGGCATCTGCTGGATGCGCTTGTTAGCTTTTTGTGAGGTACATCATGCGCAGAATATCTCATTTTTCTTGCGGGGCAGCTTCAGCAATAGCAACGAAGCTGAGCGATCCAGACGAAATATGGTATGCCGCGACAGGCGCAGAAGACGAGGACAACGAGCGATTCCTGCACGATTGCGAGGCATGGTTTGGTCGGACGGTGCGCATACTGAAAAGCGAAAAATATGCGGATACTTGGGCCGTGTGGGAGGACAAGCGGTATCTCTCGGGCGTATCTGGCGCCCCCTGCACAGGCGCACTTAAAGTGAGCCCACAGATCGCAAACCAACGCGCCGACGACACGCACATATTCGGCTACACCGCAGACCAGAACGACATGCGCAGGGCGAGAGCGATGGGCGAAAATTGGCCTGCTCTACGCACAGAGTTTCCCTTGATCGAGCGCGGACTGAACAAAGCCGCGTGCCTTGCTCTGCTGCAATCGGCAGGAATCCAGCCGCCGCGAGTCTACGCAATGGGATACCCCAACGCGAATTGCATCCCGTGCGTGAAGGCTACCAGCCCGAACTACTGGTCGTTGGTGCGCAAGTGTCACCCAGAGCAGTTCGAGCGGATGAAAAACCTTGAGGCTCGTTTTGCGGCATCCCTGGTGCGAATCGAAGGCGAGCGCGTTCAACTCTCTGCGCTTCCTGTAGACTGGCCCACAAGGGAACCACTGGCGCCAGCCTGCGATTTTTTGTGCCAACTGGCAGAGCTTGAGTTTGAAAACTAACAGAACGCTCAACTTGGCGTGGCGCGGCAATGGCTGCCTGGAGGCGAACGTATGATATCCATTAACCTATCCGAACGTTCCACCTGGCGTGGCGCGGCAATGGCTGCGGCGGGCGCTGGTGGCCTATATCTGATCATCCCTGAGATTGTAGCGATTAGCCAAGCCGCGTCGTCGGCGCAGCTTGAGTTCTCGCTTGCGAAGGTTACGGCACTCGCGAGCGCTGTTGGTCTTGCGGGGCAGGCTGCGAGCGGGCTGATTGGCGTGATGTTTAGTGATAAGGGGCAGCCCGATGCTTGATTGGCTTTGGCAAATCATCGCCGTTGGCGCAACGCTGGCGGCCGGGTACTTCGGCATCCGGTCGTCGTGGCTCCAGCACAAGATTGATCTCGATAAAGCCGACCGCGCGGCGGCGTCCGCAAAGCAAGAATCCGGTGCTATTGCCCGTCAATCCGCAGTTCGCAACAAGTACCAATCGCAAGTCCCGATTGACGTTGCGAAACGTAACGACTTTGAGAGGCCATGATGACGCATTCCGCCTCTCTCGTATGGGTTACACCGAATGCCGAACAGCTTATCGCGGATATCGCAAGAGTCAGTAGTCCAGAGCGCCAAGGTGATGATCCGCAAAAATTAATCGGCTGGATTATTCGGAAAAGGCATTGGTCTCCTTTTGAGATGGTTTCGATGTGCGTCGAAATCAATACAACTCGCGATATCGGCCGGCAGATACTTCGTCATCGGAGTTTTTCATTTCAGGAATTTTCGCAGCGCTGGGCTAGTAATTCAAAGCTTGGGATGGCTGCTCCTCCTAAGTGTCGGTTGCAAAATCCAGATGCTAGAGAATTTCCGATAGACTGCGATGATGCCGAGTTGAATGTCTGGTGGACTGCCGTAGCAAACTCTGCTCTTGTTTCTGCTTATCAGCAATACGAGGCCGCTTTAGAGAAGGGAATCTCTCGCGAGGTGGCTAGGGCGATACTGCCGGAGGGGGTGACGGCGACTCGGATGTACATGTCGGGAACCTTTCGGAGCTGGATACACTATCTGCAATTAAGGATGTCTGCCGATACGCAAGCCGAGCATCGCGCGGTTGCTTGTTCGATAGCCGAAATTCTGTCTACTGTCGCGCCGTTTGTTAGCGAATGCGCCATACAAAAAACAGGGCAGAATCCATGAGTCGCTGGGCTGGCCTCATACTGCTAACCGCTATCTGTGGATGCGCCAAGCCCCCCGTCGAATACCGCCCCGTGCCCCTGCACCTCATCCCTGGTTGGCCGCAACTGCCGACAGTGCGGGCGGATGAGTTGCGGTGCCTAAATGACGAAACTTATTTGAATTTGGCAGAGCGCGATTTGCTGTTGCGAAAATATAGCGAAGAACTAGGGGCGCTATTGGGAGCGCAATGATGCACATTCAGCTTGATGAAGCACAGGTCATTTCGTGGGTTGTGGGGAGTGCTGCTAGCGCCGTAGGGCTCATCATATATGGCATGTGGCTGTTGCTTAGTCGTTTTAGCGCTGATGTCGCAAAGCAAATAACAGAATCTAACGCGCACATCGAAAGTCACATGAAAATCGAAGAAGAGCGCTGGAATACTATTTACGACGAACTGCGCGGAATGCGTGAAATGTTCGTGACCCGAGAAGTGCTTAATCTTCGGCTGGTCGATCTTGAGTCAAAGATCGAGTTGATTCGCAAAATGATCGATACGCGAAGATCGCAGCGCAATGGGGCTGATGAGAATAGCGAACGGCCGCTATGATCGAAATCGATTTGAGTGCAGATTTGCGCCCGATGTTGAACAGGCTGCAAAACGTACAGCGGCAACTCCAGTTCGTAATCGCCAGCTCGTTGACCAAAACGGCAGTACGGGTTAAGCCGGAAATCCAGGCTGAGATGCGCCGGGTTTTCGATAGGCCGACTCGTCACACGCTCAATTCGCTCTTCGTCAAACCCGCCCTGAAAAAGGATGAGAACCCAACGGCACGGGTGTGGCTGAAGGATAGCCAGGAAGCGGCGCTTGCAACTCGGCAGTTCACTGGCGCCGGCCTGGCTGCGGATTATCTGTGGCCTGAGATCGGCGGCGGGACGCGGAATCTGAAGCGGTTTGAGATTCGGTTACGAAACACTGGGCTGTTGCCGCCGGGTATGTTCGTCGTTCCTGGGAAAGGGGCGAAGCTGGATGCGTATGGAAACATGAATCTTGGACAGCTGATCGCAGTGCTATCGAAGTTGGGCACGATCCGAGAGGCGACAGGACGCAGCAATCGACAGGGGGCGCGCTATGCCAATGCTCAATACTTCGTCAGTAGAGGTGAGCATCTGCATCGTGGAGTCTGGCAGAGGCTGCCGGGCCATAAACTGATGCCGATCTATTTGTTTGTTGATCGAATCACGTACCGGCGCATCTTCGAGTTTGACCAGGTGGCGCGGGAGGCGGCGTTGCGGATTTTGCCGGAAGAGTTCGAGGCAGCGATTGATCGGGCGCTTGCCGGGTAGAGGAAATATAACACAATTGATCACATGCTCCCATTGAGTAAGGGCGGTATCCACTCGATAGGGAATATCGCTGTATGTTGCCGATCATGCAACAGCAAAAAAAGAGATATGGATTTTTATCAGTGGGTCACCTCGCTAGGCGATAAAGGCAAGCGGAATGCTATTAAATGCTGGAGAAAAATTAAAAAATGCAATATAAATCAACAAGTAATGTTTTAATGTCGGGGACCCCAGGGCAATGCAACATCCACGAGTAATTCGCACCCCGGATTGGCGCGTTTTTGTGACGCTATGGCAAACACATGAAGCAGGAAGATAGCCATATCGCGGTATTCGATGACTTGCTGTGGACGGCAACTCGCTATAGCGACGTTCTAAAAATTGATCGCCGTGTCGTGGCTCAGGGTCTTAATGCCGCGCCATCGCAAACAGTCAAAGGCCGGCAGGTTTGGCATGTCCGAGATGGAATGCCGGCGATCTTTCGGCGCGTGCTAGGCGTTGAATCTAGCGATGTTCCGGCTCATCCGCGTGACCGACTCGACCACTACCGGGCTGAACGGGAGCGATTGAAACTGGAGCAGGAAACCGGATTGCTCATCCCGGCCGCCGAAGTCGAGAGCGTGACGGCCGAGGCCATGAAGACCCTGGCGCAAACGCTCGACACGCTGCCCGATGTGCTGGAGCGAGACGCCGGCATCTCCGGCGAAGCCGTGCAAATTGTTCAGCGCGTCATTGATTCGGCGCGTGAGTCCATGTACTCGGACGTAGTGAGGTTGGCAGACGGCAATGGCAGCGTCAGCGGCAGCGATCCTTAAAGCGGTTTCGGAGCTACTTCGGCCACCCCGGCGGATGCCTGTCGCCGAAGCGGCCGGCCGGTATTTGCGGATTGCCCGTCCGGGCGGCGTTGCGAAGGAATGGGATGCCTCCCTAACCCCGTACATGGTCGAGCCGATGAACGCCCTAGCGGATCGTCGCACCGAAGCCGTGGTATTCGTGGGGCCGGCACGTACCGGAAAAACCTTCGCGCTGGTCATTGGTGGACTGACTTACAGCGTGATTTGTGATCCCGGCGATACCCTCGTGGTCCACATGACCGAGCACAATGCCCGCGACTTTTCCAAGGACGATATTGCCCGCGCTCACCGCAACAGCCCGGAATTGCAGGCCCGGCTATCGCCCTATGCTAGCGACGACAACGTGTTCGACAAAGCCTACCGAAACGGTATGCGGTTGCTGATCGGCTGGCCGTCGGTTCGGCAGCTTTCTAGTCGCACGCTGCGCAACGTGCTGATCACCGACTATGACCGGATACCGGACAATATCGACGGCGAAGGTAGTGCGTTCGAGTTGGCCCGGAAGCGCGTGCAAACCTTTTTGAGCGCCAGCATGGTGCTGGTCGAAAGCAGTCCGGGCCGCGTGATCACCGATCCGAAATGGCGGATGATCGATCCGCACGAGGGGCCGCCCTGCACCGGAATATTCGGGCTCTATAACCAGGGGACGCGCAAGCGCTGGTACTGGCCTTGCCCGGAATGCGGCGAATACTTCACCGCACAACCGACCATCGATGCGCTAGCGATGGCAGAAGGCGAGGCCGGATTAGTCTGCCCGCACTGCGGCGCGGTCATTCCGAAGACCGCAAAGCGCAGCATGAACCTTGCCGGGCGGTGGCTGGCAACCGGGCAATCCATTGACCGCACTGGCACGATCAGCGGAAATCCGCCGCCGTCGTCGATTCAGTCTTATTGGCTAACCGGGCCCGCAGCCGCCTACCAATCGTGGGCGTCGCTGTGGCGAAAGTATTATGCCGCGCTGGATGCGATGGAGCGCACCGGGGCAGAGGATGCGTTGCAGGCCGTTGTTGCCGGCGACTTCGGCATGGCCTACCGGCCGCGCAATTTGAGCATCACCCGCGAATCAACGGCGCTCTCTTGCCGGGCCGAGGAATGGGAGAAACGCACAGTCCCCGACGGCGTGATGTATCTGATTGCGGCAGTGGACGTGCAGGGTAATCGGTTCGTCGTCCAGGTGATCGGATACGGCCGGCAGAAAGAGCGATGGCTAATCGACCGCTACAACATCAAGTGGTCGCCTTCCAGAGTCGATACCTTGAACGCCAAGGAACCTATCGACCCGGCTCGCTACATCGAAGATTGGGCCGCGCTGAACGCGGTCATCACCCATCCCTATCCGCTTGCGTCCGATCCGAACCGGGCGCTGCTGCCGGTTTGTGTTGGCATCGATTGTGGAGGCAAGGCGGGGGCCACCGAGAAAGCCTATGACTACTGGCGGCAATGCCGGAAGGACGGGAACGGCAAGAAGGTCCGGCTGGTCAAAGGCGATCCGCGACAAAGTATCCCGCGAATTGTCGTCACCTACCCCGACAACACCAAGCGATCCACCCGCAAGGCCAATGCCAAAGGGGAAATCCCTGTGCATCTGATCAATGCCACGATCATGAAGGACGCCCTGGCTGCGGATTTGTCGCGTGACGAAGTGGGGCCTGGCTATATCCATTTCCCGCGATGGATCGGCGATTGGTTTTTTGATGAACTGACCAACGAGGTGCGCACCGCGAAAGGCTGGGACAAGACCGGGCGCAACGAAGCCATCGATCTGTTCGTGTACGCCGATGCACTGAACATTCTACTGAAAGGCGAGGTCATCAACTGGGAATCGCCGCCGGCCTGGGCCAACCCCGAACTGTCGGCACTCTCGTTGGCTCCAGCAGCGGCCGCCCCGCCAATCACCGCACCGCCATCGAATAGCCCGAATCGTTCGGGCATCCGCCGCCAAACCGTCACCCGGAGAGTCACGCTATGAGCGACATGTCCGCCCGTCGCATCGCCGAAATCGACGCAAGCTGCGGCGATGTCAACCTTCGCCTTTTGTTTGCTGCTGCCGACGCGAAACTTCGTCTTGAGCAAGGCCGAGCAGTTCAGCCGCCGTTCGCCGGGCCGTTTCCCGAATCGCCGGTGTCGCCCCCGGTGCCAGCGCGTGTTCGATCTGAGCCAGGCCGGTGGCTGCATCGAAGGTTCGCGCAAATGCTTCGGGGTTGGGGTGGGTTACGATCAGCGCCCCGATAGCGCGTTTCAGCGCGAACAGTTGCGCGCCCAAATGCATTTCGTAATCAGACACTACGATCATGCGAGTCTCCGCAGCAGACGCAGACCTCGACAAAGACGGCAGGGGGCGGTCTGCGGAACGCCCCTTTTCGGTCGCGACCCTATCCGTACCGCAGATGATGCCATAGCCACATCAAGAGAGTAAGCCATGAGCGACATTCTCGACTACATCCGCGCCAAGCTGCTGGAGCGCCCGCTAACGCCGGACAGTGTGAACGATGCGATCCTGAGCGCCCGACTGGAATACGGCGGTGATTCGCCCTATGTGCGCCGTCCCAAAATTAGGGACGTTATCGGAGCCTCCCGCGATCTGCCGAAAAAGCGCCCGGTTGCCAGGCGATACGCGCCTTGATCGGCTCTTGACCAGGAAGATTACAGGATCACCAATGCAGTCATCCCCACCGCTTTCGCAGATAGTCCAACGCCTCTTGTTCGGTAGGATGAACTTTCTTGTCGGTCGCAATGATATTTTCTACGGTTCCGATGATTTGGTTTCGCGATTCAACGGATTTGCTTTTGAGCGCACCCACGATACGCCGGAATACATGAATACTCGGCACTTCAAGCTGGCCCAACACATTCGCAATCATGTCGTTGGTGATGCGCGAATCGTTGATCGCTTCCCGGCAATACGCGGCAATGATGGCTTTTTCCGGTTTGCGCAGAAAGCCATCCGCTTTCGCCGCATAAAGCAACACGCGCAGAACGTCGCACTCGTCGGCCATCCAGCGGTCGAGCGCGCCATCGGGCGATTGCTCGTAGCGGTCGTGCAGGTACTTAGCCACGTCGTTCACAACCTCGCCGGTCTCTTCGTCGAAGCAGCTTTTGATGCGGCTGACCAGGAAGGTCCGATTCGCGTCGCGCATCCGGCAATACCCGGCAACCATGGTGTCGTCGAAGTATCGGCCGCATTTGCGAACCTCTACGGTGCGTTCAGTCGCCAGTCCGCCGCCGTCCACATAATGCAAGTGCAGGGTGGCCTTGACCGGAAACTCGCCGGTCACTTCGCCGCGAATTTCCCAGTTGTCTTTTTCCGGTATGTCCTGCTGCGGTGGCGGCTCTGGTCGATTTTCTCGCTCGCGTATTTCGATAGCGCCGATGGCTTTCGTTTTTTCCCGAGACTTTCGGAAGATCAACCCAATCCCTACCACCAGCACCAGCGGGAAAAGCCAATTAAGCCAATTCATCGGGAAGCTCCCTTTCTGTTATGAGCGTCTCAAAAAGGTAGACCACTCGATTCTTGACCGCCACCATCTGGCGGGCGTATGCTGGAATCTCCTGATAAATAGTGCCGTTCCTCCGCCCGGTCAGGCGGTTTTCGTGTTTTTGCGCCTTTGCCTTGCCTTCAATGGGGAGGCGTCGGGTATCCGTAAGGACCCGGACGGTCACTATCCGTCAGGAGCGCCTACCCCGCCACGCTCAAGCGCGGATCAATCCTGAAAATTAGTGAGGTCGTTATGTCTACTCTGTTAATCCCCTTTTCGTTCGAGTCCAACGAAATCCGCCTCATCGACCGCTCTGGCGAAATCTGGGTTGTCGCTGCCGACGTGGCCGAAACCTTGGGATACCGCGACGCGGCAAATATGACCCGCACGCTGGATGAGGATGAAAAGGGTACTCACAATCTGAGTACCCCTGGTGGCGACCAAGAGCTAACCATCATCAACGAATCCGGGCTGTACGCGGTGATCCTCAAGAGCCGCAAGTCGGAAGCTAAGCGGTTCCGCAAGTGGGTCACATCCGAAGTCCTGCCGACCATCCGCAAGACCGGCCACTACGAACTCCCCACTCCCTCTCAAACCCTGCTTACTTCCGAACAGCAAACCCTGTCCGAGATTATCCACGCCAAGGCCCGCACGGCGCCGGACACGATGTACCGTAAAGCCGTCTCGGAAATCTGGAGCCGGTTCAAGAACAAGTTCCGGGTTCCGCGTTACGCCGATCTGCCCCGCGAACATCTCACCGACGCTATCCTCTACGTCAATGCCATGGAACTGCGCTGCATGAAGCGCCTCGAATCCGACAACTCGCCGCCCTTCCTCCAAGGCGAAATCGGAACGCGGGTCTTGGTTCGCCTCGAAGGCGGTGGCCGCTACAGCGTCACTCCTCTTGCCATCACCGAAACCGTGGTCGATCTTGCCGACCTCGTCGCCATCGATCAAGCCCTCGACGCCTGGCGCGACTTTGCCAAGCGCAAGGAACTCAGCTACTACCGGGCCGGCGTGACAGGCTTGAGAAGCAACGGCCACTGAGTTTTTTGAGGGACTCAATAGGGCCACGGACGGCGTTTTTGCAAGTCATTATCGGTATTAAGTTTTTCAGACTTATCCACAGATTTTCACCCGAGTTTTTCCTCTGAACTTTCATCGCCGCCCCTGATATACAGGGGGCATGAACCCCTATCTCGGCCTACCGCTCGAAACCCTCGCTGAAGCCCTAACACTGGCTCAAGCCGCGTTGCCGGTGCTCGCTCGTGGCGAGGCCGTCGGCTCGATCAGCACGGGCGATCAGCGCATCTCGTTCGTCCCCACGACCACCGCCGCGCTCATTCAGGACATCGCTTACCTGCAAGCCGCGATTGCCGCCGCTACCGGAAACGGCACGCGCCGAAGGGGCGTCTACCTTATTGGTGGGGCGGGTCTATGAAAACGCAGCGCGTTCAATCCATCCCCGATTCCAAGCGACGCACCGGGCCCTACGAAGCCACGTCCACCCGCCCGCGTGTTGCGGATTGGGAGCGCATCCAGTACGGCCCGAATGCCGCGTTCGATAATGGCGACATTGCCCGCGCCCGCGCTCAAGACGCCGTGCGGAACAATCCTTGGCTGCGGCGTGCGCTCAAGATTCTGGTGGCTCACGAGATTGGCTGTGGCCTGCAACCCCGACCGAAGATCGAAGACGCTGGGCTCCGCAAAGACCTGCTCACGCTCTGGAACGATTGGACGGCTGAAGCGGACGCGGATGGCACCAGCGATTTTTACGGCTGGCAGGGGCTGCTATCGCGGGCGCGACGCGAATCGGGCGAGGTCTTCGTTCGGCTGCGGGGACGGTTGCCGCAAGACGGACTGAGCGTGCCCTTGCAGGTGCAGGCCATGGAATCGGCGATGGTGCCCATGCGCCACAACGCCATGAACGGCAAGAACACGATCCGACAAGGGATTGAAATCACGCCGTTCGGAACCCGCGCCGCCTACTACTTCTACGCGCAACACCCCGGCGAATCCTCTTTCTTCCTGTCGTCCGCCTCGCTGAACACCGACGGGCTCACCCGCGTTCCCGCGCAAGTCGTTTTTCATCACTATACGCCGGAGCGCCCAGGCCAATTGCGCGGCGTTCCGACGCCGATTGCGGCCCTGGTCCGGGCCCGCAACTTCGACGCCTACGAATCTGCGGAACTCACCAGAAAAAAATCCCGCGCCAAGTTCGTCGGCGCGATTCATCGCGAAACCGACGAAGAAAACCCGATCACCGACGCTGCGATTATCAAGGATTTGGATACTCGCGAAAAGCAGCGCTCCTACGTCGATTTGGAAGACGGGTACATGCTCAGCATGGCCCAAACCGAACGGGCCACCCTGTTCGACGGGGACGGCGGCAACTCCGGCATTGATTTCCTTCGCGTGCAACTCCGAGCGATTGCGGCGGCGATGGGCGTCCCCTACGAGCTGATGACCAACGATTACGCGGATACCAACGACCGCGTCATGAAAGTCATCCTCAATGCCTATTACCGCGAGCTGGAAATGGAGCAAGACCGGATGGTTTCGCAAGTGCTCCAGCCGGTATGGGTGGCGTGGCTCAATGCGGTGGCGCTGGATCGCATCATTCGGATGCCTCGCGGCTATCTCGATAACCCGCGCCCCTGGCAGCGCTGCGAATGGCGCAGCCATGCTTGGAGCTATCCGAACCCGCTCCAGGAAGCGCAAACCAAGAAAATCCTGGTAGACGAAGGGTTCACTTCGCGATCCGCCGTCGTGGCCGAAATGGGCTGGGACGTAGCAGACGTGGACCAGCAAAACGCCGATGACCAGGCGCGGGAACGGGCGCTTGGGTTGAGTTACGGCAAAGACCCGGCCCCCATCCAGCAACAGGATACCGTTCAACCATGACCCATCTCCCCCATATTGCCGCGCGGCTGTTCAACACGCCGCTGCTCATCCATCCCAGCAAGCTGCAAGCCATCGTCGCTGGCCTGTCGAGCCGGCTGGGCGTGGCGCCACCGAACCCACTGCCGGACGCCTATACCGTGCGAACCGGAACGGCCGCCAAGGGTGGCTATCGCGTCGTGGATGGTATCGCCGTCATTGACGTGTTCGGCGCGCTGGCCCACCGAACCGAATTACAGGCCAACTCAAGCTTTATTCTCGGTTACGAGACGATTGGTCAGATGCTCGACAACGCGCTAGCGGATCGGGATGTGGCCGCTGTCGTGCTGAATATCGATAGCCCCGGCGGCGAAGTCAGCGGTGCCTTTCAGTTGGCCGAACAAATCCGCGCCGCCCGATCCGTCAAGCCGATTCACGCGGTTGCGAGCGACCTAGCCGCGTCAGCTGGATACCTGATCGCCAGTTCCGCCCAGTCCGTTTCGGTAACCCCAACCGGGCAAGTCGGAAGCATCGGTGTGGTGACCTGCCATGTCGATATGTCGGCTGCATTTGAAAAGGCCGGGTACAAGGTGACGCCGATCTTTGCCGGCTCTCACAAAGTGGACGGCAATCCCTACCAGCCGTTACCGCCGGCCGTGGCGAACCAGATTCAGACTGAAATCGATCACTACTACAGCATGTTCGTCGCTGCGGTCGCTGCCGGCCGTCCCGGCCTACCCGTCCGCGCCATTCGCGCCACCGAAGCGGCGCTATACATCGGCGCGCAAGCCGTCGAAGTCGGGCTTGCGGATCGCGTTGAAACGCCCGATCAACTCATTGCTCGCCTGGCTACTGAGGCGAACGCCCTCTCTTCACCTTCGGCGGCACGCGCCGCTAATCATTTGGAGCCAAAGAAAATGGCCGACGAAACCGAAAAGCCGGACGTTCCGGCGCAATCGCAGTTCCTAGCCGCCGCCGCAATCGCCGAGTCGTGCATCGCCGCTGGCGAGCCCGCGCTGGGCCGCGCTTTGCTGGGCAAGCAGCTTACCGCCGAACAGCTCAAGGCCCGCTTGGCCGATGCCAAGGAAATCCGGGCAATGGCGAAACTGGCCAACATGCCGGAAGAGGCTACCAAAATGATCGTGGAAGGCATCCATCCCGACCAGGCCGGGCAGCTGCTCCTCATTGAAACCGCCCGCCGCGACGCCGCGCTACCAGTGAGCAACGTTCATACCGGCGGCGTGATCGTTGACGGCCGTGACCGCCTGCGGGACGGGCTGAGCATGGCCCTGCAAATCCGGGCCGGACTGGAAAAGGACGATAAGAAAAACGAGTTTCGCGGGCTCACCATGATCGAAGTCGCCCGCACCTGTCTCGTGCAAGCCGGCGTTGTTGGACTGCCCAGCAGTCGGATGGGGCTGGCTTCGATGGCGATCACGCACAGCGCTAGCGATTTCCCCGTGCTGCTTGAAAACGTGCTGAACAAAACCCTGCTCAACAGCTACACCGCCGCCGCCGATACCTGGCGGAAATGGTGTGCAACGGGCAGCGTGTCGGACTTCCGGCCCTACAAGCGGATACGCCTGGGCAGCTTTGGCAATCTGGACGCGCTGGGCGAAGCGGGGGAATACAAGCACAAGGCGATTCCCGACGCCACAGCCGAAAGCGTGTCGATTGGTACCAAGGCCAACACCGTTACCATGACTCGACAAGCCATCATCAACGATGATTTGGGCGGGTTTACTCGGCTTGGCTCAATGATGGGCCGTGCCGCCGCTCGTTCCATCGAAGCCGACGCCTATTCACTCCTGGTTTCCAACCCGACGCTGGATTCGGACAGCACCGCGCTGTTCCACGCCAACCATGCCAACCTGGCGTCCGGCGGATCGGCTGCGGCGATCACTATGACCAGCCTTGACGCGGCCCGCACCATGATCAAGGTCCAAAAGGACCGATCCGGCAACGAGTACATCGGTATCACCGAGCCGTTTATCCTGTTATGCCCGGTCGCCAAGGCCGGCGCGGCCCGCACGGCGAATGAATCTGAGTACGACCCTGACACCGCGAACAAGCTCCAGCGCACCAACATCACGCGCGGAATTTTCAGCGCCATTGTCGATACCCCCTACCTGTCCGGCACGGCCTGGTATCTGCTCGCAAATCCAAACGATTTCCCGGCCTTCGAGGTGCTGTTCCTGAACGGGGAGGAAGTTCCCTACACCGAACAGGTGACGCACACCAACGTCGATGGCGTGCAGTGGCTGATTCGGCTGGATTACGGCGTCAACGTCGTGGATTACGTCGGCGCGTTCCGCAACGACGGCGCTTAATCGTCCCATCCCCCGAGGTTTCAGATATGGCTACCAATTTCTACCAGGACGGCGATGTTCTGGACTACACCAACACCACCGGCGCTGCTATTGCGTCCGGCGCTCCGGTTGCCATCGGCAACATCATCGGCATTGCGCTGGTGGATATCGCTATCAGCGCGGTTGGATCGGTTGCGCTGGAAGGCGTCTGGAAAGTCGCTAAGGCCACCGGCAACGCTTGGGTGCAGGGCGCCAAGGTGATTTGGGACAAATCCGCTGCCAAGTTCGACCACGGCGGCGCCACCCCGGCCACCGGCGATATCTCCAACTGCTGCGTGGCGGCCTATGCTGCCGCGTCGGGCGATACCGTTGGTTACATCAAGCTCAACGTCGGTATGGGTACGGTCACCTGATGCGCCGCGCGTTCCTGCTCTGCATCCTTCCGTCGCTGGCGTGGGCCGCCCAGCCTCGCGAGCGCTGGAGCTTTGCGTGGGACGCGCATCCACAGGCCGCGCAAGTCAGCTATTTCGTGCTGCAAATCGATGTCCAGTCGCAACGCTGGCTGTATCGCATCCCCTCCGGCACGGCCACCACCGTCCGAGGTATTGCCATCGATCCAACCGTTCCTGGCGATGGCAGTGCGGTGTTGCGGGCCTGTACCACAGCTGATGTCTGCTCCGCTGATAGCAACCGCCTCGTGATCGACCGGACGCCACCGCAACCCGTTTCATCCATCGGCTTCACCAACCAAAGGTAATCCCATGCCCTACATCAAACCTCAAGGTTCCCTATCCTGGCTGCCCTCTCCATCCGATGATGTCGTGTCCTATCGTGTCTATCAAGGCACGCCGGATGCTCCCCCTACCTACGAATCGCCCTCGGCCGATGTCGGCAACGCGGTCACCGTACAGCTCCCAATCGAAGGACTGCCCGCAGTCGAAGGTCAAGTTATTTTCGCGGTGGGCGCCGTGGATCGCGCGGGCAATATCGCCGATCTGGTGGCGAGCGAGCCGGTGCTGATCGATGTCACCGCCCCGGCGCCGGTCACCGAGGTGGTCTACAGCGCCAATTTTTAATGGCCCTTGCGTTCCAGGCGCAAGCACTCGCGAGCGCCTGCCGAGTCATTGAGATGCTATTGACCGAGCGTAAGGGCGTATGAGCCAACTAGACACGATCATGCAGACACGCGGGATGCCCGCGTTTCGGCGGGTACTGGGCGATGCGGTCACCTACACGCCGGCGGGCGGAACTCCCGTTGCGACGTGGGCGATTATCGCCGTCGGATCGGCGATGGTCGGACAGTACGGCGAACGGCTGGAAGTGCGGACCACCGCGCAACTGCCGAAAGCCGACGTGCCCGACCCGCAGCCGGGCGATAGCCTCACTATCGGCGCCACGACCTACCGGATCGATCAAGTCACCACGACCAATAACCTATTTGTTGAGGTGGTGATTCGGTGACCGCCGCGATTGACTCGCTCCAGGCGCTCAAGGCCCAGCTCGAAACGATCACCATCGCCAATGGCTACGCCACCGACATCGGCGCAGTCTCCATCGGTCGAGATGCGCTGGCGGTCGGTAGCAAGTCCACGTTGCCCATTATCACCCTGACTACGGTTCGGGATGACCCGTCCGCCGGCGGAACGATGGAGGCGGGCGGCTGGCTGCAAACCTGGACGCGCACGGTCGAGATGGAGCTGTTGGTAGCGGGGGCTGACGGCTGGGAAACCGCGCTGGATATTGTTTGGGATGACGCGCGGCGGGCACTGGCTCGTTACGGAAAGCCGCTCATGCTGGGCAGCATCAGTTTTATCCCGCCTTCAGACGGCGGAGAGATCGCATCGGCGGTCCTGCAACTGACGTACAGCTACACCGTCGATTATTCGCCTTAACCAGGTTCGACCGTCGTGATGACGGCCATTTCCCTTAGCTGGAGTTTGATATGGCTATTCCTGTAGCAGGCCGCGCGATTTATCTCAATTGCGCCTTTAAATTCGGGTTCTGGAGCGGCGATACAGAGCCGACTCAATACTACGACCCGGCCAATTTCACCAAGCTCGAAATCACCTCGCAAAAGCAGGAAACCGACGATCTGCCCTCCAACATGGATGGCAGCATCGGTGACTTGTTGGGATCGGTCAACAAACCCACCGATAGCGCGTCGCTGGCGGCGGAAGCGAACTACATGCCGCCCGCACTGTTCGGGCTGCTGCTGGGCGCCGATATCAGCGAGCTGAGTCAATCCACCAGCGCGGTGACCGACGAAGCGATTACCCCGGCCGTGGGCATGTGGGTTCCGCTCGCGAATCGCTACCTCGAAACCACCGGAATCACGGCAAAGACAGCGGCCGATGCGACGGTTGCTGCGAGTCACTACAGCGTCGATACGATCAACGGTCTTTTCAAGGCACTGGATGCGACCGGCGCCACGGTTGCGAAGCTCAGCTACACCAAATCAACTCGCTCCGGCGAAATTTACGACGGCGGCAAGGCGCTTTCCAAGTACGTCAAGTTTCTCGGAACCGGCACGGAAAAGACCTCGCAAAAGCGTTGTCGCCTCGTGATTCACAAGGTCAATCTGGCGGGTAGCGGGACGTTCGATCCGGTTACCGGCACGTATGTCAGCGGCGCATTCGCCGGCAAGATGCTCACGCCCTCAACCGAAACGTCGCCGTGGCGGTATGAGTATCTCGACCTAGCCGCTGCCTAAGTCGTGGCGATCACCCTTGGCTCTCTGGTGCTGCCGTCCGGCCTGTACTGGTCGGATGAGCACGCCTGGTCGCCGGTCGAGCAGGCCACCGACCGGACGTTGACCGGCGCATTGGTACTTGAGGAATCACTCAAGACCAAGGGCCGCCCGATCACCCTCTCGGGGGCCAAGGACGGCAATCAGTACACGGCCTGGGTGGCGCTCAATGAATCGTTCCTTGGCTTCTCCAGCCTGACGGCCTTGCGATCAGCCCTGCTGATCGCTGGAGTCGAACTCACCCTCACCCTGAACGACGGCCGGACCTTCAACGTCGCTCCGCGCCATGACGGCGATGGGCCGATTTCGGTGACGCCGCTTTCCGCGCTCGGCAACCTTCCGCCCGCCAATCCCCCCGCGTCCTGGCGGTATTCCGTGGATGCGATTCGGTTGATGGAGGTTTGAATGGCGATTCAAGCGCCATCCCTGGCGGCCCTAATCAGTCCCTCAAGAGGCCAAAGAGAATTGCGAGCCTGCGGCGGGGCGGGGCGCCCATTTTTCGTCCCACCAGATGCCCTTGTTGGTGATCAGCCTGGGGATCAGGTCAGCCAGCATTCCGGGCAGCTCGATCTCGTGGAACCGGATGATCGCCATTTTCAGCTCGTAGCTGATGATGGGGCCGCTCACGTCGAAGCCCATGTCGCGCAGCAGCTCCAGCAGCTCCCACTCGGGGTCTTTCCAGTTGGGCGAGAACAGGGTATTGGCCGCGCACAGGTGCAGTTGTCCGTAGCCGTTGACGCGCTCCGGCGTCCACTCCGGCATCGCGGTTTCAGCAGGGAAGTGGATCGCGGGGACCGGCTTCGCTTTCTCCAGGTCGAGCCGCGCTACCAGCGACAGCACGTCTGGAAAATTCGCAGCGGGAACTTCCTTGTAGCTGCATCCGAACTTGCTCTTGACGGCAGACCAGCAGGTGATCGCCGCTTTGGCCTGCTTCTCGTGCGGCAATATCTCCACGCGAGATTTGACCAGGGCCTTGATGGCGTCCTGCTGCTCGACCGTCAGGCCGCCGGGCAGCGCCTTGCGGGTCTTCTCTGGACGGAAGCGGGGATTGGTTGCTTGCCCTTCGTGCCAGTAGCGATAGAGGGCATCGTAGCACTCGCGCTTGTAGGTGCCGATCGTCTCCCTGAGTTCCGGCTTGAGGCGCCCGGTGTCAATCCCGAACAGCCAGCCGTTCAGGAGTTTGAGCGGAAGGCAGACCAGTTCGCGCTGTTTTCCATCCTCGGCAACCGTGGTCATCATGACCACAGATGCTCTCAATACGTCGTCCCGCTGAATGCGGTCGTACTGCGCTTTCCAATTCAGCCCGACGGCTTCGACGATGGGGCGCATCGCGACATGCGGCTCGCCGTTGTGCTGGGCGGTGGTCAGTGGGTGTCCGTGGAATTGAACGGTTGCGATACTGTTGGCGGTCATCTTGTGTTTCCTTCTAGCAGGAATAGTGGAGATAGGAGGCTAGAAACCGACACAAGACGGCGCCGAGTATTGGGTATTCCTCGGCACTCCTATCCCCTAGTCAAAATCGGGGCGGACTGCGGGCATAAAAAAGCCGCTGACTATCGGGGCGGGAGTCCGCTTGTGTGGAGATTTCTAGGCTCCGAGAAACAGCTTACGCCCGCGCCCTCGCGGGGTCAATCCCTACCCGTGATGCCACCAAATTCGAATGCGAGTCGCGATATAGCCGACAAGGCCAACAATCAACAAAACAGACGGGATGGCCGACGGCTGCTTATCCGCCGCTGCATTCAGAATGGCCATGATCATTCCAGCGAAAAACATCAACAAGAATACAGCGTGCCATCCTTTCAGCCGCTTACTAGTGCTCTGTGTGGTTGTAGGCGCGTCGCCAATGGCTTTAATAGCGGATTTCTTGCTAGCAGATATGGGAGCACCGCATTTCGGGCATGTGGGCGCTTGATCGGAAACAGAATTATTGCATTCAGGGCATTTAATCAGCATTTCATTTCCTCGTTTTTTATAGTCCCGGCAAAAATGATAGCGCAACTGGAGATGTGCTGACATGGCCGGCTCAACAACCGTCGTTGACCTCCTAGTCAAAGCCAAGGACTTGGCGAGCGCGCCGATTCGCGGGATCGTCGCTAGCATCAAATTCCTCGACTCCGAAATCTCGGTAGTCGCCGGCAAGATTCGCGGCGCATTTTCCGGGCTGTTCGGCGGCGGCCTGGATGGCGCTATCGAGTTTGAAGCGCAGCTCTCGAAGGTGGCAGCCAAGGGCGGATTTACCGCCGATGAAATGGCAAAGCTCAAGCAAGGCGCCATCGATATCGGAGCGCAATTCGGCGTCACAGGCACCGAAGCGGCGGCCGGCATGGAAGCACTGGCAGCGGCGGGGCTGACCGCGACGCAAACAATGCAAGCCCTTCCGCCGGTATTGGCGCTCGCCAAGGCTGAAGGCGTCAGCATGGACGTAGCGGCCGAGAAGCTGTCGGACTCGCTCTCGGCCGTCGGGCTGGGCTTCGATCAAGCCGCGCGCATGGCTGACGTGCTCGCCAAGGGCGCGAATATATCGACCACCAGTGCTATTGGTTTGGCTCAGGCGCTGGCGACGGCGGGCGGTATCGCCAAGACCGCCGAACTTAATCTCGAACAGACCGTTGGGGCGCTCTCTGCGCTCGCCAACGCGGGCATCAAGGGCGAGAAAGCCGGAACGGCGCTTCAGGCGATTCTGACCCAGCTCATTAACCCAGCCAGCCAGGCCAGTCGCGAGCTCTCCGCGCTGGGCATTACGAGCCGCGATCTCGGGACCGTCATCGGCCAACTGGCATCGAAGGGCGCTGCGAGCAACGCGGCTATCCTCGCGTTCGGCGAAACCGCCGGGCCGGGCTTGAGGGCGTTGATCTCGCAAGGTCAGCAGTCGCTTGACGATCTCACCAACAAGCTGGCCGACTCGAAGGGCGCAGCCAAGGACGCAGCCGACGGCATCAACAGCAACCTCAAGGGCGCGCTGGCGGCGCTGGAATCGGCCTGGGCGAACGTCAAGACCGCACTGTTCGATCCGGTATTGGAGCCGTTGACAAAGCAGGCCCGCGAAGCAGCCACGGCGCTGAATGACAACCTAGCGAATGGCGCGCTCAAGCCGGTACAGGAGGCGATCCGCGCCTTTGCGGACTCTGCCATTCAATCTGCCCGTGACTTCATTGCAGGCTTCGATTTCAAGGCCGCACTGAAGTCTTTGCAGGATTTTGCATCCGGCGCCAATGATGCGTTCGTCGGGGTTCGCGATGCCGGCGCCACGGCTGCCAGTGTCGTGCAAATCGCCTGGAACGGGCTGACGGCCGGCTTTAAAACCATTGGCGCATCACTGCTGGCGGTTGCCGCGTCGGCTGTTTCCAATATCGCCGAAATTGAAGCCGCAGCGAGCAAGATCGGACTCGGCAGCCTGGAGCGGGCCAATGAACTGCGAGTTACTGCCAACGAATTGGCGGCCAAGGCGGGCGAACTCACACAGTCGATTGCGAAGGATGGCGAGGATATCCGAGGCGCATTCGACCGACTCACGTCATCAACCGACGGCGCATCGGCGGGCGTCCAGAAATTCGCGGATGCTCAACAGGGACTCAAGGACAGCAGCCCGGCCGCTGAAATCCAAACCATTACCCGGTCGCTCAGTGACTACAAGGGCATGGCGGATCGGGCGAATGACGCCGCACAAAAGGCGCGTACCGAATACGAAGCCGGCAAGATCAGCGCCGCCGATTACGGACAGGAGCTACTCAAGGCGTCCGAAGCCAATGCCGAATTGGCGGCCGCAACTGAACGCCAGTCTGCCGCCGAACAGACAGCTTCACCACAGCGCAAGCAGACCGCGAACGAATTGCTGGCGATTGCGAAGGCTGCCGATGACAACGCTAAGAGCTACGGGGATTACACGTCTGCGCTGGAAAGTTCCGGCACGGCACAGGCCGCTGCGCTACAGGCTGAAATCGCACTAGCGCAGGCCAAGGGCGATACCGTCACCGTCGCGGCTAAAACCGCAGAACTTGCCGAACGAGAAGCGACCACTGCCGCACAGGTTGCCGCCGCGAAACAGGCCGAAGCCACCGAGATCGGCAAGGTCGTCACCGCTCAGCAAGCCTATCTCGCATCCATTGGCGGTGGCACGCAGTTACAGCAAAAAGAACTGCAAGTCCTGCAATTGAAGTCGATTGCGATGCAAGCGGATGCCGCGCAATCCGAGAAGAATGCTGAACTAAAGGAGCTGGAAGCCAGGCGATCCGAAGCGCTGGCGGGCTCACTTGGGACACTGCTTCGGCAGCATCAAGACCTGGCCACCGAACATGCCCGCGATGCGGACACCAGCGAGCGCTACTACCAAACCCAACTGAACGAAATCGACGGCGCGATCAGGGTGGCGAAGGCAAAAGGCGATGAAGCCGATGCCGAGAAGCTGCTGCGAGAACAATCCGAGTTACGCATCGCGCAAGCCGAAGCCGAAGCGCAAGCCCGCGCGCAAGCGGCCGCCGATGCGCAGCAAGCCGTTGATCTGAAAACGCTCGAATTAGCGGCAGACGGCGAACTCTCGAAAGCCGATCAGCAGCAAATCGCCGATTTGCAATCCGTGGCCGACGCAAAGAAGGCAGCCGCTCAGCAATCGGCCGACAACGCCCAAGCGATGCGTGAAGAGGCCGATGCCGCTGAAGCCTCCAGCACGGCGGAAGTGAAGGGGCTCGACTTATTCACCGACGCCAAGCGCCGCAACGCGCAAATGACGCGGATCCAGGCCGCTGAAGAAAAGGCGCGGGCAGCGGAGACTAAAGCACAAGGCAATCTCGTAACCTCCATCCTGTCGGGATGGGAAAAGCGGCTGGGAACCCTGTCGGATGCCTCTCGCCAAGCGTTCGATAACTGGCAGTTCGGCGCGAAGCACGCAACGGAAAGCGTCAATTCATTGGATGCTGCGCTAAAGAAGAACGAAGCGGATATGCGCACGGCATTCACGGCCTACAAAGATTATGGATTCGTGAAATGGTCGGGGGCGGTTGCTCTCCATGCTCTTCAAATCGAGCGGGCTTTCCTGAATCAAAAGAAATCCGCCGATAGCCTGGTTGAGTCGCTGAACCGCTTGGGCGCGGAAGGTGGCCCCAGCTTCGATGGATTGATCCGGCAAGCGGAAACCGCAAATACCGAGCTGACCCTGCTCGATCATGCCAGTCTGGACAATCTACAAAACGAGATCGATGCCGCGCGGCAACGAATGCAGGCGCTACAAGAAGAAACCGTTGCGGCAAAGGACCGGATTGCCGAACTGAACGCTGAGATCGCACGCGAGAAAGGCGACACCGCCACTGCCGATGCGCTCGATTTGCAGCTCGAAAAGCAGCAAAAACTGGCGGAAGTCGAGAACAGCCTGGCTCAAGCGCGGCTTGAAAACAACCGGGGACTGATTGCGCTCTACGAAACCCAGAGAAGCCGTTTGCAGGAGTTGTACGACCTCAAATCGCGCAATCTCGAAAAAGAACAGCAGCAAACCAAGGCCGAAACCACTACCACGACTTCCTCTAGTAGCGGCGGCACAGCCAGCAGTAGCAGTGCCGCGCCTAGTAAAACCTATCAACTCAATCTCGTTGGATCCGGCGGCCAAACGCTCACGGCCACCACCAACACCGACCCCACCGCCTTTTTAGACGCACTCACGTCCGCCAAGAGCCGGAGCCTCTCCTGATGTCCATTGCTGTTGCCGACCTCAAGTTTTTCCTGTCCGAACGGATGACCGACAACTCAGATGGTGGCGGGAAAATGACCGCTACCGAAATCGTGTCCGGCGCCGAAAATCAGATTTTCGACGACGTGACCGACGTAGACCGCGCCGCTGGCGATGTCTCGATTCGCAAAGTCTTCGGGTCGGTTGCCAGCAACAACACCGATAAATATCTGGACGCCGGTATCGCTATTTTCAAGTCACCTGCCGATCCGGCCGCTTCGGTACTGGCGTTCTCGACCGGTAGTTTTTACGATGAGCGGGCTGCATTGAAAGCCCGCATCGAGCAAAGCATCACCCGTGGGCCGCGATACAACGGCTGGTTGTACGGGCCGCACCTTGCTGGACAGCGCGCAGTGCTGATCTGGCAGCGCCCCGAAGTGACGTTGCTCGCATCCGGCGCGCGACTGGAGCTAGTCGCAAAAGCCGGAACGGTGGAGCAATACAGTCAGTTCGTGTGGATCACGCGAGTCACTGATGAGTTACGCACGATCTATGAGGTTTATGGCGGGAGCACGATCCAGTACATCGTCCGCGTACTGACTTGCGAAATCGCTGAGCCACTTGCGGCGAACTACACCGGTCTTGAGCCCTCCCGCTCGGACCCATCGCCCACCACCGCCACCGCGCTGGCTTACGAGACTCGCTATAATGCCGAGGCGGTGCCGCTGTTTAGCGTGCAACCGATAATCGAAGCCGGCGCAAGCGGTGATTTTTCCGTCACCGTCGAATCGCTGTATCAGACGCTTATCCCGACCAGCTTCCAAGAAATCCCCCTCGCAGATATTAATCCCGGCGGCGACTCGCCCACTTTAGTCGCCGGCAACACGGGCACGATCAGTTTCACCATCACGTTGCAGGTCATCAAACCTGACGTTGCTCTCTATCTCGGCACGGCCGCAGAGCCGGGGACGATCAGTATTGCAGTGTCCGGGGCCACGCTCACTGACGACGACGGCGTAATGAAATTGGCTGGCGCATCAGTTGGCGATGTGGACTACGGTAACGGACTGGTGCGCTGGAATAGCAGCGTTCCCGACTACGGCGCGGCATCTAAAACAGTTACATTTACGCCAGCTGCGCATCCCACGCGGATCGCCGATACTGCCGCGCAGCTCGTGACGACAGAAAACCGCGGCTACGTCTGGACGATCACGCTCACCCCGATCCCAGCTCCCGGCACGCTCAGGCTCAGCTACAAAGTTAATAACGTCTGGTACGTACTCACGGATCGCGGCGGCGGGGTCTTGTCCGGTTACGATTCAAGCTATGGATCGGGGCAGCTCAATTTCTCAACCGGAACCGTCGTTGTAACGACTGGCGGCATCCCTGATGTCGGCTCGCTGCTAATTTGGGCATGGGCCACGCCGGTCGGTTACACGGCGCGCGGTGGTACGGCTGTGGATGCTCCGGTCGTTCGCGGGCAAACCGCCCATCCCGGCTTGCGTCCGGCTTACACAACCGTGTCGTGGCTGGATGGCAGCCTAAGCGATGGAGCGGGTGATGGGAATTTAACGGGAACCGGCGGCGTCGGCTTCATTGACTATGTGACCGGAATTTGGTGGGTCCGGCCCGCCACGGTTCCGGCGTCCGGGGTTGAGTTCACGCTTGGTTATCAATATGGGACAGTAGGATCGCCATCTGAGCTTACAACCGAAACGGTGCCGATCACGTTTTCCGGCGGCGTGTTGTCGGGAACGTTATCAGTGGGCGATATCGCATCCGGCTCGCTTGTGATTGAGTTCGATGTTCAGTGGAACTTTTACGATTCAATGGGGCGGTGGATGAGCGCCTCGTACTTGCCCGTTTTAGATCGAGATAATGGTAGTAGCGCGATGATTAATCACGGCGGAACCGTGAACTATGCCGCCGGCACGTTCTCGTTCGACCCGACCACGACCACGACCGTCCAAGTGTCACATTGGAATACGACGGTCGTCGGAGCAGACGAAACAGGCCCGCTTTACCGAATCGTTTACGCAGGGACAACGCACGAATCCCGCGCGTCGGATTCCATTTCCCGTTCATTCGTAAAATGCTCATACCGCACCAGCGGCACGGCGGATTGGACGGTTGCGCAAGAGGTCATCGCCGCGACGCAGCTTCAGCTCGATTTGACTAAAGGTTTTCAGGAGCTGATCACGGCTGGCTCGACGCGGTTTCGGTTGGGCAACAGCACGTACGTTGAAACCGCCGGGCAGATTTACCGCGATCCATCGCCGGACACCGGAGCAGGCTCACTGGCGGGCACGCTAGATCGCAGCTCTGGCCGGGCGTATCTCTCGCAGTGGGCATCGGGCGGGGCCAACACCGTTACGGTCGATAGTCTGACTACCGAAATCAGCGGGCAAGCAGTGGATGAGGTGGTGTTCCGCACCCCGGCCGCTCCGATCCGATCCGGCAGCCTGCAACTGCGCTACACGACTGCCGAAGGAACTGCGCTCTCGAAAACCGTGAGCGGGACGGGGCTATTCGAGGACACGGACTGCACGATTCGCGTTGATCACCCGGATGGGGTTGTCCGGGCGCGGTTCGGGCTGTGGAAAGTCGATGCGGACCTCACGACCGAGGAAAAAGCGCAGGACTGGTACGATCCGGCCCACCGCGTCGATTTCGCCGGAACGCTCAAAATCTGGAAGCCGACATTGGTGTTGGCTGATTCCATTCTTTACAACGCCGTTGCCCAGACCTTTTTACCTCCTGACTCCAGCCTGCTGGGGCTCGATGCCGCCCGGCTGCCGCCCGATGGTAAGGCGTTGATTTTCA
>Ga0209607_1000786_pt1 | contig 27472 bp, 26 predicted proteins | sample AD_UKC117_MetaG_FD_184413 | JGI IMG/M metagenome (GOLD analysis project Ga0209607, IMG submission 184413) | Active sludge microbial communities of municipal wastewater-treating anaerobic digesters from Hong Kong - AD_UKC117_MetaG (SPAdes)... | ecosystem: Engineered > Bioreactor > Anaerobic >... | reverse complement strand
CCCGAGCGTCAGGCACCGCCCTCATCGCGGTTCGCCCACCACGCGCGCAGCCGCTGCGCCGCCTCGGCCTTGCCGATCGGGCCCTCGTCGAGCCGCACGCCGAGCAGGAAGCGATAGGCCTCGCCGAGCACCGGGCCGGGCCGGATGCCGAGGATCTCGGCGATCTCGTGGCCGTCGAGCTCGGGCCGGATCGCGGCGAGCTCCTCCTCCGCGGCCAGCCGGGCGATCCGGCTCTCCAGGTCGTCGTAGGTGCGGGCCAGCCGGGCGGCCTTGCGGGCGTTGCGGGTCGTGCAGTCGCTGCGGGTGAGCACGTGCAGCCGGCTGAGCAAGGGTCCGGCGTCGGTGACATAGCGCCGGACCGCCGAGTCGGTCCACTGCCCGTCGCCGTAGCCATGGAAGCGCAGGTGCAGCTCGACCAGCCGGGCCACGTCGCGCACCGTCTCCTTGTCGAAGCGCAGCGCCTTGAGCCGCTTGGTGGTCAGCCGGGCGCCGACCAGCTCGTGGTGGTGGAAGGACACCCCGCCGCCGGGCTCGAAGCGTCGGGTCGCCGGCTTGCCGATGTCGTGCAGCAGCGCCGCGAGCCGTACGACGAGGTCGGGCCCGCCCTCGCCGATCCGGTCCTCGAGGGCGATGGCCTGCTCGAGCACGGTGAGGCTGTGCTCGTAGACGTCCTTGTGCCGGTGGTGCTCGTCGACCTCGAGCCGCAGCGCCGGCAGCTCGGGCAGGAAGACGTCGGCCAGGCCGGTGTCGACGAGCAGGGTGAGCCCGGCCCGCGGGTCCGGCGCGAGCAGCAGCTTGACCAGCTCGTCGCGGATCCGCTCCGCCGAGACGATCTCGAGCGTGCCCGCGCGGTCCTGCAGCGCGGCATACACCTCGGGCGCGACGGTGAAGCCGAGCTGCGCGGCGAAGCGCGCGGCTCGCATCATCCGCAGCGGGTCGTCGGCGAAGGAGTCCTCCGGCCGGCCGGGCGTGCGCAGCCGGCGCGCGGCGAGGTCGGCGAGCCCACCGTGCCGGTCGACGAAGTCGAGCCCGCCGAGCGGGCCGGCCCCCGGATCGAGCCCCGGCCCGGCGAGCCGCAGCGCCATCGCGTTGACCGCGAAGTCGCGCCGCACCAGGTCCTCCTCGAGGCTGGTGCCGAAGGCGACCTCGGGCTTGCGGCTGGTCCGGTCGTAGACGTCGCTGCGATAGGTCGTGATCTCGATGACCGCGTCGCCCTTGCGGCAGCCGATGGTGCCGAAGGCGCGGCCGATCTCCCAGTGCGTGTCGGCCCACGGCCGGACGATCGCGAGGATCTGGTCGGGGTCGGCGTCGGTGGTGAAGTCGAGGTCCGGCGAGATCCGCCCGAGGAAGGCGTCGCGCACCGGCCCGCCGACCAGCGCCAGCTCGTGCCCGGCCCGGGCGAAGCGGTCGCCGAGCTCGCGCAGCAACGGCAGCTGCGGAGCCAGCGCCGCCACCGCCGCACGCAGCAGCGCCACCTCCTCGGGCGAGGGCGGCGTGGGCGGGGTCGGTGGCGGGGTGGACTGGGGGGTGCCGGGCACGACGGCCAAGGCTAGTTCACCGCGTGCCCACCACACCTCTCGGTATGCCGCGCGGCCGTCGAGCCCGCCCGGCCCACCGTCACCCGACGTTTACAGTGGACTCATGACCTCGACGCCGGTGCCGACGCCCCCCGGGCGCCGGCTGCCGTGGGTCGAGGAGCGGTCCGCCGGCGGCATCGTCATCGACGTCCACGAGGGCTCGGCCCGGGTGGCCGTCATCGCCCGCCGCAACCGGGCCGGCCGGATCGAGTGGTGCCTGCCCAAGGGTCACATCGAGCCGGGCGAGACCCTCCCGCAGACCGCAGCCCGTGAGGTGGCCGAGGAGACCGGCATCACCGGCCGGGTGCTCGCCGAGCTCGGCACCATCGACTACTGGTTCGCCACGCCCGACAAGCGGGTGCACAAATTCGTGCACCACTACCTGCTCGAGGCGACCGGCGGCGAGCTCACCATCGACAACGACCCCGACCAGGAGGCCATCGACGTCGCCTGGTTCCGGCTCGACGAGGTCCACCAGCACCTCACCTTCCCCAACGAGCGCCGGATCGCCAAGGTCGCCTGGGAGCGCCTGGCAGGCACCGCGTGAGTGCGGCTCCCGCCGCCCATCGCCGGAGAGCGTGGTCCGCTCTCGCTGTCGTCCTCGCCGTCGTGCTCGGCCTCCCCTTCGGTATGCCGCTCGCGGCCGCCCAGCCGGCCGCGCCGGGGATCCCGCGCTCGGCCGAGCAGCCGGCCAGCGCGCCCGCCACGACCGCACGGGGTCCGATCCGGCTCGACGCGGTCGTCCCGCCGGTGGCCGTCCCCGGGTCAACCATCGTGCTCACCGGTCAGCTGGCCCCCACGACCCCCCTGGCTGCCGGGGCCACGGCCACCCTGCGGCTGGTGCGCGCCCGCACCCTGCCGACCAGCCGCTCCGAGGTTGACGCCTGGGCGACCGGCACCGGGGCAGTCACCGGCACGGAGCTGGCCCGGGTCACGGTCACCGGCCCGGCCGACGGCAGCACCGCGGTGCCCTTCCGCGTCGAGGTGGCCGCCGATGCCCTGCGGATCACCCGAGCCACCGCCGCGGTGCCACTCGCCCTCGAGCTCACCAGCGACCGCTCCGCCGAGCCGGCGGTGCTGCGCACCTTCGTCGGCTGGCAGCGGGCGGCCGACGGCCCACCCATGCGCATCGCTCTCGCCGTGCCGGTCACACTCGCGCCCGATCCCGCGCTGACCAGCGACGACGACGCCGCACGGGAAGCCGCCTGGCAGGCCGAGACCGGTCCGACCGGGCGGCTCACGACCCTCGTCTCGACGCTGACCACCGACGGGGGCAGCGCACCGGTCAGCTATGCCGTCGACCCGGCGGTGCTCGGCCCGACCGGGCGCACGCCCGCTGCCGCTGCGGCCGATCCGGCGACCCAGGCGCGGGCTCCGCTGGCCAGGGCCCTGTCCAGCGCCGCCGGCCGCCGCGACGAGCTCCTCGCGCTGCCCTATGCCGACCCGGACCTGGCGGCCATCGCGAGCAGCGCCGGCTCGGCCGTCGTCACCGACCTGGTCCGCCGATCAGCGGCCCTGGGCACCGGCCTGTCCGTCCCGACCCTCAATGGCGTGGCGTGGCCGGTCGACGAAGCCCTGCCGACGGGGCGCGAGGAGGCGCTGCGCGCGGCATACGCCGGCGGTCTGCGGGCCGTGCTCACCTCGGCCGACGCGGTGACCGGCCCGACCGTGCTCACCACGGGCGCGCTCGCCCTCGCCCCTGGCGGCACCACCGTGCTGCGCGCCGACGACCGACTCGGTGAGCTGCTCGCCGGTGGCGCAGTCAGCGCGGCCGGGCAGGGGCCCGGCGCGCTGACCCAGCTCGTCATCGCGCACACGGCGGCCCTCTACGGCGAGCGACCGGCCGTGGCTCGGAGCGTGCTCGTCACGCTGCCGCGCACCCCCGGCGTGGTGACGGATCCGGCTGTGGTCGCGGCATACCAGCGGGCGGTGGCAGCCGCTCCCTGGCTCGCGCCGACGACGGTCGGCGGTCTGCTCGCCGGCCCGTCCGGTGACCTCCCTCCGCTGCCCCAGCCACCGCCGGCACCGACCGACCAGCCCCCGCCCACGCCGGTGTCCGGGCTCACCGTGGGCGCCGTGGTGGCCGACACCGCGGTGCTGCGCGGGCTGTCCTCGAGCCTGGTCGACCCGGCCATCGTCGCCCGGCCGCTCGAGCTGGCCGACCACCTGCTCGCCACCCGGTGGCGCGGGGCGGCGGCGGCCCAGGCGATCGTGTCGGGTCAGCTGCGCGCGCAGGTGGCCGAGCTCTCCAACGGCTTGCGGATCACCCCGCAGACGACGAACTTCCTGGCCGACGAGGGTCTGCTGCAAGTCACCGTCGTCAACGACCTGCCGGTGGCGGTCAGCGGGGTGCGGGTGGTACTCGCTCCCACCAATCCACGGCTGCAGGTGGTCGAGCAGCCACCGACCGTCTCGGTCGGCGCCCGCAGCCGGGCCAACGTGTCGATCCGGCTCGTCGCGGTCACCCAGGGGCTCGTCCCGATCAACGCGTCGCTGCGGGCTGCCGACGGCTCGACCCTCGGCCCCCCGTCGCAGATCATCGTGCGGGCCAATCCCCCGGGGGTGTGGCTCTATGTCGGTGGCGGGGTGCTGCTGGGCGGCATCCTGCTGCTCGGGGCGGTCCGCAAGCTCCGCAAGCCGCCCTCGCCCGAGGTGGTCGCGGCGGCCGAGTCGCTCGACCCGGTGCTGCCGACCCCCGAGGAGGTCGTCGTCGATCCGGTCGAGACCAGCCGGGGCAGCCACTAGGTCCTGACCAGGCCCGACCAGGCAGAGTTATGCACAGCGTTCTCCACAGCTGGGGAGAACTACACCGGTGTCATTCGCCTCCCGCACCCCGCGCCGTCCGGTCGCGGCGGACGAGTCGGCCTAGGATGCTGTCCACCGACCGAGTCGACCGACCGCGCAGGAGGAGGCCGTATGGACCACGTCGGCCCAGGCACGCTGCTCGGTGGTCGCTATCTGCTGGGCAGTCGCCTCGACCCCGCCGGCGAGGCCACCGACACCGAGCGGTGGGCCGCCAGCGACGAGACCCTCGCCCGCCCCGTCGTGTGCCTGCTCGTCCCTGAGCGGCTCCCCACCGCGGCCGCCGCCCTCGATGCTGCCCGCCGGGCCGCCGGGGTCGAGGACCGCCGGCTGGTCCGGGTGCTCGATGTCGTGCACGCCGCGGGAGTCGTCGCCGTCGTCGAGGAGTCCCTGGTCGGGGCGCTGTCGCTCGAGGACGCCCTGGCCGGCGGCCCGATTCCTGCCGAGGAGGCCCGCCGCATCGTCGGCGAGACCGCCACCGCGCTCGCTCGCGCCGAGGCTCGTGGCCTGCACCACCTCGTGCTGTCCCCCCATGCCGTGCTGGTGCTGCCCGACGGGTCGGTCAAGGTCCGTGGCCTGGCCATCGAGGCTGCTGTCCGTGGGGTCGACGACACGGTCGACGCGCCGGCCCGCGCCGACGTCGAGGGACTCACCGCCCTGCTGTATGCCGCGCTGACCGGCCGGTGGCCCGGACCGGAGCGGCCGGGTCAGGCCTCCCGGGCCGAGGCGGCACCGCGGGTCGGGGGCCGGCTGGTCGCCCCGTCCGAGCTGGTCGCGGGCGTCACGCCCGACCTCGACCGGCTCGTCGAGACCGTGCTGGCACCCGCCGAGACCTCCCGGCGCACCGGGCCGATCCCGCTGGGCGGGCGCCGCTCCGAGCCGAGGACCCCGGCGGAGTTCGCGGCATCCATCGCACCGTGGTCCAGCCTCCCCCTCATCGACCTCGCCCACCGGTTGCGGACCCCGGCGGCCGACGACTCTCCCGGTATGCCGCGCGACGAGCTCCCGCCCACCCGCGCCGTCGAGGGCGCACCGGCCCCGACCGGGCAGGTCCGCAGCACCGGAGCGGTGCGGACCACTCCTGCCGGCTCGCCGGGCACCGAGGGTCCGGCGACGGTCGGCGCGGCTGCGGGTGCCGCTGGCGGCGCCACCGCTGCCGCAGCGGCGCTGACGACCGTCGCCGACGAGGTGCCGCGCTCCGGGATCGCGGCCAGCGGTGCGGCCACGAGCGGCGGCTATCGAGCCGGGGTGGCCGTCGCGAGCGCTGCCAAGGGGGTCGTCGGCGCAGCGCGCACCACCACCGAGCGGATCGCCGCCCGCCGGCGCGAGCGGGCCGCCGAGCTCGAGCGGGCGCGCGCCGAGCTCGCCGCCCAGGCACCCCAGGCCCCCAGCGAAGACCCCGTCGAGCTCCCCGCCGCGTCGGCCGGCTCGGACCCAACCGAGTCCGGCCAGTCGGCAGCTGCCGCCGTCGCAGCCACCTCCGCCACTCCGGCGCCCCCGGCCCCGGTACGCCCAGCCCCGGTCCCCCCCACCCGACCCGCTCCGGTTCCGCCGCCGGCGCGGCATACCGCGGCGCGATCGGCCACGCTCACCGACCGGCGGCTCTCCGACGTCCTTGTCGAGACCGACGAGCGCCTCGAGGCTCCCGCGCCGCTGCTGCCACCGGCCGTCCGACGCACCGAGCGCCCCGACTCGCGGCTGCCGCTGGCTCTCGTCGCCCTCGCCGTCGTCGTGCTCGGCGTGCTCGGCTGGAAGGGCCTGCCGAGCTTCTCCGGCCTCGCCGGGCTCGGCGCCGCGCCGACCCCCAAGAAGTCCACCTCCGCCCCGGCCAAGCCCGGTGCCAGCCAGGCCGCGACGACCGGCCAGCTGGCCAAGGTCGCCATCGTCGGTGGCGCGTCGCTCGAGACGGACCGTGGCCAGGTCGGCTCGGCCTACGCCGCCCGCGCCTGGGACGGCAAGCCGGAGACCTTCTGGCGCTCGAACAAGTACTACGGCTCGGCTTCCTTCGGGAACACCGGCACGACGTGGTACGGCCTGATCGCCGACCTCGGTCAGGAGACCACCGTCCGGCAGGTGATCGTCACCGTGCCGGCCGCCCAGGACTTCACCGTCTACGTCGGCTCCAAGGCGAGCCTCGACGGGGCCACCAAGATCGGCGCGAGCAGCGGCCAGGCCGGCGCGATCACCGTCGACGTGCCCGCCGGCACCACCGCCACCGGCAACCTCGTCATCGTCCAGTTCACCAAGCTCGCGCCCGACCCCGAGGCCGGGGGCCGCTTCCGGGCCCTGGTGAGCGAGCTCGAGGTCCGCAAGTGACCCCGACGCTCACCGAGCTCACGGGACACACCGACGCCGAGCTGCTCGCCATGCACTGCGCGGGCGACCCCGACGCCTTCGGCGAGATCTTCCGGCGGCACAAGGACCGGATGTGGGCGGTCGCGATCCGCACGTGTGGCGATCGCGAGCTTGCGTCCGACTGCCTGCAGGACGCCTTCATCGCGGCATACCGGCGAGCCTCGTCGTTCCGCGGCGAGGCGGCGGTGACCACCTGGCTGCACCGAATCGTCGTCAACGCCTGTCTGGACCGGCTCCGCCGCGGCAAGCCGACCTCGCCGCTGCCGGAGTACGACCTCGCCGACCGCCGGGACGACTATTCCTCGGTCGAGGTGCGCCTTGACATCCGGGAGGCCCTCGACCAGCTGCCCGAGGGGCAGCGGATGGCGCTCGTCCTCGTCGACATGCACGGCGTGCCGGTGGCCGAGGCCGCCGAGATCCTCGGCGTCGCCGAGGGCACCATCAAGTCGCGCTGCGCCCGCGGGCGCGCAGCGATGGCGGTCTTGCTCGGTCTGGAGCGCGGGTGAGCGGGCGCTCTCGATCCGGTATGCCGCGCCCGGAACCGACCGCCCGCTCGTGCCGTCACAGACCGGGTCGAGCCATATCCAGCGGCACGACCACCCGCGCACGGGGGTGCGGGTCCACGGTCGCGGTCGCCACCCATCAGGGTCCAGACCACGACCACTCGCCGACCAGCGGAAGGACGTGAGCATGTCCAGCGAGAGTGGGTCCCGACCGGACCCCGACGAGCGGCTGGCCGTGCCTCCCCTGCCGGCAACCGAGGCCTCCGACCCGACGACTGACACCACCGATGTGACCGACCCCACGGCACAGCAGGTGCGTGAGCTGCTCGCCCACCTGCCCGAGCCCGGCCCGATGCCCGCCGACGTCATGGTCCGGGTGCTCGCCGCTTTGGCCGCCGAGCGGGCCGGCAGCGGCCTGGATCGGCTCTCCGACGAGCGAGCCGACGCGCTGGTCGCCGTGCCGGAGCTGTCCGACGACCTGCCCGGGCTCGACCTCGAGAGCGCCAGTGCCGCCACCGTCTCGAGCGACGGGGCCGAGCCGCCGGCTGGCAGCATCGCCACCGTCGTCCCCCTGGCTGACCGGCGCCGGGGTGGCGGCCTGGACCCGGGCCGACGCCTCCTCGTGGCCGCCTCGATCGCCGCGATGCTCGTCGGCCTCGGTGTCGTCGCCAATCTCATCCAGGACCGGATCGAGGTCGGGGGGCCGGCTGCCGCCGTGCTGCCCAGCTCGACCCGGCCGGCGTCGCCCCAGCGGGTCGTGCTGGCCACCGGCCGCGACTACCGCCCCGAGTCCCTCGTGCGCGATGCGACCGAGCTCGCCGCATCGGCGACCGGCTCGGTCCGCCCGCCCGAGGGCGAGCGGCTGGCGACCAGCGCGGGGCTGGGCGAGTGCCTCGGCGCGTTGGGCCAGCAGGATGCCGGGCGGGTCGTCGTCGATCTCGCGACCTATGCCGGCCAGCCGGCAGCGGTGGTCGTCGCCCAGAGCGGGGGACGGTCGTCGGTGTTCGTCGTCGGGCGTGGCTGCTCAGCCGCCGATCCCGCCGTGATCGCGCCGCAGCACCCGCTCTGACGGCTGCCGGGCGGTCCGCCCTGCGGAACGCCCCGGCAATGCCGGAATGTGCGGGGCGTCGCGATGGTTGCGCGCGGCATACCGGATATCTTGGGGTGCTGCCGACGTGCCTGCCCCACATCTACGACGAAGGACGCTCGTGACCGACCAGAACTCCCCTGCCGACGACGTGCGTGAGGTCATCATCATCGGGTCGGGTCCGGCGGGCTACACCGCGGCGGTGTATGCCGCGCGGGCCAGCCTGCGGCCGCTGCTCTTCGAGGGGGCGATCACGGCGGGTGGGGCGCTGATGACGACCACCGAGGTGGAGAACTTCCCGGGCTTTCCGACCGGGATCATGGGCCCGGATCTGATGGAGGCGATGCGGGCGCAGGCCGAGCGGTTCGGCACCGAGCTCATCACCGACGACGTCGTCTCGGTCGACCTCACCGCCGCCGACGGGATCAAGACGGTCGTCGACGGCGAGGGCACCGCCCACCGGGCCAGGACGGTGATCCTGGCGATGGGCTCGGCCTACCGCCAGCTGGGCCTGCCCGATGAGCAGCGACTGTCCGGGCACGGAGTGTCCTGGTGCGCCACCTGTGATGGCTTCTTCTTCCGCGACCAGGACATCGCCGTGGTCGGCGGCGGGGACTCCGCGGTCGAGGAGGCGACCTTCCTGACCAAGTTCGCTCGCACCGTGACCATCGTGCACCGCCGCGACGAGCTGCGGGCGAGCAAGATCATGGCCGACCGGGCGCACTCCAACGACAAGATCCGGTTCGCCTGGAACTCCACGGTGGAGGCCATCCACGGCGCCGACAAGCTCACCGGCATCACGCTGCGCGACACGGTCACCGGCGAGACCCGCGAGCTGCCGGTCACCGGCCTGTTCATCGCGATCGGCCACGACCCCCGCAACGAGCTCGTCAAGGGCGTCGTCGACCTCGACGACGCGGGTTACGTTGTCGTGCAAGGCCGGTCGACCCGCACCAACATCGAGGGCGTCTTCGCTTGCGGCGACCTGGTCGACCACACCTACCGGCAGGCCATCACCGCCGCCGGCTCCGGCTGCGCCGCCGCCCTCGACGCCGAGCACTACCTCGCCCGCTGACTCATCCCACTGCACGCGACGAAAGGAAGCCCCATGGGCGCCATCTCCGAGACCACCGACGCCACCTTCGAGCAGGACGTGCTCAGCAGCGACAAGCCGGTGCTCGTCGACTTCTGGGCCGGCTGGTGCGTCCCCTGCCGCCAGGTCGCCCCGATCCTCGAGGAGATCTACGCCGAGCACGGCGAGCGCCTCGAGATCCGCAAGCTCGACACCGACGCCAACCCGGCGACCACCGCGCGCTACGGCATCACCGGCATCCCGACGCTCAACGTCTACGTCGGGGGCGAGGTCGTCAAGACGATCGTCGGCGCGAAGCCGAAGCGAATGCTGCTCAAGGAGCTCGAGGACTACATCGGGGCCTGACCTCCTAGCGCGTCGTCTCGGTTCACCGAGATCAGTTGGCGCACAGTGGAACTCGAGAGGGGGTCGGCCATGGTCGATCTGGTATGCCGCCCCGGCGAGACCGGTGCCCGGGTCGCCGGCGTGCGCGACGCGCTCGTCGCGGCCGTGGCGCGGGACCGGGCCCGCGGGGCCGTCGACCTGACCTGGGCCGACGACGAGCACGTCCGCACGTTGCGGGCCGCCGTCGACCCACAGCACTATGACGAGGGCCTTGGTCATGCGGTGCGGGCCTTCCAGCAGAGCCGTGGCCTGATCGCCGACGGAGTCGTCGGGGCCGAGACGGCGCTGGCGCTGCAGGCGGCCGGCTGGCACCTCGGCGACCGACCGCTGTCCCTGGTCCCCGGCGCGCTCATGCACGGTGACGACGTCGCGGAGCTGCAGGCCAGATTGATCGGGCTGGGCTTCGGGCCCGAGCGGGTCGACGGGGTCTTCGGCGTGCGCACCGACCAGGCGGTCCGGGCCTTCCAGCGCGGACGTGGCGAGGTCGTCGACGGGGTCGTCGGTCCGGAGACCCTCGCCGGCTTCGTCGGGCTGCGACGCAGCGTCACCGGCGGCTCGCCACAGGGCCTGCGTGAGCGCGAGCAGGTGCGCCGCTCCGGCAGTCGCCTGATGGGTCGCGTGGTCGTGCTCGACCCCGGCCATGGCGGGGCCGACCTCGGCGTCGTCCGGCATGGGCTGGTCGAGGCCGAGCTGGTTCTTGATCTGGCTCACCGGGTGCAGCAGCGGCTCGTCTCGCTCGGTGTGCAGGTCGTGCTCACCCGCGGCACCGAGGACGGCGGCGATCAGGTGCAGCGCGCCGGGCGAGCCAATGCCGTGGGGGCCGACCTCGTGCTCTCGCTGCACTGCGACTCGGCCGATCACGAGGAGGCGTCCGGCATCGCGACGTTCTTCTACGGCCTGGACCGCTTCGGTGCCTGGTCGGCGGTCGGCGAGCGCTTCGCCGACCTGCTGCAGCGCGAATTGGTCTCTCGCAGTGGGCTTTCCGATTCCCGCAGTCACCCTCGGGCGTGGCCGCTGCTGCAGCGCACCGAGATGCCGGCGGTGTGGCTCGAGGTCGGCTATGCGAGCAATCCGCGCGATGCCGAGCGACTCGCCGACCCGGCCGTGCTCGACTCGCTGGCCGAGGGGATCGTCGTCGCGGTGCAGCGGGTCTACTTCGGTGACGACGACGCCACGGCCACCGGGGTGCTCGATCTGCGCGACCTGGCCATCACTCCGAAGTCCCGCTGAGCTCCCACGCCGAGCGGACCACCACACGCCGAGCGGACCACCACACGCCGAGCGGACCATCCACACCCAGGCACGACGAAAGGCCGCCTCGACTCGGGGGTTGTCGACGCGGCCCTTCGTTGGAGTGTCCCGTCGGCCGGTGGCGAGCTCGGGGGTTCTCGTCGCCGTGCGAAGGGGGTGGTGCTGGTGGTCCTGCAACTGCTCGCTGGCGGCGATCGGCGCTGAGCGGGCGGTGTCGGCTCGGGGGTTCCGACCCGGACGCTCTGGGCTGGTCGTGCCAGGTGGTGCTGACCCGGTCGTCGCTCCGCCTTCCGTGGCCGGTTCGGGATCCGGCTGGCGCGCGGGGCGACCTCATACCTTGGTACTGAGCCCTGGTGACCGGGCCTTCCTGCGGGCTTGGGCTGTCCCGTTCGGCGCGCCGTGGTCGACTATGAGACGACCACCCCAGGGGTTCATGACACGGTTCTGGAATGTTTTTCTGAGCGAGTTCTCGGCCGCGTCGGTCACGGGTGCGGCAGGGCGTCGCGGGGGCTCGTCCCGGCAGCCGCCGGAGGCCGCTGCAGACCACGAATTGGCGCGAAGAGCCGCTCCACCGCGTGCTCGACGTCCGCGCGCCAGGCCAGTGCCGTGCGCAGGTCCAACCGCATCCGAGGGTATGCCGCGTGCTCGCGGACTGTGGCGAAGCCCACCGCAGTGAGGAAGTCGACCGGCAGCACACAGCAGGTCTGCTCGTCCTCACCCTCGGCGCAACTCCTCCCTGGCCGGCCGAGGTGCGCCGATCCTCCCCCGACACCGGTCGCCGCGAAGGCCTCGAGCGCCCGATAGCCGCGCCGGAGCGCCTGCTTCGCGGCGGACTGCACGAGCACCCGGCCCAGGCCCTGGCCGGCGAAGCGCTCCACCACCCGAGCAGTGACGAGCACGAGGGCGTCGTCGGACACCGGCGAGGTCGGAAAGGCCATCGCCCGAGGCACGAGTGGTCCCGGCGCGTAGACAAGATAGCCGGCCGGCTCCTCGTCGACGTAGACCATCCGCCCGGGGGTGCCCCAGCTGAGCGCCACCCCGGCGAGCCACCCGCGCTTGTCCGCCGCGGCATCCCCGGTCGGCAGGCTGGACTGCGCCGGGGTGCGCTCCCAGAAGGCGCAGCTACGACAGGGGTGCGGCAGCTCGTCGAGCCGTTCGACGGTGAGCGCGACGACGGATCTGCCCGTCCGCTTGGGCCTGCGAATCGCCTTGTCGGACAACGCTTTTCGCCTACTCGTGGCTGGTGCTGTCAAGCCCCATGACGTCGAGGATGCGGTGCAGATCCTCGACGGAGGCGAACTCCACGACGACCTTGCCCTTGCGCTGGCCGAGCGAGATGAGCACTCGGGTGTCGAGCCGATCAGAGAGGCGTCCGGCGAGCTCGTCGAGCTGCGGCCGCCGGGCGCCCGGCCGTGGCTTGCGTCGGGCCGCCGGTGCCCCCGACCCGTCGCCACCGACCGCGACGATCTCCTCGACCGAGCGCACCGACAGCCCTTCGGCGACGATCCGCTGGGCGAGCCGCTCCATGGCGGCCTGGTCCTCGAGCCCGAGCAGGGCCCGGGCGTGTCCGGCGCTGAGCACGCCGGCTGCCACGCGCAGCTGGACCACCGGTGGCAGCTTGAGCAGGCGCAGCGTGTTGCTCACCTGTGGTCGGGACCGCCCGATCCGGCTGGCCAGCTCCTCCTGGGTGCAGCCGAAGTCGTCGAGCAGCTGCCGGTATGCCGCTGCCTCCTCGAGCGGGTTGAGCTGGCTGCGGTGCAGGTTCTCGAGCAAGGCGTCGCGCAGCAGGTCGTCGTCGCTCGTGCTGCGGATGATCGCCGGGACGACCGCCAGCTCAGCGCGCTGCGCGGCCCGCCAGCGCCGCTCCCCCATGATGAGCTCGTAGTCGTGATCGGGGTCCTGCGGGTCGGCGATCCGGCGGACCACGACGGGCTGCAGGATGCCGATCTCCCGCACTGAGTGGACCAGCTCGGCCAGCTGCTCCTCGTCGAACACCTGGCGTGGCTGACGCGGATTCGGTCGGATCCGGCCGACGGTGAGCTCGGCGAACTCCGCGCCCGGCACCGGCGCCAGGGCGGATGCCGCGTCCTCGGCAGCCGGATCGCCCGTCTCATCCCTCGCGACCGACGCAGCCCCATGGCCGGCATCACCGGCGTCCATCCCCGGCTGAGCCTCCTCGGCCCGAGCCAGCGGGTCGACGTCGGGCGCCACGGCCTCCGGCCCGGGTCGGGGAGCGCCGAAGAAGACGTCGACCGGCCGCTCGCCGGTGGGGGCGGTCGGGATCAGCGCACCGAGTCCCCGGCCGAGCGCGCGTCGCTTCTCGTTCACTGCTGCTCTCCTCGGTCGGGCGCGCTCGCTCCGGCTGCGCCCTGCTGCGCGATCTGGGTGGCCGCCTCGAGATAGGCCAAGGCGCCGCTGCTCAGCGGGTCGTAGGTCATCACCGTCTCCCCGAAGCTCGGTGCCTCCGACACGCGGACCGATCGCGGGATCGTCGTGCGCAGGGTCTGCTGCGGGAAGTGCTCCCGCACGTCGTCGGCCACCTGGGCGGACAGCCGGGTCCGGCCGTCGTACATCGTCAGCAGGATGGTCGAGACGTGCAGGGCCGGGTTGAGGTGCGTGCGGATGAGCTCGACGTTCTTGAGCAGCTGGCTCAGCCCCTCCAGCGCGTAGTACTCGCACTGGATGGGGATGAACACCTCTTGCGCCGCACACAGCGCGTTGACGGTGAGCAGGCCCACGCTCGGTGGGCAGTCGATGATCACATAGTCGTATGCCGCGCTGCGCGCCTCCGAGTCGCCGGTCTCCGTCCTGCGCACATGCGCGGTGAGAGCACGGGCCAACCGGTTCTCGCGCGCCACGAGCGCGACCAGCTCGATCTCGGCGCCGGCGAGGTCGATCGTCGAGGGAGCGCAGTCCAGGCCGGGGATGGTGCTCGACGGCTGAATGACCTCGCTCAGCGACACGCCGTCGACGAGGACCTCGTAGACCGACCGGATGCCGGACCGGTGCTCGACACCCAGCGCCGTGCTCGCATTGCCCTGCGGGTCGAGGTCGACGACGAGCACCCGCAGGCCGCCTTGGGCCAGAGCGGCCGCCACGTTCACCGCGGTCGTCGTCTTGCCGACCCCGCCTTTCTGGTTCGCCACGGTCATCACCCGGGTGTGGGTGGGCTGCGGTAGCTGCGCCGCTCCCGCCGCCCGCACCCGCGGCTGGGTCGGTGGCGCGTCGACAGTGGGGGGCACGGCGGCTACAGCTCGTGGAGCTTCCTCCACGACTGCCTGTGCATTCGCCGCTGCGGAGGGTGTTTCACGTGGAACGTCGTCCACACCAGGGGGCTCGTGTCCAGCCGTTTCACGTGAAACCTCGCCACTGGCAGGTGGGTCCATTCGAGGGGTTTCACGTGAAACCTCGCCTGCGCCTGGCCAGCCGAGCGGGGCGGAGCCCTGCGGGAGCAGGGTCGTCGGCCACCCCAGACCTGGTGACATCACGACGGTCTCACTCATGGTCACCGATCCAACCACACCCCGCCGACCCGTCCGTCCGCTCATCCACAGGTGACGAGTATGGCCGCCTCGGTCACCGCCCCAACGGGCTGCCCGGAACCACGTGATCGATGGCTCGCGGCTCGTCGTCATTGACTGGGACGGGGTCGCGCCACGGGCACGAACCTGGGATCTGGCGTACGCGGCCATCTCCTTCGTCCATCTTCTCCAGGGCCGACGTCTCTGCGAGTGCGACCCGCTTGGGCTACGTTTCCTGCTGGGCTAAGGCGCCGAGCGTGAGCTCCGGGTGCGTCTGCCGCACCTGCTCATCGACCGTGCCGAGGTGATGCTCGCGCTCTTGCGCCGCTCGCGGGAGGTCGGCCTCGAGCCGTGGGGCTCGATGTACGTCACTGGACATGGCGCGCAAGGGGAGGCCCAACTGCTGCGTACCTCAAACAGCACCGGCTGACGCGAGGGACCGCCATCCTCGGCTGACTGTCGCCACCGGTCTCCTCGACGCCTGTTTCACGTGAAACACCGGCTGGCATCGGAGTCAACCGGGTCAGGCCCTCCTCGCCGACCGAGCACCCCGCTGTCCGCGCCGCCCTCGACGACGGGGATCAGCCGGAGTGGTGGCCGTCGATCCTTCGGTCACGATGACGACGTAGGTCGGCTCCCCGACTGACTCCGGGGACGCCTCATCCACGGGATTGACAGCCGTTCCGACGGTGAGCAGAGCTGTGTCAGCACCACCGGGAGCGGCGGCGATGGCCGGTGCGGTGCTCACCTCGGGTGGCTGAACGACCTCCACCCGCGCCTGCGCTGCGCCGGAGGACCGCATCGCTGGCCAGTCCTGCTCGAGCTCGACCTGTGCCGTGGTGCCCTTGAGGGCGATCAGACTGCCGCCCGGCGACAGCAGCGGCATCGACCATCGGGTGAGGGCCGCCAACCGCGCGACCGCCCTGGCTGTCGTGTGATCAACCCGCAGATCACCGTGCAGCGCCTCAGCCCGGCCCTCGTGAATGACGACGTTCGTCAGGGCAAGCTCGGCGAGGGTCCGCTCCAGCCAGACGATCCGCCGGTGCAGCGGCTCGACCAGGTGCAGCGTCAGATCAGGCCGGGCGATGGCGAGCACCAGGCCGGGCAGGCCCGCACCCGTGCCCAGGTCGGCGACGGTGGTCCCCGTGCCGAAGAACGGTGCCGCCACCGCACAGTTGATGACGTGGCGCTCCCAGATCCGCGGCGCCTCGCGAGGACCGATCAGTCCGTGGTCGATCCCCGTCGTGACGAGCAGATCGACGTAGCGCTGGGCCAGGTCCAGCCGGCCACCGAAAAGCACCCCGGCCTGCGACGGAGTGCCGACGGCTCGTCGTGGGAATGACCCGTCGAGCAATGAGGACGACGTCGGTGGGCCCGACGCTGCTCGATCCGCGGCACGCGCTCGGTCGGTGGTCTCGTCATGACCGAGCAGTGGGCCCGACGCTGCTCGATCGTCGACACGCGCTGGGTCTGTGGGATCTGTGGCCTCGGGGTGACCGGCATCCAGGGAGTCCGCACTCATGAGGCACCAGACGTTTCACGTGAAACGGCACCCCGTGAGCCGGCCCTCACCGGGTAGGTCCTCCTGTCGACCGGCGCACCGGTCAGGACGCTTGGGTTGTTGCGGACCCGACGGACCATACGGTTCGCGGAGGCGCGTGCAGCTCCCACGTCCGACCGTCCCGCGCCGGGATGACCGGCCGCCCGCAATGCCGAACGGGCGCCCCGTGGGGCGCCCGTCGACCGTTTCACGTGAAACATCGGCTCAGGCCGGCGAGATGACGATGTGTCGGTGCGGCTCGATGCCCTCGGACTCGGAGACCAGTCCGGCGGCGGTGACCTCGTCGTGGACGACTTTGCGCTCGAAGGCGGTCATGTTGGCCAGCGCCTTGGGGGCCCCCGAGGAGCGCACCTCGGCGATCGCCTCCTGGGCCAGCCGCACGAGGGTCGAGCGACGGTCGGCGCGGTAGCCGGCCACGTCGAGCATGAGGCGGCTCCGCTCGCCGGTCGCCGTCTGGACGGCGAGCCGGGTCAGCTCCTGCAGCGCGTCGAGGACCCGGCCATCGGGGCCGACGAGTCGCCGTGGCACCCGACCCTCCTCGGAGTCGATGACCGCGACGACGGCCCGATCGCCGTCGATGTCGACATCGATGTCCCCGTCCAGATCGCAGATGTCGAGCAGGCGCTCGAGGAAGTCAGCGGCCACCTCGCCCTCGCGCTCGAGCTGCGAGACCCGCTTCGAGCGCCGCGCTCCGCCGGCGCCTGAACCCGCCACGCCGGTGTCGTCATCGCTCTCGTCCTCGTCCGAGTCGTCCTCGTCGCCGTCGCCGTCGTCAGCCGCGTCACCATCACGATCGCTCGCGTGCGTGCCAGCGACGTCGGCTGAGCTCTCCTCGACCTGCCCCACCACGGCATCCGCGTCACCGATCGGTCCGCTCTCCGTCAGGCTGTCGACCGCGCTCAGCTCACCACCGGCGTGCTCCTGCCCCGAGTCCTGCGTCGCAGGTCCGCTCTCCTCGACGTCGTGCGTCGCGCCCGCCATTGCCTCGTCCATGTTCTGCCTTCCTGTCGGTCCGTCCGGCTGTGCGCCGCGCAGCTCGCCCGTTGGGGTGCGCGGCATCCGTGTCTCTGGTGCTGATCCGTGTGGTGCTGCTCTGGGTTCGGCTTCGTGCTGACTCGTGGCCGTGGCCGGCTAGCCGTCCGCCTCGTCGGCGGCTCCGGGCCCGCCTTGGCCCCCCACCCCGGAGGCCCCGCCGGTCCGCTTGGCCCGCTTCTTGCTCATCGGCTGCTGGCGCTGCCGGTTCACCGGAGCATCCTGCACGTCGGTCACCTCGTCGGTCGGCTCCAGCCCCGGCAGGGCGAGCTTGGTCACCGTCTTGCCCTTGCGCGCCTGCCGCTCGTGCAGCGCCTTCTCGGCAGCCGATCCGGGCGCCGGCAGCCGACGGATGACGTAGAACTGCTGGCCCATCGACCACAGGTTGGTGGTCAGCCAGTAGATGAGCACGCCGATCGGGAAGTTGATGCCGGACACCGCGAACATCACCGGCATGAGGTAGAGGATGATGTTCTGCTGCTTCATGAACGGGTTGTCCAGGGCGGACTCCGGCATGTTCTTGCGCATCAGCTGCCGCTGCGTCGTGAAGGTCGTCGCCGACATCAAGACGATGAGCACGACGGTGAGGATCTTCGTGGGCGCATCCGAGGCACCCATGAAGGTCGACGAGAACGGCGCCCCGAAGATGTTCGAGGACTCGATCTGGGAGGCGATCTCCTTGTCGATCGGCCCGATCGCGCCCCACGTGCCCTCGGCGATCGCCTTGAGGTGGTTGAGCACGGTGAAGAGCGCGAAGAAGAACGGCGACTGCAGCAGGATGGGCAGACACGAGGCGAAGGGGTTCGTGCCGGTCTTCTTGTAGAGGTCCATCGTCTCCTGAGTCATCGCCTGGCGGGACTCCGGATCGGTCTTGCCCTTGTACTTGGCCTGGATCTTCTGCACCTCGGGCTGGATGAGCTGCATCTTGCGCGAGGCGTGAATCTGCTTGACGAACAACGGGATCAGGATGATCCGCACGACGATGGTCAGTCCGACGATGGACAGCGCCCACGCCCACCCGCCGCCGATCCCGAGCGCGGTCCAGACCTTGTGCCACGCCAACATGACCCAGGCCACGCCGTAGGTCAGCGGCGAGAGCAGGGTGTTGAAGAAGTCGCCCACAGGAGTCCTTGAGGTGCTAGCGGTGAGTGGGGTGAGACTGTCGTCTCACTCCGTGGTCGTCACGAGATGGGTATGCCGCTCGGGAACGTGGTCGACGCCACCCGGGTTCCAGGGGTGGCAGCGAGCCAGCCGGCGGACCGCCAGCCAGCCCCCACGCAGCGGCCCGAAGCGGGTCAAGGCGGTCGCGGCATACGCCGAGCAGGTGGGATGGAACCGGCAGGACGCCGGGGTCAGTGGCGTGATGAAGCCCTGATAGAGCCGCACGACGAGCAGCAGCGGCCACGCGGTCACCTTCTGCCAGGTCCACGGTCCGGCGACGAGGGTGCGCAGCGCCGGCCAGTAGGGCCAGCTCACGAGACCCTCCGCACTGCAACCGGCAGCAACCGGTCGAGCTCGGCGCCGAGCGCCGCCGAGTCGACGGCAGCGGCGGCCGGTTGGGCCCGCACGACGACATCGCAGCCTGTCGGCAGCACCGCGAGCCGATCTCGGAGCTGGTGCCGCAGCCGCCGCGCCGTCCGGTTGCGCACCACGGCACCGCCGACGGCGGCGGAGACGACGAGACCGACCCGCGGGGGAGTCGCCCCGGTCGGGTCGGTCATCGCGACGTGCACCACGAGCAGCGTTCCTCCGGCTCGAGACCGGGCTACCGGCTGGCTCGGCGGGTCATCCGACGGGCGGCGGCCACCCCGACTGCCGCGCAGCACGGCGCGGAAGTCGTCGGGCCGGCGCAGCCGGTTGGCCGCCGGCAGCACACCGGTGCCTCAGGCGGACAGCTCGGCGCGGCCCTTGCGCCGGCGGGCGGCGAGGATGGCGCGGCCGGCGCGGGTGCGCATCCGCAGCCGGAAGCCGTGCACCTTGGCACGGCGGCGGTTGTTGGGCTGGAAGGTCCGCTTGCTCACGTCGGCATCTCCGATGATCGGCAGCCGGCGAAGGCTGCAGGGGTGGTCTGGCAGGTCCGTCCTGGACGGCGCCGCACCGGCTCACGGGCAGGCTGCAACGACCGGACAGAAGTCGCCCATCAGGGTACGGTTCACCCCACCAACCGGTCAAACCGGCGGCATACCGGGCGTTGCGCATCGGTATGCCGCGCGCAACCTTCCAGTGTCCCCGAGACATTGTGAACTCCCCGGCAGCGACACGCCCGATCGGGTGTAATGTCTCCCCGAGCATCGCCCTCGGCCGGCCCGGACCCGGCCGACTCCCTGGCTCCCCGAATGCGGTATCCCGGCACCCGTGCCGATATACACATCTGTGGACAACCCTGTGGACGAGTGTCTAGGGTGGGGCGCTCACGCAGGCGGACGAAGCGATGGAGGGGACGCGTGGCTGACGCCGACGAGCACACCGACGTCTGGCGGCGAGCCCTGCAGGCGCTGGACCCCAGTGAGCTGTCGGCCAAGGCCCTGGCGCTCGTGCACACCGCTCGGCTGATGGGCTTCATCGAGAACACCGCCCTGGTCGCCGTGCCGAACGACTACACCAAGACCGTCGTCGAGCACGAGCTGCGCGACCAGCTGCTGCGCACCCTGCGGGCCGAGCTGGACCGCGAGGTCGGCATCGCGGTCACCGTCGACCCCAACCTCGAGCCGCTGACCGCCGTCCCCACCCTGCCCGACCCGCCCGGCGCCGAGCGCGAGGTCGACGGCTACCACCTCGACGGCGTCGCCTCCCGGGTCGTCGACGACTACCCCCACCTGCGCGACATGCCGCACACCCCGGGCCACCTGCTCGACGAGCGATTCGGCGAGCACCAGCCGGGCCACCCGGCCGGCCACCAGCTCGACGGCCAGGACGGCCAGACCGGTGACCCGGCGGCCGCGAGCAACGGCGCGGGCGCGCGGCATACCGACGACCGCACCCGGCTCAACCCGAAGTACACGTTCGAGACCTTCGTCGCCGGCTCGAGCAACCGCTTCGCGCACGCGGCGGCGAGCGCGGTCGCCGAGGCGCCCGCCAAGTCCTACAACCCGCTGTTCATCTACGGCGCGTCCGGGCTGGGCAAGACCCACCTGCTGCACGCCATCGGGCACTACGTCCGGCAGATGTATCCCGCGTTCCGGGTCCGCTACGTGAACTCCGAGGAGTTCACCAACGAGTTCATCAACTCGATCCGCGACGACCGGGCCGCGACCTTCCAGAGCATCTACCGCGATGTCGACGTGCTGCTCATCGACGACATCCAGTTCCTCGCCGGCAAGGTGCAGACGCAGGAGGAGTTCTTCCACACCTTCAACGCGCTGCACAACAACTCCAAGCAGGTCGTCATCACCTCCGACCTGCCGCCCAAGCAGCTCACCGGCTTCGAGGAGCGGCTCCGCAGCCGCTTCGAGTGGGGGCTCATCACCGACGTCCAGGCGCCCGACCTCGAGACCCGGATCGCCATCCTGCGCAAGAAGACCCTCCAGGAGCGGATGAGCGCCCCCGACGAGGTCCTCGAGTACATCGCCTCGCGGATCACGAGCAACATCCGTGAGCTCGAGGGCGCGCTGATCCGGGTGACCGCCTTCGCCAGCCTCAACCGTCAGCCGGTCGACCTGGCCCTCGCCGAGCAGGTGCTCAAGGACCTCGTGCCGACCGACCAGCCGGTGCAGATCACGGTGAGCACCATCCAGGGCCAGACCGCCGAGTACTTCGCGCTCACCGTCGACGACCTGTGCGGCTCGTCCCGCTCGCGCCAGCTCGTCACCGCCCGACAGATCGCGATGTACCTGTGTCGCGAGCTCACCGAGATGTCGCTGCCCAAGATCGGGCAGGCCTTCGGCGGCCGCGACCACACCACGGTCATGCACGCCGACCGCAAGATCCGCGAGCTGATGCGCGAGCGTCGGGCGATCTACAACCAGGTCACCGAGCTGACCGGCCGGATCCGCACCCAGTCCGCCCGCTGACCCGGCTCCCCTCGCGCACCTCGCGCACGGCTGGTTGTGCACAGGCTCGCTGAGCCTGTGTCCCCAGCCGTCCCCAGACTGTCCACAGCCATTCGGTATGCCGCGTGCGCGCCGCCGCGGCACGCTCACCACCGCGCGCCGATTGTCCCCAGCCGGCTGTGGACGAATGTGGAGAACTTCCCCGGATCGGGGGACGACCGCCAGGTGGCTGGTGGATGCCGTGTGGGCGGCCGCGAGGCGTCCACACGGCATACCGGGTCGACGGGGCGCTGATGCACCGGCCGTGCACAGCCGGATTCGCGCTGCGACCAGCGCCGACGGGCGTTGTCCACCAGATCCACAGGTGCGATGACGACGATGAACCCAGATCGACGAAGAGGTTTCCAGCCCCGACAACATCAGGGACCGACCGGCCTCGAGTCCAATGCTCGTGCTGACGACGAACCGGACGATCCGGCTCGGTCCAGCGCCAACGGTGTCCCGATCAGTCTTGCGTCGGGCCGCACAAGGACTAGGGTCGGAGTCCCTGGTCAGCGCGATCAGGCCGTGCTTGTGCTGCGCCCCGACGGCGCGCGGGTGAGAGAGAGATCGAACGTGAAGCTGCGGGTGGAGCGTGAGGTGCTGGCCGACGCCGTGACCTGGGTGGCCCGTGGGCTGCCGGCGCGGCCGCCGGTGCCGGTACTGGCGGGTGTGCTCGTCGAGGCCGATCGGGCCGGCACGATCACCCTGTCGGCCTTCGACTACGAGGTCTCCGCCAAGGTCACCGTCCCGGCCGACGTCGACGAGGCCGGCACGGTGCTCGTCCTCGGCCGGCTGCTCGCCGACATCTCCCGCAACCTGCCGAGCAAGCCGGTCGACATCGCCACCGAGGGCAACAAGGTCCAGGTCACCTGCGGCACCAGCCGGTTCAGCCTGATGATGATGCAGGCCGACGACTACCCGACCCTGCCGGCCGCCCCCGAGGCCTCCGGCACGATCGCCGGCGATGTCTTCACCCAGGCCGTGCAGCAGGTCGCCGTCGCCGCCGACCGCGGCGACACCCTGCCGATCCTCACCGGCGTCAAGCTCACCATCGACGGCGAGAGGGTCACCCTGCTGGCCACCGACCGCTACCGGCTGGCGATGCGCGAGCTCACCTGGCAGCCGGCGGCGAGCGACGCGGCATACACGGCGCTGATCCCGGCCCGCACGCTCGGCGACACCGCGAAGTCGCTCGGTGCGTCCGGCTCGGTCGAGCTCGCGCTCGGCAGCAACGCGGGCGGCGACGGGCTGATCGGCTTCGAGGCGGGGCAGCGGCGGGCGACCACCCGCCTGCTCGACGGGGAGTATCCCAAGGTCACCTCGATCTTCCCGACCTCGGTCGACACCGAGGCGGTCGTCGCGACCGGCGAGCTCATCGAGGCGGTGAAGCGCGTCTCGCTCGTCGCCGAGCGCAACACCCCGGTGCGGCTGCGCTTCGGCGACGGGCAGCTGGCCATCGAGGCCGGCACCGGTGACGACGCCCAGGCCTCCGAGGCGGTCGAGTGCGACCTGTCCGGGCCGGAGATCGAGATCGCCTTCAACCCGCACTTCCTGCTCGACGGGCTCGGGGTCATGGGGGCGCCGTTCACCCGCTTCGCCTTCACCCAGCCGAGCCGGCCGGCCGTGCTCTCCGGACAGCAGGAGGCCGGCGCCGCCGCCGACTCCTCCTACCGCTACGTCCTCATGCCGGTCCGCTTCGCCAACTGAACGGGAAGGTCAGTCATGCAGCTTGGTCTCATCGGTCTGGGCAAGATGGGCGGCAACATGCGCGAGCGGCTGCGCCGCGCCGGGCATGAGGTCGTCGGCTTCGACCGCAACCCCGAGGTCTCCGACGTCAAGACCCTCCCCGCCCTGGTCGCCGCCCTCGCCGCCCCCCGCGTCGTCTGGGTGATGGTGCCGGCCGGCGCGCCGACCCGGGACACGGTGAGCAAGCTCGCCGGCGTCCTTGAGCGCGGCGACCTGGTCATCGACGGCGGCAACTCCCGCTTCACCGACGACATCGAGCACGCAAAGATGTTGTCCGCCAAGGGGATCGGCTACCTCGACTGCGGCGTCAGCGGCGGCATCTGGGGCCTCGAGAACGGCTACGGCCTGATGGTCGGCGGCCCGAAGAAGTGGGTCAGCAAGGCGATGCCGATCTTCGACGCGCTGTGCCCCGAGGGTCCGCGCGACGAGGGCTTCGTGCACGCCGGCGACATCGGCGCCGGGCACTACACGAAGATGGTGCACAACGGCATCGAGTACGGCCTGATGGCCGCGTATGCCGAGGGCTACGAGCTGCTCGTCGCCAAGGACATCGTCAAGGACGTGCCGGGTGCCTTCAAGGCGTGGAGCCGCGGCACCGTCGTGCGCTCCTGGCTGCTCGACCTGATGGTCAAGGCGCTCGAGGAGAACCCCACCCTCGACGGCGTCTCGGACTACACCGTCGACTCGGGCGAGGGCCGCTGGACCGTCGAGGAGGCGATCGCGATGGGCGTGCCAATGCCGGTCATCTCGGCCTCGCTCTTCGCTCGCTTCGCCTCGCGCCAGGAGGTCTCCCCGCAGATGCAGGCGGTCGCCGCGCTGCGCGGTCAGTTCGGTGGGCACCAGGTCATGTCGATCGCCGAGGGCGAGGCGCTGCGCCGCGGCGAGGTTGCCCCGCACCCGACTGCGGTCCGCAAGGCTGCCGACAAGCCGCTCACCCCGGGCAAGGGCAAGGCCGCCGAGGTCAAGGCGGCCGCGGCCAAGGGTCGCCGGGCCGCCGCCGCGGGACCGTCCTCGGGGACCGGCTCCACGAAGTAGCGTGCCGGAGTGCACGTCCGGCACCTCTCGCTCGTCGACTTCCGCTCGTATGCCGCGGCCGAGCTCCCGCTCGCGCCCGGGGTCACCTCGCTCATGGGGCTCAACGGGCAGGGCAAGACCAACCTCGTCGAGGCGATCGGCTATGTCGCGACCCTCGGCAGTCACCGGGTCGCCACCGACCAGCCGCTCGTGCGCTTCGGGGCCGAGCGGGCGGTGATCCGGGCGGCGGTCGTGCGGCGGCTCGGCGAGACCGAGCGGGAGACCCTCGTCGAGCTCGAGCTCACCCCCGGCCGGGCCAATCGGGCCAAGCTCAACCGCGCGCCGGTCCCCCGCAACCGCGACGTCCTCGGCACGCTGCGCACCGTGCTCTTCGCGCCAGAGGACCTCGCGCTCGTCAAGGGCGACCCCGCCGGTCGGCGGGCCTTCCTCGACGACCTGCTCGTCGCGCGCCAGCCGCGCTGGGCGGGGGTGCGGCAGGACTACGACCGGGTGCTCAAGCAGCGCAACGCCCTGCTCAAGTCGGCGGCACCGGTGCTCAAGCGCGGCTCCCGCCGCCGGTCATCCAGCCTTGCGCCCGGTGAGGACCCCGCTGCCGCAAGCGAATCCGCGCTGCACACCCTCGATGTGTGGAACGAGCACCTCGCCGAGATCGGCGCGCAGCTGCTCTACGCCCGGCTGCGGCTGCTGCGTGACCTGCGGCCCTTCCTGCACGAGGCGTATGCCGCGGTGTCCGCCGGAGTGACGCCGGCCGGCGCGGCATACCGGAGCAGTGTCGGCGAGCCGACCGCGGCGGCGATCGAGGCGGGCGAGGTGCCCGAGATCGCCGACCTCCGGGTGGCGCTGCTCGACGGCTTCGCCGCGCAGCGGGCAGCCGAGATCGAGCGGGGCGTCTCGCTCGTCGGGCCGCACCGTGACGAGGTGGCGCTCACCCTCGGGCCGCTGCCGGCCAAGGGCTATGCCAGCCACGGCGAGTCGTGGTCGCTTGCGCTGGGACTCAAGCTCGCGGCATACCAGCTGCTGCGGCGCGACCTCGGTGAGGACCCGGTGCTCGTGCTCGACGACGTCTTCGCCGAGCTCGACACCGAGCGGCGTGAGCGGCTCGCGGCGCTCGTCGCCGGCGGCGAGCAGGTCCTCGTCACCGCGGCCGTGGGCGCCGACGTGCCCGAGGCGCTGCGCTCAGCCGGCCAGACCTACGAGGTCACCCTCGGCGAGGTCCAGCCGAAAAACCGCTTCCTCCCCGAAACTTCTCCCGCGCTGAGCGAGCCGGAGCCGGCCGATGCCGACTGAGCCCCAGCCGCCGCCCGCCAGCAGCGACCGCGACCACACCGACCCGGACGCCGCTGACTCACCCACCGACCTCGAGACCGGCGCTCCCGACGCCGACCCGGCCGCCGCGGCGCGCGACGCCCTCGCCCGGGCCCGAAAGGCCGCGCGCGACAAGGGCTTCCGCCCCGGCATGAAGCCCAACCCCCGCCTGCGCGCCGGCTCGGCGGGCGCCGCCGGAGCCGGCGGCCGCACCCGCGCCGGCCAGGACGCCCGCGACCCCGCCCTGCTCGGCGAGCAGCTCGGCCGGCTGCTGTCCGATCGCGGCTGGGAGCCCGACGTGCAGGTCGGCTCGGTCATGGGCCGCTGGGCCGAGATCGTCGGCCCCGACATCGCCGCCCACGCCACGCCGGTCGGCTTCGAGGGCAGCGTGCTCACCGTCCGCGCCGACTCGACCGCCTGGGCGAGCGAGCTGCGCCTGCTCAGCTCGAACCTCATCGGCCGGATCGAGCAGATCGCCGGCGCCGGCGTGGTCACCGAGCTCGTCGTGCACGGCCCGGCCGGCCCGTCGTGGGTCAAGGGCCGCCGCCGGGTCGCCGGCCCGGGCCCACGCGACACCTACGGCTGAATCGGCCGCGTCGTCCGATCCCGCCAGCCGAGCACGCCGGGGTGGCGACACGAGTGCGCGGCCAGCCGCGCGGCATCCCGGAGGATCCGCGGCAGGGTGCTGCGCGACAGCCCGAGCCGCGCGATCGCGTGCGCGGCGGCCCCGTGCAGCACGTCGCCCGCCCCGAGCGTGTCGACGACCCGCACGTGCGGCACCACGATCCGGTATGCCGCCCTCCCGCGCCCAGGTGCCGCCACCCGGACGGCGAGCGGGTCGGGTCCGGCGCTGCGCGCGGCATACGGGATGCCGTGGGCGAGCAGCCACGCCAAGGTCTCAGTGCCGTCCGGCGGGCGGAAGTCCGCCGAGGCGATGGCGAGGTCGACGTGCGGGAGCAGCCGCTCGAGCCCTGGCTTGTGCGAGCCGGCGTCGAGCAGCACGGGGATCCCCCGGCGGCCTGCCTCGGCGGCGATCGGCACCGCGACGTCCAGCTCATGTCCGTCGACGAGCAGCACCGCGGCCTCGTCGAGCACGCGGCGGATCACGGCCGGGGACAGCGACGTCGCCGCTGCCGCTGCCGGTCCGCCACCGGAGATCACCGCGCGGCTGCCGGTCGCGGCATCGACGAGCACGCTCGACACGGGGGCCGGATGCGTGGAGTCGCGGGCCGGATCGGTCCAGCGCACGCCGTCGGCCGCGAGCTGCTCGGCGAGCGCCCGCCGCACCGGCGATCTCCCGTGCGGCGCGACGAGCCGGGTCGGCGAGCCCAGCGCCGCAGCGACCCGAGCGGCATTGGCCGCCGGACCGCCCACCTCGAGCCGCTGGCTGCGGCCGACGACCTTCTCGTCCGGTGCGAGCAGCCGGTCCACGACGTGGACGACGTCGAGCGTCACCAGCCCGACCGCGACGACCGATGACGGCGGCGGGCTCATGGGGCCAAGGCTAGAGGCGGCCGTGCCGGTCGGCTCGGGAGCCGACTCTCTCTGCTCGACAGCGACCCCGACGGAATGGAGCACCCCGCCCGCCGCCGGCGAGCTCACGGCGGCGGGCGGGGACGGATGGATCACCGCCAGGCGACGAAGACATAGCCGGTCGGCAGCGGCGGCCAGGGCAGCAGGTAGCCGTAGCCGGTGGTGAGCTGCAGCCAGTACGGCGTGAGGCACGGCGTCGTGCGCCACCCAGCCCCCACATAGCCCCGGCGGACCGTCTCGCACTGGCTGAAGGTGGCGAACGGGCCGACGAGCCGGATGCTCGTCAGGGTGGCCTGGCCGACCGTGGGCGAGACGGAGACGGACGGTGCCGTGGTGGCCGGGACGACGGCCGCTTGGGCAGCGGACGACGAGCCGAGCAGCAGACCGGCGGCCAGGGCACTGGCGGTGGCGAGGTGACGGAGGGTGGTCTTCATGGCGAATCCCTTTCGGGGAGAACAGGATTGGTGAGGATGAAGCACCGGCGAAGCCGGCGGCATACTCACTGTTGCTCCGCCCCGGCCTGCATCGCCAGAGTCTGCGACTGGGCAGGACCGGCCATGACCGCTTGCGGCCAACGGCGTCCCGAACCGGCCGCTGTCGGCTGGCTCGTTCGTTCCTCACTCGCCGGCGCGGCCTGGGACGCGGTCATATCGATC
>Ga0209607_1000784_pt1 | contig 27542 bp, 18 predicted proteins | sample AD_UKC117_MetaG_FD_184413 | JGI IMG/M metagenome (GOLD analysis project Ga0209607, IMG submission 184413) | Active sludge microbial communities of municipal wastewater-treating anaerobic digesters from Hong Kong - AD_UKC117_MetaG (SPAdes)... | ecosystem: Engineered > Bioreactor > Anaerobic >... | reverse complement strand
TTTGACGATGGGGAAGGTGTCCATGATGTAGGCCACGTCGTCGCGGTCAATGCCGTAGAGATGGAAAAAAGCGGCGTCGAGTTCGCAACGCAGCAGAAAGCGCCGGGCTTCATCCCAGCGGAAGGGCGGGCCATTGAATCCGCAGTCTTGCGCGAACGGTTCCAAGTCCCAGGCGGTGTAAGTCAGTTCGAGAACACGGGGCAATATCCAGTCGCGGAGGGTTTCGCCATGGCTAGACCACGGGCAGGGTTGGGTGTAGGTGGTGGGGGGAAGGACAGGGAGTTGTTTAATAATGAAATAACTTAGGCTTGCGCCACCAATTTTTTGGCGAACAATACAATCAATGACAAATGCATTTAGATTAGCAATTAATAAAGCTGTGCCTCCGTCTGAAGCTTCCATAGGAAGAATAAGCGGTGCTTTATGACCAACACCAGTAGCGGGTATTATTGCTTGAATTGCAGTACGAACATCCGTTGCTCGTGCTACATCGCGCGTATTGAGTAAAAACCTTCGATTCCATTTAATCCGAATCAATATATCTTTTACATCATTCTCAGGAATCCAGTAACGTGGTACAGCAAAATGATAAGGATCTTGATGGTTCTCTAATGTAATTGCTTGTGCTGGAATGCCACTGAGTTCAGCGACATCGTCAGAACCTATGATACTGCCATGTCTATGATCAAAGATATTTGTCATCTTCGCCTCATACAACGGCAAATACCGCTCACCGTTCTGCTCAAACATATTCCCCACCAATCGCCAGCCTTCCGCTTCCAATTGTTCACGGGTGCGGAACAGATGCGAGTCGTTCGACATATGAAACATCGTGCTGAATTTAATACCCCACGGATTGACTTCCGGCGGGCCTTCCTTAATGAGTACGGGAACCCGCCGATAAATCGCTTTGGTCAATTCCGCATCGCGGCGACTGCGAAAAATCGGACAAGTGCGGGTATTGGGATTCAGCAGGGCAATCTCTTTCGGACTGAGCGTAAAGCGGCGTTCCGGGTCTTTTAACTCCGCCACGTCATGGGCGAAGAACACAAAATCCGCCGCCTCCGTCGTTGGGTGTTCACCGTTGCCTGCCGTGAACAAACAGAATTTATAGCTACTATGGACGCCTTCAAAAATCCCCTTGTTCTCGAAATCAAACAGACTCACCAGCGATTTCTTATCCACCACATCCTGAAAATAGAACTTGGTCGTGTCATCGGTGGCAATCCCACTCGGCAACACGCACCCCATACGCCCGGCGGCATTGAGTTGATTCCGCATTCCCTCGGCAAACACCGTATACACATTGATGTCGCCCCGCCCGCACAACGGATAACGCCCGCTATTGCGCAAAAAGTGGCTTTCCCCTTCCGCCTGCCGTAAATCCTCCTGAAACTGCTGATACAGAGCTGGATCGTCCGTTTTCAGTCCGGCAATGAGCCGCTTGCGGGCCGCTGCATTCGGCGCATTGGCAATCTCCGGGCTACGTTCCGCGAACCATTCCTTTTCCTGCAACTTCACCCGCTCCCACGGCGGATTGCCCAACACCGCATCAAAGCCGCCGTTTGCGAACACCTCGGGAAACGCCAAATACCCATGAAAGAACTGATACTGCGTCGCCAATCGCCCAATTTCCTCCCGCATCCACGGCGGACAGTGAAACGGGTTCTGCTCAATCTTCCGCAACAGATCATCCAGCATCGGATAAGGCCGGTTCGGTTCCTTGGACTTCTTCCACACAAACGCCGCGCACCACGCATCCGCCAACAACTGCCCGTGCAAATAACCCGCATCCCGCACCAATTCCGCATAGCGCGCCTGCTTCGCCTGAATCCCGGCCACCGTGTCATCGTCCAGCGCCTCCAACTCGGCCATCGCCGCCGCCAGATTGCCCATCCGCTCCCACGGGGCCGGCTCATGCCCGAACATATCGCTCATTCGGGACTTGCGCTCCTTCTGATTCTGCTTCTTGTACTCCCGACAAAACGCCGGATCATCGCCGGTGATCGGCTTGAACGCCGCATCGGGAATCCCTTCCGTAATCAACGCCGGCGTCGCCCCCAACAAGCTATTCCCCACCCGAATATGATGATCGAGAAACGACAACGGCTTGCCCGGCTCCAGCGCCTCCAGCCACAAATTCACCCGACACAACTCCGCCGACATCGGATTCACGTCCACCCCATACAAACAGCGCCCGATCACCTCCCGCAACGCCGTTTGATACCCCAACGGCGACGCCTCACTGTCGCCGTCCGCTTGCGCCCGCACGCGCGCCAAATGCCGCGCCAAGCGATGCGCCGCCCCGACCAGAAAATGGCCGGAACCCACAGCCGGATCGCAGACTTTCAGGGCCAATAGCGCCTGTTCCGCCTCGGCTCCCGTCTTTCCCGCCAGCGCGGCTTCAACGACCGGATCGAGCGCCGAATCCAACAGGCACTGCACCAAGGAATCCGGCGTGTAATACGAACCGCTGGTCTTGCGCTCATTCCCGGCAAACTCCGCGAAGGTAAACCGCGACCCGCCGCCTTCAATGCGCGGCGTCAACGCCAGCAGGCTTTCATACACCCCGCCTAATTCTTCCGCGCCCAGGTTCTTGTAATCCACCGGGCGCAACACCGTCCCCTGCCGAGTGAACGCCAACTGCCGCAACACCTCCAGAAAATCGGCGTTGCTCAACTCCACGCCGGTCGTACCCGTCAAACTGGCCGCATTGAGCGCCGCCGTACTGGCCGGATTCCACAACAAACTGCCCAACGCCGGCAACGCCAACGCCTCCCGGGCCGAGGCAAAGCGTTCCTCGCCCGACAACGCCCCGACCAGCAGATTGAATTGTTGCCACAGATCGCCGTGACGACTGCCCTTGATTGCCCCGGCCAATTGCCGCCAGCGGGCCGTGCTGTAATGGGCGGTATAGCGGTCACGCGCCAAACGGGCCACCGCCGAATCCCGACGCGGATGCAACACCGCCACCCCGTCCAGCGTCCGATCCTCGGCCACAAACAGGAAAATCAGCCGATACACCACCCGCAACAACTGGCCGTGCAAGTCGTTCAACGCCAGCGTTCCGTCCCGCAACGCCGCCCGCAAATCGGTATTACGCGGATGCCCGACCAAGCCCTGCCCCAAGGTTTGCAGCGCCCGTTCCACGCCTTGCCGCAAGTCGCCTAACGCCCGCGCACCCTGTTCATTCGCCAGCTTCGTCCACTGCTCCAACCAGCAACTCTCCGGCTGGCCCACTTCACGCGGCGCAAAGCGGGTCGCATGAACCACTAACCACAGCAACACAAAATCGGCATACACCTCGCCGTCAAACAGCGCCTCCAGATCAAATTCCAAATACGACTGCCGCGACAACGCCTGACTATCGCGCAACACCCGCAAGCGCAGCCCATTCGCCACCATCGCCCACAAATGGCCCGGACTGCGGTTGAGAAACTCCTGCACCAATCCATGCGGATGGCCCTGACTCCCGCTCACGCGCCGATCCAGGCTCAAACCACAGCCGAGCAAATGAATCGGCGTCGGGCCGGACCCGTAATGAATCGGATAAAGCCGCCCGTTCAACTCCTGGCCCGGATGGAACGGCAACACCCCAAACCCCAACTCCCGCAACAGCGGCAGATTCCACAACTCATTGGTCAACTTATCGCCGGGCTGACCGGCCGCTAAATTTTTCGCCGCCGCCCGAAACGCCGCCCAATGCCGCCGTAGCCGGTTCCAGGATTGGGTCAGGACTTCATTCAACCGCTCACCCGGCGCTAAGCCGTAATCCGCTGGCTGCGTCCCCGGCAGCGCCGCCTTCGGCTCCAACAGGCGGCGGAGCAGATCGGGCGGCAACAACCCGCCTTCGGAATGAATCGTTTGGAACGCATCGGCGCGGCGGGTCATGGTGAAAGCCTCGGCAGGAGCAGATAAGCGCCCAGAATATCCACCGGCAACACCGGCTCGATGGTGACACGGCCGGTGGTCTTCGCCGCCTGGCGCACCCGCTCATGGGCCTCGCGCTGGACGCTGGCCCGCTCGCCGGACACCGCTGCCAGGGCGGTTTGCCAAGCCGGCAAGGCCGCACTGAGTAACGCCAGTTGCTGATCCATCAAGGTCTGGCCCAGATTGCTGTCCGGCACCGCCGCCAGCAGTCGCTCGCTATCCTCAATGCTCAACCAGTGCGGCGCATCTGCAGAACCGGTGGCTGCCAATGGCGCGATCTCCTCACACAACAGCGTTTCACCGGCGGTGCCTGCGGTACGCAAATGAAAGCGGAACCGGGCCAGCAACAAGGTCGCACGGGACTGAACCGCCGCCGTCCGAATCACGCCACAGCGGGCCGCCACCGGTCGGGGCGCGTGGGGATCGCGGGCCGCCGGGTCCAGCGCCTGATCCAGCGCCCACCCGGCCAACCCTTCAATGATCGGGCTGGTGCGGCCCAAATACACCTCGCCCTCGGCCAGCGGCAACTCAAAGCGCCCGGTAAACGGTTCATCGCGGCCCAGGGCTTGGCGCAAGGCGCGGGGCGTTTCCAGACTGAGCGGCACCGTGACCGCCCCGGCTTTCTCCACGAACGGCACTTGCGCGGTCTGCATCACTGCCCGAAAAAACCGTTCGACTTCCGCGCCGCGCCCAATGGCGTCGCGCACGTTCTGCAATTCCGCCGCCACGACTTCCGGGGCCAAGGTCTGTTGGGCAAATCGGGATCGGCTGGCCTTTTCCTGATCGCGGGCGTTCTCCCAGTCCTCATGAAACGCCCGAATTTTCGGCTGCACGGCGCCTAAATCCAGCCGCAATTGCCGAGCGCCACCGCCGGTTTGCCCGCGAAACAACGCGCCCTCAAACAGGGTTCGCGCCACTTGTTCGCTGGAACCCGGCACCGCCACGGTCACGCCCAGATCGCTCTTGATGCTCTTGTGCTTGCGAATCAGCACATCGAGAATCACCCCGTCAATCGGATTATCCTGGCCGTAATAGGTGATGACCCGCACCTCCGGCTGGCGCTGGCCGAACCGATCCACCCGACCCTCGCGCTGTTCATGGCGGGTCGGATTCCAGCACAGGTCGTAATGCAGCACTGCATTGAACGCCTGTTGCAGATTGACGCCCTCGGACAGGCAATCGGTGCAGACCAGCAGATAAGCGCCACCCTCCGCCGTCAACGCCGCAATCCGCGCCTCGCGCTCGGTCGGCGGCAATAATCCGGTCACCGCTTCAATCCGCACTTTCGGCAACACCGCCCGCAACTGCGCCGCCACATACTCGGCGGTATCCACAAACCGGCAGAACACAATCGGCTGAAATCCCGCCGCCAATAAGGCTTTCACCAGCGGAATGGCCCCCTGCAACTTGCCATCCTGCGCCCCGGCCAGCGCCTCAGCGCGTTCGGCAAAGGCCCGCAAGGTGCGGCGGGTCGCTTCGGCATCCTGTTCGCTGGCCGCGCCGGGGCTGAAATCCAGGGTTACGTCCTCGTCTTCGGTGTTCATGTCGAGAACGGTTTGGTTTCCCATCGCCTCCACGTCCTCGTCATCCACGGCCGTATCCACCGCCGCCCGATTGCGCAAGGTCGCGGCGGCGGCGGCCGGACTGGAGGACACACAGCGCAACAAGGCCAGCGCCGACCAATAGCGCACCCGGCGATGCCGTTCGCCATCGGCCCCGGCCACAAATTCACGGACAAAATCGACGATGTCATCGAACAACTGGCGATAATCGCGGCTGAAGGTATAGGTCGCTTCCTTGTCGAGCCGGGTCGGAAAAGCGGTATCGACCGCCAGGAAATGGCGAATATCGGCACGGCGGCGCTGCACCAGATGCCGGGCCAATTTCTGGCGGATGCCCTCGCGTTCCTTGCGTTCCAGATCGTCGGGCAACTGGAAAAACGCCTCATCCAACAATCCCAGCAAGGATCGAAACGCGCCTTCATTGCCACTGTGCGGCGTCGCCGTCACCAGCACCAGATGCCGCTTCGGATCGCGGGCGATATCACGAATCAGCGCAAACCGTTGTTGCCGGCCCCGCCCAACCCCACCCGCCAAGGTGCAACCATGCGCCTCGTCCACGATCACCAACTCCGGGCATTTCAGCGCGAAATCCGCCGCCCGCCGGTCGCTCTTGATGAAGTCGGTGGACACCACCACAAAGCGATGCCGGTCAAACACCGACTGGCCGATCGGCAAATCCCGCTCCAGCCGCTGAATCGTGCTGCTGAGCACCAATTCGGCCTCGATGTGAAACTTGTCGGCCAGTTCCTGCTGCCACTGTTCGGCCAGATGCGGCGGACACAACACCGCCAGCCGGTGAATCTCGCCCCGATCCAGCAATTCCCGAGCGATCAGCGTCGCCTCGACCGTCTTGCCAATCCCGACATCATCCGCGATCAACAACCGCACCGGGTCCAGTTTCAGCGCCATCATCAACGGCACCAACTGATAAGGTCTTGGCTCCACCGCAATCCGGGCAAAACTGCGAAACGGTCCCGCCGCCGCCCGCGTGGACAACCGCGCTGCCTCCCGTAACAACCGCCCGGAACGGAAATCACCGACATCCGCAGGGGACGGCAACGAAAATGCCGCCGATTCGACCGCTTCAATGGCGGGCAGAATCCCGGCGATCTCCTCATCCAATCCGCCCAGCGGTCGCGCCAACAGCAGCTCAGCGCTGGATTCCGGCAAGACCACCCATTCCCGGCCTCGGGCGTGAATCAAAGTGCCCGGTTGGGCGAGTGCGGCGCTATTCATGCCGAGGGGACTCCAAAAAGGTCAGGATGACGTTGGAAGATCGCCTCCCAATCGGCTCGATGATGAAAACGGATCACGACATAGCCCGCCTCCAGCAAGCGGGCGGTGATCGCTTCATCGGTGCGGATTTGCTCCGGCGTATCGTGGGGTGGGCCATCAATGTAGATGGCGGCTCCGCAATCGCTATAGTAGAAATCCGGTCGAGTGGAACAGGATTCGATCAGATATTGCCCGTCACTCGGCAAACGCAGTTTCAGCGCGTCCAACCGGTCCAACCAGCGGCGCTCCAACTGGCTGTCGCAACGCCGGTGAAGTTCGACCAGCCGCTCTTCGCGGGAACCGGTTCCGCCCGCCGGACGACAATCGGCGTGGATCAAGGCCGCCAGGAAATCACGAATCAGATAACGATCCAGCAGCGGGTGATCGGGCTGATTGCCGTAGTCCAGCAGGCATTCATAACAGGCTTTGCCGCAGCTCTTGGCGTGGTCATCGTGCAGGGTGTCCGGGTCGAAATGGCAAATTTCCAAGGCCCGCCGGGCCAGCGCCGGAATGACGTGCGGGTCTTCCACCAGTTGCCGCAACACGCCGGCCCCGCCTTCCGCCGCTTCGTAGAACAGGATTTCCCGCCGATCCCGAGACGATGGCAATGCTTCCGTTGCCAATTCACGCGGCTCCAACTGAAAGTGCTTCTGGATCGCCTCCGCCAACGCCGCTTGCAGGCTGGCCATCTCCTCCAGAGAACGCGCCGGTTCCACCCGCAGCACTAAAGCGTTCTTGGTATCCATGACATACGGTACGACCCGGACGGTACGCCCATCGGTCGCAGCATCGTCCTGATCCTGATCGTCGGCCTGATTCGATGACCAATAGCCCTTCTCCACATCCAACTTAAAGCCGGGGGCCTCGCGCTGCTGTTGATTGGCCCTCGCCCAACCGAGATTGATGCGATACAGATCGGTCGCGTCGCCATAACTCAAACTCAGCACCGGAACCCCGTCAATCCGCACGGCGGCATCCCGGCGATCCAGTTTGCCGCCCACCTCCGGGAAACGGTACGCGGTGACGATCCGATAACCGAACCGTTGCCGTTCTTCCTCATCGCAGGTGATCCGCTGGGCCAGCTTGAGGCTGACATTACGCAAATGAACCAACTCGGAAATCTGCGACGCCTCATCCAGGGCGGTCGCGCAACGGTCGCAGACTTCAGCGAGATGCACGCCCTGTTCCAGATGCGCGTAGCCACAGGCCGGGCAACGCTTCAAGATCCGGGTGGCCAGTGCCCGACTGGCCTCAAGATCGTCGGCGCCGAAGTCGAGATTGACCTTGTAGACCCGATAACGGGCGCCCTCGTGATAAATCAGGGCGCGGGGGCCAAATTCAGAGAGCGCCAGAAAGCGGGGCCGGGAAATGAACTCGTCGTACCCGCGCTGCCGACGGGCCGGGACATAGGCCGAAATCGGCAGCCGTGGAAAGTTATAGCCGGGCAAGAAGCCTTCGGTGGCGAAATAGCGATAAGAATAGAAATCGCCCTGGGTTCGGCTGCCGATGTCGGTCAACAGCTTGATTTGGTTTTCAGCCTGGGCGCGCAGCCGCTTGGAATGTTGGCGCTCGGCTTCGGGGCGGGAATGATCTCCGATGATTTGGTGATGCAGTTCCCGTTGCTGAACGGCCGCGCGATACAACTCCCGCCACCGCTCGCAAGCGGCATCGAAGGCCCGTTCCAGCGCATCGAGCGTGTCTTTGGCCCAGTGCGGATGAAACCAGGGCGCGGTGTCCAGAATAGGCTGAATTCCGGCCAACAAGGTCTGGGCTTTCGTTAAGGCCGCCGCGCGATGCCGGGGATCGGTCAAGGTGGTTTTCAGCCCATCCTGGATCGGCAGTGACCATTGGCCCGCCTGCGGCTCCATATCCAGCACGGTGGTCAAGGTTTGGCCGAGATCCGGCTTGGCGACTTCCATCCACAGCGCGTGAAGATGGGAGCGCACCAAATCGCGATTGCGTAAATCAATCCGGGGCGGTGCGACCACACCACCCACCATCTGCTGAGGCCGGCGGTAGTAATACTGATCATGCGGACTGCGGCCCGCGCAGTAGGTATACACCAGCGCTGGTTGCCCGCCACGTCCGGCTCGCCCACTGCGTTGCGCGTAATTGGCCGGGGTCGGCGGCACATTGCGCAGATTCACCACATTCAGTTGCGCGATATCAACGCCCAACTCCATGGTCGGCGAACAGAACAATAGGGGCAGGTCGCCGGTGCGAAACCGGTCTTCGCGATCCTGACGGTCTTCCGCCGCGACTTGGGCAGTATGTTCCCGTGCTTCCAAACGGGACTTCAACTCGACGAAGTGGCGGTAGCACTCGACGAAATAGCGATTCACTTCCGGCGAGATTTCACCAGTCTCGACCAAGCGCGTCGGGTCGAACGGACGCACCTGCCCCAATCCCGGCAACCAGCGCAACGCATCCGGATTGATCTGATAGCCCGGCACCGGGTCTACCGGTGCGACCGGTGCCGGGCTTCTGCCGCGTCCACGGGCAGCGGGCAATTCACCACTGCGCACCTGCTCGACGATGCCGTAGCGTTTCAAGGCCAACAGCAGGAAGCGGATGACCGCATCCACCGCTTCGCGCCCGAAAGGTTCGCCCGGCGGTGTATACGATTTGAGAGATCGGCGCAGATAACGGCCATAGCTGCCGTAGGAGGAAATGAACAAGCCATTCCGATCCTCGCGCGACCCCCGGCGAGGATAGGCGACGGTCGCTTTGACCAATTCGCGGCTATCCTCCAGATACCAAACCGTGTCCTCCCGCAAGCGCGGCTTGGTTCTTTCCACCCAGTCACGCTGCCTGGTTTCATCGAGGACATCGACTTTCACCGCCAACCCATGCCGTAATACGTCCAGCAGCGTGCGCAGAAGCTTTTCCCTGGCTTCAGAGGGACACGCTTGCACGGTCGGCGGCGTAGGCACGAAGGTCGCCGTTTTTGACGCTCCCGATACCGTCAATCCGGTTTCCCAGACTTCCGTTTCCGCCAACAAGCCATCCGGGCCGGTCAAACCGACATAATCGAAAATCAGCAGGTCGCCATCTTCCAGATTGGGCAGCGTCCAGCGCCAACCGCGCTGTAAATCCCGGTACAGGTAATAGTCGATGACTTGGCGCAAGGCATCGTTCGTGAGGGTTTGGGCGGGACCGCGCACGTCCGGGTCTGCGGCGTAATCAGCAAAAGGGAGCTTGAGCGCCTCGAAAACCTGCCGTGACAATTGACCGTGGGTCAATCCGCTCGCCCCCTGATCCTGCATGGCCTGATGCAGCGCCGACCGCAGCAACATGACTTGGGCAAAATCGTTGAAGTGGCCGGCTTGTAGTGAGGCATCTTGTCGGTTGTCGGTAAAGCTCAACAACTTGCGGGCTTCCGGTTGCAGCCTCCTATCGCTTTGCAATTCGATCAGCGCCCGCACCGCCAGGATCGTGGTCGCCGTGCTGCGATTATCGACGCCCAAGGTACTCAGTTTGCCCCGTTCCGACCGCTGGGTTTTGGTGTAAGTCACCCCACAGTCCGGATTGAGACAGAACAGGAAGTTGCGACGAATCAACGCGGCTTCCACCCCAGCGCCTTCAGCCACGATGTGGCCTGTTGAGTCCACAAAGACGACCACAGGAAGATCTGCGCGAGCCTCCCGGCGGATGCGCTCGATCCCTTGTGGGGTGGTTTCCTTGAAAAACTCGGGTAATCGTTCCAGCAATGCGGCTTCATCGCCGCACGGCCACGGTTGAGCCGCCGACAGGTACAAATAGGCGTCGCCCTGTCCATCGTCGCCCACTTCGCGGCGGTCTTCGCGGGGTAACAGCCGGCGCTGACCGCCTTGATCGACGTGGTCGGAAACCCGGTAATAAGCCGCGCCGCACTGGCGACAGAACACCAGCGGGAACAGTGGCTTGTCCGGTTCGCCCGGTTGCGCGCCCTGCTTGACCAGCGAGAGATAGCGGTTCGATTCGGCTTCCAGCGTGGTCCAGACGGTATCGCCACGGGTAAAGAATTGATGGAGGCGAAAGGCAAAGATCGGGAAGCGACTGGACGCGGTGCGTCGAAGTTGCGAGCCTTGGGTCAGAAACTGGCGTAATACGTGGTCGCAGTGGTCGGCATCCCAGCCGGTCAGCGCCGCCAGTTCGGCCCCCGCACTGTCTTCACCACGCAATGGACGCGGCGGTTGCCGAATCCAGCGCCCGGTCGCCGTTTCCATCTGGACGCCGAAGGTGGATTCAATCCAGGAGGCCAGCGGGTGAACGCGGAATGCCTCGTAAGTCGTGGGCGGCTCCGTATCAGCAGTAAGAGCCGTCGCCAAGGCCGCGACCGTCGCTGCATCAGTGAAATCCCGTTCCTGGGTCGCGCGCTCCAAGGTCTCGCCGATCACTTGGTCCGGGGCAATCGTGGTTCCAAACAGCATTTGCGCGACGGCTGCCACCTCGCGCCGTTGATCCTCGGAGGTTCCGGCGCTGGCCATCGTGGCCGAAGTCCCGACACAAATGAAATCATGACCACCGAACGCCAATCGGCTTCGTCGAATCAGTAGCGCAATATCCGCCCCCTGGCGCCCCCGATAGGTGTGGAGTTCGTCAAACACCAGAAAGCGCAAGTCCTGCGCGGCCCTGACCAACTCACGGTCTTCGCGGCGGGTCAGCAACAGTTCCAACATCATGTAGTTGGTGAGCAGAATATCCGGCGGGTTTTTGCGAATCTCCTCGCGCTCGGCCCCTTGATCCTGTCCGGTAAACCGGGCAAATCGAACCGGGGATTGACCGTCGCCATAGCCCTTCTCCAGGAATTTCTTCAACTCCTCGGCTTGGCTGTTGGCCAACGCATTCATCGGATAAACCACAATGGCTTGAATACCCTGACCTGATCCACGCCGCAGAACGTGATCCACGATGGGGATGATATAGGCCAGGCTTTTACCGGAACCGGTGCCACTGGTTAGGACATAGGAGCGGCCCTGTTTGGCTTGGCGAACGGCATCAACCTGATGGGTGTGAAGTTGCAGCGGTTGGCCGGTGACATCGGCATCGGTCTTGTTGATCCGGAAAATCCGGGCGCACTCCAAGTGCAAGGTTCCGTCCGCTACCAGGTCGTCTACGGTGCCGCCTGGAAAAAAGGTCGGATTCAATTGCAACAGGGGTTCCGGCCACAACACGCCTTCCTGGAGTTGTTGCTCGACATAATCTTTGATACGCCGATCCGCAATGGTGATGAAGCTGCGGGTGTAATTCGCATAGTCTTCAACCAGGCGGTTGCGTAGATCAAATACATCCATGCGGAGATACTCGTTAGTTTGGCTCTTCAAGAGTTTCTGTGGAATGTGGGCTTCTGGGCCAAGATCAGCCTAGCAAGCCGGCGCGGCCTCTTTGAAGATCAACGGGTTGGGACCACGAACCGCCCTTGGATCGGCTGATTCCACAAGAACCCTCGAAGAGCCAATAAAGTGTTGTTCAATGGGTTCAAACGTGTGATGGACCATGAAGAGCACTCCGGCCATCCACACCAGAAAGAACACGATGCGCCAATGCAAAGCCAAGCGGGGCAACATCTAGAAAATCAAGGCGCTTGAACCCATGAGGTAAAGAAAAATCCAGAGATTGAGGTAAATCACACGGCTTTGAATCCCTTTCTAGCGATATGTTGCCCATTCCTGCTCAACGGCGGCTTTGGCTTCCTCGAAAGTGACTTCCCACAACCATTCTTCGCTCTTTTTGCGGGTGTTGCGGCCTTTGCCGAAGTGGTTGAGGACGGCCGGTTGGTGGAGAGTCTTCACCAGGGTAGGCGGGTCGAGGCACTCCTCGGACAGCCGGTTGAACAGACTCAGACAATGGGTGACGGCGGCATGGCGGGAACTGAATTTGCGCCCGGTGAACAGTTCGTTGATGAGGTCGTTGATATTGTTCAGGCCCAGCGCCTCGGTTAAGGCGGTCCAGCGGGCGGGCCGGTAAATGGACAGGTATTGGCTCAATTCATCGCGCAAGGCCGGAACTTGGCCGCGCTGGCGTTGCGGGTGCAAGCGACGATCCAGCAGCCGACACAGGGCATGCACGGTGCCGACGTACAGGCCGGCCAGGTCGTAGTGTTGGCCGGTGCGGCGGCTGGCAACCGCCAACAGGCCGCGCAAGCCTTCCTTGAGTTGCAGGGCGGCTTTTTCGGTGAAAGTGGCCAGGAAAATTTCGTCGGGCTTCACGTCGTGGAAGACGATGAGGTTGACCGTGCGCCACAACAAGACGCGGGTCTTGCCGGAACCGGGACCGGCGGGGAGGTACAACGGGCCGGCGACGTGGCCAATGGCCTGTTCCTGGGCGGGGTTGGGTTTGAAACCCACATCGGCCCAAAGGGTGGGGAGACTCATGGCGCGTCCTTGGTGGTGGGCTTGACCTTCACCGCCCACGCCTCGGGCGAAAGGTTCAACGCCTCGACCGCCCGCTGGCAAAAGCGGTGAATACTGGCCGCGCCCAAATTGGTTTCGATGAAATAGCCATTGATGAGCGGTTTCGGTGACCGGAACCCCTGCCCGCTGGTGGCGATGTAGCTGGGGAAGCAGTCAGGCAACTGAGCAAATTTAACGGGTTCCGCTTGGGCCAGCCGCTCCAGCGTCGCGCTCATCACTTCACGCCAGGTTTTGACTGGAACCGTGTCCTCGAACACCGTGATGCTCTCGGGGAGGGTGCCCGTCACGGTATCCCCGTCCGAAACCGCCGCTGCGGTGTCACCGAAGTAGGGCCAGCAGTGCAGCGCCTGTTCGGTCAAGACTGCGGCCCGTTGCTGAATGTCAGGCACGCGCCACTGTTCGACCTGCTGGAAATAGGCGTTCAACGCCAAGTGACTGCACGCCAACTTCTGGCGCTTGACGGCATAGGAGGCGTTCGACAACTCGCTGTTGTAGCCGGTCAGAGTCAGATTGCCCAAGGTGTGCAAATACAGATCGTGGGTGGTCTGCGCATCGTCGCCCAAGTGCGCTTTCCATTCCGGCGTCAAGGTCTGCGGCATGACGTGTTCGATGGTCAAATAGTCCAGATGGACTTGCTCTTTGCTCGGGTGACTGCGTTCCAAGGTCTCTAGCAGGAATTTGGCTTTCTTTTCCAAGCCGCCTTTGCCGTACAGCTTAACGGCCGGCAACCGCGCCCGGAATTGCGCATCGGTGGGATAGCCCTTGCCTTGCAGGGTGGATTGCAGCGCCCGGACAAAATGACCGGTGTTCTGCGCCTGGGTGTGGGCGTACAGACCGGGGAAAATCTTGTTGAGCTGATTGGTGGCCAGCCCACAGATAAAGCGGCGGATCAGGTAGTTTTCCAGCACCTTGAGGACGTCCACGAAGTGGGCGGCGGTCAAGGTCTGTTGCGCGTAGTCGCGGTAGACGTTCAGCAGAAAGGGGTAAACCGTGGTGACTTCCAGTTGGTTCATGCGGGTCAACCCGGCCTGGATCGCCCGGTTCGGTTCCTGGGTCGGTTCCAACAACTTGGCGTAGTAACCGGCGAACAGCGCCAACTCTTTGAGGGCGGTGGTGGCGTCGGCCACGGCCACGCGGTTCTTGAGGGTGACGTACACCTCGGACTGCTTGACGAACGCCCCGCTGCGCATTAGGTAGTGGCGCACGAACTCGGTGAGGCGGTCGCCCAAGGCATCTTGTATTGGTCGCCAATAGTGCTGATAGAGCGCCTCCTGCCGGTCGGAGGGAACGCACATGAACAAGTAGTTGCGGATCAGATCGGCCTCGGTGAGCTTGTGGCCTTTGAAGTTGAGGCTCTCAAAGACCAAGTAAGGATTGTCGTGCGCGGCCAGAATGATGGTCACCACGGACAGCCGGTCTGCCACGGCACCGAACAGCGCGGACAAGGCCGGCGCATCGCGGGCGTCCAACTTTTTGTCGAAAAAGGCATGGCACTGGCACAGGCGGTGGTCGGGTAGCGGGGTTTTGGCCTGCAAGATGTGCTGGAACGCCACACGGTCGTCCTGTGAGAGCAATAATTTATGGTGTTCATCGCCCTGCTTGAATTTGTTGACCAGCAGGGTCTGTTCGATCTCGTCGGCCAAGTGGCCGTCGCCGGTCTGGCGGGCGCGGTCGCGCAGCACGGCCAACAGCACCAGCAAGGTCGCCAAGCGCTGTTGGCCGTCGATGACGACAAACTTGGGCAGGCTGGGCGAAGATTTAGCGGCGGGAATGACGACGATGGAACCTAAAAAATGGGTTCGTTGCTCGTCTTCGTCGGTGATGAGATCCAGTACATCCGTCCAGAGGGTGTCCCAGTAGGTTTTTTCCCAAACGTAGAAGCGCTGGAACAGCGGGACGATGAATTGCTTGGTGGGTTCGATGAACGGCCGGAGCCGGTTTTCTTCGGCGTGCATGGCGGCCTCGGGCGCTCAGGCCGCGCTGGGGGGCGGGCCGGTAGCTGGCGGGTCTTCCGGAACCACCCCCTCACACCGCCGGCTATAGTCGAGAACCATCACCTCGACCATGTTGGATAGGCTGCGGCGCTCCCGCGCGGCCAGCGCGCGCAAGTCCTCCTTGATCGCGGGGCTCAGGCGCAGCATCAGAGTGGCGGTCTTGCGGTCGGCCATGCGCGCCTCCGGCGACGGGACTTCGGATGTATTGCGGAAATATGGCCACTTTATATTAATTGACAATTGCAAATCAAATGTTTCATTTCTAGCTCTATAATTCAGGTGTTTCGTCTGATATCAGTGACATTTATCGGCCTCTGAACCCCGTCACTCCGCAGTCCGCCCGCCGGCGCACCCTCGCTACCCGATCCAAATTCAACGGAAACCCGCCCTGCCGCCCTTCAGAGCGCCCCGTCCACCAGCCGCCACAGATGCAGCGCCAGAAACGAGCGATCGGGGGCAAACCGGGCGGCGGTTTCCGCAACGGGCTGACCCTCGCGGAGAAACCGGCGGAAGGCTTTGCCGGCGGCGGCGTTCCGGTCCGGCCCGATATCCGGCTCCTGGAAATAGAAGATCGCGACCCTGTCGCCGGTCCAGGGGCCGATGCCGCGAATCCGGCGGAGATGGGTGACTCGGGCGGCAGTCGCGAGGTCAGCGCCCCGGGGTTCGCTGTTGGTATCGTTTCAGGCAGGCGCCCAAGGCGGACCGCGGGGTCTGTTGGATCAGGCGCCACAGGGTGTGACTCACCGCCGGCAGGCGGTAGCGGGTCTGCACGTCGGTTTCCATCCGCAACAGCAGGTGCGCGGTCATCTCGGCGTCGGCCAGCGCCCGGTGGGCGCGGCCGGTGACCGGTAGCCCGGCGTATTCGACCAGAGTGCCGAGCTGGTGGTTGGGGGCATCGGGGTATAGGCGCCGGGCCAGCAAAACCGTGCAGGCGAATTCCTGGCGCCGGGATTGCTGGATGCGGGCCAGTTCGGCGTCCAGGACCTTGCGGTCGAACGAAGCGTTGTGGGCGATCAGCGGACAGTCGCCGATGAACTCGGCGGCTTGGCGCATCACCTCGGCCGCCGGCGGGGCATGGCGAATCATGGCGGGGGTGATGCCGGTGAGCTGGACGATGAACGGCGGGATCGGGACCTTCGCGTTCATCAGGCTTTGGTAGCGGTCCACGATCCGCCCCGCGCGAACCAGCACCACGGCGATCTCGGTGGCCCGCGCTCCATGGTCCGGCGATACGCCGGTGGTTTCAAAGTCGATCACCGCAAGAGTTTCCGTCATGCTCGGTCCCGCCTCCGATACCGGTCGATTTTCCACCAGCATCCGCTTCACCGTCTGTTCGCGGAGTTCTCGGGTATACACCCCTCTCGGAACCCTTTCATCGGACACCTTCATTTTCATCTTACAAAACGTTGGCGTCCATTTTTTCCAGCCTACCTCACTCGGATCGAGGCAGCCAATATTGCGCGTATGACTATCAACAACTTCCGCGCCAGCGAGGGATGCGGCTTTCCATGTCGAGACGTGGCGATTGCCACGACAACGCCCCAATGGAAAGCGACTGGGGAACCCCTGAACAAACGAACTCGTCCACCAGCGCCGCTTCGCCACACGCCGCCAAGCCATGGCGGAAATTGCCGAATACATCGAGCTGTTTTACAACCGCCAACGCATCCAGGCTCGCTTGGATGACTGGTCACCCGCCGCATTTGAACAACGGTATCACCCACTGCAAGGTGCTATTCCTTGATCCCCTTGGCGCCCACTATTGCCGACCGACCTCAGCCTCAGGGTTCCCTATTCCCCCCAACCGGATCAATGGCCCGTCCAGGCCGTTTCACCCATCAAGGCGAGGAGATCAAGTGTGGCATGGGAGGCGGTTTCAGTGATGGCTCCTCACAAAAATCGCTTCAACTGCTCAGGTATCCTTTCCACTGTACCTTTCTCCCTCACCTCCAACGTCACCGCCTCGCCCGACTAGAGTCAGGACCTCATCACCCTCTCGCCCCGGACCGCGACAAAATCGAGCCACGGCGCGAGTTCCTGGGCGCCGGCGTAGCAGAATGAAAATCCTGCTCCACACCGGGAACTGGCATTGCTCGTTTTTCGCGCACCCCCACCACGCCGCTTAACCTCGCGTTCCGGTTGACCACCGTGCTCGGTTGGGCGAGGCTTATCCACAATAACTGTGGACAATTCTCGTGCGTACCATCCTCCACGACCGCATCTGGCGGGAGAAAACCCGCGATGATCCCCTGCCCCACCCCGCGCCTGTTGGCCCACCTCGCTCTCCGGCACCGCGCGATTCATGATTTGGGGGTTTTTCCTGAGCTTTTTCAACATGCTTCCCCCGCATGAGCCGGGCGATCCGAGGTCTTGCCGGGGTCGCCGGTTCACGCCTCCGGCCGGCTCAGGGTGCTGGAAGTCACCGACCGACTGGCGTCAGTGATTGAGGCTGTCGAAGGCGGCCAGACTCCGCCGGAACCGGCTCGACCCGCGCACTGATCGTCGTTGCGCCCAGAGCCCGGCTGACCACTGCTGGCCGCGCCGGCGCCGACCGGTTTCCCCGCCGTCGCCGCCACCATCGGGCACCGCCCGAGCCTGGATGAGCACCAGAATTCCCGATCAATATACTTATCTTATTTATGGTTTTGTGTTATTATTTTCGACGGAATGTCACCTGTCCCGCAAATCTTGTGACGCAGTGCCCGCGGGACCCGATCCAGCACCCGCGAACGCCGCCCTGCTCGTTCAGGAGGTTGAAATGAAGTTCCCTACTCCGCAACCCGCCGTCGATCCCCGCGACTTCCTCCCACCGTTCCTGAGCATGACGTCTGTCAACTTGCCCGTTCTCACTCTCACCAAACAACGCAACACCGAGATCGACCAACTGTTTTATGACGTAGGGGCGCTCAGCAAGAAGGAACGTGATTTTCTGGTGCGGGAAACCAACCTTGAGGGTTCGATCCTGGTCGTGTACCCGCGGGGGGGGCGCGGCGACCTGGGCATCGTGAAGCACGCGGATTATCAGACCTTGCGCGCCGCTCCCGGCCGGCTGCTGCGCCATTTTTCCATCGCCGGCGTGGGCAGTTCCGACCTCGGGGCGGCCGCCCTCGCCCGCAACCTGGCCGACCATGTGCAAGAACCGGTCGGGGCCATCGTCGCCGGTTACGGCATGGCCGACCTGCTCGCCGAGGGCGTGGGCGGCTGGTTCTTCCTGGGAGCCAACAATCAACTCCTGCAGTACCTCCACCAGTGGCGGGCGGCGGGCAAAACGCTGCACGAACCATCGGCCGGCGCCGGCGCCCAGGCCACCCGCGCGACTGAGACTACGACATCGGTGGCGGCGCTCGCTGGCAGCCCCGATTCCGACACGCTGTTTCGGCTGTTGCGGGACGAGGAGCGAGAGATCCAGATCCTGCTGGGCCATAGCAAAGGTTGCCTGAGCATCGCCACCGCGTTGGAGGCGCTGGCGGTCGCTGGCCCTCCGGCGGCCCTGCGGAAGGCCCAGGCCATCCGGGTGATCACCACCGGCGCCGTGGTCGAACTGCCCGAGGGCTTCGACCACGCGATCCAGTTCCTGGGCGCGCTGGACGGGTTCGGCGCGATGAACTCGCGGCTGCACAAGGACTACGTGCAGATGCCGGGCGCCTGGCACCACCTCAACACCGCCATCCTGTTCCACCTGAGCATTCGCGACGTGCTGGTCCGCGCCGGCGTGAGGGATGATGCCGCCCGTTGAGCTCGGCCGACGGCGCCCAAACCCCTGGCCGGTTCCTATCACGCGCGGTGAGGAGCCGGCAATGGCGCGGACACCTCGGCAGTCGAGCCGGTTGATGGACGGAAAGGGCTCATGGCTGGGTAATTGACTTATTTTATTTCCGGTTTTTTGCGCTATATTTTAGGCATGTTGTAGTCTCCAAAGCCAAACCTGCCGCAAGGTAGGGACGGAAAGTCGCGGATCCTGCGCGATCCCGGGACAGCCGGACTGCCGAGAGCGACCGTCGTCAAGGTCGCGCGAGGTGGTGCGGCTTTTTTTATTGCCGGAGGGAAACATCGGATAAGGAGAGCGAAATGAGTATGCGCCTCACGATGTTGCCGGCTCTGCTGGCTTTACTGGCGGTTGCTTTCAGCCTGCTTCCATCCACCGCGCTCGCCAAACCCGACAATAACCCGGCGCGTGACGAATTTGCCGTGCGGGTGGTCTCCTCCGCCCCGCACCAAGTGACGGGCGGCGATGCGCGCCTGCACATCGAGGTGCCCCGAACCGTCCCTCCCCATCAAGTGGAGGTGTGGGTCAACGGCGTCGACCAGGGCCGCCACTTCGCGCTGATCCCCGGCACGCGCACCCTGACCGGGGTCATCGACGAGCTGCGTCTCGGGGCGAACGCTGTCCGCGTCAAGGCCAACGGCAACGGCAACGGCAAGGGCAAGGGCCGGCCCTTGCCCGTGTCGATGACCTTGACGAACTACCCGATCACTGGCCCGATCTTTTCCGGCCCGCACCAGTATCCCTTCGTCTGCAATACCGAGTCGCAGGGCCTGGGCCAGCCCGACGTTGACGATCCGAACACGGGGACCCAGGTCTTGGTCTCGGCCGGCGAGATCGTCGGCTACAGCCGCGATTGTTCCGTGCCCACCCAAGTGGTGTTCAGGTACCGAACTACTGATCCTAAGGTTTCTGACTATACATATGCTCCTGAATACCCGTGGAAAGAGTACCTGTCCGGTATGCCTCGACCGGCCGATATGGCCACGACCACGACCCTCGATGGCCAGACGGTGGATTTCATCGTGCGCTGGGAGCGCGGCACCATCAACCGCTTCATCTACAGCATTGCCATGCTCGCACCGTTCGACGATGACGAGTGGACGCTCAACCGGAACGCCTGGAATAAGCGGGTGATCTACCGCTTCGACGGCGGCGTGGCCATCGGGCACACGCAAGGCAAACTCAGCACCTCCGCTGCGCTGTACGACGTGGGTCTCGCCGACGGTTACGCGATCCTCTACTCATCCGGCACGCGCACCGGCACGCACTACAACCCGCAACTGGGCGGGGAGACGGCGCTGATGGTGAAAGAGCGCTTCATCGAGCGCTACGACGTGCCGCTGTACACCGTCGGCGTGGGCGGTTCGGGCGGCGGCATTCAGCAGTACCTCTACGCCCAGAATCATCCCGGTTTGATCGATGCCGCCATCGCGCAATACGCCTACCCCGACATGGTCACCCAGGTGGTGCACGTCGCCGACTGCGAGCTGCTGGAGTACTACATGGATGTGTTGGATAGCGCCAACCCGCGTTGGGCTATTTGGACCAACCGCAGTTTGCTGGAAGGCCTACACGCCAGCGACACCCTGACCAACGAATACACGGGGGACATGCCGGGCTCCACCGAGTGCGTGAACGCCTGGCGTGGACTCACGCCGCGGGTTTTCAACCCGCTGTACGGTCAGGCAAGCAACCAGGAGAAATTCGAGCCCCAGTCGGCCATCGCCGCGATCGAATGGACGCACTTTGCCGATCTGGTCAACATCGTCGGCCGGGATCACGATGGCTACGCCCGCCGCTACTGGGACAACGTCGGCGTGCAGTACGGTCTGGAAGCAGTGGCCAGCGGGGCAATTTCCCCCGAAGAGTTCCTGACGCTGAACGCCTCGATCGGCGGTTGGATGAAAGCGGTCGACATGCAGCAGGAAGGCTCGCCGTTCCTGCCGCCACACACCATGGCGAACTTCGACCCCTGGAGCGCCCGCAATCAAGTGTTCAGCGAGGACCCGCTGAACACTCCCGCTCCGCGCACTGAGGGCAGCGTGAAAGCCATGCAGGCCGTGTATAGAGCCGGCTTGGTGTTCATGGGCGACATCGACATCCCGGTCATCGACTGGCGCAACTACCTGGAGGACGAACTGGACATGCACAACACCCAACAGTCTTTCGCCGCCCGCCAGCGCATTGTCAATGCCCGCCGCCATGGCCATGTCCGCCACGGCGATGCCGGCAACCAGGTGATCTGGTTCACCGAGCCGGGTTATGACCAAACGCCCGAGGCGCTCGCGGTCATGGACGAGTGGATGTCGAACATCCTGACGCATCCGCAAAAGGGCGTGGTCCCCAACAAACCGGCTCGCGCCGTCGATGCTTGTTTCGACCAGCACGGTGACGTGATCGCCTCTGGCCCGAAAGTGTGGGACGGGATTCTGGACCGTAAACCGCCCGGGGACTGCACGAAGCGGTTCCCCATCTACAGCACCTCACGCCGAGTGGCCGGTGGGCCGTTCGAGCAGAGTCTGTTCAAGTGCGCGCTGGTTCCGGTCAGAAAGGCCATCAGCCGGGGCTTCTACGGGGTATGGAAGCCGGATGATGCCCAGCGGATCCTGTTGGCGAAAATCTTCCCTGACGGGGTGTGCGACTACAGCCAGCCGGATCAAGGCTTGCCGTCCGAGTGGAGAAAGCATTGACCGGCGCCCGACCCGCCATCTGGTGGCGGGAGCGCCACCGCCGCCATCAGGTCCGGGCCGTCGCGGCGGGGCACGTTCACCGCCGCGCCCACCGGCCAGAGCCGCAGCCGCTCGGGCGGGCACGGGACCAGCAGCGCTTGCGGGGCGGCGGGGTCGGCGACGGCGGGATCGAGCCAGCGGGCTTCGTCGGCCGGGTCCAGAATCACCGGCATCCGGTCGTGGATCGAGGCGATCAGGGTGTTGGCCTGGGTGATCAGAATGGTGCAGGACTCCAGCGCCTGGCCGTCCCGTTCCCAGCGTTCCCACAGCCCGGCGAAGGCCACCGGCTCACCGTCGGCCGGGGCGATGCAGTACGGTTGCTTGCGATTTCCCATCGAGCGCCACTCGTAAAACCCATCGGCGGGGATCAGGCAGCGCCGGCGGCGGAATGCCTGGCGGTAGGCCGGTTTGTCGGCCACCGTCTCGGCGCGGGCGTTGATCGTGCTGTACGACGTTCGTGGTTCGGGTGACCAGGTCGGAATCAGGCCCCAGCGCAACGCCACCCATTCCCGCCGACCCTCGGCCGCAATGCGGATAACACCCACCGGCTGGCTCGGCGCCACGTTATAGCGGGAGATGAGATCCGGCGCCACTGGCAGGTAGAAGCGCTCGGCGAGCTGGTCGCCGCTGGCATATTGAATGAAACGGCCGCACATGACGGGCGATGACTCCTGGATCAAGGGAAGGCTTCTTCAAGCGTAGTGGGTCCGGGCCGGTTGCGCGAACGCCGGCCGCGACCGCATTTGATTTTGGCCGGTCGGTTGCCTCCAAAACCGGTCGAGCGCCGAAAGTGCTTCTGAAGCCACCGCCCACGCGGCCATCCCGAACCCCAACGCTTCAGAGGAGCATCGATCATGAAAACTTTCATCGCCGCCGCCAGCTTCGCCCTGACTCTCGGCCTGTCCGGTCTGGCTCACGCCGGTTTTAACGATCAAGGTCCAACGATGGACACCACCCCGGCCCGCCCGGAGCACCAGGCGCTGAGCCAGGCGCCGACCGTCCATGGCTTCAACCGGCGGACCCATCACGCGGCGGCGGCGCGGGTCGGTACTGCGCCCATGACGGTCGGCCTCAACCGCGACCTGAGCCCGCGCGTCGGCTTCCAGAACAGTAGCTCAGGCGCGAGCTGCTGAGCGGCTTGCCGTCCGGGGTCAACGGCGGTTGAGCGTTCAGTCGTCGTTGCGCCCCGCGGTGATCCCACGGGCGTGGTCTTCCACCACGGCGCCCCAATCGGTGAAGCGCACGGTAACCAGCCTTTTCGCGTCCGCCATCGGCGCGCTGGCCACGACCGCGCGCGCCGAGCGCCTGGTCAATCAAGCGTATCGCTTTCAAACCCTCCTCCCCGGCCCCCGTGTCCGCCGCGCCCACCGCGCCCACCGAACGCCGTACACCACGCCGTTGATCACGAGGACGACCGCCCCCAGTATCCATTGCCCTTCGCGGGTCAGCCCCACCGGGTAGAGCAGCGGCCACACATAATGATCGATGAAGCCTCCGGCGTCACCGGCCTCGCCGACGGCCTGGCGCCGGTGATTTTCCAGCGGGGTGAGCGGGCACGTCCCGCCAGCGAATTCGATCCAGGCGCCCCAGGCCACCGCCGGCACATGGAGCCACGCCAGCCGGGGCCAGCGCCAGACCAGCAGGCCGCCGAACGCCACGAACAACACGAACGCCAGGTGGACGAGCGCCACCGCGTCGGCGGCCAGGCGAAGCATGAGCGTCATCAGTCGTCGATCTCACCGGTTTGCACGGGGGTTGGCCTTTCCAGGTAACAGGGCACCCAAAAAACCGCCCTACTCCCCAGCCCTGTCGCCTTCCCATCCCGTGCCCGGCGGCTCAACCCGCCTCGGACGGGCCGCGCTCCTTGAGGCGCCACTTGGGATAGGACAATGCCGCCGCGGAAGCCTTCGCCTCGGATCCGGTCGTCGCGGGCGCTGTCGGCGCCGGTACCGGGGTTGGTGTCGGCGCGACCGCCCCCTGGGCGGGTTCGACCTCGGGCCGGACCGGTTTCCCGAACCCCTGCGCGCTCGGCTGCTGGAGGGCGATCTCTCCGGCCGCGCAGCGCGCCAACGACCCGCTCAGGGCCGCCACCCAGCGCGGAGCGTCCTGGGCCGCCTGTTCCAACCGGCGCCAGACCTTGGGCGGCGGGATCGCGCTCACGATCCCCTCGCCGGTCTGGATGCCGATGTTCAGGCCGCCCTGGACGGGCAGCGGTTGCGGCCACTCGGAAAATTTGACGGTGAGTTCGAGACGTCCGGGCACGAGGGATTCCTGGGGCAAGGGGGTGTCGTTGGCGGGCAAGGCGGCTTCAGCGGGGCGCGGTGGCGCCGGTCGGCCCGCCTTCCGGGCGTTCCAGGCGGCGAGGTCGGCCCGGGCGGTTTCGGCGTCGGCCGCCGTGACCGCGCCGGCCGGCTGGCCCCGCAAATCGATGCGGATCGCGCCCGCGCGCAACGCTTTTCGGTAGCGTGGCCGGTTGCAGTAGCACGCCAGCGCCCGTTTGACGGCGGCTTTCTCGAAGCCGGCCACCATCAGGTCCTGATGGATGCCGAGCTTGAGCGGCCGGGGGTTCTCGCCCTCGAAACCGGCCGGGTCGATCTCGGCCAGCAGCGGCAGCACCGACATGGGCGCGGGCAACGCGGGATCGGTGGCAACGGGATGCGGGTTGGACCGGGAAGAACGTTCGGCGATCATAAAGGAAAGTGTAGTGGATGCGATCGGCGGGCGGTCGGCGTGCATCATGACCCGCGGATGGCAAGGACGGCGGCGTAGTTGGGCGTCCTGGAACTGGCCGTCACCGGAGACCGGGCTTGAACGGGCGGGCGGCCATTGCCAAACGATACCGACCCACCGCGCGAACACGGCCGGACCGACGGGTGACCGATCCGCTCGACATGCTCCCGCCGGACAATGTGGGTCCTGTTCAGAAGTCGTTGCCCTGCGTCTACACTCCATTCATAGCTTAAACCGCTTTTGATGGACGTCCTCGCGGCCTGGATCCAGCAGCGGGGACCAACGGCTCGAAATCCACGGAAATCTCTACAAATGGATGCAGGTTCGGCAATGGTTATTGCACCGTATTTTCAAAGCGTTATGGCCATGCTATCTTCTTCAAAGCGCTCCGCTTCCGCGTTCATGCCGATCAATTCACATCGCCTTCCATTCCATTGACCCTCACTGCCCTCCATGACCCTGTTGTCACCCTCGGGGAAAACCGCTGATGGTGCGACCTCACCCGAATGATCGAGCCATGCTGACCGTTCCCCTTGATCTCCTGCACATCAGCCCCCTGCGCCCCGCGCTGCCCTTGCCGTGGCCCACCGCCCCAGCGGTGGCCCTGGCCCAGGCCGTGGGTTTCGTCGAGCCGGTGACGGCGCGCCCGATCCCGGGCACGACCCCGCAACGCTATGAAATCCTCACCGGCCTGAAACACTGGCTGCTGGCGCAGCGGGCGCAACTGGCGACCGTCCCCCTGTATTTGCGCGAGCCTCTCAGCGAGCAGGACGCGCGCCAGCTCGTTGAACACGAGGCCGGACCGGACGCTCAAGATCCCATCGCCGAAGCCCAGGCCATCCAGGCCGAGGTGTATCAAGGCCGGAGTATTGCCGCCGCTGGCCGGACCTTGGGCCTGTCGCGCACGGCAGCCTCGCACCGGCGGCGGCTGTTGCGGCTCGCCCCGAGCGTGCGGGCGCGGGTCGCGACCGGCGAACTGGCGCCCGGCAAGGCCCGCGCTCTGGTGGGCTTGGACGAGCGCGTCCAGCTCGAACTCGCGCATCGAATCGCGCGGGAGGGCTTGAACACCCGCCAAGTGGAGGCTTTGGCCAAGGCGTACAAGCAGAACGGGGGCCACCCCCACGCCGCCGCGGTCCTCCCACCCGCCCCTCCGGCCCAGGACCCCGACCTCGCGCGACTGGAAATCGACTTGGCGGAACGGCTCGGGACGCGGGTGACGATCGGCTATAGCGAGGCGGGTCGGGGGCAGCTGACCATCGACTTCGCCAGCTTGGAGATTCTGGAGGGAGTGTTGGAGCGGATGGGATATGGATCTTGATCAGTCGAACAAATCCCTCACGGCCCACCGCTTGCGTCGGTTCCGGTAGGCGCTCTGGATATGCTGGCGCTGGTCGTGCCGCAAGTGACAGCGCGGGCACAACGCTGCCAGATTCGTTGGGTCGTTGTGGGTGGGATTCTGGTCCAGATGGGCGCAGGTCAGGATCGTTTTTACCCAGCGCCCTGCCGGCCAATCCGCGTGAAGGTAAAAACCCAGCGAGCGACCTTGCTCGTCGTGGCATTCACCGGTTTCCGGGTCCAGCCAGCCCCCGCTGGCGATCACCAGCACTGTCGAGCCATGCTCGCGACCACACCACTCGCAGCGACCCCCGGCCCGCTCGAATTTGATGTGATTCGCCAGTTCCCGCCAGTTGGGCGGGTACAGGGGGAGAAGGTCGGGGTGGATTGGCATTATCTTTTTAAATATAATAGAGTTTATAATTCACTTATTTACGCATATAAACAAAAACCCTATTACTTAAATACCTATTTATAATGAATAGCATTTATATAAATAGGTATTTGTGCAAATATACTTTCACGCAAATATGACTTTGAATAGCAAGTAACAGTCAACGTCTACGACGACGGTCACCGATCAGGTCTTCAGATCGAATTTCATATCCAGCGTGTCCTTCCGGCAGCCCTGCGTGACGCGCTCTGGTTTTCTTGAGTAAGGTTCCTCCTCGATCAGGTTGATCTGACGGGGAGGAACCGATGGCCACCGAATCGCCGCTGCAAGCCGAAACCGCGCTCGCCGAGTTGGCGGAGCCATTCGAAGATTGGCGCCGGAGCCGGACCACGGGGCGGGAACGCATTCCGCCGAGTTTGTGGGATCAAGCCGTGGCCTTGTCGACCGTGCTGCCCTGCTCTCGCGTGGCGAGACGCCTGCGCGTGCGCTCGACCGATCTGAGGAAACGGGCGCTGGTGGAGCCGGCCCCGGTCACGACCGAAGGAACCGCACCGACCCCGGCGTTCGTCGAAGTGCCCGTGCCTTGGCCGGGGCTGGCGGCGTCCGGCGCCACCCTGATCGAGGTCGAGCGCCCGGATGGGGCGCGATTGCGGCTGCATTATCGAACCGCGCCGCCGCCGCTCGCGACGCTGTTGCGAGCCTTTCTGGAGCCGGCGTGATGCTGCAACTCACCCCCCAGAGTCGGATTTGGCTGGCCTTGGCGCCGGTGGATTTTCGCAAGGGGATCGATGGCCTGGCCGCCGTCTGCCGGCGGAGCTTCGCGCGCAATCCGCTGGACGGGGCGATCGACGTGTTCCGCAATCGCGCCGGCACCACCCTCAAGCTACTGTGTGACGACGGCCAGGGGTTCTGGCTCTGTACCCAGCGCCTCTCGCAGGGCCGGCTCCAGTGGTGGCCGCGCGCGGACGGCGCCGCCGTTTCCCTGGCGGCCCGCGAGCTGCAGGTGCTGCTCTGGAACGGTTGCCCCGAGCGGGCCGCGATGGCCGCCGATTGGCGTCAGGTGGCCTAAAACCTGGGTCGGGGCCGTCAAGCCGGGGCCGTCAAGCCGGGGCCGTCAAGCCGGGCGCCCCGCAACCACCGGGACTGGGCAGCCACGCGCGAAAGTCGTCGCCGCCATGAGCGCAACGCCAACGGGTGTGATCATCGTTAGCTTGGATGGGCATCCGCAAACCTCCGAATCTCGATCAGTCGAACAAATCCCTCACGGCCCACCGTTTGCGTCGGTTCCGATAGGCGCTCTGGATGTGCTGGCGCTGGTCGTGCCGCAAGTGACAGCGCGGGCACAACGCTGCCAGATTCGTTGGGTCGTTGTGGGTGGGATTCTGGTCCAGATGGGCGCAGGTCAGGATCGTTTTTACCCAGCGCCCTGCCG
>Ga0209607_1000782_pt1 | contig 27572 bp, 27 predicted proteins | sample AD_UKC117_MetaG_FD_184413 | JGI IMG/M metagenome (GOLD analysis project Ga0209607, IMG submission 184413) | Active sludge microbial communities of municipal wastewater-treating anaerobic digesters from Hong Kong - AD_UKC117_MetaG (SPAdes)... | ecosystem: Engineered > Bioreactor > Anaerobic >... | reverse complement strand
ACCGGATCGACGGGGCGGACCGGATCCGGGGACGGACGCCAGACCACGACGAACAGGAACGCCACGAACACCCCGACCACAGCGAGGCTGAGGATCAGGTCGCGCAATCCCCGCTTGGTCCGGTCATCACTCACGTCCCCATTCCAGCAGGCATCGACCCGATCGGCACGGCCACCCCGTCGGACGTCCTGCGACCAACGTCACGCTGCGTCACGGCGTCACGGGCTCCGCGGGTCCGTCCACTGGGGCGGAGGGGTCGGGTGGTCGAGCGCGCTTAACCGGTTCCGACGCGCCGATCACGGTTCCTCCCAGCGGCACCCGACAGGCGGGGACCGTCCTGAACTCGTAGCCCTGGAGTCTGAGCAGCGGGATCATGGCCTTCACTGCCGAAATCGTCGCCGCGCGCGGACCGCCCCCATCGTGCATCAGCACGATCGACCGGTCACGGACATGACTCAGAACGTGTCCAGCGATGTAGTTCGCGTCCTGATGGGCCCAGTCCTGCGGATCGACGGTCCACATCACCTGCTTCAGTCCGGTCTGGGCCACGACCGCGGCCACCGCGGCATTCGTGGCGCCGTAGGGAGGCCGCATACAGGCCCCGCCACCCGGGCCCAGCAGTCGCTGGTTCGATCGCAGTTGCGCGGCGACCTGTGTGGTGGACAGGTGGGTGAGATCGGCGTGCGACCACGTGTGGTTTCCCACGGCGTGACCCCCCAGCCACAGGCGCGTGGCCGCACCGGGATCGGCAGCCAGTGACTGACCCACGAGGAAGAAAGTGGCCGGCACCTGCTCCCTGGCGAGGATCTTGAGCAGACGCGGGGAGTTCAGCGAATTGGGTCCGTCGTCGAAGGTGAAGTAGACGATCTTGGGGCGGTGTTTTGCCGCGGGAGTGGAAGCCGAGGCGGCACCGGGCTGGATCAGCGACACGACGAGGGCAGCCACTGTCGCTACCAGCGCCGACTGCCCCCTGATCCTCACAATTCAGTGTGGCACGCCCTGACGTATGACAGCGCTCCGACGGGCGGCGCACCAACGATCTAGGCTGTGCACATGCCGGATTTTCAGTATGTGGACCTGCTCCCCCGCGGCGAAGACCAGACCGAATACCGACTGCTGAGCACCGACGGAATCGAGGTGGTGCACCTCGGGGGTCAGCAGTTCCTGCGCGTTTCCGAGCAGGCCCTCAAGGACCTGACGTTCGCCGCGATGCGCGACATCCAGCACCGACTGCGGCCGGGGCACCTGCAGCAACTGCGCAACATCCTCGACGATCCCCAGGCGTCCCCGAACGACCGCTTCGTGGCACTGGATCTGTTGCGCAACGCGAATATCGCAGCCGGCGGGGTCCTGCCCATGTGCCAGGACACGGGCACGGCGATCATCTCCGGCAAGCGCGGCCAACGAGTGCTCACCGACGGCCCCGACGAACGGGCAATCTCCCACGGCGTGTTCGACGCCTACCAGCAGTTGAATCTGCGCTACTCGCAGATGAGCCCGCTGAACATGTGGGACGAGGTGAACACCGGCACCAACCTGCCCGCGCAGATCGAGATCGCCGCGGACACCAAACCCGGCCATGAACTGCAGTACGAGTTGTTCTTCATGGCCAAAGGCGGCGGCAGTGCCAATAAGTCCTACCTGTACCAGGAAACGAAGGCGGTGTTGAATCCGGAGAAATTCCGCTCCTTCCTCGACTCTTCCCTGCGGGCGCTGGGCACCGCGGCATGCCCGCCGTACCACCTCGGTGTGGTCGTCGGAGGAACCAGCGCGGAGCTGGCGCTGAAGACCGCCAAGTACGCCTCAGCCCGCTACTACGACGACCTGCCGACCCACGGCGGCCCGGACGGCAACGGCTACCGCGACGTCGAGATGGAACAGGCCATCCTCCAGCAGACCCAGGAGTTCGGCATCGGCGCCCAGTTCGGCGGGAAGTACTTCTGCCATGACGTGCGGGTCATCAGACTGCCACGGCACGGCGCCAGCGCACCCATCGCGATCGCTGTGAGCTGTTCGGCCGACCGGCAGGCGCTGGCGAAGATCACGCCAGAGGGCGTTTTCTTGGAGAACCTCGAACACGACCCGGCCCGATTCCTGCCGGAGATCACCGACGACCACCTCGACGACGACGTGGTGGCGATCGATCTCAACCGGCCGATGACCGAGGTGCTCAACGATCTCACCCGGTTGCCGGTCAAGACGCGCGTGAGCCTGACCGGGACCCTTGTCGTCGCCCGCGATATCGCCCACGCACGGATCCGCGACCTGCTGGAGTCCGGCCAACCCATGCCGCAGTACATGAAGGACCACCCGGTCTATTACGCCGGACCCGCCAAGACCCCGGCAGGTTATGCGTCGGGCTCGTTCGGGCCCACCACCGCCGGGCGTATGGATTCCTATGTCGATCAGTTCCAGAAAGCCGGCGGTTCGATGGTGATGCTTGCCAAGGGCAACAGGTCCAAGCAGGTGACGCAAGCGTGCAAGGACAACGGCGGTTTCTACCTCGGGTCGATCGGCGGCCCGGCCGCGCGTCTGGCCCAGGACTGCATCCGCAAGGTAGAGGTGCTGGACTTCCCCGAACACGGCATGGAGGCGGTCTGGCGCATCGAGGTGGAGGACTTCCCGGCGTTCGTGGTCGTCGACGACAAGGGCAACGACTTCTTCGCCGAGACCATGCGCCCGGTCGCCACCAGGATCCCGGTCGGGGCTCCCACCGACTGAGGAGTGACCGCTCGCGGTGAACACACCGACTGGCGAGGTCCGGAAGCTGCTCGGTCTTCGGCTTTCACCTGGGCGTTCACAGGTGGTTGGGCAAGAATCCAGAAGGGTTCGTCGCAGCCGTTGCAGAACCACTCGACAGCAGCGACGTACAGGGCTGAACCCGGAACCACCTTGGTCGCGTAATGCGCCCAGAACGCCCGAAGGCCCCCGCACATAGCGGGGGCCTCGGGAATAGATCGATCAGTACCAGCCCTTGCGCTGGAACGCCTTCCAGGCGCCGTTCGGGGTGCCGTAGCGACCCTTGATGTAGGAAAGACCCCACTTGATCTGGGTCTCCGGGTTCTTGCGCCAGTTCCTGCCGTGAGTGGCCATCTTCGAGCCGGGCAGGGCCTGCGGGATCCCGTGGGCGCCTGACGAGCCGTTGTGCGCGTGCTGGCTCCATCCGGACTCGCGGTTCCAGAGGTTGACGAGGCTCCTGCGCTGCTTCTTGCCCCAGCCGTAGCGGTATTGCATGTAGTTCTTCGCGTACCACTGGTTGTACTTCACCGTGCCGAAGCGGTGAGGTGCCTTGCCACGCGACGGCGGCCGGTTGGTGCGGTCCTTCTTCGCGGCGACACTCGTGGCTTTCACCGCAGCGGTCGTCGGCGCCGAGGCCGTGGCCGGCACAGCGACGGTGCCGAGGATCAGCGGGATGCTGATGGCACCGGCGACAGTGGCGCGGATTCTGCTGGAAGTCATTGCGTTTCTTCTCCTGAGGTGTTGGTGCAGGTGCGGTCGTGATGCCCTGTGGCCGGCGTGCCTAATCGTGAGCTGGCACACATGGGACCGGTGGTCAGTACCAGTGGTGGCGCTTCCAGAAACTCCACGCCTTGACCGGCGAGCCATAGCGGCCCTTGATGTAGTCCAGGCCCCAGTCGATCTGGGTCTCCGGGTTGGTGCGGTAGTCCTTGCCGTGGCTGCGCATCTTCGAAGCCGGCAGCGACTGCGGGATTCCCCAAGCCCCCGAGGACCGGTTGACAGCCTTATAGTTCCAGCTCGATTCCCGGAACCAGAGTTTCTTCAACGCGACGAACTGCTTGCGGTTCCAGCCGTAGCGGATGACCGAGGCTTCCTGGGCGTACCACTGCGAGTAGGCCACAGTCCCGAATCTGGCCGGCGCTTCGGACCGACTGGGCCGCGGCAGATCCCGATTGGCCGAAGCCACGGCGGGGATCCCGCCCACGAGGGCAATGGTCAGTGCTGGAGCAATCAGGCGATTCATACATTCCGGCGGGTCGGGCGGCGCGGATCGACGCACGCACAAGGAGCCCGTTCCGATCCGTGGCGACCCGGATCGATCCTGCCGGATAACGTCGTCACGGACAGGCCACCGGAGGGTGGCACGGGGTGGCCCCGAACGAGTACTCCGCCGCTTCCCCACGGCATCAGCGCAACCGCTTGAGATCACCCAGGCGTCCTGTCAGGTCCACACTGACCCCAGACACCGATGTAGTTCAACCGCGGTTTCCGTGACATATGTCACGCCCATACCGTCCTATAGCGACTAAATCGGACGTCGACCTACGGAATCCGTTGTTGATCAGTACCAGTTGTGCGAATGCGAATGCCCGAGCGCCGCCGCCGGGGTGCCGTAGCCGCTCTTGATGTAGTGCAATCCCCACTTGATCTGGGTCTCAGGGTTAGTCGCCCAGTCGCCGCCGAACATCGACATCTTCGAACCAGGCAGGGCCTGTGGGATGCCATGTGCGCCCGACGAACTGTTGTGCGCGTTCTGGCTCCATCCCGACTCTCGCTGCCAAAGTTGCTCCAACGCGCTGAACTGGTCGTCGCCCCAGCCGTACTTCTGCGCCATGTACTCGCGGGCGAACCACTTGTTGTAGGCGACGGTGCCGAACTGATGCGGAGATGAACTGCGACTGGCGCGGAAGTCCCGCTTCTGGCGCTCAGCGGCTGATTTCCACGCGGAGCCACCGGGAAGCTCGACGTTCACGATCGGATCCGCGGGCTTCGACGCATGGACCACGGAAAGGCTCGCGGCGGCACCGCTGGTCTCAGCGGCGGGCGCGCTCTGGGATACCAGGATGAGCGCTGCGGCCGGCACAGCGACAGCCAGTGCCCCGATTCCGACGCGGGTGAGGCGAGTGGGCATAGGACTCCTCCAGACAGTCGTCCGGAACATGCCCGTCGACAGTGGCGGTCAATCGTGAGCCCGCTCACAGCGCACGTCGGTAGCGGTTGGCGCGACAGCGTCGAGCATCCTCGACGCTGTCCGACGAACCCTAAACCTGCATCATTCGGCGTTCGTGCACTTTCACCTCGACGCGCGAGGCGGGGCGCCCTATCAGGGCCCCGCCCAACCGCCCCCTACAACGGGTAGTCCTCGAGGAGTTCGGTCACGAGGGCGGCGATCGGGGAACGCTCTGATCGGGTCAACGTGACATGAGCGAACAGTGGGTGCCCCTTGAGCCGATCGACGACGGCGACCACCCCGTCGTGGCGACCGACGCGCAGATTGTCCCGCTGCCCCACGTCGTGGGTCAGCACCACCCGCGAGTCACGTCCGATCCGGCTGAGGACGGTGAGAAGCACGTTGCGTTCCAGCGATTGCGCCTCGTCGACGATGACGAACGAGTCGTGCAGTGAACGGCCCCGGATATGGGTCAGCGGCAGGACCTCGAGCATGTCGCGGTCCACGATTTCGTCGACGACCTCCGCGGTGGTGACCGCTTGCAGAGTGTCGTGCACCGCTTGCGCCCACGGACCCATCTTTTCCTGCTCGGAGCCCGGCAGATAGCCCAACTCCTGGCCGCCGACCGCGTAGAGCGGACGGAACACGATGACCTTGCGGTGCTGCCGGCGTTCGAGGACCGCTTCCAGGCCCGCGGACAGTGCCAGCGCACTCTTACCCGTCCCGGCCCGGCCACCCAACGACAGGATTCCGACGCTGGGATCCAGCAGCAGGTCCAGGGCGATGCGCTGTTCGGCGCTGCGTCCGTGCAGTCCGAACGCCTCCCGGTCGCCACGCACCAAGCGCACCTGTTTGCCCTCGGTGACCCGGCCGAGCGCCGATCCGTTCTCGCTGGTCAAGATCAGCCCCGTGTGGCAGGGCAGGTCCCGCGCCTGGTCGAGATCGGCGATGTCGTTGCGGTACAACTCATCAACCCACTGGGCGGCGACGTCGACTTCCTCGATCCCGCTCCATTCGCTGGTTGCGGCCAGCTCGGCGCGGTACTCCTCTGCGATCAGGCCCACCGCCGAGGCCTTGACCCGTAACGGCAAGTCCTTGGACACCACCACCACGTGATGACCCTCGGCTGCGAGGTTGCGGGCTACCGCCAGAATGCGGGTGTCGTTGTCACCGATCTGGAAGCCGCTGGGCAAGATCGAGGGATCGGCGTGGTTGAGTTCCACGCGCAGCGTCCCGCCGCTGTCCAGGGGTACGGGTTGGTCGAGGCGTCCAGCCGAGATCCGCAGGTCGTCGAGCAGGCGCAGCGCAGTGCGCGCGAAGTAGCCGAGTTCGGGGTGGGTTCGCTTGCCCTCGAGTTCCGCGATGACCACAGCCGGCAACACCACTTCGTGCTCGTCGAAACGCAGGATCGCGTGGGGATCTGAGAGCAGAACGCTGGTGTCGATGACATAGGTGCGGAATGGATCGTCAAAGGGCACGCTGGGCCTCCGTTCCACGGATCCCGGACGGATCCGGTATGCCAGGACCCTAGGCGCCACGCGCCGACCACCGCGGATGCCACGCCGTCGCGCACCGATGCCATCTGCTGGACGCCGGTGAGCCTCGGGTCCGGCTGACGCGCCGGGAGCAGACCTCAGTTGCCGAAGCGGCGCTGCCGGTCGGCGTAGGCACGCATGGCCCGTAGGAAGTCGACGCGGCGGAAATCCGGCCAGTACGCCTCGCAGAAGTAGAACTCGGAATGGGCGCTCTGCCACAGCAGGAAACCTGAGAGCCGCTGCTCCCCGGACGTGCGGATCACCAGGTCGGGATCCGGCTGGCCGCGGGTGTACAGGTGCTCGGCGATGTGCTCGGGTTCCAGGACCTGCGCCAGATCGTCCAGGGTCGTCCCGCGCCCGGCATGTTCGGCGAGCAGGGAGCGCACCGCGTCGACCACCTCGCGCCGCCCGCCATAACCCACAGCGACGTTGACGGTCATGCCGTCCACGTCACGGGTGGCGGCGTCGGCTTCCTTGAGGGCGGTCGCGGTCTCCACCGGCAGTAGGTCCAAAGCACCCACCGGGTGGATGTGCCACTCCCGGGTCGCAGCCAGGTCGTGGACGGTGTCGGTAATGATCCCGAGAAGCTGATCCAGTTCTTGTGCGGGCCGGGTCAGATTATCGGTGGACAAGAGCCACAGCGTGACCACTTCGACGTTGACGTCGTCGCACCAGCGCAGGAACTCGGCGATGCGTTCACCGCCCACTCGGTGTCCGGCCGAGGCGCTCGTCCCCTGCAGTGTGGCCCAGCGCCGATTGCCATCCAGGATCACGCCGACGTGGCGGGGTACGCGGTCGGTGTCGAGACCAGCGAGCAACCGACGCTCGTACAGCGAGTACGCGACACTGCGCAGACCCATGCCCACCTCCTTTTTGTGGAGAGTACCGCGCCACGGGTACAACAACGCCGTCTTGGCCCCGGTCGCGCCACGCTCGGAGGTCACAAGTGCGTATCGACCGGCGTCCGTCCAGGCTAGAACCCCGGGTCGTCCTCTTCTTCTTCGAAGCGGGCGGAGGTCTTCTTGGGCCCCCGCACCCGGTCGCGTACGAGGAACTCGGCGGCTTCCACGACCGACACCTGCTGGGATTTCTTACCCCTGATGATGACTGCGGACGTTCCCACGCCCAGCGCCACCCGGGGTTTGTCGGTCACCACCACTACGGCCTTCCCGGACTCCCGCAGGGCGATCACCTGGTCCAGGCAGGTCTCGCGAAACGGACGGGTGCCCATCGTCGCGGTGTGGTCAAAGATGATCATGGAGACTGGGGCGTGTCGTGCCACGCCGAACGCGATCTGGTCGCGGATCTGCTTGCCGAGATCCTCGATCGACCGGTGAAGCAGGCCATCGACCATCGCGGTGCGGGCCACCGGTTGCACCATTTGGTCGATCTGCGCGTCCCGCAACCCGTAGATCCCCGCGAGCATGCGGATGGTCTGTTCGACGCTGAGCTCTCGCACCCAACGCGGTTGCGGCGACGCGAGCAGCAGGACACTGGGTGCGCGCGTCATCTCGCCTTGGTCGATCGGGAGCAGACCCGCCCAGGCGCGGGCGGCCGCATTGGTTCGCACTGGATTGCGGCTGACCATGATCAGCGCCTCCCCCGGCCCGACCTCGGCGTTGAGTTCGCGGAATACCCAGTAGGACTCCCGGTCGTGGGATCCCATCATGCGCGGGACACCTTTGATGATCTGTCGTTTCTTGCGCAGCCGGGTGCCTTCCATGCCGGCGTGCGAGAACGTGGCCAGGGGGTTCACACGGTCCGCCGGATGTTCACTCCGCGACCGAACAACAGGACAAGTCCGGTCACCAGGATGATGAGGATCACGCCGAAGGACAACGCGTAGTTGGTCCATGACGTGAGGACCTCCGGCCAGACAGCGGCACGGTAGAAATCGAGCACGCCGTGGAACGGATTGAGGTACAGGTACGGGACCATCCACTCCGGGAAGTTCTTCTGCGACCACAGGATCGGGCTGCCCCAGAAGAACGCCCTGGTCATCACCGATGCGAACACCTCGATGTCCGGCCACCGCAGTGCCAGCCCGGCCTGGAAGGTGGCGAACCCCAGACACAGGAGGAACTGCATCGCCATCGCCACCGGGAACAAGGCGGTTCCCCATGTGAGACCGGCCCCACCCACGAAGATGAAGACCAAGATGATGGGGATCGAGGTGATGAACTCGAACATCCCGACAAGCACCATCCGAAGCGGCCAGGTCACCGGCGACAGAGGGCTGGACTCCAGCACGTCACCGAAGCGGATGAACGCCCGGGGGCTCTTGCGGATCGTCTGCGAGAGCCAGGTGAACGGATAGATCCCCGTGATCAGGAAGACGATGAACGGTTGCAGGCCGATCCCGCGACCGCCGGCGAAGATGAACGAGAACACCGCCCACATCAGCATCGCCAGCAGGAACGGCTCACCCAGCGTCCACACGAAACCCAGGCGGTAGCGGCGGTACAGCGTTTTGAGGTCCTGCCGGACCATCAGTGCGATCGTCCGCCGGCGCCCAGGCAGGCTCGCGAGGTCGGAGATCATGGCCCCGATGCTAGTTGTCGGTGGGCGTGGACCCCGCGCCAGACACCCGGTCGGCGCCCTGGGAGACCTGCGCTTGCTCCGCACCGCGCGAGGATCCGGACTGCTGCTGTGCGATCGCCTGCTTGGCCCACAGTGTGGCCTTGTGCTCGGCGTAGAACGAGAAGAACGGGACGGTCCCGGCGAGCATGATCAGCAGCGTGCGCGGGAACACCTGCCATTTGCACCGCAGGGACAGGTCCAGCACGGTGACCAGGTAGACCATGTAGGCATAACCGTGGACCATGGCCACGGGCGTCTCGATGTGCCAGATGTAGCGCAGCGGCATAGCCACGAAGACCAGCAGCAGCAGTAGCACACCGACCACGTACGCCATCACCCGATAGCGCGTCAGCGAACCCGACATCAGTCGACCAACTCCTCTTCGCGCTGGGTTTCCACCGTGCGCTGATCTGCGATGACCTTGTACCAGAACCAGCCGACGAAACCGACGAAGACGACCCACTGCACCGCGTAGGCGGCGTTCTGCCAGTCCAGGGTCTGCTGCCGGTGCGCGGAGTCCCACTGCCACCAGCCCAACCGGATGAACACGATCGAGATGACCAGGCACAGGATGTGCCAGGGGATCCATCGCGGCTGCAGGAGGTAGCTACGCATCAGGACGTCGTGCGCCCTTCCGGCGTGCGCTCAGCGGGGGCGTCGGGGTCGCCGGACTCGGGGAAGTCGACCCGTTTGATCTGCTTGTTGAGCGACTTGAACAAGAACACGGCCGCGACGATCAGAGCCAGGAAGGTGAGAAAACCCGCCATTCCAGGACCGACGGTACTGGGGTCGGGGAGTTCGCCTTGGGCGGCGAGGATAGACGACACATCTGTGAGTTTACGCCGCCTGTCCCCGCTGGCCCACCCGGCTGCTACCTCAGCCCGGCGAACAGATCGTCTTCAGGACCCTGGTCTGGCAGAAAACTGAGCGCCAACTCGAAGTCCTCGGTGGGCCACACCTGCCGGGCGATCTCGGCTGGCAGCACGAACCAGTGCCCGGCTGGATCGATCTGCGACTCGTGGGCCTTCAAGGCGGCGTCGCGGATCTCGAAGTACTCCCCGCACTGCACCCGGGTGGTCACACGGTGACTGTCGTCGGGGCGGGCGAGGATGTCGTCGATCCAGTCCGCATAGGGCGATTCCAAGCCGTTCGAGATGGCAGCCTCGTGCAGGGCCACTACCTTCTGCTGGTGGAAGGTTTGGTGGTAGTACACCTTGCTGACCTGCCACAGCGGCGCAGCCTGGGCCACAGCTGCCATGGTGACCTCGTGACACCGGATGTGATCGGGATGCGGATATCCACCGTTCTCGTCGTAGGTGGTCACCACCTGTGGACGAAACTGCAGAATCTGCTCCACGAGCGGACCCACCGCCACCTCCAGGTCGATCTCCGCGAAACTCCCCTGCGGCAGGGGCGGTGGCGGGTCTCCGCTGGGAAATCCTGAGTCCTCAAAACCGAGCCAGGCGTGTTCCACACCGAGGATCTGCGCGGCTCGGGCCATCTCCTCGCGCCGCAACAGGGCAAGCCGGGCCGGATCCACGCTCAGTCCAGGATTCAGCACGTCGCCGCGTTCGCCGCCGGTGCAGGTGACCACCTTGACCCGAACCCCCTCGGCGACGTACTTGGCCGTGCTCGCGGCCCCCTTGCTCGCCTCGTCGTCGGGATGGGCGTGTACGTGCATCAAACGCAGGCCGGTGTCCACGCGCGCAAGGATAACGCGCTGCCGCCACGGCCGACCCGCCAGCGGCGAGGTCTGCTTGCGGTGATGGGGTTGCGACAACGATCCCAGCCGGTTCGGGTACCCAAAATGCCTGGTAACCGGCACAATGGCGCAAAACGGCCCTCCGGTCACGCACTAGGCGTCGCCGGTGGGCCGCCGTATCGATAACAGGAGTGATGACGTGAGTGAGCAGAAGGTCACTTGGCTGACCCAGGACGCCTACGACCGACTGGCCGAGGAACTCACCGAGCGTGAAGAGGTGACCCGGGCGAAGATCACCAGGACCATCGAACTGGCCCGCGAAGAGGGGGACCTGAAGGAGAACGGCGGGTACCACGCGGCCAAGGAAGACCAGGGCCGCAACGAGGCCCGTATCCGCGAACTCAAACACCTGCTCGAGCATGCCCGCGTCGGCCGGCCCGAGGACACCGTCGAGGGCGCGGTGAGTCATGGGTCCACGGTGACCATCGAGTTCCCGGGCGGCGATCGGGAGGCGATGCTGGTCGCGTCCCGCGAGGAGAAGGAGCACACCGATCTGGAGATCTGCTCCCCGGACTCACCGCTCGGTCGGGCCCTGCTGGGCAAGCACGCCGGTGCCGAGGTTTCCTACGATCTGCCCAACGGCCGCACGATGAAGGTCAAGATCGTAGAGGTTCACGACTAGGCACCGGTTGTTGGTGCAGCTATGACGAGTCAGTGACTTTTGGGTAGCGCCAAGACCAGCAGGTCGAGCCGGCAGCATCCGCTGTCAGCGCGCGATGTAGCCCCCATCGATGTACAACTCGAGCCCGGTCACGAAGGACGCATCGTCACTGGCGAGGTAGGCGACACCCGCGGCGATCTCAGCGGGAAGACCCAGTCGACCCATCGGTGTCAGATCCAGCATGGCCTGCTCGATGGGTGTTCCCTTGGCCTGGTCCAGGATCGGGGTATCGATGAAACCCGGGTGCACCGAATTGACCCGGATCCCCTTGTCCGCCCAGTGCAGAGCGATGTTCTTGGTCAGCGTGCGCACGGCACCCTTCGCCGCGTGATACGCCGGCGAAGAACCGAAGCCGCCGCTGGTCCCGAAGATCGAACTGATGTTGATGACCGAGGCGTGGTCGGACGCGGCCAGCGCGTCGGCGCAATGCTTCATCCCCAGAAACACGCCGGTCTGGTCGATGGCGATCGTGTGCTCCCAGTCCTCCAGTGAGGTGTCCTCGATCGCGGCCAGATCACCCATCCCGGCGTTGTTGACCAGGATGTCCAACGACCCGAACTGATCAACCGCCGAGGCCACGGCTGCGTCCCACTGATCGGGGGACGTGACATCCAAGTGCGCATACGCGGCTGTTCCGCCGCCGTCTTCGATCTGTCGGCACAGCTGTTGGCCGGCGTCGTCCTGAACGTCGGTCACCAGGACGCTGGCACCCTCTTCGGCGAGTCGTTCGGCGGTTTTCGCCCCGATTCCGCTGGCGGCGCCTGTTACCAGGGCCACCCTTCCAGTCAGCCTTTGCATGAGCAATTCCTTCCGCTGGGCGTCCACGTGCTGTTTCACGCTAACCCGGGTCGGACGCGCAAGGCCAGACCTTCATCGGATGACGGGCAGGCCCTGCGCTTCCCATGCCACGATCCCGCCATCGAGATCCTGTGCTTTCTCGATGCCCGCATCGGACATCTGCTGCATCGCGGTCTTGGAGCGGTTCCCGCTGCGGCAGTACACCGCATAGGTGGTGGCCGGGTCGAGTTCGGACACCTGCTGGGCGAAGGTGGCGGATTCCACATCCATGTTCACGGCGTTCGGCAGATGGCCCGACGCGAATTCACCGGGCGTGCGGACATCGAGGGTGACCACTGCGGCCTGTTTGGTCAGCTCGTCGAACTGACTGGGCGACAGGGTGGTCGACGTGCTCGAGGAGCAGGCCGTGAGGGCGAACAACATCATGACGGCGACGAGCAGTTTACGCATAGGGATCATGGTACCCCCTAGGGGTATATTCTCAAAAACCGGAACGGGCTCAGCCGGCGGCTACGGCGAAACCCTTCGACTCCAGGTCGGCCAACAGTTCCGCCGCATGCTCAGAACCTCTGACCTCGACCTCCACGACGACCGCGCATTCGTCGACTCGCAAGCGCGGATCGACCCGATTGTGAGACACGGTCACCACGTTGCCCTTGCCAGCGGCGATCTCCGCCAGCAGCCGGTCGAGGTGCCCGGGCTTGTCGGGGATGCGCGCCGAGATGACCATGTACCTACCGGCGGCAACCATGCCGCGCTGCACGATGCGCAGCAGCAGCAACGGGTCGACGTTGCCTCCGGACAGCGTGACGACCAGCGGTGGCTCGAAGAGTTCCGGGTGGATCAGAACCGCCGCCAGCCCCGCAGCGCCGGCGGGTTCGACGACCAGTTTGCTGCGCTCCAGACAGGTGACAACCGCTTGGGCGATCTGCTCGTCGTCGACGGTCAGGAATTCCACCCCGGCCCGTTCGATGATCCCGAACGGCAGCTGACCCGGTCGCGCCACAGCGATTCCGTCAGCCATGGTGCTCATCGTGTCCAGCGGCACCGGGTGTCCGGCGGCCAGCGACGGCGGATAGGACGCGGCGTGCGAGGACTGGACGCCCACCAGTCGCACATCGGGCAAAGACTGACCCAGACCGAGGCTGACCCCAGCCAGCAACCCACCACCGCCGGTGCACACCGCGACGGTGCGGACCTCCGGGTGCTGTTCGGCGATCTCGAGGCCAACCGTCGCCTGGCCGGCAATGACATCCGGGTGGTCGAAGGGATGGATCAACACAGCGCCGGTCCGCTGGCTGTAGGCAGTGGCAGCCACCAGCGCATCATCAACGGTGTTACCGGTGAATTCGACCTGGGCCCCGTACGCCAGCGTTGCTTCGATCTTTGGCAGCGTCGCCCCCTCTGGCATGAACACCGTGGAGCGCACGCCGAGCAGCGCCGCGGCGAGTGCCACGCCTTGTGCATGGTTGCCGGCACTGGCCGCGACCACTCCGCGCGCCCGCTCCTGCGGACTCAGTTGGGCGATCCGGTTGTACGCCCCACGGATCTTGAAGGAGCCGGTGCGCTGCAGGTTCTCGCACTTGAGATAGACCGGGCCGCCGACCAGTTCGGTCAACCAGCGGGCGGGCACCGCGGGCGTGCGGAAGACGATGCCTTCCAGACGCTCGCGGGCTTGCTGGATCTGGGCGGGGCCGACAACGGACGACTCGGCCTCGTCGCCGGCGCTGGTCACAGTTCGCCCTCGTCCACCGGGCGGGACAGTTCGGCGAGCATCTTGTGCACTTCACGGGTCATGGGGTCCACGTCGGCCACCTGCTGTGGCCGCAGTGCCGCGTGATGCCCAGGCACTGCCCGAGGTCCGGCACCGAAGGCCACGACCGTAGCCGTCAGATAGTTCACACACTCGCGTCCGCCGATCGGCGCGATTTCGGCCTCGGTGAAGAAGCCGCCCACCGGCACCCCGAGCCGGGCACGCGCCACCGTCGCGTCGTGGTCGGCATTGCCGAACATGAACCGGCCCCGCGTGGTGGACGCGAACAGCAAGGCGCCAGCCAGGCGGGGGTCCATTCGCGCCGCCACACCCTCCAGCATCACGTTGAGGTCCTCGTCGGCGGCCGCCTCGTCGCGCACGTGGAACTGGACCGTGGCCCCGACCGGAATGGGAGCCACCATCTGCAGCGCCCCGCGTTGCCCCTCGGCGGCCTGGAAGTCGTGGATGAGGAAGTCCCCGATCCGGGGATCCTGCGCGGACACGGAGACGCCGATCTGCATACCGGACAGCGCCAGGCTGCGCTCGGGCTCTTCGAGGGCCGCGATCACCTCTTGGGCGCGCAAGGCGGCGGGGGTTCCAGCCAACGACTTGAGCAGAAAACCCTCGGCCTCGGTGACCGTGAGAATCGGGCCGACCGGCCGGCACGCAGGACTGATCAGGGTGTCGACTTCAACGTGCCCACCGAGCATCACTCCCACAGCTCCGCGGTTATGGATGCGCCCGTCCAGCAGGAAGCGCGTGGTCCGGGCAGGCGCTGGTCCCGAGGCAACCCCCCCGACGACCGGAAGATCCGTCATGAGTTCTGCGGCGTGAGCGGCGAAATCGGTCGCGGGGAACGACCACGGGTCGGTGAACATGATGGCGACGACATCGTCGCGGCGACGACCGGGAAGCCCCACGATCCGGTGACCGTCGGGTCCAGCCATGACTTCCAGGTGGAAGGAACGCGCACGCAGGCCCGGCATCCGAGCAGCCCACACGGACACCGCGGTGCCCTGATCGCTGCCCCGCCCGTCGGCCAGCACACCGGAGGCCGACGTTCCGATGACGGTCGCCGAGGTCAGATGCGCCTGGGACGCCAGCATGGCCTGCTCGACGTCTTCGGCGTTGTCCGCGGCCACGAAGACGAAGGCCAGGTTGGGTGCCGAGCCCAACATCATCAACGCCTGCTTGACCGCTTTGCGCGCCAGAGCAGTCATATCCGCCGGGCCGGGGCCCTGCGCGATCGCCAGTCCCTCACCAACCAGTCCCACCGCAGTATTCTCGCCCATCGACGGGCGCCATCGGCGGTTGGGCACACATCCGTCACCCAACCGTGGCGTGGAGCGGGGCCCAGTGGGCCGACGATTCGGGGTTTTCGGCGACTTCGGCGCGGGCTGGATGCTTGGTCTGGCTGCGCAGGTGGCCGGCGATTGGATGACCCACGACCAGTGATCGCTCGTCGAAAGACTCAACTCCGACTTCCCGCGGGACGCATCGCGCGCCTGACCTCGCTGAGCGCGGTTGAAAACCTACCCATGATGTGACTCTGGGATACACCCGGGATGCGCGAATACTCGACCGCACTGAGCCCGAAAGACAAGAACGTGGCCGCCCCCTAAGCCTGGAGGCGGCCACGTTCCGCAGCGGTTACAGCGACTTCTTGGCCAGGTACCAGTCCGTCAGGTTCAGCGAGTCGTCCGCGAGGCGCTTCTTGAGGTCCTCGGTCGTGCGCGGGGCACCCACCACAACCTCGTCACCGGGGGTCCAGTTGGCCGGGCAGGAGACGCCCTCCCGGTCGGAGGTCTGCAGTGCGTCGATCAGGCGCAACAGTTCGTCGACGTTGCGGCCCGCGTTCAGCGGGTAGTAGACCATGGCCCGCACGATGCCCTTGTCATCGATGATGAACACCGCACGCACCGCGTTCGTGCCGTTGCTCTCGGGGTGGATCATGCCGTAGGCGTGGGCGACGTTCATCTCGAGGTCGGCGATGATCGGGAAGGTGATCTCGACTCCTGCGTTCTGCTGGATGGACTGCACCCACCCGATGTGACTGAAGATCGAGTCGACGGAGTTGCCGATGAGCTGCACATTGCGCTTCTCGAACTCCTCGATGTTCTGGGCGAAGGCGATGAACTCCGTGGTACAGACCGGGGTGAAATCCGCCGGGTGCGAGAAGAGCATGATCCACTTGCCCTTGTAGTCGTCCAGCGAGATGACGCCGTGCGTCGATTCCACCTCGAAGGCCGGGGCTGGGTCACCGATCAGCGGCAGGCGGGTGGGCTCGATGGTCTCGGTCATTGGTTCTCCTTCGGAAAGTAAGCCGGGAAGCCCGGTGTTTCCAGGGTAAGAGAGGGATATCGCGGCCAATGAGCGCGGGGTCAGCGCCGGGTGATCTTGACCCGGAACACGACGAAAACACGCTCCGAGCCCGTTTGCGCATCGACCTTGAAGCGACTGCCATGCAACCCCTTGCGCGCCTTGCCCAACGACAACCGACACCCCTTCGAGGGGATCGACCTCCACGTTCGCGCAGGCGTCCGCCTCGACCATTCGCAGTCGCTGAGCGCTGTGGGCGCCCGCACGACGGCCCGTTCACCTCGAGCGAACCGCACGATGGTCCGCGACCGTGACACAGGTCGGGCCGCAGTCACTGCTTCGTTCGCCGCCGGCTCCCCGGCCGAAGGCTCCAGGACATCCGGTCGATCCCCCTGCCGCGGGCCGCCCGCCGCTTCCACCGCGCACTGCGCACACAGCAATCCGGCGCCGGTTGCCGTGTCGGTGCCAGGGGCATCGATATCGATGGCCGTCTGCATCAGAAGCGCCTGCATCTGCGTGGGTGACATTGAACGCAGGCCGAGCAGCAGCGCGGCCACGCCGGCCACGAAGGGCGAGGCCATGGAGCTGCCCGACTGGAAGGCGTAGCCACCTCCGGCGTGGGCGGCCAAGATCATGGTGCCCGGCGCCGCGAGGTCCAGATAGGAACCGCGACTGGAGAAGGAGGCAGCCAGACCCTGCGGGGTCGTCGCGCCCACCGCGGTGACCTCGGGGAACGCAGCCGGGTATTCCGGCACGGACGTGGGGCCTGAGTTGCCCGCGGCCGCGAAGACGCTTACCCCACGCTCGACCGCGTACTGGATCGCGAGCTGCTGCGCGGAGCTCGGCCGCGGACTTCCGAGACTGAGATTGATGACCGCAGCGCCGTGATCGACTGCCCATACGATGCCTTCGGCGACGTCGCTGGCGTACCCAGAACCGTCGGAGTCCAGTACCCGAACCGGCAGAATGCGCGCTTGCGGCGCAACGCCCACGGCCCCTGCCTCGTTGTCGGCGGCGGCAATGATCCCGGCGACATGCGTACCGTGGCCGTTCTCGTCATCGGAGTCGAAGCTGGTCTGGTTGCCGAGGAGGTTGATCCCCGCCAGCACCTGGCCGGCGAGATCCTCGTGGTCTGCATCGACCCCGGTGTCCAGAACGGCCACGGTCACCCCTGCCCCTTGCGTGACCTCCCAGGCCGCGTCCACCCGAACCGCGGCGAGCCCCCATTGCTCGGACAACAGCGGCTCGGTGATGACCCCACTGGCCCGCACTCGTGAGTCGATCTCCACACTCAGGGTGTCGGGGTCCGCGGCTTCCTGCGCGACGGCCGCTGAGATCGACCGGCCCCGCACGTTTCGTGCGTCCACGTCGAGTCCGCCGTCGGGCTGCCGCGAGACGGTGACGATCCGCGTGGTCTGCACGTCTGCTGCGGGAGCGGACCACGCCACGCCGGGAACGGCAAGCAGAACCGTCGTGAGCACTGCTGCACTTCTGGTCCGCATGCTGTCTCCCTCTGCCGACAGTAATCGGCATCTGAGAAGGCACAGATGAATTTGCGGAATATCCGGGTCGCCATTATCGTTAGCAAAGGTAATGACTATGACGAATAAGACCGACCTCAGGGGGCCCGGTGTCGACGTCGACCGATGTTCAGGATCTGCGGATCGCAGTCATGCGGTTGGCCCGGCGACTGCGAACCGAACGTGCCAGCGATGCGATGACCCCCAGCCAAATGGCCACTCTGGCCACGTTGACGCGGGAGGGTCCGCTGTCACCGGGCGACCTGGCTCACGCCGAACGGGTGCAACCACCGTCCATGACCCGAATCCTGAACAGTCTGCAGGAGGCCGGGATGGTCACTCGGACGGCGCATCCGACGGACGGCCGACAGGTCCTCTACGAGACGACCGACGCCGCCCGCACGGTCTTGCGCAAGGACCGGGAACGTCGCGATCACTGGCTAGCCCGCAAGATGACGACGCTGTCGCCGCAGGACCGGCAGACACTTCTACAAGCCGTTCCGATCCTGAACGCGATCGCTCTGGACTAGCGAGAACGTTCTCCGCGCTGCGGATCCCTAACTACCGGACCTACGCAGCGGGGGCGCTGGCGTCCAACGTCGGCACGTGGATGCATCGGATCGCGCAATCCTGGCTGGTGCTGATGCTCACCGCCGACCCTCGCATGCTGGGCCTGGTTGTCGCCGCGCAGTTCGCGCCCATGCTGTTCCTGGCGCCATGGGCCGGGGTCCTGGCCGACCGCTACGACCGGCGCCGCCTCCTGGCGATCACGCAGGTGGGCATGGGGCTGCAAGCGCTCGGGTTGGGACTGCTCGTACTCACCGGTCACGCGACCGGACCCCTGGTGCTGGTCGCCGCCGCCATCCTGGGGATCTTCACGGCCGTCGATGGCCCTGCGCGGCAATCGATCGTCTCCGACCTGGTTCCGGCCGACCAGGTGGTCAACGCAGTGGCACTCAACAGCGCGAACTTCAACGCCGCGCGCTTGCTGGGCCCGGCGGTGGCCGGACTCATGATCGCCGCGTGGGGCCCGGGCTGGGTGTTCATGGTCAACGCCGCCACCTTCGCCGTCATGTTCCTGGCCCTGAGCCGGATCCGGTTGGCGCCACGGAACACCGGCCGCCGGGTCGGCGGGATGCGCGACGGCTTGCGCTATGTGCGCGGCCGTCCGGACCTCTGGTTCGTCATCGCACTGGCCGGCTCAGTCGCCATGCTGCTATTCAACTTCCCGATCACCATCGCATTGATGGTCTCCGACGAGTTCGCCGCCGACGCCCGCAGCTACGGGATCCTGGCATCGCTGATGGCGGTGGGCTCACTGCTGGCCGCACTTGTGCAGGCACGTCGGGCCCGCACCGATCTGCGCCTTGTCACCATCGCCGCTGGGCTCGCCGCGCTCACCACGATCCTGGCGGGGCTGATGCCCTCAGTACCCACCTTCGCGGCTGCCCTCATTGCTAACGGGGCCGCGGCCTTGACGATGATGACCGGGGCGAACTCGTACCTGCAGACACGCTCCGACGACGATCACCGCAGCAGGGTCATGTCGTTGTACATGGCGGTCTTCTTCGGCACCACCCCGATCGGGGCACCGGTGATCGGTCTGCTGGCCGACGAATTCGGGCCGCGGGCCGCGCTGGTCATTCCCGGTGTGGCGAGCCTGATCGTCACCGGCTTGCTGGTTACGGCCTACCGCGCAGCCAGATCCGCTGAGGGCTTGCGTGCTGCACCCAGCACGAACCCGATCAGTGCCAGTCCCGCACCAGCTATCACCAGGTAGAGCGGGATCTCGGTCGGTATCCCCAGGTGCACGGTGATCCCGAGGATGCGCGACAGCCCCAGCGGCAACAACGCCATCTGATCATTGAAGGTCGTGAGTGCGGATTCCAGGCCAGACCACATCATCAGCGCGCCGAGCGCCACCATCGGCGCTGCGACCCCGACAAGAACCCGGCCCAACGCCGCCAGCCGCCCCCACCCATAGGCACTGCGCAGCACCAGGTAGGTCACCCAGAACAGCCAGAGGAAGACCGCGAAACTGATGGTCACGTAGACGGTGCGCCACTGGTCGTCGGTCCAGAACCGGTACCAGTACAACATCGGCCCACGCACCACGACGACTGCACTGAGAACCAACGTTTTCAGCAGCAGCGCGGCACCGACCCCGGCGAAGAGCGCGAAACCATCACGGCCTCGCAGCAGGAGCCGGACGCTGCCGGTGAACAGGGCGATCGACCCGAGCGTGGCCAGCAGGTAGGACCAGGACAGCCAGTTCGAGAAGGCCCCGCGGCTCAGCACCAGGATTACGGCCGGAAGCAACCAGGCCAGCAGGCGCGCACCAGGCCCTGCGGTCTGGTCAGCCAGGCGCCATGGCCGGGTGAGCCCGAGCAGGAGCCCGTGTGCGGCAGTCCCCAGCGCGCTGGACCGCCAACGCCGTCCGAGCGGACCGCCCAGCAGCACAAGCCCGAGGATGGCAACGATCACCGCGGCCGTGACCACTTGCGCCGAACGTGTGCGCTGCGCGTGGGCGAGGCCCGCGTCAACCGCGAAGAAACTGTACGCCGGGGTGTCGAGATCCTGTCCGTAGGTGGACACATGCCCGGCGACCGCTGCGTCGTACTCCCGCTTGCCCTCTTGCCACGCCTGCCAAGCAGCCGGATCACCGGTGTCGAGCCAGTCGTAATAGGACAAGAATGCCTGCCGGAATGAACCGAGCGTGGCCCACAGGTCGGCCTCGTACTCCAGAGAGTGGATCAACTTGTCGCGCAGGGCCGGGTCGCGCCAGGTCGCAGGATCGGTCGATCGCGCTTGTTCCAGCATCTGCAGGGTCGCCGCCTGTGCACGGTCGGCCTCGGAGATCGCCTCCTCCACCCGCCCGCTCGAGGCGTGGTGTACGGCACTGAGTGCAGCACTGTCACCGCTGACGATGTCCCACTCGAAGATCCACAACATCGGCGGTGGTTCCAGTCCCAGCGCCAGTACCTGCTGCTCGGCGTAGGGGGTGACGTACAGGCCCTGTTTGGCCACCTCCCGAGACTGCGCGAAGATGTCCTCGATCGTCGCGATGGTGGCCGGGTCGTCGGAGAAGTTCTTGGCGATCCACGCCCGGTTGACATCGGTGAGGTTCGCGTCGCGGTCCCAGGCCAATCGCCCTGTCGCATAGACGTCGAGGTCGTACAACTGCCAGAAGCCCGACTTCAGGTACAAGGACATCGGTCCGGCCCGCCACGGTCCGCCGTCCTGTGTCCAGACCCAGACCCCCACGATGTTCGGGTTTGCTTGCTCGAAATCCTGCAGCGCGATCTGGTGATCGCCGGACAGGTAGTTGGGGAACGAACTGAAGGCCTCGAACTCGCGGCGGGACTGGAATTCCACGATGCGGCGCTGATCGCCCTGCTCGAGGGTCGGGTTGAGCGGCAGCCACGAGTAGAAGTCCCCCATGGTGAATTTGGTGACGACCACCAGGTTGTCATCAGGCAGTCCACCCAGGATCTTCTCGTACGTCTGCGGGTTGGTGTGCATGTCGCCGATGTCGCCGACCCCCACCGACCACGTGCGGAAGTAGATGGTCTTGTCATAGTCGCCGGCAGTCTGTGTGAACTTGGTGAGCATGGTGCGCACGGAATCGACGGTGGTCACCGCCAGCGTCGAGAAGTAGTCCCAGCCCGGCTTGTTGTAGACCGTGCCCGCCTCCCCGATCCGGATCATGAGACCGTCGACGTACGGCATGTTGGTGAAGAACTCCGCCAACCCGGCTTGGTACACCTCCCACAACCGGGGATCGTTGACGTCGAACCCTCCGAGTTCGCGTTCGATGTAGTCGTTGAGTGGGCCGGTGTTGGCAAGCATGTCCGTCTTGAACACGACCCGCATCCCCATGTCGGCGGCGTACTTCCACATGGAGCCGAACTGTTCGACCATCGCCTCGTGCCGGGCCCGATAGGGGCTGTCCTGCCCGTAGATCTCGAAGCCGTCACCGACGCCGTCGAAGTTCACATATTCGAGGAAGCCGTTGACGATCACGCCGTTGTAGCCGTAGGCACGGATGTGGTCGATGTACTGCTTCCAGTCGCGCTTGGCCTCGGCAAGACCCACGGGGTCGACGTAAGGCGGTTCGGACAGGATGACGTCGGCGAACTGATTCGAGTTGTGTGAGTAGTCGTCTTGGGTGGCCCATGCCTGTGGATCCGGCGTGACCCCGACGGCACCGAAGTCGGCGAACCGGTACTCGAGGTCGGGCACGATCGCTGCGCCTGTCAGATCCGGCAGCGCGGCGCCCGCCCCAATGGCATCCGCTGCTGCCAGCAATCCGTTGGCCATCCCTTCGCGGCCGGCGCCGTCGACCCCGCTGGCGCTCAAACGATAAGCCTCTGGTTTCAGTTCGGTGTCGCGACGGACAATGAAATCACCTTCGGCCTCGCGAACCGATGGCCGCCTCCCCGTGCTCGACGCAACCGCATCCTGCAGTCGCTCGACAGCCATGACGAGCAGGGGGTCATCCTGGTAGCCGGCCGGCATCCCGATGGATTCGATCTCGGGCGGCGACTGTTGCGCGATCGGTGTCGGGTCCGGCAGAACGGCTTTCGCTGCCACTTCCTTGTCGGACAAGGACAGCGCCAGCAGGCTGTTGGTGGCCGATGCGACACCGAAACCGATGATGACGGCGATCAGGGCATAGACCAGTGAAGCGAGCCACCACTTGCGCCGTGCTGCCACGGCACGCAGGCTACTCCTTCGGCTCCTGCGGTGCCGGTTCCGGCTCCTGCGCTTCGAGTGTCTCGGGCATCCGAACGGCGAGGCCCAGCGCCAGCAGCGTCACGGCGACTCCCGCCGAGAACGCCAGCGGGAAGCCTGACTGATCCAGCAGCAGTCCGGCGACCAGGGGACCGAAGATCGAACCGACATCGGACATCATCTGGAAACCCGCCACGACCGACCCTCCGTGGTGGCCGCGCGCGACGTCCCCGACGATCGCGGTCGGAGAAGGGCCCAGGAACGCACCGGACATGCCGGCCACGGCCATCGCGATCAGGAACCAGGCTGGGTTCGGGGCGAAGGCCAGCATCGCCAAGGAGATGACTCCGATGGCCAGGCCGATCACGAGCGCAGGACGCCTGCCACGACGGTCCGCAGTACGTCCGCCGAAGGTCAGTAAGGCAGCCTGCACGCCGGCCGACACCACGAACCCGATTCCGGCCAGACCCGGCCCCTGCCGCAATCCTTCGACGACGAACAGTGGGACCAGCGAGGAACGCAGGCCGAAGAAGACGAAGCCGTTGGCGAAGTTCGCGCCGAGTGCGGCCTGGTAGGCGGGCAGGCGCAGCGTCGGCAGGAAACGGATCGGTTCGGTGTCTTGTTCAAGCTGCGGCGCTTCCACATGCTCGAGCCTGGGTAACAAGGTGATTGCTACCAGGAATGCCGCCAGCAGCGTGCCGGCGTAGACGAAGAAGGGCGCGCGGATGGAGATGGCGATCACGAGCCCCCCCACCGCCGGACCCATCACCCCGCCGATGAGGAATCCCGCCTGGAACAGGCCCGAAGCACGGCCGCGGAATTCCGGTGGAGCCACACGCAGCAACAGGGCGGTGGCGGAGATCGTGAACATCGCTGAACCCGCACCGCCAACCCCGCGCAGGACCAGCAGCTGAACGTAGTCCGTGGCGAAGCCGGCGGCCAGGCTCGACAGTCCGACGATGGCCAGTCCGCTGGACATGATCGTGCGCTCGCCGAACCGGTTGACCGCCCAGCCCGCCGCGGGACTGCTCACCAGCCGCATGGCCGCGAAGACGCTGATCACCGCGCTCGCCGCGAAAGCGGAGACGCCGAAAGTCCGCGCGAACAGCGGAATGGCGGGGATCACGATGCCGAAACCCAGCGCCACGCAGAACGCGATGGCGGCCAGAACACTGACCTCGCGCGGCAATCCGCCGAACCTCGGCACCCAGGACTTCACTCGAGCCACTATCGCAGCCACTTTCGCACCTGCTGAATGTGGGCGAGACTAGAGGCATGGACCTACGCAGTTTCTTCACCCCGGCCGACAAGCGCGCGATGGTGGCGCCGGACAATGCGATACCCAGTCGACCCGACTACCCGTTCGCCGTCCCCGATCGGCACGCCGTGTTGGGCACGTCGCTGCACGGGCCATGGGGCGACACGGTCGAGGTCCTGTACGTCGGTATGGGTTGCTTCTGGGGCGCCGAGGAGTACTACTGGAACGCGCCCGGTGTCGTCTCAACGGCGGTCGGCTATCAGGGCGGCTACAGCGCACACCCCACCTACGAAGAGGTGTGCAGCGGACGCACGGGTCAGACCGAGGCGGCGATGGTGGCCTACGACACCACCAAGACCTCCACGCTGGAGATGCTGCGGATCTTCTGGGAGCACCACGACCCGACGCAGGGGTACCGGCAGGGCAACGACGTCGGCACCCAGTACCGGTCTGCGCTCTACTGGACCACAGAGGAGCAGCGCGAGCTGATCGAAAAGACCCGCGCGGCGTACCAGGAGGTCCTGACCGCCAGGGGCCTCAGCGAGATCACCACCGAAATCGCACCCGCTTCCGAGCACCCGTTCTTCTACGCCGAGGACTACCACCAGCAGTACCTGCACAAGGTGCCGCACGGGTATCGGTGTCACGCGAACACGGGGGTGGCGCTGCCGGTGTGAGGCCGGGATCGCCCCGCGACTTTGGACGCAGCGCGCCACCCAGCGACCAGATCTGACCAAAGTCCCCGCGCGCCCAAGCCGTTACGCGAGCCGGCCCCGCACAACCCGCGACTCTGGACGCAGCGCGCCTCCCAGCGACCAGATTTGACCAAAGTCCCCGCGGGGGCCCGCTCATCGGCGTGAAATGCGCAACCTTCAGCGACTCCCTACTCGACGAGCACGCTCGCAGTGCTGCCTGCCGGGCCGAAGACCGCCAAGTAGGCGCCAGCAGGTGCCGGTTTCGTCACTGGGGCACTATCGCCGGAGTCCACCATCGACAACGCGCCGTCGAACAACTTCCAGTCGCTCTGACCCGAGATCGTCACCGTCGACGCAGCAGGAACCCGGTACCACTGGACCAGACCCCGGGGGTCAATGGTGACAGTGTTCGGGCCAGACGCCAGGCTGGGCACGGTCGCGGCAGGCCGCAGGACGCTGCTGCTGAACGACAGATACTCCTCCCCGCTCTGCATGGAGAAGTCGAAGTCATACAGATCACGGCCGAAGCCCAACGGAATCTCAAGAAACATGCTGCCGACTGTGTCGCTGGTCGTGGCATCGAAGGGTACGGTCTCGACGAGCGCACCCTTGGCCAGCAGATATCCCGACAGCCCGGGGATTGACGCGATTTCGACGGCAGCGGTGCCGGCCAGCGTCCAGTTCAACGACTGCGGACTCTCATTGGCCAGCAACCACTTCTTGCCGACCCGCGCCTGCCAAGCAGATGACAGCGAGCCTCCAGGTCGGGTCTTCTGCCCCCTGGCGACGTGGGAGTAGTACGTGCCGGTTCCACCGATGCTGCGCTGCACCACGTAGGTGCGGCCCCAGGCTTTGACGGCGCGGATCGAGGCACCGGGGCTCTGCGTGGACCAGAAGGCCCCGTCATTGCGCAACTCGAAACGGCCTGGGTTGTTCACCCAACGGCCATCGACGAACCGTGCGACCTTCAGGGACCGGTTCTTGCCCTTGGTCAATTTGAGCGTCTCGTTCTGGGCCAGGAATGTGCCCGAGAGTCTCTTGATCTTCTTCTTGGCCATCTTCGACGTCACCTTGCCCTTGCCCGGCTCACCGCCGACCTGCTTGGGCATCTTCTTGATGGCGCTCGTCTCGACCAGGGCGTTGAGCAGCACGGTCTGCGCCACGGTTTCGGCTGCGATGGAACTGAAGCTTCTGCCAGCGCCCTCAACGACGACCGCCAGCCCGTCGTCGGGGGCAATGGCGAACGACGCGTGGTAGTCGACGGTGTCGCCGCCTTTGGTCCAGCCGAGCACACCAGCGGACTTCAACGCCGGGTCCTGGACCGAATCCCAGCCCAGGCCGTAGCGCAGGAAACTGGGCGGGCCCACCCGCAGCGTCGTGGCCGTCTCATCGGCGGCCATCTGCTGAATGGCAGCACTGGACAGGATCCGCTTACCGCCCACTTTTCCGTCGTTGGTGAACACCTTGGCGAGTTGGGCCATGTCTCGGGATGTGGACATGAGGCCACCGGATGCGAACAAGTTGGTGATCTCGATGGGCTGTACCTGTCCCCCTTGGATGATCGGGGCGACAGTTCCAAGTGCCGGAACCGACGTCTGGTAGCGCGAGTGCCGCATGCCCAGTGGCTTCAGGATCTTGGCGGTCACGTAGTCCTGGAACTGCATGCCGGAGACCCGCTCCACCACCACTCCTGCCAGCGTGAAGCAGTCGTTGCAGTACACATTCATCGCACCCGGCGTCGTCTTCAGAGTAGAGTTGCGCAGCCCTGCCAGGGCGCGATCGACGTACGAGGGGATCGGTTCGTGGCTCCAGGCGTCGGCGTAGTCCGTGCCCGGCAATCCTGCTGAATGGTTGAGCAGCATCCGCACGGTGATCTGCTTGTACTGCGGTGACTGCATCGCGAAATCCGGCACGTAGCGCGTCACCGGAGCGTCCAGCGAGACCTTGCCCTGGTCCACCAACTGCATCACCGCCATCGTGGTGACCACCTTGCTCACCGATCCGACCCCGAACTGGGTCGTCGGCGATGGCTTCCTTCCGGCGGGGTTGACCCGGCCGAACGTCTGACTCCACACCGTCTTGCCGTTCGCCACCACAGCGATGGATGCCGAGGTCGATGAGGTCTGCTTGAGCGCGGACCGCACGGCCTTGCGGCCTTCTTTGATCGTGGTGTCGAACGACGGCGCTGGCTTCTTGTTGATGACCACCGAGGCCTGGGCTGCAGGCACACCTCCGAACACCGTCGCAGTTACCACTGTGGCTGACAGAATCTTGACGATGCGCATGTCGCCCGGCCTCTCCTGCCACGCGAGGCCGCGGAGCTATGCACTGACCGTAGTTGATCCAGGGCGGGCTGTCGAACGGCTACATGCGCCACAGACGCGGGGCCTGCGCCACGGAACCTCGACTTTGGACGCAGCGTGCCACGCAATGACCTGATCTGACCGAAGTCCCCCCGCAACCGCGCCGTCGCTGACCGTCGCGTCCACTCCAACAACCGGCAGCCTTGGCCTCATCGACGACGGCATTCGCGGCCCACCTTGATCGAACGAAATCAGGAAACGCTGCATCCCACGTCTCCTCAACCGATCTGCTCCGCAAGCGCAACGATGATCCCGGCCGGACCGCGCAGGTAGCACAGCCGGAATGATTCCTCGTACTGCGCAACCTCACCCAGCACCTGCGCACCATGGGGACGCAGGCGAGCGATGGTGTCGTCGATGTCGTCGACGGCGAACATGACCCGGTGCAGGCCCAGGGTGTTCGGGGACGGGGACGGCGGGTCAGCGCTCACCGCGGCCGGCGTCTCGTATCTGGTCAACTCCAACCGGCCGGACCCATCGGGCGTGCACATCATGACGATCTGACTGCGGACACCGTCGAGGCCCACGGTCTGATCCGCATACGCCCCTTCGATGTCGGCCCGATCCTGCTCCTCGAGGCCGATCTCCGAGAAGTAGGCCACGGCGGCATCGAGGTCGTCGACGACGATCGCGATGTTGTCCAAACGCAGAAGGGTCATGTCGTGAGCCTAGAAAGGGTGGCAAG
>Ga0209607_1000781_pt1 | contig 27624 bp, 25 predicted proteins | sample AD_UKC117_MetaG_FD_184413 | JGI IMG/M metagenome (GOLD analysis project Ga0209607, IMG submission 184413) | Active sludge microbial communities of municipal wastewater-treating anaerobic digesters from Hong Kong - AD_UKC117_MetaG (SPAdes)... | ecosystem: Engineered > Bioreactor > Anaerobic >... | reverse complement strand
GCCATGACGGGAATCGGGAAATGCCCGGCAAGGCGTTGCAAGATCGGGGACAACAACGAGCTCATGAAGCATCTTCCAAGAGTAAAGCGCTCAACCTACCAAGGTTGGGTCCACCTTCAAAGCCCTGATCTATATATCTTCGGTGGTGGGTTAATCCGTTTTGGCGGAACCAAGCAATTCTGGCTGCGGCTGATCCGCCGGGGTCGTGCCCGGCCCGACAGTGGCGATCTGGTTGATTTTCGCTTTGTGGTCGAGGGTAAGGTGCTCCGCTGGCCGGAGGCAGTGACCGAGTACAACCGTAACGATGACGACATCTCGGTGTGGATTCGTAAACAGGATAAGTTCGCGTTGCGTTTGGCGGTTGAGGAAGAGTTAAGACGACGGGGCTTGCATGGTTGGGCTGGTGTGCCGAGGTTGTTCGGCACGACCGACGAGCGTTTTTCCTGGCTGCGGGATCGTTGGTTGGCGTTGCCGTTGTTTCTGCGACCGGTGCTTTATTTTTTTTATCGCTACTTGTTGACCGGCGGCTTCCTTGATGGGCGGGCTGGGTTTCTCTATCACGCTTTGCAAGGGTTCTGGCTTCGGCTGGTGGTGGATTGGAAGATCGATCAGTTACGGCACTATAAGCTTTCAAATGCTGACCTTCTGAAGTCGGTTGGGTGGATGCTGGCCACTCATTCGGGTTCGGTCGAAGATCTCTTGGAGACGGAGCACCAAGGAGAGTCAAATTCGACCGATCATGCTTCTGATGCAAGTACCAAGGTTGTAGCGAAAAGGTAAAGAAAAATGATAAACCGAAATACCTTAAGCGTACCGCGTGCTGTTTTGGAGCGATGGTCGAGAGGATGGATTCTGCGACGACGTTTGCCAACTCGGTTTGGATCCAGACCGATCTGGGTAACGCCAGACGCACGCTTGCGTTTCCTGAAATGGGGCGAAGCAGCTTTTGACCAAGAATTGTTGGGTTATGTGGAATCATTCGTGAAACCTGGCAATACCGTATGGGATATCGGTGCCAATGTAGGGGAATTTACGATTGCGGCGGCGCACCGTGCAGTCAATGGGCGAGTGCTGGCAGTGGAAGCTGACCCCGTTCTAGCCGGGCTTTTGCAGCGTTCTTTGAACGAGTCTCGAAACAGCGATCTGTCGGTAGATTTGTTGTGTGCAGCAGTTGCTGACCATGGCGGTATTGGGCGCTTTCGCATTGCAGCACGCGGGCGTGCCGCCAACGCACTGGAAGGGTTGGAGGGAAGCACGCAGATGGGCGGAGCACGGTTATGCGCTTTTGTGGCTTTGGTGACACTGGACGATTTATTGGTTCAGAGCGGCGATCCAGCGGTGGTAAAAATTGATGTTGAGGGGGCGGAGATGTTGGTGTTGCAGGGGGGCAAAGCACTGTTGACCAAGGTGCGCCCGTTGTTGGTTGTCGAAGTATCGAGTACTAACCGTACCGAGGTGGCCGCCCAACTTCAGCGAGCTGATTACGCTTTGTTCGATGCAGAGACTAGTATTTCGGCGGGCGAGATCGACGTATGCGCCTTCAACACCTTGGCCGTGCCGCGAGAGAAATTGGCCGTGCTTTTTTCCAGTGCATGAGAATGCGTTATGTGAGATATCGCGAGCGCTGCAAAGCCTATAGCCGTTGTTTGTAAGCCTTTCTGAAAGGAGTTGGCTTCCAGCAAATCGAGTTCATTCGAGTAGGTCGGATTCCGCCTCTAGCCAAGTCGTTGGTCGCGGTTGCGCGCAAGTGAAGCGGGCGAGGCGGCTGGCGAGGGAGTTATAACGTCAAACGTCATGACCGACCACGATCACGGCTACAAACGACTGTTTTCCCATCCCGAAATGGTTCGCGACCTGCTGGTCGGCTTCGTCCGCCAGGACTGGATCGGCGAAATCGATTTCGGCACCTTGGAAAAATATCCCACCGAATTCATCGACGACCGGCTCGATGAACGCCGCAGCGATGTCATCTGGCGGTTGCGCTGGGGGTCGGACTGGCTCTATATCTATCTTCTGCTCGAATTCCAGTCCGGCGTGCATCCCTTCATGGCTGCGCGGCTGTTCAATTACGTCAACCTGCTCTACCAAGATCTGATCCATAATCGGCAACTCGGCCGTCGTCGTCGTCTGCCCCCGGTTCTGCCGGTGGTGCTCTACAACGGCAAACGGCGCTGGACCGCCGCGCGCGAACTGGCTGAATTGATCGATACCGGTCCGGCGGCGCTGGAATCTTATCAGCCCCGCCTGCGCTACCTACTGATCGACGAAAGCGCCTATGCCGACGCCGATCTGGCCACCATGCGCAACCTGGTGGCGGCCTTGTTCCGGTTGGAGAACAGCCACGATCCCCGGCGGGTGCGGGCGGTGCTGGTCGCCCTCGCGGACTGGGTGCGGGATCCCGAACAGGCCGAGGTGCGCCGTTCTTTCCTGATCTGGTTCAAGCGGGTGTTTTTCAAGGCCCGCCTGCCCGATGTAGAGTTACCCGAACTGAGCGACTTGGAGGATATCCGCGCCATGCTGTCCGAAAACCTGCGTGAATGGTCGGAGAACTGGAAACGTCAGGGCCTGCAACAGAGGGCCTGCAACAGGGCCTGCAACAGGGCCTGCAACAGAGGGCCTGCAACAGGGCCTGCAACAGGGCCTGCAACAGGGCCTGCAATCCGAGCGCAACCTGGTATTACGCTTGGTGCGACGCCGCTTCGGCTCGAAAACGGCGGAGCGCAGCGCGCCGTTGCTGGCGCGAGTGACGGCGTTGGAGATCCTGGAGCGACTCGGCGAGGCGCTGCTGGACTGCGCCGATGGCGAGTCTTGGCTGGCGGTCCTGAGCGGGCCGGCGAGCGAGGAGTGAGGATCGTCACCGTGTGTCGCTCGGAACCTGGACGGGAAATGGGTTGATGCCTCATTCGATTCTGGTGGCCGGCGGTGCCGGCTACATCGGTTCGCACATGGTGCAGGTGCTGGTGGATGCCGGCCATCAAGTCACGGTGTTCGACAATCTGTCGCGCGGTCATCGCGATACGGTGGGGTCGGCCGAACTGATCGAGGGCGACCTGCGTTCCGCCGACGATCTGCGCCGCTGCTTCGCCGCGCACGACTACAACTTGGTGATGCATTTCGCCGCCTTGGCCTACGTCGGCGAGTCGGTCCAGCACCCGGCGCGCTACTACGACAATAACGTCACGGGTACCCTTAAATTACTGGCGGCGATGCGGACCAGCGGGATTCGGCGCCTGGTGTTCTCATCCACCTGCGCCACTTATGGCGAACCTCTGGAGCGGCCGATCACCGAAACCCACCCCCAGCAGCCGGTCAACCCCTATGGCCGAACCAAGCTGATCGTCGAATAGATCCTGCGGGATTACGCCCAAGCCTACGATTTGGCCAGCATCGGCCTACGCTACTTCAACGCCGCCGGCTGCGATCCCGCCGGTCGCCTGGGCGAGCGGCACGATCCGGAAACCCATCTGATCCCGCTGGTGCTGCGCGAAGCCGCGCGAGTGCTGGCCGGCGGCGACCCGCGCGCGACGCAACTGGCGGTGTATGGCGACGACTTCGCCACCCCGGACGGTAGCTGCGTGCGCGACTACATCCACGTTGCCGACCTGTGTGCCGCCCATTTACTGGCCGCCGAGCGACTGATGGCGGATCGGACGGAGGGCGCCGAAGCCTATAATCTGGGCAACGGCGCCGGCTACTCGGTCAGGGAGGTCATCGAAACCGCCCGGCGGGTGACGGATGTCGATATCCGCTACCGGATCGACCGGCGCCGGCCCGGCGACCCGGCCTGGCTGGTGGGCAGCACGGTCCAGGCGCGGGACGTGCTCGGCTGGCGGCCGGCCATTCCCGCGTTGGAGGAGATCATCCGCACGGCGTGGGTGTGGATAAGTGGCCATGCTTGAGAGCAGGGTTACCCGAACTGAATCAGTGCGACAAGGGTGAGTGCCACCATCGTATACATGTGAGCTGATTTTATTGATGGCTAGATATGATTTTCTTGATGCATTAAGAGGTATTGCTGCTCTCGGCGTCATCATGACACATACGGGTGCGATAGGCATACATCCCGAATCTGAAATCTTGAAGAGTATTGCGGTTACAGGATCTCGCGGTGTTCAGCTTTTTTATGTCATTAGTGCATTCAGTCTCTATTTATCGTTGCATAGCAGGTTGGGCGAACGCCATCTGATAAAAAAGTATTTTGTTCGGAGATTTTTTAGAATAGCACCACTCTGGTGGTTCGCGATCATTCTTTATATGTTTATATATCTTGTCGGGTATAATATTTTTTTGAAAAGATTGAAGTTTGGCAGGTCGTTACCGCATTTTTGTTTTTACACGGAATGCATCCTTGTTCGATATCGCAAGTTGTCCCGGGTGGTTGGTCTATTGCGGTTGAAACAGGTTTTTATATGATATTACCGCTGGTTTTCATATATGCTGGAAATATTTTTGGCGTATTCAGATTGTTTGTTATTTCGATCATTCTTGAAAATATACTGCGCCGTATCCTTCTTTACACGCTGCCAGAAATTTTTCCAACTATCGGTTTCGAATCATTTCATCACTATAGTGATTACTGGTTGATTTCACAGTTGCCGATTTTTATGGCTGGCATTTTATCTTTTTATTTTTTTAACTTTTTTTGTTCTTACAAATTACAGAAAGGAAAGAGCAATTTTGATAAATGGTTGCTAGTCCTTTGTTTGCTGATGGTTATCGCATTTATTAATGCAACAACATTTAAAAACATTATAAAAAATGATGTGCTTTATGGAGTAACTTTCGCGTTTATAGTGCCTATTTTAACCTGCCGCCAAATTGACTGGATAATAAGTAAAATATTTATATTCTTTGGAACTTATAGTCTGTATTTAATGCATGGACTGGCTATCATTATCCTCAAGAATTCAATAGGACAAAACTCTATTATCAGCAGTGACCTTGGCAGTGACCTCGCTTTTATTGCCCTGTTTTTTCTATTAGTAATACTAACTACGTTAATATCTATAATTACTCATAAAATAGTAGAAACACCTGGCATGAATCTTGGTAAGAAAGTAATTCAAATGTTCAAATGAGAATTGTCCGCAAAGCTCAGCGGTGTTTTTACACACCCTCTCCTGAGCGAGGTTTTTGAAAAGATACTTTCACCCCGGTTTTTCCCGCTAGTGATTGTGGGTTTCTTGTAGGGCCCCCCAAGGGGTGTCGTTGATGTTTTATCGCAGGAAAATTTTCCCATGCTGATCCTCGGCCTTAACGCTTTCCACGGCGATTCCGCCGCCTGCCTGGTACGCGACGGACAACTGGTCGCGGCGGTGGAGGAAGAACGCTTCCGCCGCGTCAAACACTGGGCCGGTTTCCCCAGCGAGGCGATTCGCTACTGCCTGCGCGAAACCGGGGTCGGTCTGGACGCCGTGGGCCATATCGCCATCAATCAGGATCGTCAAGCCCACCTATGGCGGAAAATCGGCTACACCCTGGCTCATCGCCCCGACCTTGGCCTGGTGCTAGACCGGTTACACAACAAGCGGAAACGAGCCGGCGTTGCCGAACATCTGGCCCGCGCCTTCCCCGACCAACGATTTACCGGTCAGGTCCACGCCGTCGAGCACCACCTCGCTCACCTCTCTTCCGCTTTCCATGTCGCGCCCTTTTCGGAAGCGGTCGTGGTGTCGGTAGACGGCTTCGGCGATTTCGCCAGCGTCGCCTGGGGCGTGGGGCGAGGTGCGCGAATCGAGGTCGAGGACCGGATCTATTTCCCGCACTCGCTCGGTATCTTCTATCAAGCCCTGACCCAGTATCTCGGTTTTCCCCACTACGGCGACGAATACAAGGTCATGGGACTGGCCCCCTACGGCGAACCGCGCCATCTGGACGCCATGCGCTGCATCGTCCGGCTGGAAGACGGCGGTGGTTTCCGCCTGAACCTGGACTACTTCCGCCATCACCGCGAAAAGATCGACTATGAATGGTCCGACGGCTCCCCGACCGTCGGCCGGCTGTATGGCCCGGCGCTGGAAGATCTGCTCGGCCCGGCCCGCGCTCCGGACCAGTCGCTGGAACCGCGCCATCGCGACATCGCCCGCTCGGTCCAGGCGATGTACGAAGAAGCGTTTTTTCATCTGCTCGACGCGTTGCACGCTCGCCATCGACTCGATGCGGTCGCCATCGCCGGCGGCTGCGGCATGAACTCGGTGGCCAACGGCAAGGTGCGGCGCATGACGCCGTTCCGCCAGGTGTACGTTCAGTCGGCGGCCAGCGACGCCGGTGGAGCTATCGGCGCGGCCTTCGTGACCTGGCACCGACTCGGCGCCGCCGGGCCGCGCTTTCATATGGATCATGCCTACTGGGGACCACGGTTCGGCGAGGCCGAACTCGGCGAGGCGCTGGAGCGGCGGCGCGAGGAGCTGAACGCTCAGAACTGTCGGATCGAGCGGGTCGCCGGCGTGGAGGAACGATGCCGGCTGACCGCGCGGGCGGTGGCCGACGGACAGGTCATCGGCTGGTTCCAGGGGCGGATGGAATGGGGGCCGCGGGCGCTGGGCAACCGTTCCATCGTCTGCGATCCACGGCGGCCCGACATGAAGGACATCCTCAACCGCAAGATCAAACGCCGCGAATCGTTTCGGCCGTTCGCTCCCTCGATCCTGCGCGAGGCGGTGGCTGACTGGTTCGAGGAAGAGGACGAGGTGCCGTTCATGATGCAGGTCTTCCAGATTCGAGAGGAGAAGCGCTCGCTCGTTCCGGCCGTCACCCATGTGGACGGTTCCGGTCGCCTGCAAACCGTTCACCGTGCCACCAACCCGCTGTATCATCGCCTGATCGCTGCCTTCCGCGACCTGACCGGCGTCCCGATGGTGCTCAACACCTCGTTCAACGAAAACGAACCGGTGGTGTGCCGACCCGAGGAAGCACTCGACTGTTTCCTGCGCACCCACATGGATCTGTTGGTGCTGGGCGAGTGGCTGGTGCGACGCGCGGCGCCTGCCTCATGAAGATTTCCGTCATCACCGCCGTGCGCAACAGTCGCGCCACGCTGGCCGACGCGCTCGATTCGGCGCTGGCCCAGGATCATCCCAATCTGGAATTGATCGTTATCGACGGCGTTTCCACCGATGGGACTCAGGAGGTCATCCAGCGTTACGCCAGGCGGCTGGAGCATGTAGTCAGCGAGCCGGACCAGGGGATTTACGATGCGCTCAACAAGGGTTTGGGCCTCGCCAGCGGCGAGGTGGTGGGCTTCCTGCACGCCGACGACCGCTACGCTGACGAGCGGGTGCTGTCGCGGGTGGCCGCCGCCCTAGCCGATCCCGCCGTAGACGCCTGTTACGGCGATCTGCTTTACGTCCGTCGGGACGATCCTGGCCGCGTGGTCCGTTGCTGGCGGGCTGGTCCCTACCAGCCGCGCCGTCTCGCCTGGGGCTGGATGCCGCCGCACCCGACCTTCTACACTCGCCGTGCCATCTATCAGCGGCTTGGTGGTTTCGACCCTGGCTACCGCATCGCCGCCGACTACGACTGCCTGTTGCGCTTTCTCGGCGCAGGACAAATCGCCTGCGCCTACATTCCCGAAGTTCTAGTCCACATGCGGCTTGGTGGAGCTAGTAACCGTTCACTGCGAAATCTCTTGCAAAAGTCCCGTGAAGACTATCGCGCTCTTCGCCAAAATCGGATCGGCGGCCTGGGTGCGCTGCTGTTGAAGAACCTGCGAAAATTGCCGCAGTTTCTTATCCGGCCGGACTGATGGTCCGGAACAGCCAAAAGGCCTGTGTAATCAGGTGCCCGATCGCGTTCATAACGCCCTGTCGATTCGCCGCCCATTGGCCCTGCCACGCCAGCCACCTTGACTTCTCGAACTCATGAACAAAATCGCTCTGATCACCGGTGTCACCGGCCAGGATGGCGCCTATCTGGCCGAATTCCTGCTAACCAAGGGTTATACCGTCCATGGTATTAAGCGTCGCAGCTCGTTGTTCAACACCGACCGCATCGACCACCTTTACCAGGACCCGCACGAGCCGGATCGCCGCTTCATTCTCCATCACGGCGATTTGACCGATTCCAGCAGTCTGATTCGTATCATCCAGCAGGTGCGGCCCGACGAACTCTACAATCTTGCTGCCCAGAGCCACGTTGCCGTTTCCTTCGAAGAACCGGAGTACACCGCCAACTCCGACGGGCTCGGTGCCCTGCGCCTGCTCGAAGCCATCCGCATCCTGGGCTTGGAGCGGAAAACCCGTTTCTACCAAGCCAGCACCTCCGAACTCTACGGTCTGGTGCGGGAAACCCCCCAGCGCGAGACCACGCCCTTTTACCCGCGTTCGCCCTACGCCGTCGCCAAGCTTTATGCTTACTGGATCACCGTCAACTACCGCGAGGCTTACGGGCTGCATGCTAGTAACGGCATCCTGTTCAACCACGAAAGTCCGGTGCGCGGTGAAACCTTCGTCACCCGCAAGATCACCCGCGCCTTGGCCCGTATCACCCTCGGCTTGCAGGATTGCCTGTATCTTGGCAACTTGTCGGCCCGGCGCGACTGGGGCCATGCCCGCGACTACGTTGAGATGCAGTGGCTGATGCTGCAGCAGGACACGCCCGATGATTATGTGATTGCCACCGGTGAACAGCATAGCGTGCGTGAATTCGCCAGCCGTGCCGCCGCCGCGCTCGGCCTGACGCTGCGCTGGGAAGGGGAGGGTGTCACCGAGACGGGCACGATCGCCGCTGTCGATGCCGCTGGGCTGTCCGAAAGCGCTCGGGCGTTGGTCGGCCGTACCGTGGTCCGGGTCGATCCGCGCTACTTTCGCCCCACCGAGGTCGAAACGCTGCTCGGCGATCCCGGTAAAGCTCGCGAAAAGCTCGGTTGGACCCCGCGTACCGCCTTTGCCGATCTAGTCGCCGAGATGGCGCGCGAAGATCTTCGCCAAGCCCAATGCGACGCTTTGGTCAGGTCAGCCGGCTACCGCGCCTTCGATCGTCAGGAGTAGGGCCATGGAACGCGATACCCGCATCTATGTCGCTGGTCACCGAGGGCTGGTGGGTTCGGCTCTCGTTCGCCGCCTGCAACAGGCCGGTTATTCCCAACTCCTCGTTCGTACCCACGCTGAACTCGACCTGACCGATCCGGCGGCGGTCGATGCCTTCTTCGCCACCGAGTGTCCAGACTATGTGTTTCTGGCAGCGGCCAAGGTGGGTGGCATTCACGCTAACGCCAGTTATCCGGCTGAATTCATTCGCGACAACCTGGCGATTCAGAGCAGCGTGATTCATGCCGCCTGGCGTCACGAGGTGAAGAAGCTGCTGTTTCTCGGTTCCTCCTGCATCTACCCCAAGCTGGCCCCGCAGCCGATTCGCGAGGACAGCTTGTTGACCGGGCCATTGGAGCCGACCAACGAGTGGTACGCCATCGCCAAGATCGCCGGCATCAAGACCTGTCAGGCTTACCGCCGCCAGTATGGTTTCAACGCCATCAGTCTGATGCCTACTAATCTCTATGGTCCTGGCGATAACTTCGATCTGGCCAATTCCCATGTTCTGCCGGCGCTGATCCGTAAGTTTCACGAGGCCCGGATCACCGACGCGCCGAATGTGACCGTCTGGGGCAGCGGTACGCCCCGTCGCGAGTTTCTGCATGTGGACGACTTGGCCGATGCCGCGCTGTTTTTGATGCGGAACTATGATGAGATGGATATCGTCAACGTTGGTGTCGGTAAGGATCTCACCATTGGGGAGTTGGCCGAACTGGTCCGCGAGGTCGTGGGCTATTCCGGCGCGATCGTCTTCGACTCCAGCCAGCCCGACGGTACGCCACGCAAGCTGCTGGATGTATCCAGGCTTCATGCACTGGGCTGGTGGGCTCGGATCTCCCTGCGCGCGGGTATTACCGCCACCTACGCTTGGTATCTGGAGCAGCAAGGCTACAGGGCTCTGAAGTGTTGACGGCGGCGACCGGCGGAGCTGCGCTTTTTTGCGATGATTGCCAGCTAGATGGTGATTACTTTAGCCTTCCACCGTTAAATGGCTACCAAAGATCCTAAAGGTCCTTATGATTGATTTGCATTGTCATCTGCTACCGGGTATCGACGATGGGGCGCCGGATCTGGAAACCGCTCTGGCCATGGCCCGTATTGCCGTTGCCGATGGTATCGAAATCATCGCCTGCACACCGCACATTTATCCAGGTTTGTACGAGAACAACGGTCCAACCATCCGCTGGGCGGTGACGGAACTCCAGCGCCGGTTGGTCGAGGTCGACATTCCTCTGCGGCTGATCCACGGCGCCGATACCCATCTCGCGCGGGATTTGGTGGACGGCCTGCGCTCTGGGCAGGTGCCGTCGCTGCACGGCAGCCGTTATTTTCTGTTGGAGCCACCGCACCATGTGGCGCCGCCGCGCTTGGGCGAAACCGTATTCGACCTGTTGACCGCCGGTTATGTGCCGGTGATCACTCATCCCGAGCGCTTGAGCTGGATCGAAGACCATTACGATGCTTTCGTGGAACTGGTACGCAGGGGTGCGTGGTTGCAAGTAACCGCCGGCAGTCTGACCGGCCGGTTCGGTCCTGCGGCGCAATATTGGGGCGAGCGGTTGCTGGATGAGGGCTGGGTCCATATTTTGGCCACCGATTCACACGGTGTGGATCGGCGTCCGCCGCTGCTGGCGGAGGGGCAGCGCGTGGCGGAGCGCTGGTTGGGCGCGGAAGAGGCAATGTATCTAGTGCAGACGCGCCCTAAAGGTATACTGGATAATCTTGAACCAGAGCGAATGCCGGCGCTGCCAGGGTTGATTTCGACCGTACCATGGATGCAGTCAGTCAGGACAATGTTGGGCAAATGCTTGGGTCAGTGCTGAACGATTTCAAATCGATAGTCACGAATTAGAGAAGTACGAGCGTGTGGATCAAGAAAATGTTTGTGGGCATGACAATGTTCTGGGTGGTCTTGCTCGGCATCGCCGGGTGCGCCAGCCCACCGCCAGCCGCCGATTCGGTCACCACATCAGTTTCCACGCCCACCGTGCCGCCCGCCGCTGTTGCGGTTCAATCCACCACCACGCCGGCGGCCCCAGTCCCGGTCGAGGCCCCGAGCGACTACCTGATCGGCCCACAGGATTTGCTGAAAATCGAGGTGTTCGGCATCGAGAGTCTGGATCGTTCGGTTCGGGTCAACGCTCGAGGTCAGATCGCCCTGCCGCTGGTCGGCTTGGTGCAAGCAGCGGGTTTGACCGGCGAGCAACTGGCGACCGATATCGCCGCTCGGCTGGCCAAGGACTATCTGCAAAATCCACAAGTCACCATTTTCATTGAAGAATTTACCAGCCAGCGGGCCACGGTGGTGGGTTCGGTCAAGAGTTCGGGCGTGTATCCGCTCAAGGGCCGGACCACCCTGTTGCAGGTGGTGGCCAGCGCCGGCGGCACGACCAGCGTGGCGACCGGCAAGGCCATGGTGCTGCGCTCCGATTCGGAGGGTGCGCGCAAGATACTGGAATACGATCTGGAGGCAATCCGTGACGGCAAGGCGCCAGACCCCGAGATACTCGGCGAGGACATCGTCCATGTCGAAACGTCGGGATTCAAGGCTACCGCCAAGGAAATCATGGAATTCGTCCTACCGTTCCGGTTTATCGCCCCCTGACACCAATTCCGTCATCCTGATTTATTGAGCGATGAATACTCCCGAATTGCTCCAATACCCTTCCAGCCCCCAAGTACCTGGACGTGCCTTGACCGAACGCCAGGCCGGCGTTCCCATGCCGGTCCCGCCTTGGGGGTATCAGGCTTTCGAGGAAGAGCCGGAAGGGGAAGGGATCAATCTCCGCGAACTATGGCAGGTCATCCTCAAGCAGCGCTGGACCATCATTATTTTCACCGGCATCGTGGTCGCGGCTGTGGTGACCGCCACTTACCTGAAAACCCCGATCTACCGCGCCAACCTGACCTTGCAGATCGACCGCGAGGACGTCCGGGTTTTCGAGAACCAGCAGATGGGGTCGGTTGAAAGCCAGAATAATGGCTTGGGCTATGATTATTACCAAACCCAGTATGAACTGCTGAAGAGCCGCAGCTTGGCCTTGCGAGTGGTTAACCAAATGGGTTTGGCCGACCGGCGGGCTCCCGTGCCACCATCCTCGCTGGGCGCGCGGATCAAGGGCTGGTTGGCTGACTGGTTGCCGAGAACCGATAAGGCCCAGTCGGAGGCCGAACAACAGAAAGCCAAACTCTCGCCCTCGGCGGAAACCGCCCGGATCGAAGGTGCTGTCAGCGCTCTCCTGGGAGGACTGACGGTCGAGCCGGTGCGCAACTCGCGGTTGGTCATCCTGCGCTACGATAGCCCAGACCCTAACCTGGCTGCCACCATTCTCAATACGCTGGCCAAGACCTATATCAATCTAAACTTGGAGCGGCGTTTCGACGCATCCACTTACGCCCGCAACTTTCTGCAAGAGCGACTGCAACAAGTCAAGGCTAAACTGGAGGAGTCCGAACGGGACCTGGTCGAATTCTCCCGCCAGGAACAGATCTTCACCGTCGGCGACAAGGGAAGCATCGTCGGCCAGAATCTGGAAGCTACCAATGCCGCCTTGGGTGAGGCGGAAAAACGGCGGATCGCCGCCGAGTCGGTGTACCGACAGATGCTGGGTACTCGTGGCCAGGGGCTGAGCCAAGTGCTGGACAGCAAGATCATTCAGGATCTCAAACAGACCAAGGCCAAATTGGAGGCACAGTACCAGGACAACCTCAGTATCTACAAACCAGCTTATCCGACCATGGTGCAGCTACGCAACCAGATCGGTCAGGTCGACAGCATGATCAACCTGGAGATCGGCAACATTCGGGCGGCAATTACCGCCACTTACGAAGCGGCCAAGGCTGAGGAAGCGCTGTTGCACACTAATCTCGACCGGCTCAAGCAGGAGGTGTTGGCGCTGCAGGGCCGCAGTATCCAGCTCAACATTCTGCGTCGTGAGGCGGACACCAACCGCGAGCTGTATGACGGATTGCTGCAACGCTTCAAGGAGGTCGGGGTGGCGGCTGGCATCGGTACCAACAATATCTCGGTTGTGGACGAAGCCAAGGCGCCGGGCGCGCCGTACACGCCCAACCTACGTAAAAACGCCTTATTGGCGTTGATGCTGGGTTTGTTGGGCGGCGTTGGCCTGGCCTTTTTGTTTGAGCATCTCGACGACACGTTCCGCAAGCCGGAGGATCTGGAGAAGCTGCTGGGCCTGCCGGTGCTGGGGGTGATCCCGATGACCAAGCAGGAACGCGGCGACAAGCGCGCCATTGCCCTGATCGGTCATGACGACTCGCGTTCGGCCTTCGCCGAGGCGTACCGCTCGGTGCGTACTGCCCTGCAATTCTCCACCGCCAGCGGCGTGCCCCGGTTGCTGGCCGTAACCAGCGCCATGGTCAGCGAGGGCAAGAGTACCACGGCAATCAGCTTGGCCATCCAATTCGCTCAGGCCGGCAAGCGGACGCTGCTGATCGAGGCTGACCTGCGCAAGCCTTCGCTGCATAAGGCATTGCAGCTCGATAACCAAACCGGGCTGACCAACTATCTGGCTGGTGGGGAGGTGCATCCGGCGGACATCACCCGGCCCACGCACATTCCCAATCTGTTCGCCATCCCGTCTGGACCGTTGCCGCCCAACCCCGCCGAACTGCTGTCATCCGGCCGGATGGTGGCGCTGCTGACCCTGGCCGCCGAGAAATTCGATCAAGTAGTGTTGGATAGCCCGCCGTTGCTGGGTTTGGCCGACGCGCTGATCATCGGCAATCTCTGCGAAGGCATCTTGTTGACCGTGGAAATAGGGAGTACGCCTCGTGGCTACGTGCAAGGTGCTTTCAAACGGTTGCGGGGGGCGCGGGTACATGTGTTAGGCACCATCCTGACCAAGCTGGAGGCCCGACTTGGAGCCTATGGGCATTACCGTAGTTATTACTACTACTACCACACCAGTTACTACGGCGAGACTACGCCCGATACTAAAAAACTGCCGGTTGAGGGGATGCGGGCGGGAGTGTGAGGGGTAAGGCGTGACCGACTCCGGTCCCGATATCTTTGAACTGACTTTGGCTTGCTATCGTGCCCCGCTGGTTCATCAAGGCCAGTTGGCCGCCGCCGCGCCGCTGCCGCCGGACATGACCCGGCTGTTGTGGCTGGCCAACGGTTCGCCGGAGGTGCTGGAAAACGCTGTCCGTCAGACCGGGGCCGAAGCTGAGGAACTGTGTGCCGCCGCTCAGTTTTTAGTACAGCAGCTTTGCTTTGCCCGCAACGCCAGTTATTACCGCGTGCTGGGGCTTGAGCCCGGCGCGACGGCCGAGCAGCTCAAGGAACACCATCGGCTGTTGATGCGATTGTTTCACCCCGACCGCGCTGGCGGTGAGAGCTGGACCGATCATTTTGCCAGTCGGGTCAACGAGGCCTGGACCGCGCTGTCCCGCCCTCAGCTCCGCGCGGCTGACGTCGTTCGGCGACCGCCGCAATCGTCGGTACAGGTCGTCGTTCCAGCCGCTGGTGGTCCGGTTAGCCACCCCTCGGCGACGCCGGTTCATGCCTCGGTCCGGCGGCGGCGTAAGTCCAGGCACTCCCGTGTCGCCGCACCGCGCCATTGGCTGCCAGGTTTGGTGTTGGGCGGAGTTGCCTTGGCCTCGGCGCTGGTGGTTTGGGGAGTTTATGAAACCAGGCTGCCCGTCGTTGGGCCTGCGCTTACCGTCGGCCCAGATGTTGCCGAACTGGAGTCGTTCATCGATTCCGCTGACAACAGCGCCATTACCGCGCTGCTGACTGTGCCGGACTGGCGGGCGCTGGGCCAGCAGGAATCCGCCGACAGCAACACCGCCCGGACGCGCCTGGAGCAAGCTCGCCGGGAACGAAAGGCGGCCGACGAGGCGTTGTTGGAGCAAATGCGGACGGAGCGGTCCCGATTGGAAGAGCAGTTGCGCGCCGAGCGTGCCTGGAGCGAGCGGTTGGCGGCCGAGCAGGTGAAATTGGAGCAATTGAAAGCCGAACGGATTGGGGCGGAGCAGGCGCGGAGCGAGCGGTTGGCGGTCGAGCAGGTGAAACTGGAGGAGCTCCAGGCCGAACGGGTTAGAGCCGAACAGTTAGCCGAGGCCGCGCGGAGTGAGCGGGAGCAGATCGAGCGAGCCCGGTTTGAACGAACAGGTGCCGCGCCGTCGCGATTGGCTCGGGCCAATCCGGACCGAACGGCGGAACTTGCGGGCGAATCGCGGCCGACCGTTGCTCCGAATGCCGAGACGCTGACCGTTCAGGAATTGGATGGACTGATGGAACGCTATGTCAATGCCTACCGACATGGCGATCTGGACAGCTTGATGGCGCTGTTCGTGGCCGATGCCCGTGGCAAGAATGGAAGCAACCGCGATGGCATCCGCCGGGATTACGGTACGCTGTTCGACGCGCACTGGGTCCGGCGAATGCGGTTGCACGATCTGCGCTGGACGCGTGGCGACGGCTCCGCCAGCGCCGTCGGCCGCTATGAAGTATGGTTGCGGCGGCGCGACAACGGCGATTCGATCCAGTTGGCGGGCACAATCCGCTTCGAAGTGCGCAAGTGGGACGGGCGGCTATCCATCGTGGCCATCGATTACGACTGGCCAAGGTATTGAATCGAGCGGAAACCGAACCCAAAAGCATGGCAGTGACGAACAATAAGATGATCGGGGCGGTGAGTTTGACCGTACTGAGTGTGGTGCTGGCCTGGCGAGTACTGGTGACCGGTTTGGCCGAGTACTACGCTGGTCGGGATATGCCCGAGGCCGACGCTGGCGCGCTACGCTGGCGTAGCGACCAATCGGCGGCACTATACCGGCGGGGTTTGGCGCTGGCCGGACGCAATCCGGTTGCCGCCATGCGGTTGTACCAGGCAGCGGCCTGGGCTAATCCCACCGACGCGTTGGTCTATCTGGCGCTGGCCGAATTGCAAGCAGGCATCGGCCAGCCGTCGATTGCGATCGCGCTGGCGGAAATAGCCGATACATTGGGGCCGATGCGTACGCCGGTGCTGGCCCGTTCGGCGGCCTTTTGGCTGACGCAGGGTCGGCCGGACCGGACGCTGGCGCGTTGGGACATGTTGCTGCGGAACCGGCCAGAAATCGCCGGTCAGTTGTATCCGCTGCTGCTGCGCTGGGTCGAAAACGCCGAGACTCGACCGTTGTTGCGATCGCTGTTGAGCGATCCCCCGCAATGGTGGGACCAATTCTTCGCCTATGTCGCAACCAAGGCGGTGCGACTGGAGGCGGTGGCCTTTCTGTATCGCAACCGTGAACGGGGTGGAAGGTCGCCTGAAGCCGCCGAACAAAAGGCTTATCTGGAGCGGTTATGGCGGGAAGGACACTGGCTGGAGGTGTATCTGGCTTGGTTGAGCGGGTTGGACGAACGCCAGCAACAGGGTTTGGGTAACATATATAATGGCAGCTTTGAGTTGCCGGTCACCGGGCTGGGTTTCGACTGGCGTATCTCGACGCCGCGCGGGGTATTGGTCGAAATCACCGAGACTTACGGCACCCATGGTGGCAAAGCCCTGCATGTGGCTTTCAATGGTCAGCGGGTGCATTTCCAGCATGTCTGGCAGTCGCTGTATCTGGAGCCGGGTCACTACCGCTTGCAGGGGCGAGTGCGCCCGGATGGCTTGCGGGCGGAGCGAGGCCTGCGTTGGACGGTGCGCTGTGGCGAGTCGGACGACCAGTTACTGGCGGAAAGCCCATCCTTTACCGGTTCCGACGACTGGCAGCTTTTCACCCAGGAGTTCACGGTGCCGGAAGCGGATTGTCCGGTGCAATGGCTGCGATTGGAACTGGAGGGCCGGGCGGCACTGGATTTCGAGGCCCAAGGCGGGATCTGGTTCGACGATCTAGCGATTAGCCGGCAAGGTTAGTAGTCCTTTTTCCAGCCCGGCCGCCGTCGATTTGCGAACTGACGAGACCTTTAAGCCAATGTTGCTTTGATCATTTATCATGTGCTTGGTAATTGTACCGCCTGTTAGGTGGGTGTGGTGGTGGTGAGAAGCAGGAGGTTTGACGCATCATGAAAGTACAAGCGATGACCGCAAGTTTGGCACTGGCCTTGGCGGGATATGTCACTGAGACCGCTGCACTGGAGCCTTCGGCCGTGCTACGGCAGATGCAGGGGCGAGTGTTCGTCGGCCAAACCACGACAATGGGGCTGGCTCGGGATGAGCTGCCCTTGTATGCCGGCAACCGAGTAGTGGCAGTTGCTGGCAGCCAAGCGGAAGTGGTGTATTCGAATGGCTGCACGGTGGCGGTGCCCGAGAACAGCCTGCTGGTCATCGAAGGGCCACAGCAGTGTCGCCTAGACCGTGTCCGCGTCCGTACCATCGACGGTTTTCAGGACACCCGGATTGGCCAAGCGGGTCCATTGTCGACGGTGGCTGGTTCCACCTCCCCAGCCAATGCCTCACCGGTCAGCCTCGCTCCGGCCAGTTCTCCACCGGTGGGGGCTGGTGGTGAGTGGGACGCGCGGTTGGAGCAGCCGAAGGGCAGCGCCTTTGTGGAAGAACGTGGTATTCGGGTACCAGCCCAGCAGAATATGGGTGTCCAGGCCGACACGCGGTTGATCACCGAGAAGGACAGCGAGGTTACGGTGGTTTTCAAAGGCTGCGAGGTGGAAGTGGGACCCGGCGAGCGCGTCAAGGTCGAAGAATTGAGAACCCGATGCAAGGAAGGCGTTTTGGATGGCTCCAAAACCGGTAAGGATCTGGTCGTGGGGCTAAAGCAACCGAAGGGAGATGTGTTTGTCGGCGAGGGAGGGGGCCGGGCGCAGGTGCGTTCGAAAAGGTCTGCTTTGGGCGACGATCTGATCGTCACCGAAACGGGCAGCCGGGTCACTGTCGTGTTCGACGGCTGCCGGACACGATTGGGAGAGGATGAGCGGGTGTTGGTCGAGGATTTGTCGAGCCTGTGCGTGGCGGGTTTGTGGGCGGGCACAGGTGCCGCCGCCGGTATGGGTGGAACCACCGCCGCTGCCAGCACCGGGCTCGCCGCTGCCAGCGCCGGGCTCGCCGCCGTGGGTACCGTCAATGCAACCATCGTTGCCGCACTGGGCGCGGCGATGGTCGGGGCGGCCATCGTGGAAGGCAATAATCAAGAGGCAAGGCCTACTAGTGGTGAGTAATTATTCTTGATTCGAGCGTACTTGTGAGCTCTGGCACAAACCGCGCCGCTGAAAGCGATGCGGTTCTGTTCTATGGTCTTGCCGCCCTGCTGGTGTTTGCACCGCTGTATTGGGGTGGTAACCGGCCGCTGCCGCTGTTGGTCATGGAGTTGGCGGCGCTAGCGTTGTTGGTCGGGCTGGTTTGGGGGAGGGCGAGGCCAGCTCAACCCTCGGCGCTGTCTTGGCCGATACAGGGTTTTCTTATCGCGCTCTTTCTGTTGCCACTCATGCAGTTGTTGCCGGCGCCACTGACGCTTTGGGCCGATTTGCCCGGACGGGAGTTCTACGCTGGAGCGCTGCGTTTGGCCGGTGTGGATGGGGCTGATTTCGGCTGGCGGGCGATTTCGCTGGTGCCATCCTTGACCGAAGCGGCCTGGCTGGCGTTGTTGCCACCATTAGTGGTGTTCGTGGCGGCGAGCTGTTTGTCGAGCCAACAACTGCTGGCGTTGGTACAAGTGTTTTTGGGGATCGCCGTGGGCCAGGCGCTGCTGGGCTTGATTCAATACGGCGATGGAGCGGACAGCGTATTCCGGTTTGGCAACACGCTGATGAGTGGTAGCGCCTCGGGTACCTACGTCAACCGCAACCATTTGGCCGGCCTGCTGGAAATGGCATTGCCGGTTGCCCTGGCGCTGCTGGCGGCCACGGTCGGTCACGGTTTGCCTCGGTATACCGGCCGTGGCCGGCGCAAGCGGACCTTGCGCCAGTGGTTGGCACGCTTTAGCGTGAACCGAATTAATCAGGCGACACTGTACGGTGTGGCGGCGCTGGTGATCCTATTGGGACTGGTGTTCACCCGCTCCCGCGCCGGGGTCAGCTTGGCGATGTTGAGCATCTTGTTGTGCACCGCGTTGTTTTCGACCCGATTGGGTGGGCGTAACGCCTATGGGCTGATGGGAAGCTTTACGGCGGTTGGCGTCGGGCTTGCTGGGCTGATCGGGCTGGCGCCGGTATGGAGCCGCTTTACCTATTCGGACCCGATTGAGGACGGACGCTGGCGGATTTTCGATGCCACCCTCCAGGCAGTCGGCGAGTTTTTTCCGTTAGGCAGCGGCGGGGGTACTTTCGAGGATGTGCTGCGGCGGTTTCACCCGGCGGATTTTTTGGGGGTGACCATCAACCGGGCTCATAACGATTATTTGGAATGGCTGCTGGAGTTCGGGTTGGCAGCGGGGCTGCTGATTGCGGTTTGGCTGATATTTTACCTGCGCCAGTGGACGTGGGTGTGGAAGCGCGGCGAGTGGGCACCGCTGCGTTTTGTGCAGGCCGGGGCAGGGATCGCCTTATTTTTGATGATGTTGCATACATTGGTGGATTTCAATCTGCGGATACCGGCCAATGCTGTATTTACGGCCTTATTGGCGGCGGTGTTTTTCCATCGCCCGGTCGAGGAGGAACGGCACTCCACACGTCGGCGGAGGAAAGTGGGTGGCGATAGTGAGGGGGAGCCAGTCACCGCACCGGCGCCGGCCCATGAAATTCCACCGGAGAATCAAATTAACCCGTTTGCATCATAAGGCGGATCTCCAGCGCAGCGCCCGCCGGACATGGGGCAGATCCGCCACCGGCAGCCGGCCTTGCAGTGTGCCCCCACCGATAAATGCTTCCAGCGTGCAGACTTGGCAGCGCAAGCCCGTGTCCAGTACCCAGCGGCCGTCCACCAGCAACGCGGCGTGGGCGACTCTCAGCGGCGGACCGGCGACCAGCACGTATTCCAGCCGGTCTGGGTGGTATCCTAGGTAGATCAGGCGGTCGGCCTTGGCGACGGCGTAAGCTTTGCAGTCCCAAGCGGTCAACCGATCAAGGTCGGCAACGTCTGGCCAGTCGCTCAGGCAGAGATCACCGAGGCAGGGCCGACCCTGCCGGTTCACTGCGGCATTGACCTGAGTCAGTTCGGCTGGCATAACCGGCGGTGGAAGCCGGGTTGGTGGTGTCTGGCAGCCACCGACGGTCAACAGCAGGGTAAGCAGGAGCTGGGGTAAGCGGTAATGGAAGCGCGATATGAAAAATGCCAGCATAACAAGTTGATCGTATTCCCCGACGCCTCGCCCGCTCAGTCCCGGCACAGACCGTCTTCGCTTCGTTGACAATAGGTATCACGCAGTAGGAGCAATTCCATGCCCCAGCTAGTTTTTATCACTGGCGCCACCTCCGGGTTCGGCGCTGCTTGCGCCCGTCGCTTCGCCGTCGCCGGTTGGTCGCTGGTTTTGTGCGGCCGGCGCCAGGATCGGTTGGATGCCCTGCGCGCCGAGTTAGCCGGTATTCCAGTGTACGCTTTCCCGCTCGACGTGCGCGACGGCGCGGCCGTCAAGGCCGCCATTGCTGACCTACCGCCGGAATTTACCGAGATTGACGTGTTGGTTAACAACGCCGGTTTGGCGTTGGGCTTGGAGCCTGCCCACCGTTGCGACATGGAGGATTGGGAACGGATGGTGGATACCAATATTAAGGGGTTGCTCTATTGCACACGAGCTATCCTGCCTGGCATGGTGGCCCGCGATCGCGGTCATGTGATCAATATCGGATCGGTGGCCGGCAGTTATCCCTATCCGGGTGGCAACGCTTACGGCGGTACCAAGGCGTTCGTCAAACAGTTTTCCCTGAATCTGCGTGCCGATCTGCTGAGCACTCGGGTGCGGGTGACCAACATCGAACCGGGTTTGGCGGAAAGCGAATTTTCCCTGGTGCGTTTCAAGGGCGACGATACCCAGGCAGCCAAAGTCTATCAGGGTACCCAGCCGCTGCGGCCGGAGGACATCGCCGACATCGTGTATTGGGCAACGAGTCGTCCGGCTCACATCAATCTCAACAGCATCGAAGTGATGCCGGTGTGCCAAGCCTTCGCGCCGCTTGCGATCAGTCGCGAGAGTTAAGTCGGATCAAGCAGGGTTACTGAGACCGCAGAGGGTTAAGTGCCGGCTAGGCCAGATTCGTCGCCGTGTTGTTTTGGCCCGACTCGAAAATGGAGTCAGCCGCTTTCTGTTGCTTGGTCCAGAGCCGAGTGGTGAGCCGGTAGTACAGCGCAAACACGGCAAGGAAGGTATAAAACTGCCAGTGTTCAGGTATCCCCTGCCACCAAGCCAAAACTCCGCCAGCGGCGGCGAGCGTGGCGGCGGCCAGCAGAATCGCACAAACTCGGCCATCCGTTAGGCCGAGGCCGAGCAGTAGGTGGTGAAGGTGCTGGCGGTCGGCGGCGAGCGGGCTACGGCCAGCGCGGATGCGGCGAGTCATCACCGCGACGGTATCCATCAACGGTAAGGCTACGATCCAGATCGCGGTGACCGGTGCCATCACCGCCTCCCGCCCCTGGGACAGGTGAACCAGGAACCAGCCCAGGACAAAGCCGAGCATGGTGCTGCCGGCGTCGCCCATGAACACGCTGGCGCGAGTCCGCCAAGGATGGCGCAGGTTGAAGCAAAGGAAGCCGGCAATCACCAGAGCCAGTACTGACAGAGCGCCGAGATTCCCGCTCTCGGTGACGGGGGCTAGCAGGTTCAGGATGATCAGGCAAAGAGTGGCAAGCAACGCCAACCCGCCAGCGAGGCCATCAAGCCCGTCGATCATATTGAAAGCGTTGATAATCCCAACCACGGCGAAGATGGTGAGCGGGATCGCGAAATTGCCGAGCAGGACACTACCCCACCCGAACAGGTCACCCAGGCTGATCAAGGTTACGCTCCCCGCCAGCATCATCAACAGGATGGTGCTGATCTGAAAAAGAAAGCGCGGAGTAGGATGCAAGGAGAACAGATCGTCGTAAAGGCCGACCAAGGTAAGCTGGATCATACAAATCAGCAACACAGAAAAAGCGTGAGGCCATTCCGCAAGCAACGACGTACTCACGCAAAACGCCGCGCACATTGCTACTCCACCAACCATGGGGATCGGATCGCAATGATGTTTGCGGTCGTTTGGTCGGTCGATCCAACCCAGGATCCATGCTGATTTGATCAACAAGGCGATGAATCCAACGCTGCACAGAAACGCGCTTGGGAGTGGCAAATAATTCCATAACTGGTCCATAGTAGCGTTCGCCTAAAGACTTTAGGGATAATAGCAGTATATTTATTAATGTAATTTTTAAGTGCAGTCAAGGTCTGTAGAGTAAAAATGTTTCAGATGCCCTGAAATAGTTTGATTCTTTACGGCTCGATCATACCCTTCAGCATGACTCCCTCCACTCCGACGACCCGTAGCCGGGTTCCAGCCGGACAATCCTGCTCCACCAGGATTTTCCAGGTGCTGTCATCGACTCGGATCTTGCCGTGCCCGTTGATCACCGGCGCATCCAGGGTAAATACCCGACCAACGTACTGATGGCCACGGCGATTGAGTAGTGGGTCCTTGGTACGAGTCGGGTGCCGCCGTAGCCATAACCGCCAGGCGACGATAGAACCGACCGACAGTAGCGCGAACAGCAGCACCTGATAGGTCCACGCCAGTGCCGGCAGTACAGTCAGCGCCAGCCCCACCAGTAGCGCCGCTACCCCCATCCACAGAAAGAAGAAGCCGGGGGCGATGGCCTCGACCATCATCAGCACCACGCCCAGCAGCCACCAGTTCCAGTAAACCGGTTCTAGCAACCAACCGTTCACGAGCGTGTCTCCGCCTTGCCCAACGCTTCCCGCGTCAGTTCGGCCACTCCAGCCAGCGTGCCGATCAGCCCCGAAGTGTCTAGCGGCATCAGCAGCACTTTTTGATTCGGCGCCGCCGCCAGCTTTGCCACCGCTTCCACATATTTCTGCGCCACGAAGTAGTTGATCGCCTGCACGTCGCCTTTGCCGATGGCTTCCGACAACATCAGGGTGGCGCGAGCCTCGGCCTGAGCCAGCCGCTCGCGGGCTTCGGCGTCGCGAAAGGCGGATTCCTTGCGGCCCTCGGCTTCGAGAATAGCCGCCTGTTTGAGGCCTTCGGCTTCCAGAATAGCGGCTTGGCGCGCACCTTCAGCGGTGAGAATCGACGCCCGCTTGTCCCGCTCGGCCTTCATTTGTCGCGCCATTGAGTCCACTAGATCCTTGGGTGGAGCGATGTCCTTGATTTCGATACGAGTGACTTTGAGACCCCAGGGCGTGGTGGCTTCATCGACCACGGTGAGTAGTCGGGCATTGATGTCGTCGCGCTTGGACAGCAGTTCGTCCAGGTCCATCGAGCCCATCACCGTGCGGATATTGGTCATGGTGAGGTTGAGGACGGCGAATTCCAGGCTGTTGACTTCGTAGGCGGCCTTGGCGGCGTCCAGTACTTGATAGAACACAACTCCGTCCACTTGGACCATGGCGTTGTCCTTGGTGATGATCTCCTGCGAGGGGACATCCAGCACTGTTTCCATCATATTGATTTTATGGCCGATACGGTCGATGATCGGGACGATGAGGTTCAGGCCGGGCCGCATGGTTTCGGTATAGCGGCCGAAACGTTCGACCGTGTATTCCATGCCTTGCGGCACCGCCTTGACACCCAGAAAGATCAGGATGACCGCCAGCACCGCTAGCGCCACTACAAACGCGGAAAAGCCCTCTAACATGACGATTTCCTCCAGTGTGAGTGGGGTAGAAATCACAGATTAAAGGATGGAGGGAAAAGGGCCAAATTTCGTTGTTGGTCGATGCGCTACTTGCTCCTGATCTCCGTTACCTCGCGCCTTCACTCTGGATCGAACCCGAGCGCGCGTCCACCACCACATGCAAAGGTTGATCTTTGTGGTCCCACGCCACCACCTGCCAGCGCATCGCGCCGATTTCGTCCACATAGAGCGAAGCCGAATCGAGGGAGAAGGTGTCGGTGCGGGTGATCAGCGCCGCTTGGGCCACCGGCAGTACACGGTCGAGATCGTACAGCCAGGATCCCAGCACCAGTGGAGTCAGCGGTGTGGTGGCGGTCAGTTCATCCCATTCGGCTTCGTCGGCCGCCTGTTCGAATTCCCGGTCCACGGCAGTGACCGCAAGCTGGCCGGCCGTCGGGTCAAGCAGGATGTCGAAGCTATACAACCGCCGGATGCGCCGTTGCGGCTGGTCTTCGCAGCCACGGAAGGTGTAGCGCAGTTCCCGGATCTGTGCCGTGCCTTCGGTGCCGCCGTCCAACTCCGCCACCACCGCTTCCAACACCGCGCGCGGATCGGTGTGCTGGACCAGTGGCCGAACGATCGAGTAGCCGACGCGGACGGTGTCGATCTCGGTTCCAACTGGCAGCGACTGGTGGTCGACCAGGATGGTGGCGGCGCTACCGACGAAGCCGGACACGTCAATACCGTGGCTGGCCAGGACTCGACCGGCGTGACGGTCGGCGGCGCGCAGATACAGGCTGGCCAGCGGCCAAGCTTGGCGCCAGACCCCCAGCAGTGCCGCCCGCGGCCGCAGCCGGGTCGTCTGGCCGTCTTGATCCGTTCGCAACCAACCCTCCGTGATCAGCGCCTGAATTTCGCGAGCGTGGCTATCGGCCAGCAGGTCGGTGGGATCGCGAGTGGCTCGGGCAGATGGATTCGGGTCCACCACTTGTGCGAGGGCGGTCACCAGCGCCTGGTGCAAGGCGTATAGCGCGCGTGGGTCCCAGATGTCCTTCAGTTGCAGTCGCGCCGTGTAGGCGGGTGGAGGCAAGCTGTAAGGCCAATTCAGGTTGTTGGTGGCCAGTACCCGGCCATCTTGCAATTGGGTTGAGAACTCGACGAAATCGTGCGGTGGGCGGGAGCCGGTCGCGAACCGAATGTGGGCGATCAGGGCGACGCTACCTTGTTCCGGTTGCGCCAGCAGTCGCAGCCACAACACCGCGCCCTGGATGAGGTCATCGCTGCGGAAATCGTCACAGTGGATGAAACCGGCGGCGGTCAGTGATGCGGTGGCGTCGGTGAGTGTGAGCCAAGCGGCGTCGGGTAGTTCCGTTTCCTGGATCAGAGCGAAGCGTGGCCGCAGCGGCTGACGGACACGCCACAGAGCCAGCGGTGTTCCGAACAGCAGTTGCAACAACAGGGCGGGTGGAGCGATCAGCCATTTGATCAGGCGAATCAACAAGACCAGAGTGTACGATGGCAGCAGTACGACGGTACGCAGCAACAACAGTAGTAAATGGCGCACCAACGGTCCTCGCTTCAGTTCTCGTCGTCTAACTGGCCGAGGCTGAAGAACTTGCCCTCGCTCCATACACCATAATCGCGGCCACCGTTGGCTGCTGGTCGCTCCTCACCCAGTTCGATCAGTTCCAGGAACGTTGCCCGGCTCAGGAGCGCGCGCAAACCGCCGCGTACATGAATGTAGGGCGAGGGTTCGCCGCTGGGGCTGCGGTATTCGACCATCAGCGGATGGGCGGAGCCGGCACTGACTCGATCGTCCAGGTTAGTGGTGAAAAGCAACCGCTGCTCTCGACCGGCGCCTTCAGCATCCAACCGCACCGCTAGGAACGGCGCGTCATCGACTTGAATGCGCCATTTTTCCACCGGCGTAACCAGGTAGTAATGACCGTCTGGATCGTATCGCAGGATGGAGGCGAACAGCCGAACCAGGGCTTCGCGCTGGATGGGTCTACCTTCATGGGACCAGACGCCGTCGCGAGCGATGCGCAGATCCATGTCACCGCTGAGTGGCGGGTTCCAGCGCTCTACTGGCGGAAGCGACGAGGCGGACGACAGTTGGGAAGCCAGGGTTTCCGGGTCGAGAGTGGAGCGACGCATGATTGGGGTCGGAGCTCAAGGTGCGGTTTCCCGTTCGCTTTTATTATGAAGGATGAATGCTTGTGCGGCGAATCTTTATCGCTCGGAATTTCCGTCAGCTTCGTTTCAAGACAAAAGTGATGAGCTAAAACGTCACGCGCCCTTGCCTAAACCGGCCAAGGGCGCGTGGGTTGACTCCTTATTAATTAAGGAGTACGAAGCGGATTGGTTTTTCTCAGCCCTCGACGGTGACTCGTTGGAGTCCGTGGTAGATCCGGATGACCTTGTCCGGGAACGAGGAACGAGTACCCAGGCTACCGTTATAGTTGAGCAGCGCCCGGCGCAGATCGCCGGAATGGTCTGCAAGATATTCCACTAGGATTTGCGAACCGGTGTGGATGTTCTTGGCAGGATCGAACAGCGCACGGGTACCGCCGATTTTCCGAACCTTACCCTTATGGGAACCCGGCATCACTTGCATCAGGCCGCGGGCGCCGACCCGGCTGACGGCACGCTCTTTGAACGTCGATTCAACGGCGATGACGGCGAGGATGAGTTCTGGATCCATGTCGTGGCGCTTGCCGTTGCGAATCGCTTCACGAACGATCCGTTGTGCCCTGGCTTCCGGGACCCGATACTTGCTCTGGATGTGGTTGGAAAGGCGGATGACTTTCCTTTGGTCGGCCGGCTTGAGTTCGACGGCATCGGCATCGGCATCGGCGCCGAAATCGGAATTGATGGCCGCAATGATTGGGTTGGGCTCCTCGCCACGGATTGTCTCCGGCGATTGAGCCAGCGCTGCGACAGGCACTAGAAAGGCCGCGCACAGCAGTCCTGACTTAAGGGTCAGAGTAAGCCTGTCCTTGACGCATTCCGTGAACTCCATAAAAGACCTCCATCGTTGATCAGCACGAACTGATAGTGCTCAATAGGCCCATATCCTGGGTTGGCTCCGGTTCCTCCCTGAACCCAGCCGGATTGCTCCGGCGCCGTGGACCCGACTAAGCAACTCCGGGAATATGGCCTGCCAGCCTGATTTCCGGTGTCGCCTGATGTTCCTAAGCCAGTATCGAACTACGGTGCCTAGCCTATGGCAGGAACATACTGCAATACAGCATTGGTAACTATGAAAGCATGGGATCAAAATGTTTTGCAAGTATCAGATTGCCAAATAAATAATTTTTATGTATTGGGTAATTACTTTCTAACCACTGTTTATTTATTAAATTATTGTTAAAAAACAATATGTTAAATTAATGCAAATTCTTATCGGTAAATTATTTAAAAATACAATAAAAACATATAGTTATAAAATTATTGTAAATTGGCAAAAAAGAACGCTTGCCAAGCGATGGCGATTGTTTTTCAGTGACGGTTTCGGTTTCAGATTAGTGTCACATTAAAATTAATATGATTTAAATCAATTAGTTATATTTAATTTCAAGTGAGCGCCAGGCCCATGATTTATTTTTTAACTATTTGATAAATATATAATTTATAAGAAGTACCCGGACTGGCTCTAATTCGATATGAAACGGGACTGTTGGTGAACGAATCCTGAACCAGTCGTTTGCGATGAGGGGAAGAGTACAATGACGATGCCCCCCGGTCCGGGCTCAGGGTTTGTTTGGTGGCTTGGAACGAGGGGCTGGCGTACCCCGGATGAATGGAAAACCGAGGTTCCATGGGACGGCAATTTTCCAGGTTTAGCCGCGAAAAATTTTGTGCGAACGATTGACAGAGGAGTGACGATGGGCAACCGACTTTCCAAAATCTACACGCGTACCGGGGAC
>Ga0209607_1000780_pt1 | contig 27642 bp, 24 predicted proteins | sample AD_UKC117_MetaG_FD_184413 | JGI IMG/M metagenome (GOLD analysis project Ga0209607, IMG submission 184413) | Active sludge microbial communities of municipal wastewater-treating anaerobic digesters from Hong Kong - AD_UKC117_MetaG (SPAdes)... | ecosystem: Engineered > Bioreactor > Anaerobic >... | reverse complement strand
ACACGACGGTCACCCCGGTCCCAAGGCGATCTGGGAAGGCCTGCAGAAGGTCAGAGCGTTTGCCATCGCGTTGGAGGTCGGCCGTGCCGTGTATGTGAGGGATGGATGAATTATGGGTAATCGGATGATCTAGAAGGCTATCTGGAGGAAATCGAGCGGACAGCGATCCTGCGGGCTTTGGAATCGACTCGTTACAACAAGACCGCCGCCGCCGAAAAGCTGGGTATCAGCTTCCGGGCGCTACGCTACCGGCTGAAGAAGCTGGGACTGGAATAGCCGGCTGGCGGTCGTTCGGATCGGCCGCCCCGGTCCGTCGCCACAAAAAAGCCCGGCTTTGCCGCCGGGCTTCGCCAAACAAACCGCTCGGGTCGCCGCTCAAGCCTGAACTTTGGCGAACGCCTCGATCACCTCCGGCGGCGCCTGAATCAGCTCGATCAGCACACCCTCGCCACTCAGCGGCGTGGCATCGTTGCCCTTGGGGTGCAGGAAGCAAACATCGTAACCGGCCGCGCCCTTGCGGATACCGCCAGGCGTGAAGCGCATTCCCTGGGCGGTCAGCCATTCCACCGCCGCGGCCAGATCGCTGATCCACAACCCGATGTGGTTGAGCTGCGGCTCATGCACCTTGGGCGCCTTGCCTGGGTCGATCGGCTGCATCAGATCCACTTCCACCTTGAACGGACCTGAACCGATGGCGGCAATATCCTCGTCCACGTTCTCCCGCTCGCTGCGGAAGTTACCGGTCAGGGTCAGGCCCAAGGTATCCACCCACAGCCGGCTCAACTTACTCTTATCCAGCCCGCCGATGGCGATTTGCTGGATGCCCAGAACTTTAAACGGTCTATCGGACACAAGGAGCTCCTCAGTGATTGGGGTTCGAATTGGGAAGGCATTAAGATAACAGACCTTTCCAGTATGTCATTCCGCCTTGCGATTGCAACCGTGGTCCATTGATTTCCCAACCAGCCCCACGCCGGGAATCGGCGAAATCTTCGGTTATACTTCATCGGTATCGCCAACCCATCGCGTTATCGGTTTCACCTTGGAGGATGTGCATGTCAAACCCACAAACCGCGGATCTGCCCGCTCCCACTTTCGACGAGTTCGCCCCCACGCCTTACGAGGAATGGCGGAAAATCGTCGACAAATTCCTTAAGGGCGCGCCGTTCGAGAAACGACTGGTCACCAAAACCTACGAAAACATCGACCTGCAACCCATGTACCGGCAGGAGGATATTGCCGGACTGCCGCAGATCGACGGCCTGCCCGGTTTTGCCCCCTACGTGCGCGGCGCGGCTCCGCTGGGCTATGTCGCCGCCAGTTGGGATGTCGCTCAGGAAATCGCCTGCGGAACGCCAGCCGCTTTCAACGCGGCCTTGCGCGCCGACTTGGCGCGTGGCCAAAACGCCGTCAACCTGGTACTCGACCGCCCGACGCTGGCCGGTATCGATGCCGATCAAGCCGAAGCCGATGATGTAGGAAAAGGCGGCCTGTCCATCTCCAGCGTCGAAGATCTCGCGCAGGCATTGGATGGTGTCGATCTCGAAAACACGCCCCTTTTCATTCAGGCCAGCACCAGCGCGCTGACCTTCACCGCGCTGCTGGCGGCGCTGGTGAAAAAACAGGGCAAGTCGCTCGCCAAGGTACGCGGCGCCATCGGCATGGACCCCTTGGGCCAATTGGCCCGCGATGGTCGGCTGCCCCGCGATCTGGACGGCATCCACGACGTGATGGCGCAACTCACCGCCTGGGCCAAGGCTAATGCGCCCCAGTTGCAGACGATCACCGTGCAGGGCAGCCCCTATCATAACGGCGGCGCCAGCACCACGCAGGAGCTGGCCTTCGCGCTGGCCACCGCCGTCGAATATCTGCGCGCCATGCAGGCTCGCGGACTGAGCGTGGACGACGCCGCGCCGCGCTTCCGCTTCGCCTTGTCGATCGGCTCCAACTTCTTCATGGAAATCGCCCGACTGCGCGCCGCACGGCTGCTATGGGCCAAGATCGTCCAGGCGTTCGGTGGCAATGCCGAATCGCAGAAGATGCGCATTCATGCCCGCACCTCGGCCTGGAACCAGACCGTTTACGACCCGCACGTCAATCTGTTGCGCGGCACCACCGAAGCGTTCTCAGCGGTGGTCGGCGGTTGCGACAGTCTGCACATCTCGCCTTTCGATGAATTGGTGCGTGTCCCGGACGACTTCTCCCGGCGCGTCGCCCGTAACACCCATACCGTGCTGAGCGAAGAAACCCATATCACTCACACCGTCGATCCGGCGGGTGGCTCCTGGTATGTGGAAACCCTGACCGATGCGGTGGCCCGCCAGACCTGGGCGATCTTCCAGGAGGTCGAGAAACAGGGTGGCATGACGAAAACACTGCTAGCCGGCTGGCCGCAATCCCAAATTGCCGACACCGCCGCCAAGCGCGCCGCCAACATCGCCAAGCGCAAGGACATTTTCGTCGGCACCAATATGTATCCGAACATGAAGGAAACTCGGATCGAGCCGGCATCGGTGGATGCATGGGCGGTTCAGACGGAACGAACCGCGTCGATCAACCAGTTTCGGGCGACGGCCAATGCGGATCAGAAGCAGGCGGCCCTGGACGCGCTCGCCAAGGCGGGGGCCAACAGCGTCGATGCCGCGATTCAGGCCGCGCTGACTGGGGCGAGCTTGGGTGAAATCGCCCAAGCCGCACGCACCGGCGCCAAGGCCGGCCCCACCACCAACCCCGTCCACGCCCATCGCGGCGCGCAAGCCTTCGAGGCGTTACGGCAGGCGGCGGAAACCTATGTCGCCCGTATCGGCCAGCGACCGCTGGTCTTTCTCGCCACCATGGGGCCGCTGACCCAGCACAAGGGCCGCGCCGATTTCTCGACCGCGTTCCTGGGCGTGGGCGGCTTCGAAACGATTTACCCATCCGGTTTCAGCACCCCCGAAGAAGCGGCGGACGCAGCGTTGGCGTCGGGCGCCAAGGCCGTGGTGATCTGCTCCACCGACCCGACTTATCCCGACATCGTTCCGCCGCTGGCGCAGAAACTCAAGCAGGCCAGCCCGGATCTCACCGTATTGCTGGCCGGCTATCCAGCCGATCACGTCGAGGCCTTCAAGACCGCCGGCGTCGATGATTTCATTCACCTGAATGCCAATTGCCTGGCGCTGTTGACCATGCTGCAAAAGAAAATGGGGGTCGCCCAATGAGCCAATCACCTGATTTCGCTTCCATGGCCTATGGCCTGGACTTCCCCAAGCCCAGTTTCGCCGAGTGGAAGGCGATGGTGGAAAAAACCACCGGTAAAACCCTGGAGCAACTGGTCTGGGCGACCATGGAGCAGATCGACGTCAATCCGCTCTACACCCAGGACGATATCAAGGATCTCAAGCACCTGGGCTACGCCGCCGGGGTACCACCCTTCCTGCGCGGCCCCTACCCGGCTATGTACGTCACCCAACCGTGGACGGTGCGCCAGTACGCCGGTTTCTCAACAGCGGAAGAGTCCAACGCTTTCTATCGTCGCAATCTGGCCGCCGGGCAAAAAGGTTTATCCATCGCCTTCGATCTGGCCACCCATCGCGGCTATGACTCCGACCACCAGCGCGTGGTCGGCGACGTCGGCAAGGCCGGCGTGGCGATTGATTCGCTGCTCGATATGGAAATCCTGTTCAGCGGCATCCCGCTCGATCAGATGTCGGTATCGATGACCATGAACGGCGCGGTGTTGCCGGTGCTGGCGTTCTACATTGTCGCCGCTGAAGAACAAGGCGTTTCCCACGAGAAGCTCACCGGCACCATTCAGAACGATATTCTGAAAGAGTACATGGTGCGCAATACCTATATCTATCCACCCGATCCGTCGATCCGCATCATCGGCGACATCTTCGCCTATACGTCCAAGGAGATGCCGAAGTTCAACAGCATCTCGATCTCTGGCTATCACATGCAGGAAGCGGGCGCGACGGCGGATCTGGAACTGGGCTACACGCTGGCGGACGGTCTGGAGTACGTGCGCACCGGCGTCAAGGCCGGCATGGACATCGACACCTTCGCGCCCCGGCTGTCGTTCTTCTGGGCCATCGGCATGAACTACTTCATGGAAGTGGCCAAGATGCGGGCCGGGCGGTTGCTGTGGGCCAAGATCATCAAGCAGTTCAATCCCAAGAACGACAAGTCGATGGCCTTGCGGACCCATAGCCAGACCTCGGGTTGGAGCTTGACCGAGCAAGACCCGTTCAACAATGTCGCCCGCACCTGCGTCGAGGCGCTGGCGGCGGCGCTGGGCCACACCCAATCCCTGCACACCAACGCCCTGGATGAAGCCATCGCGCTGCCAACCGACTTCTCGGCGCGCATCGCCCGCAACACCCAGCTTTACCTCCAGGATGAAACAGCGATCTGTAAGGTACTGGACCCATGGGGCGGCTCCTACTATGTCGAGGCGCTGACCAACGAGTTGATCAAGCGAGCCTGGGGTCACATTCAGGAAGTGGAGAGTCTGGGCGGCATGGCCAAGGCCATCGAGACTGGGCTGCCCAAGATGCGTATCGAGGAAGCGGCAGCACGGAAGCAGGCGCATATCGACTCCGGCAAGGAAACCATCGTCGGCGTCAACAAGTATCGGTTGCCCAAGGAAGACCCGCTGGAAATCCTCAGCATCGACAATACGGCGGTGCGCGAATCGCAGGTGCAACGCCTGCAAAAACTGCGCGCTAACCGTGACGAGGCCAAGGTGAAAGCCTGCCTGAATGCGATTACCGAAGCGGCCAGCGCCGGTTCCGGCAACTTGTTGGAGAAGGCGGTGGAAGCCGCCCGCGCTCGCGCCAGTCTGGGCGAAATCTCCGACGCCATGGAGAAGGTGTTCGGCCGGCATAAGGCGGTCATCCGCGCCATCTCCGGCGTGTACAGCAGCGAGTTCGGCGATGCCGAGGAAATCGCTACAGTGCGCAAGATGGCCGACGAGTTCGAGCAGAACGAAGGCCGCCGGCCACGTATTTTGGTCGCCAAAATTGGCCAGGATGGGCATGACCGCGGCGCCAAGGTGATCGCGACCGCGTTCGCCGACCTTGGCTTCGACGTGGATATCGGCGCGCTGTTCCAGACCCCGGAGGAAGTCGCCCGGCAGGCGGTGGAGAACGACGTGCATGTGGTCGGCATGAGTTCGCTGGCCGCCGGTCACAAGACCTTGTTGCCGCAACTCATTGGGGAATTGAAGAAGCTGGGCCGCGAGGACATTATGGTCGTCATCGGCGGCGTCATTCCCGCGCAGGACTATGAGTACCTCAAGGCCAATGGCGCCGCCGCCATCTTCGGCCCCGGTACTGTCGTTCCAATCGCCGCGCAGAAGGTATTGGTGGAATTGAACGAGCGTCTAGCGGCGTGATGCGGTAAGGGATGGTAGGGTGGGCGATGACCCACCCTACTCCAGTTGATACTGCCGATAGTTTGCTAGCAAGAAACTATAGAGAAAATAAGAATGTTTATCATTGTTGGAAAAGCAACGCCTAATAGACAAACTGGGGATATCGAATTATACCTTCGAGAATTCCGGCAGATGCTTCAGCACCAAGGACAATTTGTATATGCTTGGTCTTTTAATCCAGATGCCCGAGCAATTTTTACAATACAACAGCATCTCGATAACAACGAAGATGTTTTTCTCTACTTACCCTTCGATGGCCAGCACTCTAATTTAAGAATGCATATTATCAATTTCGTTCATAATCATAACGGCATAGATAGATGTCCTGTTGCTTGGACACCATGCTGTGTTGGCGGTTTGCAAGGTCAGCAAGATTGGGGAGTACATATCTGGTTCCTGATTAACGCAATTGATGACCTCCAGGAACCTATCGATTTACTCGCAACCTTTACTCCCGCCTTTTCAGATAAATATCATGTATGGGGTCGAAATTTTTTTGCTTTTCTCCAAGGCTAATAGTACGTAGAGCCGGTTAGCGCAGCGCAATCCACCGAAATAAAATAATAAAAAATCAATTAGTTACTGTTTACGTTCTAATCTGCCTATTGTATCAATTTTTGAACATTCTCATAATAATCATCAGCTCAAGAAAAAATCTAACATCTTGATTTAGAGGCATAAAGAATATGACCTATCAGAAATTATTTGATGAATACCTTTCCTTACCCATCGAGGCTCAACAGCAAGTTGCCGATTTCATCGCTTTCCTGCAACAGCGCTATAAAATTGATCGTGCTACTAAGAAGTCTGGTCAAGAAAAACTAGAAAGCGAACCCTTCATCGGCATGTGGAGCAGCCGACAAGATTTATTTGACAGCTCAAATTGGATTCGAAAAACCAGGAAATCCGAGTGGGGCGAAAGCATGTGAACGATTTAATAATCGTTGATACGGATATCCTAATTGACGCTGGTCGTGGCATTCAAGAAGCGGTCGACTTTCTAAAACAGACTCAATCAGATAACACTCATATACTTGCCATCAGCGTTGTCACTCAACTGGAACTAATGGTTGGCTGTCGCAATAAATCTGAACTTCGCAAACTGGATAAGTTTCTTAAATTATTCCAAGCCATCAAATTGAATGAGGCCATCTCAGAAAAAGCCGTTGAGTTACTCCGTCTCTACCGTTTAAGTCACGGTTTGCTGATTGCCGATAGTTTGATTGCGGCAACAGCGCTCACTTTGAACTCTTCCTTCATCTCAAAAAACCAAAGAGACTACAAATTTATTTCAGGTTTGAACCTCTCGCCCTACCCTCAGCACGACACTCAGAGACCATGACCAAAAAACATCAAAAACCCGACTGGGTTCCCGAAAATGCCGGTGCGGAGTTCACCACTTCGGTCATGTCCGGCGTCGATGGCGGCCACGACGGCATTCCGGGCCAAGCCAGCGTGGCGGTGCCGCGCAAGCACACCCCGCGCCGCCGCCGGTTGACGGTGGACGAATACGTGGCCGGTGTCTTGGCCGGCGACCGCAATGTGCTGGGACAAACCATCACTCTGGTGGAAAGCAATTCCCAAGCGCACTTCGACATGGGGCAGGAAGTACTGCGGCAACTCATTCCCCACACCGGTAACTCGATTCGGATCGGCATTACCGGCGTCCCTGGCGCCGGCAAGAGCACATTCATCGAAGCGCTCGGCCTGCACCTGTGCGAACAGGGTCACAAAGTCGCGGTGCTGGCGGTGGACCCCAGCAGTACGGTGACGCGCGGCAGCATCCTCGGCGATAAGACTCGCATGGAATTGCTCTCGCGCGACCTACGCGCTTTCATCCGCCCCTCCCCGTCCAGCGGCACGCTGGGCGGCGTGACTCGCAAGAGCCGCGAAACCATCCTGGTCTGCGAAGCCGCCGGCTTCGACGTGATCCTGGTGGAAACTGTCGGCGTCGGTCAGAGCGAAACCACGGTGCGTTCGATGGTCGATTTCTTCCTGCTATTGATGATTGCCGGGGCCGGCGACGAGTTGCAGGGCATCAAAAAAGGCATCATGGAGTTGGCCGACGCCCTACTGGTCAACAAGGCCGACGGCGATAACAAGATCCGCGCCAACGCTGCCCGCGCCGACTACAACCGGGCGCTGCACTACCTCGCCCCAGCCACCGAGGGCTGGTACACCAAGGCCTACACCTGTTCTTCCCTCAACGGCGAAGGTATCGACGCCATCTGGAAGGTGATCGGCGATTTCCGCCAACACGTCGCCAAGAATGGCGCGTTCGAAAGACGCCGGCAACGGCAAACCCTGGATTGGGTGTACTCAATGGTCGAGGAGCATTTGCGCGCCAGCTTTTTCAACCATGCTGGCGTGGGTGGCATTCGCAAGAAGATCGAGGAGGCCGTGCTCAACGGACATATACCGCCGACCGTGGCCGCCCAACAACTGATTCATAAATACGAAGGTCGTTAAACCCGGGAGAAATAATCATGTTACGAAGTCCCCGCGATTTCTTTAAACCCAAAGTCGTCGGTGCCCCCGAACCACTCCGCGAGATTCCGGTATTACCCTCGCGGATGATCCACTTCTTCGATCCCAGCAATCCCAAGATGGCGGTCAAGGTGCCGGACATTGCCAAGACCGTGGACATCATGCTCGGCAATCTGGAAGACGCCGTGCCGATCGACCGCAAGGAAGCCGCCCGCGAAGGGCTGGTGCAGATCGGCAAGAACGTGGATTTCGGCAATACCCAGTTCTGGACCCGCGTCAACAGCCTGGACAGTCCCTGGTTCCTCGACGATCTGATCCGACTGGTCGGCGAGATCGGTGACAAGTTGGACGTGATCATGCTGCCCAAGATTCAGGGCGCCTGGGACATCCATTTCGCCGATCAACTGCTGGCGCAACTGGAAGCCAAATACGGCGTCAAGAAGCCGCTGATGATTCACGCCATCCTGGAAACCGCGCTGGGCGTGGCGAATGTGGACGAAATCGCCAACGCCAGCTCCCGGATGCAAGGCATGAGCCTCGGCCCTGCGGATCTGGCGGCGTCGCGGCGGATGAAAACCACTCGCGTTGGCGGTGGCCATCCCGATTATGTGGTGCGCACCGACCCCGATCCCGCCAATCCCGAAGCCCCACGCCCCACGGCGCAGCAGGATTTGTGGCATTACACCATGGCCAAGATGGTGGACGCTTGCGCGAGTGTCGGCGCATTGCCGTTCTACGGGCCATTCGGCGACATCGCCGACTTGACCGCCTGCGAAGACCAGTTCCGCAATGCCTATCTGATGGGTTGCGTCGGTGCCTGGAGCCTTCATCCCAACCAAATCGCCATCGCCAAGCGGGTGTTCAGTCCGAAGGCGGACGAAGTGGCCTGGGCGAAGCGCGTGGTCGAAGCGATGCCGGACGGCAGCGGCGCGGTGATGATCGACGGCAAGATGCAGGACGACGCCACCTGGAAACAGTGCAAGGTCGTCCTTAACCTCGCCCAACTGATCGCCAGCCGCGATGCCGAGTACAAAGCCCTGTACGGATTCTAGTTCTTGCCAACCGTCCCGCTCCGCCATGGAGCGGGACAATCCCCCTTCTCGCCGCAACACTTCCCACCACGCCGCCTACTGGAGCAACCGCTCATGATGATCCAGCCGTTCTCCATCGCCCGTCTGCCCCGCATCGAATTCGGTGCTGGCGGCATAAAAAAACTCCCCGACCTGATTGCCCAATATGGCAACCGGGTATTGCTGGTGACCGGCCAGCGTTCGTTCTTGGCTTCATCACATTGGCCGGCATTACGGACAGCGCTGGATAAAGCCGGCATCGGCTGGGAACAAGTGCAGGTCGAGGACGAACCCTCGCCGCAACTCGTGGACGCAGTGGTTCGGCAATTCCACGGCACGGGCACCGTGGCGGTTGCCGGCATCGGCGGTGGCAGCGTGCTGGACGCCGCCAAGGCGATCGCCGGCCTGCTGCCGAGCGGCGATTCCGTCATGGATTATCTGGAGGGGATCGGGCCGGAGAAAGCGTATCAGGGCCCGACTCTACCATTCATCGCCGTACCCACCACAGCCGGCACCGGCAGCGAAGCCACCAAGAACGCCGTGCTGAGCGTGCGCGGCCCGAACGGTTTCAAGAAATCCTTCCGCCACGAATTGCTAGTGCCGGAATACGCCCTGCTTGACCCGGACCTGCTGGCCACCTGCCCACCACCGCAGATAGCCGCCAACGCCATGGACGCCCTGACGCAACTACTGGAATCCTATGTCTCGATCAAGGCCAATCCCTTCACCGATGCACTGGCGGAAAGTGGCTTAAAAGCAGTGCGCGACGGCTTGTTCGCGTGGTACGAGGCTGGAGAAAATGCCACCACCGGCCGCGCCCGCTTGGCGTATGCCGCTCTGCTATCGGGCGTCTGCCTGGCGCAGACCGGTCTGGGCTCGGTTCATGGCTTGGCCTCGCCGCTGGGCGCATTCTTCCCGATCCCGCACGGCGTGGTTTGCGGCACCCTGGTCGGCGCCGCCACCCGCGTCAATCTGGCCGCGCTGCGGGAACGCGATCCCGGCAACCCGGCTTGGCGCAAGTACGCCCGCGCCGGCGACCTTCTGCACGGACGGCATTTCCCCAGTCCCGAAGAAGGGCATGCCGCGCTGCTGGCGTTGCTAGATGAATGGACCGAACGATTGACGCTATCCCGGTTAAATGCCTACGGGATTCAGGAAAGCGATTTCACGCATGTCGTCGCCCACTCGCGCGGCGGCAGCATGAAGACCAATCCGCTGGTGCTAAGCGACGCCGAAATTACTGAAATACTCGCGCGAAGGCTGTAATCCAGTGTCGGAATCGTCGGTTTCCCGTCCGCCGACTCTTTGGCATTGGGTCGACCTTCGCATGGTTACTCAGCGGAATGCATAAGGTTTGGAACGTGACTGTCCAAGAGGACCTACCATGAAAAAACCTTCCGCCCACGACGACTCTCCTTTCTCCAAACCGCCCGGCGCGCGTCCCGCAAGCAACGTGATCGTCGACCGGGAAACGGTCGAACTGAAGCGACTGGAAAAAAGGATCGGAAAGATTCACCTGCGACAACGCCTCGGCATCGAGGCCGATCACGCCACCCAAGTTTTCGGGCACGGCCGGACCTTTTTCCACATCGAGAATTGGTACTCGATCCACAGCCTCATCCGTCTCGGCCTGCGCTGCCTGGGGCTATACCGCCGAGGAATCCGCAACGCCACCGCCATTCAGATCCGTCACAACGAAGTCGTCGTTCCCAACCTGCCGGACGCCCTGCACGATTTCACCCTGCTTCATCTCAGTGACCTGCACCTGGACATGGACAGTGGCTATCCCACCGCGCTGATCGAGCGCTTGCGGCAGGTGCGCTACGACGTCTGCGTCATGACCGGCGACTTCCGGGCCAAAACCCATGGTCCCCATGAGGCCGCCATCGAGGCGCTGGCGCAGGTGCGGCCGCATCTGCACGGCCCGATCTATGCCATTCTGGGCAACCACGATTCCATCCGCATGGTGCCTGGCATCGAGGCGCTAGGCATCGGCGTGCTGCTCAACGAATCGGCGATTCTGGAGCGCGGTGGCGCCTTCATCCACCTGGCCGGCATCGACGATCCACACTTCTTTCAGGTGGACAATTTCGAGAAGGCCGCCCAAAACATTCCCCCGGAGGCCATCGCCATTCTGTTGTCGCATTCGCCGGAACCCTACCGGCTGGCCGCCCACACCGGTTTCGATCTGATGCTGAGCGGACATACCCACGGCGGTCAAATCTGCCTGCCGGGCGGCGTCGCGCTGATGACCAACGCCGATTGCCCGCGCCGATTCTGTCGCGGTGCCTGGCGCTACCACCACATGCAGGGCTATACCTCAGTGGGATCGGGGGCCTCGGTGGTTGGCGTGCGTTTCAACTGCCCGCCGGAAATCACCCTGCATCACCTGCGGGCGCACCCGGCTCAGTAGGGTTTCTTGCGGATGCCGAGCCAATACAGCAGCCGCGACAGCACCAGTTCCAGCACGATGAAACCGGCCACCATTCCGGCGATGACCGACCCGGCCAGCTCGAACAGACTGGACACCGCCAGTAGTGGCAACCAGGCTTCCGGGATCTGATCCAAGCCGAAGGCCATGCTGCTGGAGGCCATGCCCAAGCGTCGCTTGACGAAGCTCGACAACAGATCGCCCAGCATCGCGGTCAGACCGATGACCACGCCAACCCCCGCTGGCAACCCGAACAGCGCCGCCGCCAACCCAGTGACCAGCGGTGCCAGCACCACCCCTCGCCAAGTCTTCGCATCACCCAGCAGACGATGGCCATCCGCCAGCACCCGTCCACCGTCCAAGGGCTGAGCGCCCCAGGTGCCACAAACCGCCGTGGCGATGATCGGCGTGCCGTTTGCGATCAAAACCAGCAGTAGCAATTGCAACTCGATCGATAGCATCGCGACAGGATCGATTGAGGAAGACACCACTAAGCGAACCCGCGGCAAGCGCAAGGATAAACCGAAGGATAACCCACTGGCGGGGATGCGTATTCCGTGGGGTTCAAAAAAAAGCGGCGATGGATAAACCAGCGGCAAGACTCTCAGCCCGGCCGACGGCGGCCCCTACACGAACGAGGCCAAACCGAATGCTGGCGGCGGAATATCGAAAGTCGCCGGACGCCTTGCTCGAACCTTCCTCGCTCTCCACGCCTTGAAGGAGACGCGAAGACACCGGAACCAAAAACAAGCAGCATCTACTCCACCGCCGGGCCAACTTCGGGTACTGGCAAGCCACGTTGCCGACAAGTGGCGGTCAGCGTATTCAGCAGCAGGCAAGCGATGGTCATCGGACCGACTCCACCCGGCACCGGGGTGATGGCGCCGGCCACCGCAAGCGCCGAGTCGAAGTCCACATCGCCCACCAACCGTCCCTTGCCATCCGGCGTGGGGATGCGATTGATACCGACATCGATCACGGTCGCACCCGGCTTGATCCAGTCGCCCTTGACCATGTGCGCTCGGCCGGTCGCCGCAACCAGAATATCGGCTCGCCGACACTCATCGGCCAGATCGCGAGTGCGGGAATGAGCGATGGTCACCGTGCAATGTTCCCGCAGCAGCAGCGCCGCCATGGGCTTACCGACGATGTTGGAACGCCCTAGCACCAAGGCCCGCTGACCGGCCAGCGGGCCAGCATAATGCTTCAGCATCATCAAACACCCCAGCGGCGTACACGGCACCATCCCGGCTCCCCCCACCGCCAATAGCCCCGCATTGAACGGATGAAATCCGTCCACATCCTTTGCCACGGCGATCGCCTCGATCACCGCCTCCGGGTCGATCTGCCTCGGCAGCGGCAGTTGCACCAGAATGCCGTTGACCGCCGGGTCCCGGTTCAATTCGGCGATGCGCGCCAATAGTTCGGCCTGACTCGTATCGACCGACAAACGGTGCTCAAAGGAATTCATGCCCGCTTCCCGTGCCTGCAAACCCTTGTTGCGGACATAAATCTGGCTGGCGGGATCTTCGCCCACCAGCACCACCGCTAAACCGGGGGTCAGGTCGTGATCCGCCTTGAGTCGGGTGACGCCCGCGGCGATATTGGCGCGCAAACGAGTGGCGAAATGCTTGCCGTCGATGATAGTGGCCTTGGCCATGAGTTCCTCACGATCCTCTGGATTTTTTACCATGTTACTACAAACGCAGCCGACTCCAGCATGGCGCGGAACGCGCGTCGAGGCTGGACCGGCACCGTCCTCGGCAGTGGATTTCGAACCAGTAATATCGCACTTTCCATGCGTCCATCCCGATTGAAAACACCTTGCCTTGTCCGGCACTTCACCGTATCTTTGCCGGCTTGTTTCAACACCTCCCCACAGGAGCGCAGCAGTCGTGTCGAGTCAGGAACAGCAAATCATGTTCGTGTTTCCGGGACAAGGATCCCAGTACGTCGGGATGGGTAGCGACCTGATCCGCGACTTTCCGGTGGCCCGGCAACTTTACCAGCAGGCTAACGATATTCTCGGTTACGACCTCCTCAAACTCTGCCTGGAGGGACCGGAGGACGATCTGCGGCTGACCCGCCATACCCAGCCCGCCCTGCTGGTCCACTCGCTGGCTTGCCTGGAAATCTTCCGCGAACTGACCGACAACCAAGTACAACCGGTCCTGACCGCCGGCCACAGTCTCGGCGAATACTGCGCCTTGGTCGCCGCCGGCACCCTGAGCTTCGAAACCGCCCTGGAGTTGGTGCGGAAACGGGGCGAGTTCATGGGTACTTACGGTGCCGGAGAAATGCTGGCCTTCCCGTTGCACCTCGACAGTATCCACCCGATGGCAGAGAAACATTACTGTGTCATCTCCGCCCGCAACCTGCTCGACCAGACCGTGGTCGGCGGCCTTGCCGACGATCTGGACCGACTGACCACCGAGGCCCACACCCAATTCCCGCGCAAGCGACCGACCCGGTTGAAGACCGAGGGCGCCTTCCACACCTTCCATATGATCACCGCCGCCCTGCACTTCCGCCCGGTCCTGGACGCCGCCGAAATGAGCGCGCCGACCGTCCGCGTGCTGTCCAACTACACCGGCACCTATCACGATCCCGACCCCGCCGCCATCAAGACCCGACTGTTCTTCCAACTGTTCCATCCGGTCCGCTGGATCGACAACTTGGAAACCGCCTTCCATGGCGGCATCACCACGATCGTCGAATTCGGCGGCGGCCTGGGCACCGGCGCCGCGCCGGAGGACAAGCGCCCCAATCTGGAAAGCATGATCAAGAAAGCGCTGCGCGGCTCCGACTTCAGCGCCCACTACCACGCGGCCATCAACAGCCAGACCCTGCGGGAAACCGCGACGGCCCTGCAATCATGATGCACCGCGCCGCCGCCCACGCCCAACGCACCCGCCGCCTGCTCGGCCAGGAAGCGATGAAACGCGCCCACCGCCGCAGCGAACTGATTCGGTACGCCGCGGAGGACGCCGTGGCCTCCGCCCAACCGATGCCCGACTCCGAACAGCAGACCGACGACCGCAAGACCACCAAACCCCTGATCTGATGGCGGCCTAACACGCCCAGCCTGCATTTTCCGGGAAAGAAGGATCGCGCCGATGTCCATGACCTTTCGCAAAAGCCATGGACGGCTATCGCGTTTATTCGGATTTCGGCTACCCTTAGGCAGAAGTTGAGAATGGTGGTCTGGTATAGGTGGGCGTTACCCTTTCCGCCCATCGTTTACCGCTCCGCTGAAATCATTGTTCCCCCGCACCTATAAATCCATAAGTCAGCCTGCTTACCCGTATGCGGGCCAGTGGGGGAAAATTTGTTGCTTGTCCGTTTGCCGACCAACTCGAACACCATGTGAGGTGAGGATCATGCTCTCCGAGAAACAGCTCGATATTTTGCGGGAACGCCGCGCCAAGGTCCTAGCGGGCGGTGGCGAGGACAAACTCCAGGAACGGCACGCCAAGGGATTGATGGGCGCCCGCGAACGGCTACTGGCCCTGTTCCAACCGGACACCTTCCAGGAAATCGCCACCCATGCCAAGCACGCTGCCAAGCACTTTGGCCTGGCCGACAAAGAACTCCCTTCCGACGGGGTGATCGTCGGTACCGGGTTCGTGGATGGCCGGCCGGTCGCGGCGTTCAGCCAGGATTTCACGGTGATGGGCGGCACACTAGGAAAAATGCACGCCAAGAAGATCGTGCAATCCATGCAACTGGCCCTGAAAATCGGCGCTCCCGTGGTCGCCTTCAAGGATTCCGCCGGCGCCCGCATCCAGGAAGCGGTGGATGCGCTGTCCGGTTACGGTGAGGTGTTCTACAACAACGTCCTGCTATCGGGCGTCGTGCCACAGATCGCCATCATCGCCGGTCCCTGCGCCGGCGGCGCGTCGTATTCGCCGGCGCTGATGGATTTCATCATCATGACCAAGCAGAACGCCTACATGTTCATCACCGGCCCGGAGGTGATCAAGGCGGTCACTGGCCGCACCACCAGCCTGGACGAGGTTGGCAGCGCCCAGATGCACGCCACGGTCAGCGGCAACGTCCACTTCGTCGCCGATGATGATCTCCACGCCATCCAGATCGCCAAGGCGTTGTTGAGCTACATGCCGTCCAACAATACCGAGGATCCACCGCATCAGCCCTACCCTGATCTCGATCTGTCATCGGATGAAGGCATCAACGCCCTGATCCCGGAAACGTCCTCGGAACCTATGGACGTGCAACCCATCATCAAGCGACTGGTCGATAACGGTCAATTCCTGGAAGTCCATGCCGGTTGGGCCGGCAACATCGTGGTGGGTTTCGCCCGCATTCAAGGCACCGTGGTCGGCATCCTCGCCAATCAGTCGCTGGTCAAGGCCGGAGCGATGGACATCGACTCCTCCGACAAGGGCGCCCGGTTCATCCGTTTCTGCAATGCCTTCAACATCCCGCTGGTGACCCTGGTGGATGTGCCCGGCTTCCTGCCCGGCATCGAACAGGAGCGCAGCGGCATCATTCGCCATGGCGCCAAGATGCTCTACACCTACGCATCGGCCACCGTGCCCAAGATTACCATCATCCTGCGCAAGGCTTATGGCGGTTCCTACTTGGCCATGTGCGCCCAGGAAATGGGCGCCGATCTGGTATTCGCCTGGCCAACCGCCGAAATCGCGGTAATGGGCGCGGAAGGCGCGGTCAACATCCTCTACCGCAGCGAACTCAAAACCGCCGAGGACCGCAAGGCCAAGGCGGCCGAACTGGCGGCCGAATACCGAGCCAAGTTCGCCTCGCCCTATATGTCAGCCTCGCGCGGCTACATCACCGATGTGATCGAGCCCGCCGACACCCGGGCCACCATCGCCTTGTCGCTGCGCAAGTTGCTGAGTAAACGTGAATTGCGCCCATCCAAGAAGCATGGTTGCATCCCGCTTTGAACCCTGTCCGGCAACCGACTCAGGCCGGTTCGGACCGCCACAACCCAACTTAACGGGAATCCACCGATGAAGACCTACACCACGATGGACGCCATTGGCGACATCTTCGTGATCTACGGCATCGTGATCGTCGTCTCGATGTTGGTCGCCGTGGTCATCCGCGGCATCGTCTGGGCACTGTCGCGCAGCCCGGCTCAGGAGGCCCCCAAGGCGCCGGCCAAACCCGCGCCGGCCTTGCAACCGGCGGTTGCGGGCGTGCCACAGGAACACCTGGCCGTGATTACCGCGACGATAGCCGCCATGCTTGGCGCCCACCGCATCGTACACATCGAAACGCCGGGACGCGGCTACAGTTGGACTGCCGAGGCGCGTACGGTCCACCACACGTCCCACACCCCACACAAGCCCTGAATTCGTCGTTTTTTTCTTCCCTTGCGAGAGTACCCAAAATGGAAAAGAAATTTCGCATCACCGTTGAAGGCAAGCAGTACATCGTCGCGGTCGAGGATATCACCACCGGCGGCACTCAAGGTATCTATCCAGAACCGGGCAGCATGAACATTGCCCCGCAGCCGACGGCGCCGGTCCCCACCGCTCCCCCACCGGCGGCATCCGCCTCCCCGGCAACGGCGGCAGGCCCGGGCGACGAAGTCGCGCCGCTAGGCGGCGTGGTGCAGACAGTGCATGTCAGCGTCGGTCAAGTGGTCAACGAGGGCGAGAAACTGGTTTCCTTGGAGGCCATGAAGATGGTCACCCACGTAGTCGCCCGGCGCGGCGGTAAGGTGACCAGCATCGCGGTCAAACCGGGAGATCCGGTGGATGCGGGGCAGGTATTGCTGAGCATTGGCTAAGGCCGGGAGTGTTCCGTTATGGAATCCCTCAATTTACTTGATATCTTCCAGGGCATTAGCACCCTGGTTCACGGTTTTTCCGCCGACCCCAAGATCGCCTTCGGCCGCATCTTTCTGATGGCGCTGGGGGTTGTGTTGCTCTATCTGGGCCGCAAAGGGGTACTGGAAGCCCTGCTGATGATCCCGATGGGCTTGGGCATGGCCACCATCAATGCGGGGGTGATGTTCTTCTCCGCCTACGACCCGGCAACCGGCATGAATGTCGTCGCCGGCCAAGCGGTGCAGCAGTTGCCCGGCACCCTGTTCGTCGCGCCGCTGGCCTCGGATACCACCGCGCTGGTGAATATCCTCCAGATCAACTGGTTGCAACCAATCTACACCTTCATGTTCAGCAACGGTCTGATCGCCTGCCTGGTGTTCATGGGCATCGGCTCTCTGCTGGACGTGGGCTTCGTGATGGCCCGTCCGTTCCAAAGCATGTTCGTCGCCCTGTTCGCGGAGTTGGGTACGGTCTTCGTATTCCCGATCGCCGTGGCGCTGGGTCTGACGCCCGGTCAGGCGGCGGCAGTATCGACCATCGGCGGCGCCGACGGGCCGATGGTGCTGTTTACTTCGTTGCAGTTGGCGCGGGATTTATTCGTGCCGATCACCGTGGTGGCCTACCTGTATCTGGGGCTGACCTATGGCGGGTATCCGTACCTGATCAAGTTGCTGATCCCCGAACGGCTACGCAGCCTGCCCATGCCGATGGAGAAGACCAAGCCGATCACGTCCAACCAGAAGCTAGTGTTTGCCGTGATCGCCTGCGTGCTGCTCAGCCTGCTGTTTCCAGTCGCCTCGCCGCTGTTCCTGTCGCTGTTTATCGGCGTGGTCGTTCGCGAAAGCGAACTCACCTACTTCTTTGAACTGTTCTCGAACACAATACTGTACAGCGCAACATTCTTTCTGGGGCTGCTGCTGGGGGTACTGTGCGAAGCCGGCACCATCCTGAATCCGGTGGTATTGAAACTGCTGGTGCTGGGTATTCTGGCGCTGCTGATTTCTGGTATTGGCGGCATTCTGGGCGGTTATGCGATGTACTATCTGTCCGGCAAGAAGTACAACCCGGTGACCGGCATCGCCGGGGTGAGCTGCGTGCCCACCTGCGCCAAGGTGGCGCAGAAGTCGGTCGGACCCGGTGTTGTCGTCCTACCGCACGCGCTTGGCGCGAGCATCAGTGGCGTCATCACCAGCGCCATCTTCGCGGCGACCTTCATCGCCCTGCTGTTGCCGAAAGGTTGATTCCCAACCTGGCGGGCAGCCTGGATGCAGCCCGCCGCTTTCCATGTCCGGCTTCCCTCCGCCACTCGATCGAGGCGGTTACTCGAACGCTTCCCGCAGTAGCCGTTCCATGATTTCGCCCCAGCGCTGCCGGGAACGCTGCTGCCAAAACCGGGCATCGGGCCGGCAATCAAATTTCTGCTTGTAGATGGCCAGCGCCGCAACCAGCAACGCCAGTACGAACGCTAGGCCCGCATTCTGGAAACCGGCGAAAGGCAAGGCCAGCCAAGTGAACATACTCAATCCTACGATCCATCCCCAGGGAATGAACAAGCAGTAATCGACCTCGAAGCGGTTGCCGTCACGGCGAACGGATACCCTCATCGGCCAATCGTCTTGTAGCAGATAAGCCCGTCGCCGCAAATCCAGCCGATCATCCCGTTCACTGGCGACCGCAAACCCCTTCAGCAGTAAGGCCGCGCGGAATTTTTTGAATCGCACGTCGTCACCCCGCCCCGTCGCTCGGGTCACCCGACCTAAATGTCGAATGGTCAGTTCAGTTGATTCCCCCTTCACGCGCGTTCAATCCACATTGATGACCACCTTGCCGGTGGACTTGCGCGCGACCACCCGATCCAAGGCATCGGTCGCCCGATCCAGAGCGTAGATCGCCGACACGTAGGGCTGGATCGTTCCTTCCAGATACCATTGCAGGAGAATTCGGAAGCTCTCCGTCATCACCCGTGGATTGAGCTCCGCGTAAGCCGGCCAATTGAGGCCGATGACATCGACGTTCTTGACCAGCAGATGGTTGGCGGGAATCTGCGGCACGGTGCCGCCGGCAAAACCAATGACCAGAATCCGTCCCTCGAAAGCGATGCTACGCAGCGAGGCGGTGAACAACTCGCCGCCGACCGGATCGTACACCACATCCGCGCCACGGCCATCGGTCAACTCCTTGATCCGCGCCCGCACGTCCTCGCGGCCGACATCGATCAAATGGTCCGCCCCGTGTTCGGCGGCCACCGCCAGTTTTTCAGTGCCGCTAGCGGTGGCGATGACCGTCGCGCCCAGCCGCTTGCCGATGGCTACCGCCGTCAATCCCACCCCGCCACCGGCGCCATGCACCACCAGTGTCTCGCCGGCTTGCAGCCGCGCCCGATGCCACAACGCCACGTGCGAGGTGCCGAACACCACCGGAAATGCCGCGCCATGCGCATCCGGCATCGCCGCTGGCATGGCCACGCAGCGGCTGGCACTCGCCACCACCTGCTCGGCATAACCCCCATGAGGCGTCATGGCGATGACCCGGTCACCGACCGCCAACCCTTCGACCCCGGCACCCAACTCCAACACCTCGCCCGCCACCTCGAAACCAGGGCTGAACGGCGGCTTTGGCTGCGCCTGATACTGGCCGCGGGTGATCAGACTGTCGGCGAAATTGACCCCACAAGCCCGCACTCGTATCCGCACCTGGCCGGGTCCGGGGCACGGCTCCGGCACGTCCTCCAACCGTAGCGCGGCGGGTCCAGTCAATTCATGGCAAACAATGGCTTTCATGGTCGGCTCCCAAACCGTTCCAGAAAAAAACGGGGGCGCCGTGTCGCGCCCCCGTTTTTCGTCGGTTTACGCCCCGATGAGTTTACGGACCACGTCGGTCATGGAGATCACGCCAGTGGGCTGATCGTTTTCGGTGACCACCAGGCGATGCATGCGCCGACCGGTCATCAGGCTGACCGCCTCGCTCAAGAGCATTTCCGCATCGCAGGTGGCGCAACCGGGCGTCATGATGGCGCCAGCCAACAACGCCCGTGCTTCCTCGGGACTGCGTCCCTGGCGGGCCAGCACCAGATCGGTTTGCGACACCACGCCGGTCGCCTTACCTCCATCCATGACCACCACGGCGTGGATCTCCTTGTCGATCATCAGCTTCGCCACCTGGGCGACGGTATCGTCCGGCCCGCAGGCGATGATGCCGCGATGCATCAGATCCTTGACGCGAGTGCCGTCGTCGGCGATGGTGATCGCCTCGGCCTCGGCGATGCCGGGCAGCGGTTCGGACATCGGGTAGGGGTGCGGTGTGGTATGGATATCGCCCTTGGGCAGGATGGGATGTTCGACATGCACCGGTGGCTGACCACTGGCGCCCTGGCCGAATTGCGTTGCGCCGACCAGCACCGACATATTGCCGTGTGGGTGTTTGTTGTCATGCATGAGCTGATGGGCCACCGGCAGTTCCGCATAGGTGAAAGCCCGGGACAGGCAGGGGTCGAGCAGGCCACGCAGCGCCAGTTCGTTCATTTGGTAGGACTGCTCGGCATTGGCGAAGTGCGAACCTTGCAAACGCTTTTGCCGCATCCACAGGTAGCGCAGGTCGACCGTGGCGTTGTAACCGGTGGTGCCGGCGCAGACCACGACCATGCCGCCGGTGTCGCAGACGAAGATCGAGGTGGGGATGGTGGTTTCGCCAGGGTGCTCGAAAACGATATTGGGCGCCCGTTTCTCGCCCAGCACCTCCCAGATCTTGGCGCCGAAGGCCCGTACTCCCTTCAGCCATTTGGCGTAACCGACGCTATCCTTCCAATGCGGCAACATGCCCCAATGGTCGAACTCGTTGCGATTGATGCAGCCCTTGGCGCCCAACTTCATGCAATAGTCGAACTTGTCCTCACCCGACACCATGGCGATCGGGGTCGCGCCGGCCGCCTTGACGATCTGAATGGCCATCGACCCCAAACCGCCGGCGCCGCCCCAGATCAGGGCCACGTCACCCTTCTTGACCGCGTTGGCGCCCCAACCGTGCAACATGCGCCAAGCGGTGGCCGCCACCAGGACGTAGGCGGCGGCTTCTTCCCAATTCATGTGCTTGGGCTTGGGCATGCACTGTTGGGCCTGCACTTTGGTAAATTGGGCGAAACTGCCGTAGTTGGTTTCGTAACCCCAGATGCGGAAGGTGGGCGAGTACATCGGGTCGCCGCCGTTTTTGACCCAGGGGCAATTGCGATCCCAGGTGCCGCAATGCACCACTACCTCGTCGCCGACCTTGACGTGGGTGACATCCTTGCCGACTTTGTAGACGATGCCGGAGGCGTCACTGCCGCCAATGTGGAAGTCTTCGGGTTCGCCGGCTTTGTTGCGGGCGCCGATGACGTTGACTGGAATACCGAGTCCGGCCCAGACGTTGTTGTAGTTGATGCCGGCCGCCATGACGTAGACCAGTACTTCGTCGTCGGCGATCGGCGGGACGTTCACCACTTCCTGCTGGAACGCTTCGGTCGGCTTGCCGAACCGTTCCGCCCGGATCAACCAGGCGTGCATCTTCTCGGGAATTTCGCCCAAGGGAGGCATTTCACCTAAGTCGTATAGTTCTTTGGCCATGTTTGCTGTATTCCTCTCTGTTGGGGTTGTTTGTTCGAAGATCGAATAATCAGAAACCAGAAACCACTCGAACGCGCAAATCTTCATAAGCGGCGATCGGCGAGCGGCGCGGCGAGTGGGTCAATTCCGTGAATAAGGCATTTTCGCCACCCAGCAGGCCGATGCCATGGCGACCGAATTCTTCACGCAAGTGCTTGACCAGCCATTCCGCCTGACAGCGCTGGCGGCGGGCGGTGAATTGTCCTCGCTCCAGCAACCATCGCCGGTGCCCGTCCAGGGCGTCGGCCAGCGACTCGATGCCACTGCCCAATGCGGCGCTGGCCGATAAAGCCGGCGCCTGCCAACCTTCGGCATCGGTTCGTCGTCCCAGCGTGGTTTTCAATTCGGATAAGGTTTTGCGCGCGGCCATGCCGATGTCTTCCTTGTTGACCACGATCACATGCGGCACTTCCATGATGCCGGCCTTGAGAAATTGAATGCTGTCGCCGGAAGCTGGCTGGGCGACGAAGCAGGTGGTGTCGGTCATCTTGGACACGTCGATCTCTTTCTGCCCGACCCCCACCGTCTCCACCAGCACGATGTCGAAGGCCGCCAGCATCGCCAAGCTCATCGGCCAGACTTCGGCGCTGAGGCCGCCGAACTCGCCGCGACAGGCCAGCGAGCGGATGAACACCTCGCGGTCGGCGCCGCTGGCGTGCATCCGCAGCCGATCGCCCAACAGCGCGCCGCCGCTGATCGGGCTGGACGGGTCCACCGCCAGGATGGCGACCTTCAAGCCGCGCCGCCGCCAGACTTGGATCAGGGCGGCGGTCAGCGAGGATTTACCCGCGCCCGGCGGGCCGGTAATACCGATCAGATGGCCACCGGTATCCAGCTTCTCCGCCGGCAGTGCATCCAGAAAGGCCGCCGCGCACTGGCGAGCCGCCGGCCGCCGGTCGTCCAGTAGATTCAATGCCTGAGCCAACGCCAACCGGTCTCGGGCGCTGACTGCGGATGCCAACGCCGTTGGGTCGGGAAGCGCCGAGGTCATGCCACCGTGACCGGTCGCAGGTCGTGGTTTTTACGGATCAGGTTAAGAATATCCACCATGATGCCGTTCATATCGATATCCTTGGGCGTGTAGACTGCCGAGATACCGCGCTCTTTCAGCAGCTTGGCATCGCTCTCGGGAATAATGCCGCCGATCACCACCGGCAGATTCTTCAACCCGACCTCGCTCAACCGGTTGAAGACGTCCTCCACCATCTCCACATGGCTGCCGGACAGCACCGACAGGCCGATCAGATGCACGCCCTCTTCCAGCGCCGCCTTGGCGATTTGTTCGGGAGTCAGGCGGATGCCTTCATAGACGATCTCGAAGCCGACATCGCGGCCCTTGACGGCAATCTGTTCCGCCCCATTGCTGTGACCGTCCAGACCCGGCTTGCCGATCAACAAGCGCAATGGCCGACCCAGTTCGTTGCCGGTTTTGGTGACCTCGGTGCGAATCGCCACCGCTTTCGCCCCTCGGCTGTCGTCGTTGGCCGGAATGTCGATGCCGGTGGGAGCACGGTATTCGCCGAAGATATCGCGCAGGGTCTGTGACCATTCGCCGGTGGTGACGCCGGCATGAGCACATAGAATCGATGCTGGCATGATATTGGAGCCACCGCGCGCGGTCTCGGCCAGATTAGCCAGCGCCGCCTTGACATCGGTATCGTTGCGCTGGGCACGGAAGGCATTGAGCCGTTCGATCTGTTCGCGTTCGGCGCGCGGATCGACTTTCATGATGCCGCTATCGACGCCGCCGGTCAGTGGCGACACCTCGGTTTCCTGGTAGCAATTCAGACCGATAATTTTCAGATCCCCACGCTCAATGGCGCGCATCCGCTCGGTGTGACTGGTGACCAGTTGCCGCTTGACGTAGCCGGATTCGATCGCTTGCACCATCCCGCCCTGCTCTTGAACCCGAGCCATTTCCGCTGTCGCGCCATCGACCAGCGCCTTGACCTTGGCGGCGATGACGGGCGAGCCGTCGAAAATGTCGCCGTATTCCAGCAAGTCGGTTTCGAAGGCCAAGACCTGTTGCATCCGCAACGCCCATTGCTGATCCCACGGACGCGGCAGACCCAACGCCTCGTTCCAGGCCGGGAGTTGGATGGCACGAGCGCGGGCTTTCTTGGACAGGCTGACGCCGAGCATTTCCAGCACAATGCGCTGCACGTTGTTCTCCGGCTGCGCTTCGGTCAAGCCCAGCGAATTGACCTGCACGCCATAACGGAAGCGGCGCATGTCTTCGCTTTGTACGCCATAGCGTTCCTGGGTCAGTTGGTCCCACATCTCGCCGAACGCCCGCATTTTGCAGGTTTCCTCGATAAAGCGGATGCCAGCGTTGACGAAGAAGGAAATACGCCCGACCACCTGCTCGAAACCTTCCGCGCCAATCTGGCCGGAATCGCGAACCGCGTCCAGGATGGCGATGGACGTCGACAGGGCGTAGGCCAATTCTTGGGTCGGGGTGGCGCCAGCTTCCTGCAAGTGGTAACTACAGATATTGGTCGGGTTCCACTTGGGGATATTCTTGACCGTGTAGGCGATGATGTCGGTGATCAATCGCACCGAGGGTTGCGGGGGGAAGATGTAGGTACCGCGCGACAGGTACTCCTTGAGGATGTCATTTTGAGTGGTGCCCTGCAATTGCGCTGGCGTTGCGCCCTGCCGCTCGGCTACCGCGACGTACAACGACAGCAGCCAAGCGGCGGTGGCGTTGATGGTCATGGAGGTGTTCATCTGACCGAGCGGGATCTGGTCGAATAACGCTTCCATGTCGCCGATATTGCAAATCGGCACACCGACCTTGCCGACTTCGCCACGCGCCAGCGGATGATCGGCGTCGTAGCCGGTCTGAGTCGGTAGATCGAAGGCCACCGACAGGCCGGTTTGGCCTTTGCTGAGGTTGGTGCGGTACAACTCGTTGGATGCCTTGGCGGAAGAATGGCCGGAGTAGGTCCGCATCAGCCAGGGTTTGTCGCGTTTGATTGGGGTGGACATCGGGCACCTCGTGGGAGTTGTTGTAGGGGCAAACGTTCTTGACTTCCTTGTTGATTCTTGAGAGTTTAAATTCGCTGATTCGAGTTCTTTAAATTTTCCGTCAAGCACTTTTAGCATTTCCCGGATCTTCTTCACAAATATTGATCTAAGATATCCAAATCCTCCATAATATCTATGGTAACTGTCCATTATCACTACACATGGCCACCGACAGCAATAATCAACAATCCCTACATGAATCGATAATTTTCACACCTTTCTTGTTTAGCTCAACAATAAGCGTTTGATAAGTACCAAAAAAACTTACGCGCTTCTCAGATAGAGAGATTCTCGGTTTTTCGCCATCCCACCATTCAAACAACCCAAGCGCAGCGATGGTTCCTTCCGAAAGATTAAAGCCGGGCAAAGTTAGTTCTTCACTTGATCCATAACCTGGCTCATGTTTATCGTAAATAAGGCCTTTTCCAAAAACAAATCGAGTTGTACCGCAATCATTACATTCTGGATTATTTAATGAAATCTTTTTCTTATTGACAAGATGAAAATTTCGGGCACACCAATCCACAATATCTTCACATGATTGTTTGGATTTTTCCGCGCTGGCCTGCGCATTGATTTCGCACTTTAATGGAGACAAAGAAAGCAACCATCCATCAAACAGATATCCTTCTTTATTATCATAATCGGTATTTTCAACCTTGACCCTACGCCATGCCCCAGCAATGGAATATTTTGCAGTTCGACCTTGTTGTCCATATATAACTACACTCTCATAGGATCCTTCTGGATCGCTTAATATATTAAGAGGTGTTCCATAAGAAAGCTTTTCTATTTTCTTTGCATCAATAGCAGGTTCCTCTCGCAACCAAATACCGTTTTTAGCCCACACATAAGCCTTTTCCCCTATCCCTAGCTTAGATTTAGACCAAGAAATATCTATAAAAAAACACTGAAAAATAATTGCTAAAAATATTAAAAAAATCTTCATTGGATGACCCATGAGATAAGAAAATCAACCCCTCCCCATTTCAGGAGAGGGGCCTTCCTTCACCTCACACCGGCCGCCGCTTGATCAACAACCGCCGTTCGATCTCGAAGATCTTGTTGCTGAGCTTTTCCTTGCTCAGCTTCTGCTTATCGTTCTCCTTGATGAACAGATCCGCGCCATGGGTTTCCAACGCGGCAGCGGCGCTGATGTTCTTCACGCCAATGAACTGGAAGGTGACGATGCCAGCGGAATCGTTATTGGGCAAGGTCTCGGTCGCCACTACTCTGGAAAGTGCCGCCACTGTGTCGCCAGACACCGCCGGCTGGGTGTGATAACCCTCGGTGAAGCCCAGCTCCCACAGCGCGTTTTCGCTGACATCACGGCTGGCCAAACCTTCCAACCAAGCGAACACCAAGCCACCGTACACAATCGGTTCGCCACTCATCTTGCCCGACAAGCCGGTGCTGTACACCCGGTCGAAATGCAACGGATGGGTATTGCCGACCAGATAGGTCCAGGCCATGTGCTCATCGGTGATGGTGCGGCCGTTGGTATGGACGATCAGATCGCCGAGGGAGAAATCCTCGAAATAGGTATTAGGACCGGTCAACTGGCTGGGATAACCGCCCGCGTTGATCGGCAGATCCACCACCGGATGCTCCACCCACGGGAATTCGACCGGCGTGGTCGGCGCGGGCGTGGTCGGCAGGCGGTCGCCGCGATAACCAACCATGATCTTGCGTTCGTACTGCAATACCACCTGATTGTGCTGATTCACGCCCAGGGTGCGAATCAACACGATACCCGGCTTGTCTTCGCCGCGCGCCTTGCGGTCCATGACCTTGGTATAACCGCGCAGAGTGTCGCCCGGATAGACCGGCCGCAGGAATTGCACATTGTAATAACCGAGATTGGCGATAGCTTTCTCGGAGTCGTTATGCACACCCAGCGACAACACGACGTTGAACACCATCTGCGGGCTGGCCGGCAGATCCTGAAAACCGTGCGCCCTGGCATATTCCAGGTTCAGATACAGTGGATTGCACTGCATGAACACTCGGGCGAAATCCAACATCGGCCCACGTTCGAAGGTATAGCCGCGCGGATGGACAAACACCTGCCCCGGCACGAATTCATCCAGATAACGCCCGTATTGCGGCCGGCGCACCCATTCCAGGTTGACCGCCACCGACCCCGCCACTTCCGCCTGTTCGCTCAGTCGCATCGAGAAACTCATGGCTCAAACCTCCACTTCCGCCTTGGCCTTGGCATTGTCCACCAGCGAACGGGCGATGACCTTCAAAGCCAGGGTTTCCTCGGCACCTTCGAAGATCGACAGCACCCGCGCATCGATGAAATAGCGACTGACCGGCATTTCCTCGGCGTAACCCATGCCGCCGTGAATCTGCAAGGCCTCGCGGGTTACCCATTCGGCGGTCTTGCAGGTGAAGAACTTGACCATGCTGGCTTCCATGTCACCTTTGCCTTGATCCATCAACCGGCCTACCGAATAAGTGAATTGACGGCTCACAGCCAGATAAGTCGCCATCCGCGCCAGCTTGACCTGCGTCAATTGGTAGTCACCGATGGGATAACCGAAGACCACCCGTTCCTGGGCGTAACTCAGCGCCCGTTCATAGGCCGCCTGCATGACACCTATCGCCCGAGCGGCGGTTTGAATGCGTCCGCCGGAAAAACCGGCCATGGTGAAATAGAAGCCCTTGCCTTCGCCTTTCGGCCCACCCAGCATGTTTTCGTCCGGGACGAAGACATTGTCGAAGAACAAGTCGAAGGAGTGCA
>Ga0209607_1000778_pt1 | contig 27674 bp, 24 predicted proteins | sample AD_UKC117_MetaG_FD_184413 | JGI IMG/M metagenome (GOLD analysis project Ga0209607, IMG submission 184413) | Active sludge microbial communities of municipal wastewater-treating anaerobic digesters from Hong Kong - AD_UKC117_MetaG (SPAdes)... | ecosystem: Engineered > Bioreactor > Anaerobic >... | reverse complement strand
AATGGTGAACGGGGAGTGAAGTGGCGGACAGGGGATTCGGTTTCCGGATGGGCGCAGCCTGTGGAGGAGAGGGCTGTGGGGAACCCCGGCCCATCGGGAGAGGTGTACCTCATCAGGGAGGAGGAGCAGGGGGTTGAGGAGTTCCGGCGGGGAGACATATTGGTGAAGGCCAACCACAACTGGTTACCGGGGAGTGCCCAAGTATGGGGAGGCAAGGGTTTTGGCCATGCTGCACTGGTGCTGCAGGGAGCGCGTGATACCAGTCTGCTGAGGCTGCTGGAAAATACCCTTCTCTTTGAGTCCCATTCCCGCGATGTGCCCGACGCGTATCAGCTGCGGCAGGTGGCTGCATACCTTCCGGGCCACGATTTCAGAACGGCTAACATCACCTTCGGCCCGCAAAACCTGGGTTACTGCTACAGGCTAAGGCCAGCCCTTTCCCCTGAGGATCTGGAGAAGTTCATCTCCTTTGTCACCTCACTCGATGAGGGACGCTCCAGTTGGCGTGCACAAAAAAGGTTTACGGAACTGACAGGCCCGGTAAACCCACAAAAAGGAGAGGACCCGGGACACTGGTACTGTTCCCTGGTCATCTGGCAGGCTTTTTATACCCTCTTTGGTGTGGATCTGGATCCCAACGGAGGGGTCATGGTCTACCCCAATGACCTGATCGCCAGTCCGTACTTTAACAATTCACCAGAAAATACGCAGAAGAGGGTGCGGTTCTGACCCCCACCCTCTTCCTGTACAGTGCAAACACCATTTTTTTGCTGATTAACAACACCTAATCATTGGCATTGGTGTCGTCGGAATAGAGGTTAACGATGGAGCCGTTGGCCCTGGTACCTGTAGCCATGATGAAACCAAACTTGTGGTTGAACTTCCAGAGAATTTTTGTAAACGGGGAAGCGGCACCCTTGACCTGGACCCCTTCCGGAATGGTCTCCTCCACATCGATGGTTTTAATGATCATCGGGCCGTAAAAGGTATCATCCTCGGTGCTTTTATGGACCACCTTCCTGACCACCGTCTGGTTCCCCACCTTATACTCCCACTTGTCACCCACCTTGGCGTCAAATTTCACCAGGGTGAAAGGCTTGCTCTTGTCCCCGTTGCTGTACACAAAATCGTAAATGCCGTTTTCGGTGATTTTTCCCTCCAGGGTGTAGGTTTTACCATTAAAGGTATAGGATCCCACCACCTCCCCGTTGGTATTGCTGCTGATGGTGATCTTGGAGTTGGCATAGCCTGTGGACTTCAGATTCCAGTAGTTGCCCACTTTTCCGAGGGTGGCATCAGGATCGGCCACATCTTCCAATCCCGTATCCTTGTCACAGGAGAGAAGGAGTCCAAGAGAGAAGATCGTCAGTAAAGAAAAGATCGTTTTTTTCATACGCGCTGGGTTTTTAGAGTTTCATATTTAAGAGTGGATTGAGAAATGGCAGGTATTCGCTGACATGCACCTGGTGGTCGTCGGCAAAGCGGATGTAGTAATCGAGGAGGTCGCCCTGGGGTGTAGGGGCGAGGATCAGTTTTCCGGCCACCTTTCGCCCGGGTAATTCCATGATGAGGATTTCCGAATTGCTGTTGAAGGAGCGGGCGTAGTCGCGGGCAGTCGGGTCGATCTGGCCGTAGTGGATGGTGCCTTCAATAAGATGGTCAAAGGCTTTGATCGTAAAGGAGATGTCCCTGAAATAATAGCCCATGGCACTGTATCCGACAAGGGCATTCATGTGTGCGTCGATGAAGGTGAATCCTTTTTGCGCCAGGGAGGTTTCCATGTCAAGGGATCCGTTGTCGCCGTCACGGGTACGATGGAGGGAGTAGTTCCATGCCGACTCCGGGGTATGGACTTTGGTCAGGATATAAAGGGGAAGGTCGTCTTCCACCACAGCGGTATGAGAGATCACGAGGCGTTCCTGACCGTTGAGATGGAGGCGGGCCTTCATTTCCAGGGGGAAATCGGGACGGGAGGAAAGGGTGGCGGCGCGGTATTTTTCCAGGACAAATTCACTTTCGTTGAAATCAGCCGTGGAAAACCGGAGTCTCACCATAGAATCGGCTCCTGTGGGCAGGAAAAGCCCCTGCAGGGAGTCCAACACATAAACGCCGCGGCTGGCCCCGAAGTCATAAGGGCTCCAGGGATGGCCGGCGCTGTATTTCTCCTGCGGGAAAGGCAGGGGCACTGAATCATGGTCCCATAGAAACCGCAGGGCTTGAAGCTCCTCCATCTCCCCCGCCCGCGTAAAAAAATTGGTAAAATCACTGTTCAATACCTTCAGGGAGCGGATGGCTTCCTCCCGGTCCATGCTTTTCCTTCCGCAGGAAAAAAGAAATAACAAGGGTAAAAGGCAAACTATGGTTTTGCGCAACATAAGGCAAAGGCCCCCAAAAAATTTGGTCAGTCAGATTGGAAAAACGTCCATACCCGGCAGTTTTCAACCGGTCATTGGCGGTGTAGCCACCACCACATCACCATTGGCCCTGCCTGGGTTATTCAAAAATAAAACAAAAAACGGGCTATGCAAACAGTCCCGTTGTTCCACGGCATTCAATTCGCGGGGAATAGCCGGTTTATTTCACTCTTATTATGTATATTAGATAATTATGTTCCAAACATAAAATATTTATAAAACCGGCCGCAAGTTCCGGTAGCGGAACGACCGGAAGATGTTCTGTAAACCCTTGTTTTCAGCCTGAGTTTTTACCATCAGAGCAGTTGTATCAGATTTTCAGGGTGATCCTGAGTTTTTACCATCAGAGCAGTTGTATCAGATTTTCAGGGTGATCCTGAGTTTTTCCATCAGTCGGGTGATGGCGACGATGAGCAGGGCGAAGAGGAGGGATTTCAGGAGGCCAATGGGGCCGGTGGTAAGCGCTGCGGGCAGTTTGAAATGGAGGAGTGAGAGCAGCGGGTAGACCACATAGGGAATGAGGTAGCAGGTGAGGGTGCTTCTGCCGGCGGGGGCGATGATCCGGGCCCAGGAGGTGATTTTCAGGCGGTCGGTCAGGAGGTAAAGCAGGGCCAGGACCATCAGGGAGATGCCGGCGCAGATCATGGTCCAGGAGGGGGTGGCGTGGATTTTGGAGATGCCGCCCAGGGGCCGCACCAGGAAACCATAAATGAGGGCCGCGGCGCCCAGGGCCATCAGGATAAGGAAATAGCTGCGGTCTGTTTCCTGCGGTCCTTCTGTTTTTCCCTTCCCGCCGGGGAATGGTGCCATAAGCCGCTCGTTTCCCTGGTGGAGTGTGAGGGGATCCGGGGTACCAGCGTGGGAGTGGATATTGCGGAAAATGGTGGAAGCCAGTACGCCGGCCATGACCAGGAAGTGGTTGGAGGCGCTGACAATCAGTTTAAAGCCGCCGCCCCCGGCCAGGGCTTCCTGCAGGTTAAGGAGCATGACGGCCGCCAGGGCTGCGATGATCCAGGGGAGCCGCCCTTTGGAAAAGAAGTAGACCAGGGCAGAGAAGAGGTAGGCCCAGCCGATGAGGCCCAGGATGCCCCACCAGTGGATTTTCATCCAGGTAAGCTCCTCCCCTGCCCCCCTATAGATGGCCGCCAGGACCACCAGCAGGACCACTCCGGCTCCCTGCAGAAAGGAGACAGGAATCGCCTTGATTTTTCCGGAAGGGTATTTGGTCCAGATCAGAAAGAAGGCGACGATCAGCAATATTTCATAGATCTCCGGAAGGATAGGAAGGGACCCGCGGCTGATGTTTTCAAAGTTGACCAGGAAGAATCCCATGGCGATCAGGGCCAGGGAACGCAGGAGGATGTGGCCCAGGATTTTATGATCCTTCTCCGCTTTTTTTCTGCGGTTATCTATGGCATGGGGGATGGAGAGACCCACGATGAAGAGGAACGCGGGGAAGACCACGTCGGAGAGGCCCATGCCGTCGTAGTCGGCGGGGGTGTGGAGGAGCCATTGGGGGATGCCGCTCAGGGTCCACAGGTCGTTGACGAAGATCATGAGGGTCATGGTGAGCGCCCGGAAGATGTCGATGGAGGCGATGCGCCCTGGCGAAGCGATGGAGTGGGTCATAGTGCAGGAATTTGTTGCTATGTTACGAAAAAATCCCGGGTGTAAAAAGCAGAGGCTGCCCCGACAGGAGGCAGCCTCAATGATGAAATATAAAAAAGTGTGGTGCTCCTTATTTGGAGTAGTAGGGCAGTGCGATGAAGTCGTAAGCGGTTTCCCAGCCGGGGTTTTGTTCGAGGACGCCTTCGGAGAGGGTCACCTGGGCGTCGGGGATTTTCCAGAATCCGCCGCCGGTTTGGGCATAGCGTTCCATGAAATCGAATTTCCCGAAGGTGAAGGTTCCTTTTGCGCCGCGGTTGGTGACGGCGACACCTTCCTGGTTGGCGACGATCTGCTGGACGTCACCCCATCGGCGGAGGTCGTTCCAGCGGAGGCCTTCAAAGCAGAGTTCAAAGCGGCGTTCCTTTTTAAGGGCCTGGAGGGAATAACTGCCATAGGGGGGCAGCTGGGCTCTTTCGCGCACCTTGTTCATGTAGGTGGGGGTTTCGCTGAGTTCCGAATGCATGAGGTAGACATCGGCCAGGCGGATCAGGATGAGGTCGGAGGTAAGTCCCTGCTGGCGGTTGTTGATGCCACCATAGAAATAGGCAAAGGAGGTGATGAGGTTGTCACCCTCATAGGCGCCCACGCCCAGGTATTTCTTGGCCCACAGGCGGGTTTTCTCCACCTCTTTTGTTTTGTCACCCACGTAATTGGGGATTTCCTCAGCCTCACTGCAGATGGAACCCCGGAGGCGGTAGTCGCCGGCGTAGTCGGGATCGCCAGCCCAGTCGTCCCACAGTTTGGTACTGACCGGGCCATTGGAATACCCCTGGGGCATAAAGGGGAAGTTATTGGCATTGGAGAGCCTCATTCCGAAGAATTCCACAATGCGGTTAAAGTAACCTTCGGCACCGGTATTGGAGAATTTAAGGGCGAAGATGGTCTCCTTACAGCCGTCGCCTTCCCAGACCAGGTTGTTCTCTTTGGCATACTGGTAGTGGGTGGCGGTATAGGGGTTGGTATAGGGCCAGATGTTGCGCTGGTCGCTGACCAGGGCATGGCCGCTGTTTTGGATGCAGTCTTCGAGCCAGGCGACGACCTCTTGTTTGGAGACGGATCCGCCGCCGGCCAGGGGAAGGGAGGATTTATTATAAAATCCGGTATAGAAGAGATAGACCCTGGCCATCAGGGCTTCGGCGGCCCATTTGGAGGCGTGTCCTGCCCCGTAGTTGGGGAAAGGTGTGGCGGGGAAGAGGGCGATGGCCTCTTTGAGGTCAGAGGCAATCTGGGCATAGATCTCGTCGGCCGGGGATTTGGGCAGGTTCTGGGGGTCGGTTTCGAGAACCAGGGGAACCTGGCCGAAGGCCTGCACCAGGTCGAGATAAAAGTAAGCCCGGAGGAAATGGGCTTCGCCCAGCAGTTGTTCCCGTTTGCCGGCGGTGACCCAGCCGGTGACGTTGTCCATGGTTTGAATGGCCATGTTGGCGCGGAAAATACCCGCATAACGCCTCTGCCAGAGATCCTCGAAGAAACTCACTCCCGGGTTGAGGAGCCTGTCAAGCGACTGGGCCCCGCGGTTACTGGTACTCCCTCCCCCTAAACGGTCGTCACCCGACATCTCACTCATGTAAAAGGGGTGCACTTCGGGGTTGCGGATCAGATCGTTCATCGAGGCATAGATACCGGTGATCATCTGCTCGGCATCGTCCTGGGTGGCAGGAAAGTTGGAGGTATTCTTTTTGGTGAAGCTTTCCGTATCGAGGAAGCTTTCGCATCCCGAGAAAAGGAACAGGGCGGCAAGGATATAAATTATTCTTTTCATCTCTTACTGTTCTTTAAAAGTTAAAATTTAAGATTGACACCCATGAGGAAAGTCCGGGAACCCGGATAGTATCCGTTGTCGATACCTGAGGCCCAGCTGTAGCCGGCGCCGTAGCCCACTTCGGGGTCCATTCCGGAGTAACCCGTGATGGTCAGGAGGTTCTGGGCGGTGACATACACCCTGAGTTGGGAGACCGGGAGTTTGCTCCAGGCGTTCTTGATGTTATAACCCAGGGTGACATTAGAGAGTTTCACATAATCGGCGTCTTCGACATAGATGTCGGAGATATCGACAAAGTTGGGATGTTTTCCGTAGGCCAGGGAAGGATAGCGGTTGGTGCTGCCTTCGCCGGTCCAGTATTTGGTATAAACGTCGGTAGTGTAGTTGTCATTGGGTGTATCGGAATAGGAGCGGTACATCTTCATGACCTGCTGTCCGAAGGCCCCGTATGCGGTGAGGGAGAGGTCGAGGCCTTTCCAGGCGAAGTTGAGCGAGAAACTCCCGGTATAGTCGGGATGAGGATTGCCGATATAGGTCTTATCGTTCTCGTCGATTTTCTCATTTTCGTCGGTATTCTGGAAGATGAGGTCACCGGGTTTCGGGGTGCCCTGTTTGGTGACGCCGCCGTTGGCCAGGAATTCGTCGATCTGGGCCTGGTTCTGGAAGACGCCGAGGGTTTTGTATCCCCAGAAGTACCCCATGGGGTAACCGACTTCAACGCGGAAAGATTCGGTGGTATTCTCGGCGATGATGGCGTCGGGGCCATGGATGATGCCCTCCTCATTGGAAATAGCGAGCACCTTGTTTTGGTTATGGGCCATATTGAGAGCGAGGCCGTAAGTAAACTCCCTGCCGATTTTGTCGTCCCAGGTGAAAGCCAGTTCGGCACCGCGGTTTTCGACGTCACCGCCGTTGATGAAGGGGGCGCCGGTGCCATAGGAGGCCAGGGTCGGGGCGACCACGAGCCAGTCGATGGTTTTCTTGACGTACCAGTCGAAGTTAACCCCCAGGCGGGAGGCAAAGAGACGGGCGTCGAAGCCCAGGTCGAGCTGTTCCGAGGTCTCCCAGGTCACGTTCTTGTTGGGAAGGATGTCGGCGTACGCCCCGGTGGCGGGATTGTTCTTATCATTAAAGAAATAGGCGTTGGTATTGAAGGCGATGGTGGCCAGGTACTGGAAGTTGTCGATGTTGCAGTTCCCGTTCTGGCCCCAGCTTCCGCGGAGTTTCAGGAAGTTGAGCACGGAGGAGGTCCCTTCCATGAAGGATTCCTGGGTGATGACCCACCCGGCGGATACGGAGGGGAAGTAGCCCCACCGTTTTCCGCGGGCAAAATTGGAGGAACCATCGGCGCGCATCACCAATGATGCCATGTATTTCTCCATGTAGTTGTAGTTCAAACGCCCGAAGAAGGAGGCGAGGCGGCCGGCATCGGAAGGTGCTCCCTCAATGGTGGTGTTGGTGTTGTCGAGGCCCTGTGAGTTGTCGATATAGGCGTGGTCATAGGATCCGGGGAAGAGGGAGTTGGAATTCTTGATGGAGAGTCCTTCACCGTAGCCCCATTTCTCGACCGACTGTCCCAGGAGCAGGTCGACGGCGTGGTGTCCCAGCTTCTTCGTATAGTTCAGGGTGTTTTCCCAGGTCCAGTTGGTACTCCACGACTGTCCCTGTGTGATGTCGTCGGTTTCGTTGGAAGTGCGGGCCGAGAGGACATATTTGGGGACGTAGTAGCGATAGGAGTTCTGGTAGTAGTCGTAGCCGAGGCTGCTCTTGAAGAGAAGATCCTTCACCGGGGAGATTTCCAGGAAGACGTTTGATTGGAGCCGGTTGGTGATGGAGTTGCGGTTTTTGCGTGTGAAGTCGAGCTGCGCCAGGGGGTTGACCGTACCCTGGTCGAAATTCCAACCGTCGGCCAGCATATTGTCGTAGAGGTAATAGCTGCCGTCGGCGTTATAGGCGGGCAGCAGGGGATTGGCTTTCAAGAGGTTGCGGACGTTATTGCTGTACATGGCGCCGATGCTGACCCCCGATTTGCTGTAATTCGAGAAAATGAGGTTTTCACCGAATTTGATGATGTCGCGGCCGTTCTTTTTCAGGAGAGAATGGTCGGAGTTGATACGGGCGGTATAGCGGTCGTAGTGGGGCGTGGCGGGGTAGCCGATGGTTCCCTCCTGCATGAGGTAAGAGAAGCCCATGGCGAATCGCGACTGTTCGGAGCCGCCGGTGAGGTTCACGGCATGGCTGGTGATGGGGGCGTTATTGTTGGTCCCCTCCTCGAGCCAGTTGGTGCCCGTCCAGGTGCCATTCTCGATGGAGGCGAGCATGGCCGCGGGAAGTTCATCCTGCCAGTTGTAGAGGAGGCTTCCCGAGGGATCCTGGGTGAGGAGCACCTTGTTGATGATTTCCATATACTGTTTGGCATTCAATGGGGTAACGCCATTGGTCATGGGATTCTGGATGCCATAATAGGCGTCATAGGTGGCTTTCAGCTTACCGGCTTTTCCGCGTTTGGTGGTGACCAGGACGACCCCGTTGGCGGCGCGGGCACCGTAGATGGCTGCCGAAGCCGCATCCTTGAGGATGTCGATCGACTCGATATCACTGGGGTTGAGGGAATTCAGCGATCCTCCGGCCACGCCGTCAATGACATAAAGAGGGGCCGAGTTGCCCGTAGTGCCCAACCCGCGGATGTTGATGTTGTACCCTTCGCCGACCTGGCCGGAACTCTGGGTGATGTAGACTCCCGGGGACTGGCTCTGGAGGGCGCCCAGCACACTGGAGGAGTTGAGTTTTTCGATGTTCTCGCCCTTGACTTGCAGGGTGGCCCCGGTGACCAGCTTTTTCTTCTGGATACCATAACCTACCACGACCACCTCATCGACTCCGATCAGTTCCTCCTCCAGAACGACGGTGAGGGAGGTTCTGTTACCCACGACGATTTCCAGGGTTTTCATGCCCACAAAGGAGAAGACCAGGGTGGCTTCGGGGGAGACGTTGGCCAGGGAGAAAATGCCATCGGGGTTGGTGATGGTTCCGGTGATGGTCCCTTTAATGGTCACGGAGACCCCGGGGAGGGGCGACCCGGTGGCGTCGGTCACCTTCCCGGAGAGCACCGCGGGTTGCTGTGGGGCACCAGGAGCTTCCGTACGGGCGGTGGTCAGGACGATCTGACGGTTCATGACCAGGTAATTCACGTTGGTGCCGGTGAAGAGTTCCGAAAGGACATCCTCGATGGGTTTGTTTTTGACTTCCAGGTCGACACGGCGTTCCACATCGACGAGCTTCTGGTTGAAGAGAAAATAGAATTCCGACTTTTGCTCAATTTCCTGAAGGACGTCGATCACGCGGGTGTCCTTGAGGGCCAGCGAGAGGCGGGTCACCTGGGAATAGGTGTCGAGGGCCCACCCCTGGGCGGTCATCAGTAACAGGAAGAACAGAGATAAACGCATAATTCTGCAGGTTTTAGTAATACACGGAAATGGGTCCGTGTGCCAAATCCACTTTTTTTTCATACTTTTAAGCATTAAGTAGTTTACACAATTTTGGTTAAGAAGCTGCTTATGGTTGACAGGAGGGTGTTGCACCACTCTCCTGTTTTTCATTTAAATGCCTTCAATTTTGCCGGATTAAGGCGGAGGGTGATCTTTCGTTTCGGGAAGCTCCCATCTGCCAGGGGCAGTCTTTCGTTTTCCTCATAGAGGATGGGAGTGGTGATTGCCAGCAGTTTAAGGACTTCGTCGAGTTGTTCGTCCTGAAATGTGGCATAGAAGGTGTAGTCGAGGAGGCGGCGGTCGGCGATAAGGATGTCGGCGTTGTACCACCGGCTAAGGCGTAGGGCGACCTGCCCCATGTCCTCGTTTCTGAAGACCAGTTTCCCTTCGGTCCAGCCCGTATACTGGGAGGCGATGACCTCGCTGCGGCTGCAGGAGCCGTTTTCCAGATCCATTCTCAGTTTCTGGTTGGCCTGCAGGGAGGTGATGCGGGTTCCGGCGGGGTTGCTGATTTCGAGGCTTCCCGACTGGAGGATCACCTCTTCGGTGGGTTCCCCGGGATAAGAGATGACGTTAAAGGCGGTGCCGGTGACCAGGATGGAGAGGTTCGGTGTGGTGACCGTGAAGGGGAATTTTTCATCCTTTTGCACCTGGAAGAAGGCCTCGCCAGTGAGGGTGACTTTCCGGCTTTTATGGAAGTCGGGAGCATATCCGAGACGGGAGCCGCTGTTTAAGTAGCCGGTGGTTCCGTCGGGGAGGGTGAAGCGGGTGCGCACCCCTTCGGGGCATTCTATTTCTGCGCTTCCCCCCGTCAGGGCAGAACGCGGTCCTGCGAAATAAAACCAGGCCAGGGAACCCAGCAGCAACGGCAGGAAGAGGATGGCGGCCACCCGCTGGAGGGTGGCAAGGACCCTGAATTTCTTCCGGGTCTGCCGTTCTTCGGTCATGATTTTATGCTGGATCCGGGAGAGAAGTAGGTCGAGACCGGCATCGGGAAGGGCCTCACCGCCCGTCTCCGGCCAGTGGGCCGCCATCAGTTGCCTGAGTTCATTCTCCCGTGCAGGGTCAGAGATCAGATCCATGACAGCGAGGTAGTCTTTCCGGGAATAGTTACCCTGGAAGAACCTTTTCAGCGGGTGTTCAGCCATTTCCTTGAAATAGTTTTAGGTTTGTCTGCAGTATATATAGGGACGAAGGAGGCAAAACCCTTAGTCGGAGATAAGAAATAATTGAAAAATGTGTATCACGGCAAATTCAGTCAGACCGTTCCCAGGGATCGTGGGGCAGGGTTATTTCGGGGCTGTGCCGTGGGGCCGGGCAGCCGACCGGGAACCAATAGGTTTTACCTCAAGGGGGAACCGCACTTCCGGAAAACTTTAAAATGGGCCTTTGGAGGAGGAAGGCAGGTCCCTGATGAAGAGGCAGAAGAAGAGCATGGCGGCGGCCTGGTCGCCGTTCAGGCAGGCTTTGATGTTTTTCAGGGCTTCGGTGAGGTGGTGTTCGACGGTTTTCGGGGAGAGGCCCAGTTTTTCGGCGATGTCGGCGACGGCCATTCCCCCTGAGCGGCGCATGAGCAGGACTTCCTTCTGTCGCGGCGGCAACCGGTCGATCGACTTTCTGACCAGCTCCAGGAGGGAGTGGTAGTCGGCGCGCTCGTTCAGCTCATCGGTAAAGGGGACCACTTCTGCGGAAATATCGGCGAGGTAACGGCGTTCGAGACTGAGCTTCCGGAACCGCTCCATGATCTGGCGATAGGCAATCTTAAAAAGATAGGCGTTGAAGGAAAGCCCGGGGTCAAGGGAGGCCCGGAGGTGCCAGATCTTGAGAAAGACCTCCTGGACGATCTCTTCGGCATCGGGTTTTGACTTCAGGTATCCGAGTGAAAAATGGTAAAGCCGCTTTCCGTAGATATGGAAAAGCTCCTCAAAAGCCAGGGCATCCCCCCTCTTCAGGTTTTTGACCCATTGGTACTCCAATTGACGAACTTTACCACTCATAAAACAAAACAGGGATCTGCAAGCGTAATAACCCGGGACTGATTGTCGGCAGAGACGGTTCCCCGGAAAAGCCGCAATATAGTAAATTCGTCAGAGAAGGCAGCAGGGTTTAGGTTATGAATTCTGCTGTGCGAGCGGTGAAAAGAGAAAACACCAGAGCAAACCTCAAGGGACCAGGATTCCCCGCGAACAGGCCGGTGCTGAATCTTTGATGTCAGCATTTCATTCCGGAAGGAGAATGTAAAAAATCCCGTTTTTCTCCCAAATTGAGGGTTATCTTTGTACAAAGGTCAGAATATGAAGATACTGGTGGTAGAAGATCATCCCGGGTTGCTGTCGGCAATCGGGGAAGCGCTGGAGGAGGAGAAGTTTCTTGTTGAACGGGCCGCGGATTTTCCCGCGGCAGAGGAGAAAATACATTTATACCGGTACGATCTCATCATTGTCGACATCAATCTTCCGGGGGGGTCGGGACTGGAGATCATCAGGGCGGTGAAGCGGCTGGGCGGGGAGACGGGGATCATCGTGGTGTCGGCACGTAACTCTCTCGACCACAAAATTGAAGGACTGGAGCTGGGCGCCGATGATTACGTGACCAAGCCCTTTGACATGGCCGAGTTGGTGGCCCGTGTGAAGGCGCTGGTGCGCCGTCGCAGTTTCGGGGGCCAATCGGCGGTCACCCAGGGCGACCTCTCCATCGACACCCAAACACGGGAAGTGACAGCCGCCGGCAGGAAAATCGATCTTACCCGCAGCGAATACGACATCCTGCTTTTTCTTTTCTCGAATGCCGGAAGAGTCATCTCGCGTGAATCGCTGGCCGAGCACATCTGGGGCGACCACATGGACCTGGCCGACTCTTTTGATTTCATTTACTCGCATATCAAGAACCTGCGTAAGAAAATCACCACCACAGGGGCCGCCGATCCCATCAGGGCGGTATATGGCATTGGCTATAAATTCGAAACCTCCCGGGAATCATGAAACTCTTCAGACGGACCTTTGTTTTGCTCTCCTATCTGATTTTACCGCTTTTCATCGTGGGGAGCGCCATCATCTATTTCACCTTCAGGTATGTGATCTATGAGGAGGCCGACGAGTTCCTCACCTACGAGATGGAGCGGTTGGTGGCGTATCATAAGGAGCACCAGGACCTTCCCGAATACCACCGGGTGGCGGAGATCATTACGGGGCAGAGGGTGGAGAAGCCCTATTTCAAGGATACAATGATTTTGGAGCCCAGCGACAATGAGATGGTTCCCCACCGGGAATTGGTGTTCAGCATTCACCACAAGGGGGAGGATTTCACGATCGTGTTGCGTCATCTTATCCCCGGAAAGGACGACCTTCTGGAAGGGACTCTGCTCATCACCGCCGGGGTAATGCTGCTGATAGTGGCTGCACTGGTATTGATGGTGGGATATCTGTCGGGGAGAATCTGGAAGCCTTTTTACCAGACGGTCAGGTTGCTGTCGGGGCACCGCATTGGCCAGCCACCGCCCGCGTTTCCGGAGACGGACATAGAAGAGTTCAGCTCCCTGAACCAAACGGTGGCGGGACTGTTCCGGAAGATGAACGGAGACTACCAGCGAACACGCGATTTCAATGCCAATGCCTCACATGAGTTACAGACCCACCTGGCCCTCATCAGGGCCAATGCCGAACAGCTGCTGAACCAGTCGCCCAACGATTCCTCGTTTCCGGAGAAGCTGAGAAATATCCAGAATGCGACCATCAAGTTGTCGGGGGTTCAGAAGTCGCTGTTGCTGCTGAGCCGCATCGGCAACCAAGAGTTCAGCAATGCCGTGGATCTGGAGTTGTCAGACTACCTCAGGCTGTCGCTGGAGCTGTTCCGTGAGGCCATGGAAATCAGGGAGATCAGGCTGATCACCCGGGTGGAGGCGTGTCCCTTAAGGATGGACCCCGGATTGGCGGAGATCCTGGTCACCAACCTGGTCAAGAATGCCGTCAAACATAATGTGGAAGGGGGATTCATTGAGGTGGCCCTGAGCCGCCGGGAACTGGTGATCGCCAACAGCGGGCACCCGTTTGAAGGGGATCCCTCCGGACTGATGGAACGGTTTGTGAAGGGGACCCACGGAAACATGGGGATCGGACTGGCCATCGTCAAGCAGATCTGCGACCTCCACCAGATGGAAATCACCTACACCATTACCGAAAAAACGCGCCACACCCTGAAAATTTCCTTTCCGGAGGTCTAAACTCCAGATTTCCTCCAGAATCGCCCCCTACTTTTGTCCCATCGAAACTTCAGAATAGCGGAAGTTCCATGGGAGCGAGCCTGAAAATCCCTTAAAGAGTAAGGCATTCAGAAAACAGAAAACTATGAAAAAGTTATTTGTATTTGTTGCGGCGATTTTCACCCTGTCGTTGGTGAGTTGTGAGAAAGAGACGCTGGTCCCCGAGACGGAACTTCCGAAGGAGATCACCGCTTACATCCAGGAGCATTTCCGTGAAACAGCGGTGGTGCAGTCGGTAAAGGAGACCGAACTGGCCGACAAAAACTGGGAGGTCTACCTCGAAGGGGGTGTCTTGCTGAAGTTCAACAAGAGCAGGAAGATCACCGACATCGAGAGCATGACCGCGTTGCCTGAAAGTGTGGTGCCTCAGAAAATCAGGGAGGTTGTGGCCACGAAATACCCTGATAACTTCATCAGGGGTTGGGAACTCGACGACCGGAACCAGCAGGTGGAACTGGACAACGGCATGGAGCTGGTGTTCAACATGGGAGACGACTTCCTCAGAATCGATCTTTGACGCGATAAAACGGGACAAACCCTGGGCACAGGTTGGCCTGGGGTTTGTCCCCGGTTCTTTTTCGCACATAAAGAGGAAGTTGAACAATTTATAAAAAATGAAAGAGCCATGAAAACTGTATGGTATATTTTTTTAGCCGGGCTGTTGCTGATGATTCCCGGCATTTCTAGGGGGCAGTACACCGGTCCCGGGTCAACGGGGAAGGTATACACCGTGAAAGAAATTCGTGAGAAAGCGGCGAAGCTTGACAAATCGGATGAGGTGGTGACCCTGAAGGGATACATTGTGAAGCAGCTCAACAGCGACACATACCAGTTCAGGGATTCCACCGGTGAGATCAAGGTGGAAATCAAGAAGAAGGATATGCCGGGCACGCCCTTCAACGACAAAACCGAGTTGCTGATCACCGGGGAAGTCGATTTCGACCTGCTGGAAGGGACCGAAGTGGAAGCCGATAAGGTGGAGTTTGTTAAGAAGCAGGAGTGAGAGGCCTTTTCTCAAAGCAGGCCAACCAGGAGACCAACTCCTCCCTTGAATGCATTACTGAAGATATACCGCCAGGGGGTTTTGGGGGTTGGTTCCTATATGGAGAACTTAACAGGTAACCTTTGGTCAGTGAGATAAATGGGTGGTGTATTGGAAGGCTCCATTTTCTGTGCGTATCCAGGTGGTGAAGCCCCGTTGTCCTTCCTGCAGTTCGATGATGCGGGCCCCCTTGTCCAGGTCGCCGTAGTTGCTGAACCCTGTTTTCTGACCGTAGGCCAGGGCTACTCCCTTATGGACTCCGACGAAGTTGTTGACATGGTCATGGCCCACAAAGGTGCCCATGATATCCTTCATTTCGACGATGGAAGCCAGAAGTCCGGTATTTATTTTCGGGGCGCAAACCTCTTCTTGCGCCACTCCGGCGAAATTCTTTCCTGCCGCCACTTCGGCGTATTCAGGCAGGGGGATATGGAAGAAGGCCAGTGCGGGAAGGGGATTTCCGTGGTTACGGGCCGTGTAGTGACGGCTCTGTTCCCGGTACCAGGCGATCTGGTCGAATTTGATCCAGTCGTAATAGCTGGCTGCGGTATCGGCGGCATAGGCCTGGGAGTCGAAGAAATAAAGGAGTGCGGCCGGAAGGGCCTGAGCAGGGACCGCGGAGATGGTTTTGGGGAGCGGGGATGAATTGCCCGGGCGCGTGGTTGCAGGGATGGCTGTGGCGCTGTGATGGATTTCCAGGATATGGTTCCCCACCCCGGAGAGGTCTGCGGGTCCCCGGCTTCCAACAAATCCCGGGAAAGTGGAGAGATAGCTGAAAATCTGCGCTCTGGTCCATTCCGCTTCATCGTCGTGGTTCCCGAGGGTCACGGCCACAGGAACGTGCGCCTCTGTGAAGAGGGCCATGACCGCTTTCCATCCTGCTTCCTGAGGGGCGATGACGATATCGCCGGTAAGAACAGCGAGATGGGGGCGTTCCGTTACCAGCACATGGCGGATCACCCGTTCAGATGCAGCGCATTTTTCAGGCTCACTGCCCGTCCAGTGGATATCGGTGAACTGAGCAATTCTGAACTTTCCGGGGGCATCAAATTGAAGGCGGATGGACTCAGGTTGACGCTGTTTCCGGTCCTGCGCCACCCGTCCACCCTGGCAGGCCGCAAGCAGCATGAACGCAGCGAAGACAAAAAGGATTAACCGGGATGCAGGGAAACCACAGGAATTCCCGGTAAACCTGAAGGTAAAGATCCCAGGTATGATCTTTTCATCGTTTCCTCCGGCTCCACGGGGAGGGAAGGCTTCATTTCGCTTGTAAAATTCCGGTGCCATACCACAACTTTTAACGCTGAAATGTTTCAGCAGGGAACTCCGAAATTATGAAAATCTTTCCAACATGCCAGCAAGATAAGATAATAACCCCTGCCGGGTACCAACCGGCAACTCACCAGTTGGTCAACAAATGAGCGTGTTCAGGCAGGAATCATTTTTGTGTCTGAAGGGAGGGCAGAATATAATCCTGCAAAATTTCAAATGGCCGGTGCTCGGTTTGCAGGTAGTTTCCGGCAGTCATGACGAAAACCAGCCTAAATTCAGGAACGAGAATGATAGCCTGTTCACCGTGTCCCAGGGCATAGATGGTCCGGATCACCGCGTTGTTTACCTTGTAGTTCCTGATCCACCAGTGAAAAGCGTACCCTGCGTCGTTTGAGCCGATTTTCTGCCCAGTCGAGTAATGAATCCAGTTTTCAGAGATAATCCGGTCCTCTTTCCATTTGCCGTTGCTGAGGTACAGTTGTCCGAACTTCAACATATCGAGAGGCCGGAGTTTCAACCCTCCGTCGGTCCGGGTGATCCCGTTGTCATCGACATCCCAGGCATAATCCGTGATTCCCGGTTTCGCAAACAGGGTTTCATTGGCAAATGCCTCCACGGACAGGCCCGACGATTTTTCCAGAATATGTCCGAGCATCAGGGACAATCCGTTGTTATAGCAAAAGTGGGTTCCGGGGGAAAATTTCAGCTCCTTGTTCAGCAGAAACCCGAAATAGTCATGGGTCTTGTACATGTCCATGTCATCGTTGGATTCGCCCGGAGTCAGACCTTTCCAGTCCAGGCCTGCCGTCATGCTTAACAGATGCTTAATCCGGATGTCGTATTTTTCCTTTACCCACCGGGTGGAATCCCTTTCCGCAAAGTATTTCCAAACCGGCTCATTATCATCGGGAATGAGACCCTTGTCGATGGCGATTCCCAGCAAGGCCGAAGTAAAGCTTTTAGTCACCGAATGGACCCTGTGAAGTCTGTCGCGCGAATAGCCGTGGAAGTACTCCTCCAGCACCAGTTGATCGTCTTTCAGGATCAGCAGGCTATGGATGTCCGGGATTTCCTGGGAAAGGATTTTATTCATTAAAACGACGATCAGGGAAGAGTCCATTCCCGCTTCGGCCAGGGAGGAACACTTCCAATCCTCTCCGGAAGGATCAGGAACCCGGTAGTGATATTTTAAAATGGGTTTGCCCGCCTGGTCCACCTGCGGAATTTTATAGTTCAGGTTTTCCGGAAGGATTTTGCGCATGGTGAATGGAATGGGCGGCTTGCCGGAGAGTTGCTTCAACCCATGAAATGCGGAATCGTCGGGTGAGAATTTGGCCGAATATTTTTCGAGACCCCAGAAGCGTTCATAGTAGAGGCTGTCATGCTGAAAGAAAAGGTTTTCACCCGGAATGTTATACCAGTCCTCTGCAGGTTCATCCGAGGCAAGCCGCCAACCCTTCCGATCAGGCTCAAGATACAGGTACTGCCGGGGATGGCGGATGGAATCGGAGAAGGTGGCTTCCCACCACCCGGACAGGTGGTCTGTTTCGCCCGAACACGAAAAAAGGAGCCATCCTGAAAAAACCAAAAGGGGCAACATATATGTTTGCCTCCTGATTACACGCTTTTTCACCCGTTTGCTGTCAGTACTTTATCTCTAACTCCTGCCATTTCGACGAAGTAACGAAAAAAAACGGACACACCAGGCAGGAAGGAGGCCCGCATGGACTTTTCCGGAGGTGTGGAGGAGGGGCGGTTTAGCGGAGAAGGGCCACGGCGCACCAGAGGAAGGGGGCCTGGCCGTGCAGGTCGCCTGTGATGCGGGGCCTGTCGAGGTAGTATTCCCGGGTGTGGCCGATGGGTGTGCCGGCACACACTTCCGTGATACGGTCATGCTCATCGAGGTGGCCGACCAGGGCCAGCCACCCTTTCCGGGCTGCCGCCCCGAAGGTTTCCGCGTCGAGCCATCCGTTCTTCACGCCAGTGATGATGGCATAGGTGAACATGGCCGTCGAGGAGCTCTCTTCCCAGGCTTCCGGGTCGTCGACGATCTGGCGCCACATGCCGCTTTCTGATTGGTATTTCAGGAGGGCGTTCATCATGAGCAGGTAGCCTTCCATGATCCGGGGGTAATGGGGATTCTCACGGGGAAGGAGCCTGAGGAGTTCCGCCGTTCCGGCGGCCATCCAGCCGTTTCCCCTTCCCCAGATAAAGGGCGCTTCCGGAGAATGATAAAAGAGGCCGTTATCGAGCTGAATGGTGTCGAGATAAAAGACCATTTCGCGGGCCGCCCGGTCAATATATTCCTGGTTGCCCGTGGCACGGAAGGCCTGGGCCTGGACGGCCGTGATCATGAACATGTCGTCGATCCATACGCGGCTTTGCCAGGAATAACCCTGCCGGGCCCATTCCCGGTGCACGGGGGAGGCGTCGGCGGGGAGATCCCACTGGGTGTCGGCGTACATCAGTCCCAACTGCAGGAAGGTCTCCTTCCGGGTTTGCAAGAAGAGTTCGAGGGGGACCGCCCCGAAGACGTTGTTGTCGACATGGTTGGGCCGGGGCAGCAGCTGGCTGTCGGCATCCAACAAGGGCAGAAAGCGCTCCTCAAAACGAGCAGCCATCTCCGGGTTGACGGAGGCCTGGGCAAACCAAAGGCCCCCCAACCAGGCACACACATCGGGATAGGTGATATACTGGGGTTTTCGGGAGGTATCCCGGTCCCCGAACAGGGTGTGGGGGGATTGGAGGAAATCTTCCGCCAGGCGGGTCCCGACTTCCAGGGGGGATTTTCCCTCAGGCCAGTTTTCGAGGTCAGCATCGCCCTGACGACCCGGGGTGCAGCCCCACAAGAGGAGCAACACCCATAAATACCATTTTCTCATCTGTAAAGTTTATCAGATTGCCGGTCAATCATGTGCAACAACTGTAAAGTTAGTAAAAAGGTGGGGATCACTGGTAGCGCTACTTCTTCAGCAACTTCTCTTTCGCCTCCTCCTGGGTGCTCACAAAGTTGATGCGGCCATACCGGGTGCTCTCCCCGATAAAATCCTTCAGGCTTTTATAAAATTCCCTGTCTTTTCAGTTCCCAGAAGCATTTGACCGTAGCTTTGATGTCGGCGGCGGCATTGTGGGCTTCTTCAAATCCTGTTCTGAACAACTTATAGTGCAGTTCTGACAGTTTGGGCCATTTGTAACCATAGGGCCCGTTGATGGCGCAGAAGCTGGTGGTGCTCTCCATGGTGCAGATTTTCCGTTTTCCGTTCAGGCTGTTGGGCATGTGGCATCGCAGGAATTCGGCCCCTATGATCTTCTCGTCGAACGAGATGTTATGGGCAACAAGGGAACCGGCCTGCGGAATCAGCGAATTGAAAACCTCCAGCACCTCGCGCAGGGGCTGTCCTTCGAGGAGGGCCCGTTCGGTGGTGATGCCATGGACCCTTGAGGCATCGGCCGGAATCCGGTATCCTTCGGGCTTGACGATGTAGTCGCCGCCGCTGATTTCATTTCCGTCAGGGTCGCATAACAGGAATGCCAGCTGGACCATCCGCGGCCAGTTGTTGAGGTCGGTCACCGGCGCTTTCCAGTTCCGGGGCAGCCCTGTGGTTTCGGTGTCAAAAAACAAATACATAGAAACAGCTTTTTATTGGTAAAGGTTGATCTGTCAGAACAGCTTCCAAAGTTATCCAGGATGCGTTGCCGGTCCTCATTCTCCTTGTCGTTTTTGTGATAAAGTTCGATAAGGACAATTCGCTTTTCTTCCCGGAACCAGGCATACACCAGCCGCAATCCGGAGTTTACCCCACGACCTTTGAGCGCTTTGCAGGCGATTTTTTTGACTTTTATGACACAGGTCTCCATGCCCAGGTTATCAATCCGGAAGCTAAATGGAGGCCGTTCATCAAGAAAAACCTCCAACACCTGCTTAACAACCATCATGTCGTCGGAAAGGGTCCTGTATCTTTTCAGAAGGGCTTTCAGCTCCTTTTTATACTCCGGAAGCTCTTCGAATTTCATGGCTCTTCGATTTCCTCGCCATAATTCCTGACAGAAAAGGGAGCTTCCCGGTAAAAAGCCAGTTCGTAGTTTATCATTGCCCCCTCCTTGGTGGCCAGCCAGGGCATATCCCTATGTGAATAACTGCTGATGGCAGAGGCTGACCAGTCACTCATCTGATCAATAACCCGGTCCATTACCGCTATCTCGCTCGCCTTCAATGCAGTAAGATCAGCCTTGACCAGGGGAAGATAGCGTGCTTGCTGAAGACCAAAATACTCCGTTTTGAAACGCTGCAGTTGGCCTGCCTCCACCATTTGGTTGAGAATGGAACCCAACTTGTGCGGCACTGGGCCATAAGGTAATTTCCGGTATTCCGCACCGGATAAATGCTCTTCGTAAAGCTCGTAATAGTTAAAATCAGAGAAATAGAGCAATTTATACAACACAGTCTCCCCCACGTTGGGCTTTCCCGCACATTTTTCAAGCATGTAAAGAAGTACGTTTTTGAATTTCTCCGCCCGGAAATGAGGCACAGAAATACGCTCACTGTAAGGTTGTAAGGGATCCTGTAAGGTCAGTTCTTCCGGATCAGACACGGTGAAAGCTTTCGACATAAACTCATCCAGGGAAAAACCAAGAATCATCGAGAGACGCTGAAGTTCAAGTGCATCAATGCTTCTGTTGCCCAGCTCAATCTGAGCCAGGGAAGGTCGTGAAATTTTCAGCCTTTTGGCCAGGTCGGACTGCGAAAGACCTTTCTGTTTCCGCAATTCTGAAATTCTCTGACCCAGTTCCTTTTGGGATAGTGTTGCATACATGGATATTGCAATTGAAGAACATTGCAAAATTACAAATTGTTTTATTATAAAACAACAGTATGTTCATATTTAAAACACATATTTGCGGACGATTCTGCATTCCCCCGATTCCTGTCCCTGCGGAAGCGGCAAGAAATAGAAGCACTGCTGCGGCAAACCGGGTATTTTATCTTTAATAAATATTACCACTCCAAAGCCTGGCAAGAAAATTCATTACAGGATAAACAGCTATACCATTCATCAGTCGGGGCAATTTATCCATTGAAACCATGATAAGTTCAGCCCCGGGAAATTCTTCAGAAAACGCTTTCAGTCCCCGGGTATGGTGCGATTGCACTTCTCCGGAAGATTTTATTTCTATGGCTACCTCAGCATCCCCGATAATTACATCTACCTCATATCCTGATGTGGTTCTCCAATAAGAGATATTTCCGGATTTCTCCGAATAGCCATGATAGGCTATGATTTCCTGAATGATGAAATGCTCCAAGGCATGTCCGAACTCCGGTGACCCGGGGCGCAACCTGCTTCTTTTAAGCAGAAAGTTGGCAATACCGACGTCGAAATAATAAAACCGTGGAGATTGAATGACTCTTCTTTTTACCCTATGGGTATAGGCGGGGATGGTGTAGCCGATTAACGTTTCCTCAAGAATTGCGAAATATTCTTTGACAGTCACAGCGCTGACGCCGCATTCCGAGGCAATATTGCTGTAATTCAGCACTTCTCCGTTACTCAGAGCGGCCACTTCCATAAACCGGGAAAAGGTGGTAAGATTCCGGGTCAAGGCTTCCGCTTTAATCTCTTCCTGCAAATAATCTCCGATATAGGCCTGTAATCGCTTCGTGGCGTTTTCAGTCAGATAATGACGGGGTATCATACCGTTGTTACATGCTTTTAGCAGGTCGAAATCAGGGATCTCAGCGCTTACCAGGGGATAAAGCCTTTTGCGCAAAGCTCTGCCGCCCAATAGATTGGCGCCACTCCTGACCAGTTTCCTTGCACTGGAACCACTCAAGATGAAACGCAGGGTCCTGTTGGTCATTAACCAATGTATTTCATCCAGTAGTACCGGAAGCTTCTGAATCTCGTCTACAATGATCAGTTCGCCCTCAGGCAACAACCTGAGTTCCTCCCTCAGCAATGCCGGACGGCGGTTATATCGCTCAAACTCATCGGACTTGAGCAGATCGATATACCGGGTGTCAGGAAAGGTCAGCCTGAGCAAGGTGCTTTTTCCGGTTTGTCTTGCCCCCCAAAGGAAACAGCTCTCCCCTTTCAAATCCTCCAGATTGATTGTTCGTGTCAACATTAACATTAACTTTATATATTCATGAATATCCAAAGTTGATATTGCAAATATACATTATATTTAGTCGGTTTATAACCTGGCATGAAATATTTTATGTGTGGAAATGATCGGCAGCTTCATCGAGGAAAATCCGATGGATGAAAAAAAGGCCAAGGGGTTTATCCTTAGTTTTCTGAACTGGGCGAACCACATCCCCCGGTGGGTGAACAAAGGGAGTCCGGCCAACGCCACTTTTACCATGAAAGGTTCTTCACAGGCTGCACCCCACCCTCCCCAATTTAAGGTCATTCCGGGAGGGCAGTTGAAAGGAGGCGGAAATTCATACGGGGAGGAGCCTCCGGTTATAGTTCCTTCCATCCAACCAGGCGGCCGCAAGCCGGGCCGGAATGATCTCTGTCCCTGCGGAAGCGGCAAGAAATAGAAGCGCTGCTGCGGCAAACCGGGGTAGTCCGTAACTAATACGGCCCGATAAGCACGGCAATAGTGGCATATTTCACGATCCCCTCCACTGTGGCCAGGCAATCGGAATAGTTGGCCGAGTTGCCCCGGTAGACTTTGTTGCCCTTCACTGTCAGCAGGCAGTCAGAATAGTTGGTGGAATTCCCCTTGTAGATCTTGCCGTCAACCATGGTAAAGAGGCAATCGGAATAATTGGTTGAATTGCTCCGGTAGATTTTCTCCCCGCGGACGGTAAACCGGCAGTCGGAGTAGTTGGTCGAGTTGCCCAGGTAGTACTTGCCGTCCTTGATGGTGTACACACAATCGGAATAATTGCCGGAATTGCCTTCGTATACCTTGTCTCCCCTGATCGTAAAAAGGCAATCGGAATAGTTGGACGAATGGCCGGAATAGATCCTGGTTTGTGCGGAGATATCCGCGAAGGATGCCAATACAATCCATGTGATTAAAATATACTTCATTCTCTCCTCCCTGCAATTTTTGTGCCCGGACAAAATAGCCTCATCAGGATGTTCCTACACCCACCGCAACCAGGAAATCACTGGCATTACCAACGGCATGAAACAATTGGACATGGTTCACAACCACTTCCAGGCAGGCACCAACTTTATTCCGTCAAGTTGATCTTCCTGCCGGCAGGTAATGATCACCCCCTCTTCCGCTCCGGTACTGAGCATAGCCTCTTTCAGGCCATTAACCTCCCGTTTCATATTTTCATTGTTCACCTCCCAGCACACCTGGACTGCTTTTGTAATGAGTTCGTTTTGCTTAACCAGGAAATCGCATTCCGAGCCTTCCTTCCTGAAATAGAAAAGTTCATGGTATTCTCGCCTTAACCGGTTAAAAACAAAATTCTCAAGCCGGCGTCCCAAGTCTTTGCTGAACGACAAACTGTTTGCTTTGGCAAGGACCGGGTCGACACTATAGCATTTCTTGGGATTCACCTGCTGTTTCTTGACAGAGGTTGAGTACATCGGAATAAAATCAAACAGATAACTTTCCTTTAAATAATCACAATAATCGATGACCGTCCGGACCGATTTTATCTCCAGAATTCCTGATATATTATTATAACTGAACTCTTTACCCACATTACTCAACAGGTGAACTGCCAATCGGACTAACAGGTTCTCATTTGTAATATTTCGCCTGACGGCAATATCCCGGATGATGATATTCCTGAGCAAAGTTCTGAGATAATCGTCATCCTTTTCTTCCAGGTATTCCGGAAATCCACCTGATTCAAAATATTCTTCAAAGCTTTCCAAATTCCGGATCAATTTCTTGAAAGTAAGAAATTCCAGATAGTTGAATGGGAAAAGCTCAATTTGTTTATACCTTCCGGTAAGCCGTGAACCAAGTTCCCTGCTCAGCATTTCCGCATTTGAACCGGTAATAAATAATTGAACACCCCTTTCATTGGCCGCCCGGGCAAACAGCTCCCAATGATTAATATTCTGAACTTCGTCTAAAACCAGGAGGTTTTTACCGGTTTCTGCCGCAATTTTCTCAAGCTGTGAAAAGTCCTCAAGGGTGAAGTTTATTAATCTGGGATCTTCAAAATTTACAAACAGAGCATCTCCGGTTTGCAACAATTTTTGCTGAATCAGCGTGCTTTTCCCACATCTCCGAACACCGGAAACTATGATGATTCTTTTTGAGGTCATTGGCAGGTCAACATCTCTTTCAATCCATCTTTTTTTTAATATTCCGTCAAGTTGATCCCTGATCACTTCAGACAAAAAATCCTTACTAACCATCTTCTAAGCTGATTTTAAAGCAAATATAATAGTTTGTATCTACAATACAAACTAATTAGTATTTTAAATACAAACACTGCTGCGGCAAACCGGGGTAATCCTTATCTAATAAGGCCCGATAAGCACGGCAATAAAGGCATATTTCACGATCCCCTCCACCGTGGCCAGGCAATCGGAATAGTTTGTCAAATATTTGTGCCCGGACAAAATACAAGGTTAACTGGTCTTTCCCCACGTTTTCGCAATTAAGAATCCCCACTTTTCCCTGTGATCTTAAATGTTGGCGGTTGATTTAATAATGCCATTAAGCGGAACAGATATCACTATCGCCGATGTTTAACGCTGATCCTCCGAAATATTGAACAGATCTTTCGTGGACTGTCCGCTTCGTCGGATTTTTCGGATATCCCACGGCGGCAGGGGATGGGGGTCTTTCCACAGGCCCCTCCTTTCTTTCCGGGCTTCCTGTTCGAGAGCGGCCAGGTCCCGGTCTGAGTTGTACTTCACAAAATGCCAGGCCAGTCCGGCCCTGATCATTTCATGGCTTAGTTCTTTTCCGGAAGGGTGATAAGTGAATCCAATCTTCCGGTTTCCCGATTCGGTTTGTGTGATCTGCACGGTGACCCGTTGTCCGAAGCAGAGGGAACCCAGATGCTTTTTCGAAACCTGGTAGAAGGGCATTCCCTTTTCCGGAGCGTCGATACCTTCCATCCGTATGCGATAGGTTTTATTGCTGTCATTCAGAAGGTCGAAGGTATCGCCGTCGATAATGCCGATCACCTTCCCTTCGATGATTTCACCGGAATCCTTGGTCTCAGCGGATGGTGGCGCTGCCTGTTCCGGAATGGAAGGAGCACCGGTTTCCGAAAGGCCCGGAGTTCCGGAGTCGGGCATCATTTGCAATGAATCAGCAGTAATATCTGTGGAGCCAGATTGATCTTCATTAAGGTTACCCGCCCATTGGTTTATGGAAGGAACCGGGGTGTTACCAGTCTTCTTTAACTGTCCGCTCTTTGACTGGCAAGCTCCTGCCAGGAGGAAGGTCAGCAATATGACGAAATATGTAAGTTTATTCAGCAATTACGGTTGGCACAAAATCATTACACAGGTATTTCAGGCGATTTTGAGGCCGGTTCTTTTTATTCCCTCAATCAAGGGAGAATTATCATCAGACTCAAAACGATCCTTGCCGACAATAAAAGGTTCGATTTTCGTGTCAACTTCTTTTGTCAGTCTCCAAATTTTACCGGCAAGTTTATCGTCACTTTCATTCTCTGTCACGACAAGAATATCAATATCACTATCCTTTGTGGCTGTTCCCGACTGATAACTACCATAAAGATATGCCCTGTCAATGTCAATCCCCTCTGCCCTCAGAATGGATATGAAAGTCTTCAGTAATTCTATAACTTCTGCTTTAGCCATTCAAACAGCTCCTTTGTTCTTTTTAAATATTTCTCGATGTCAGATTGTTGAGGTACCATCGGTATATAATCCGGGTATCGTCCCTCCAACTGATACTTCATCAGGATTCCAAGAAAATCAAGATCATTCTCATCAAATATTATTCCAGTTGTACCTGCCAGATAAATAAGGTTATGAGTCCTGGGTGGTACATCCATCTTACTTTTTACATAATGTGCTTTAAGGACTTTTTCAATGCTTAGATGACAGAAGAACATCCCATGCAGGTATCTTTTCATTTTCAGCAATAAGTCTGCAGTTGTCAGATCTTCTTCAGCTCCAGTAATCCAATAATCTATCTGTTTTTGTAGATCGATCATTATGGCTGCAATTTGTATCAAAGGTACGAAATTACGACGATTTTCGTTAAATCGCACCAATAACCCAAACCACATGGCAACACTCAAGCAATTGGCCGCCTCGCTGTCCGACAGCGGGAAGGGGCTCTACACCGAATTTCCCTTCCCCAACCGTGACCGGGAGTACAAGCGGAAGCTCAGGGACCAGCTCCACACCCTCGACACGCTTGGCCCCTATTCGGCCACCTATAGGAAATTCAGGCTAAAGGAAGCACCCACGACATGAAGCAGTTTGCCGTGGACCATTGAATGCTTCTGATCATGGGTTCTTCAATTTCTATTGATCATCACTCTTTACTCTGGGATTCCCTGCCTTTATCGATGATTTGCAGTTTTGTAAAACATTCTATAGCATAAAGCGGTGGGGATATTTTACCGGTTTTGCGGACCGGAACCTGGCTTGGGATATCTTATGTCTGGAAAATGTGTAAATTTCCACAATCAGAAAATCCATAACCAATGCCTGCATCCGATATCACCCTGTATGACCTGCTGATGAACAGGACAAAAGAGACCCTGATCAGTAGTGCGCGGAACCTGGACCTGCGTGGATCCACCAGCAACCGGAAAGCCCAGTTCGCCCGGAAAATGGCCAATTCGCTCCTGTTTAATCCCCTATGGATACTCCGACGGCTGCCCTACCAGGAGGTCATTAAACTGCAACAGATGGTTCATGCGGAGGACCATTCCATATTCATCAAACCATCGTTTGTGGAGGACTACATTTCTGAGATCGGCCTGACCTGGTACCCGAAAACTGAAGAAGGCATCAAAGAGCGGATCAGTGATGATTTCGCCGGGGCTCTGGCACCGGTGATTGACGATTTCACCGGTAAACTGGATCCATCATCCGGAAGGTTGCATCATGAGATCCTGCTGAATGGATTATTGAACCTGCACGGCATCCTGACCATCTATGAACTGGAAAAACTGGCCGGCGAAATTTGTCCGGAGTTAACCGGGGATTTGTTTACGGAGACCATCAACCGCTCTTATTTGCTCCGGAGAAGTCTGTTTTCCGCCGGCGGACCGGTTTACCTGTCATCGCGTTTTGTCTTTAAAATAGGAGAAACGTTCGATAAGATCGAAGAAAGATATTCGTTGAAAAGCGCCCGTTTTTCCCTGGCGGAAGTGATGGCAGCAGGAGACCCGGAAATTCCCGTGCCGCCTGAAACACCGGTCACAAGGAGTTTCAGGGAGGAGTTGATCAGGACGGTGAAGGATGAGCCGGAGGTGAACGGGTGGATCAGCCGGATGTGGATTCTTCTGAACAACGAACGGACTCCGGGAGATATGATCGGCAGCTTCATAAAGGATAATCCGATGGATGAAACGGAAGCCAAGGGGTTTATCCTTAGTTTTCTGAACTGGGCGAACCACACCCCCCGGTGGGTGAATAAAGGAAATCCGGCCAACACCACTTATACTATGAAACAAGCACCTCAGGCTGTACCCCACCCTCCCCAATTTAAGGTCATTCCGGGAGGGCAATGGAAGGGCGGCGGAAATTCATATGAAGAGGCGCCTCCGGTTGTAGTCCCTCCCACCCAGCCAGGCGGCCGCAAGCCAGGGCGGAACGATCCCTGTCCCTGCGGAAGCGGG
>Ga0209607_1000773_pt1 | contig 27899 bp, 28 predicted proteins | sample AD_UKC117_MetaG_FD_184413 | JGI IMG/M metagenome (GOLD analysis project Ga0209607, IMG submission 184413) | Active sludge microbial communities of municipal wastewater-treating anaerobic digesters from Hong Kong - AD_UKC117_MetaG (SPAdes)... | ecosystem: Engineered > Bioreactor > Anaerobic >... | reverse complement strand
AAGGAACTGGGCAACCAAGGTATTTCCGCCACCGACATTCCGGTGGTCGCCTTCTCGGTCGGCGAGGAAGAGCTGTCCGGCATCGATACCAAGCCGCTGGTCGGCCATCTCGCCGCCTGGAACTACTTCATGAGCATCAAGGACAAGGCCAACGATGCCTTCATCAAGCAGTGGCACACCTTCATCAAGGACAAGAAACGCGTCACCAACGACCCGATGGAAGCCACCTACATTGGTTTCAACATGTGGGTGAAGGCGGTGGAAAAGGCCAAGAGCACCGATCCCAACAAGGTGATCGATACCATGGTCGGCATCGAGTATCCCAACCTGACCGGTGGCATGGCTAAGATGCTGCCCAACCATCACCTGACCAAGCCGGTGTTCATCGGCGAGATCCAGGCCGACGGTCAGTTCGACGTGGTGTGGAAGACCAAGGGTCTGGTGCCAGGCGACGCCTGGTCCGACTACCTGCCGGGTAGCAAGGACATCACCGCCGACTGGGCCGATCCCAAGATCAAGTGCGGCAACTACAACACCGTCACCAAGAAGTGCTCGGGTCAGAATTACCAGTAATCTTCCCGGTTCCCCTCTTGTCGATTTTCACGAATGATCGGGTGGGCGCCGGTTCGAATCGCCCGGCGCCATGCACTCCCTGCCTTGGCCAAGGAAGGTAAAAGCCACCCGATCCATTTCCGCAAGCTCGGCGAAGAGGGGATTTCCCTCTCACCCTTCCGATGAGAAGCGCTCCTTATGGTATCCCGCACGTCGTTTCGCGCCGGGCTGACCGGTCTTGCCCTGCTGTTGCTGACGCTTTTCGCGGCATCATCCGTCTGCGCCGCCGATGACGACGCGCTGCGGACTATCTTGATGCAACTCCGCGAAGCCGATTTCACCGAAAAGGCGACGTTGATTGAAACGCTGGTGAATATGGATCATCCCCGGATCGCCACAATCCTCGGTGCATTGCCCGAAAGCCGCTTGTACTACCAGGAAGAAGGCGATCGGATGGTGATCGCTCTGGGCGACGATGCCGAGATTGCCATCGAGGATGCCATCACCGGTAAACCCTTGGGGCAAGTGGTCAAGCGCGACTTGGATCGCATCCGGGTCAACAATCATTTGCGCAGCCTGATCGAAGACCGCTTGGCCAGCCTGGGCTTGTCCAGCGCCGATCCAGGAAAGCGCCGGGCGGCGGTCGACGCTTTCCTGCGCAATCCCAAACCGGAAGGCGCGGCTCGACTGAAGGCGCGGTTAGCGGTGGAACATGACAAGAAAATCCAGGAATTGTTGACGGCGGCGTTGGCACTGGTCGATCTGGCGAGTCCCGACCCTGCCGCGCGTGTGCAAGCCGCCAAGGCGCTGGGCGGCTGGACGCAACCGGAAATTCGCGGCCCGTTGCTGCGGGTTGCCGCCGAGGACAGCGACGCCACGGTGCGCGAGGCGGCAAAAGCCGCGCTGGCCAAGACCGAATTCCGGCTGCAGATGTTGGGTTGGGCGGAAACCCTGTTCTTCGGTCTGTCGTTGGGTTCAGTGTTGATTCTGGCGGCCATCGGTCTGGCCGTCACCTTCGGGGTGATGGGCGTGATCAACATGGCGCACGGCGAGTTGATGATGCTTGGCGCTTACACGACTTGGTTGACGCAGCAATATCTACCGGTCAACTGGTCGTTGCCGGTGGCCGTGCCATTGGCCTTTCTCGTGGCCGCGCTGGTCGGCATCGCCATCGAGCGCAGCGTGATCCGTTTTCTCTACGGCCGGCCGCTGGAAACCCTGCTGGCCACCTTCGGCATCAGCCTGATCCTGCAACAGTTGGTGCGCTCGATCTTTTCTCCACTCAACCGCTCGGTGGCGACCCCGGACTGGATGAGCGGCACGATCCTGCTCGGCCCACTGGAAGTCACGCTCAATCGTTTGGTGATCATCGGCTTTTGCATCGCGGTGTTTGCCCTGCTGTGGCTGGCTCTGCAACGCACCCGGCTGGGCTTGGAGGTGCGGGCGGTGGCGCAGAATCGGGCGATGGCGAAGGCGATGGGCGTCCGTTCGGCGCGGGTGGACGCGCTGACCTTCGGCCTGGGTAGCGGCATCGCCGGTGTGGCCGGGGTCGCGTTGTCGCAACTGACCAATGTCGGTCCCAACTTGGGGCAGAATTACATTGTGGACTCGTTCATGGTGGTGGTGTTTGGCGGGGTCGGTAACCTGTGGGGCACGATGGTGGCCGGGCTGTCGCTGGGCGTCGCCAATAAACTGCTGGAACCCTGGTCCGGCGCGGTATTGGCCAAGATTCTGGTACTGGTGTTCCTGATCCTGTTCATTCAAAAACGCCCGCGCGGACTGTTCCCGCAGCGCGGGCGGGCGGCAGAGGTCTGAACTCATGCGTTTCCCTCCCTGGCTACTCTCCGATCGCGCCGGACTGGTGTTGTTGGCCGTGCTGGTCGTTCTCGGCATCGGCGTTCCGGTTTTCAATCTGCTGGTTCCACCCGATCACCCGCTGCATCTGACCGCCTATACCGTCACTCTGCTCGGTAAATACCTCTGCTACGCGCTGTTGGCGGTATCCATCGATTTGGTGTGGGGCTACATGGGTATCCTGAGTCTGGGCCACGCCGCCTTCTTCGCCTTGGGCGGCTATTGTTTCGGCATGTACCTGATGCGGCAGATCGGGACTCGTGGTGTTTACGGCGATCCTGTGTTGCCCGATTTCATGGTGTTCCTGAACTGGTCGGAGCTGCCTTGGTATTGGCATGGTTTCGACCACTTCGGGTTCGCGGCGCTGATGGTGCTGGTCGTGCCCGGCCTGCTGGCGTTCGTGTTTGGCTGGTTTGCCTTCCGCTCGCGGGTGTCGGGCGTCTACCTGTCGATCATCACTCAGGCGCTGACCTACGCGCTGATGCTGGCCTTCTTCCGCAACGAGATGGGTTTCGGCGGCAACAACGGCTTGACCGATTTCAAGGATGTGCTTGGCTTCCCGCTGCATGCCGATGGAACCCGTATCGTGTTGTTCGTGCTGTCCGCCCTGGCGCTGGCCGGTGGTTATCTTTTGTGCCGCTGGCTGGTCTCGACCCGGCTGGGCCGGGTGCTGGTGGCGATCCGCGACAGTGAGGACCGCGCCCGCTTTCTCGGCTACCGGGTGGAACGAGTCAAGGCGCTGGTGTTCACCTTATCGGCGATGTTGGCTGGAGTGGCCGGGGCGTTGTACGTGCCGCAGGTCGGCATCATCAATCCCGGCGAATTCGCGCCACTGAATTCCATCGAGGCGGTGATCTGGGTGGCGGTCGGCGGGCGCGGCACGCTGGTTGGCGCGGTGATCGGCGCGGTGCTGGTCAACTACGCCAAGACCTGGTTGACCGGTGCCTTGCCGGAAGTTTGGTTGTTCGCCCTGGGTGGATTGTTCGTGGCGGTCACCGTGTTGCTGCCCTACGGGCTGATCGGCCTGTTGCGGCGACGGGAGAAAGCGGCATGAGCGAACTGATTTCGGAATTGGATGCGGTCGGTCTGCATACGCCGGTCGAGCCGGTCGATGCCACCCATGGCATTTTGCTGTATCTGGAAGAGGTCAGCGTCAGTTTCGACGGCTTCAAGGCCATCGATAAGCTGTCGCTGTATATCGGCGATGGCGAACTGCGCTGCATCATCGGTCCCAACGGTGCCGGCAAGACCACCATGATGGACATCATCACCGGCAAGACCAAGCCGGACAGCGGGCGGGTATTTTTCGGCCAGACCATCGATCTGCTCAAGCTGGACGAACCGGCCATCGCCCGGATTGGCATCGGCCGCAAGTTCCAGAAACCGACCGTGATCGAACCGCTGACCGTGCTGGAGAACTTGGAATTGGCGATGTCGGGCGCCAAGCGGTTGCGCGGGTTACTGTCCACCCGACTGAGCGGTGAGGAACGCGACCGCATCGGCGCGGTGCTGGAGCAGGTCGGTTTGTCCGAGCACGGTGGGCGTCGGGCCGGTATTCTGGCGCATGGCCAGAAGCAGTGGCTGGAAATCGGCATGCTGCTGATGCAGGAACCGCGCCTGTTGTTGGTGGACGAGCCGGTGGCCGGCATGACCCCGGCGGAGATGGACCGTACCGCCGAATTGCTGCGCTCGTTGGCCGGCGCGCACTCGGTGGTGGTGGTCGAGCACGATATGGGCTTCGTTCGCTCCATCGCCGATCAGGTGACCGTGCTGCATCAGGGGCGAGTGCTGGCGGAAGGTCGGCTGGACGAGTTGCAGGTCGACCCCACGGTCATTGAAGTCTATTTGGGAGCCGGCGATGCTTACCATTGAAGGTCTGAACCAGTATTACGGCGAATCGCACACGTTGTGGGATCTGGGACTGGAGGTGCCGGAAGGCGCGGTGATCAGCCTGATGGGTCGCAACGGCGTGGGCAAGACCACTTTGCTGAAGTGCCTGATGGGTCTACTACCGATCCGCTCCGGCACGATCACTTTCGCCGGTGAGGAGCTGAGTCGTCTACCGGCGGAGCGGCGGGCGCCGCTCGGCATCGGTTACGTACCACAGGGCCGGCAGATCTTTCCACTGCTGACCGTGGAAGAAAATCTGAAAATCGGCTTGGCGGCCAATCCCCGGCGCTTACGACAGGTGCCGGAATTGATTTTCGAATTGTTCCCGGTGCTTAAAACCATGCTCAAGCGTCGCGGCGGCGATCTGTCCGGCGGGCAGCAGCAGCAACTGGCTATCGGTCGCGCCCTGGTGCTAGAGCCACGTCTGTTGATCCTCGACGAACCCACCGAGGGTATCCAGCCCAATGTCGTGCGCGAGATTGGCCGGGTCATTCGTCGGCTGAATCAAGAAAAGCTTGAGTGGGCCCGTGAGCAGGCCGCTATCGTTCAGGAGATCGGTGTGGCGGTGCAGCGTTTGAATCAAGAGTTGGGGATGACCGTACTGCTGGTCGAGCAAAAGCTGCCGTTCGCCCGTTGGGTTGCTCAGCAGTTTTGTATCGTCGACAAGGGTCGGGCGGTGGCCACCGGGGCGATTGCCGAGCTGAACGACGATCTAGTGCGGCAGTATTTGACGGTATGAACGGGATTCAGTCGGCGGCGTAAGCCAGCGATAGCGCGCCAGGGCCAACGCTGGCGCCACCGGTCGCGCTCATGATGGATACCATGACTTCAATGCCCCACTGGCGACTGTACCGTTCGAATTCGACGAAGTAGGGCTTCTGCCTGAGTACTTGCGGGTCGCCGGCGTAACTGATCGCCACCAATGGGGTTTTTAGGCCCAATTCGACCGTTTTCCGAACATGATCGAGCAGCTTTGATAAGGCCTTGTCGAAACCGCGCCCCTTGAACGCCAGTTCGATTTCGCCATCGAAAAAGCGGGCAACCGGCTGGTTGCCGAGCAGCCCATCCAGGTGGGACTCCGGAAACGCCACGCGCATTTCCTCATTATCCCTTGCCCAGTTGCGCGTATAGGCCAAGTCTCCAGGCAGAATGTAGCAGCGCACGTACCGCCGGAACTCCTCGATCCGTCGGCGCAACTCGTTGAAGGCCAAATCCTGATCCCGCAGCAGCCGAAGCATCGCATCGGCCAGCACCGCCTCACCGGCAAAAACGGTTCTGCTGTCGAGCACGTTCAGATGGAACGGCGTCAGCAGTCCGGCCAACCGACGTTTTTCGCGGTAGCCGCGCAGGATGGCGAAATAGGCTTCGGTCGCGTTCCGAAACAAGGCGCTAAGGGTTTGCGAGAGAGTAATCAGGATTGCTCGGTCGTACTCGACTATCCATCGGTCCAGAAACAATGTGGCGATGGCGTCGGTCGAACAGGGTTCACTCGTCGCTTTCAGGTCCGGCGATGTGGAGTAACGGTGAAAAAAAGCCAGACTCAGGTTGATATCCCGAACGTCGGAAAACGCTTGATCGCCCAGGATCAGCTTGTTAGGCAACACCCTTAATCGATGTTGCTGTACGTAAGTATCTGGCAAATCGCAGGTTGCGTCGATTACCACCACGGTTTTCATGCCGACGCAACTCCAGAGCAGCGTTTGCGGTCCCTTGGGCGGGTATCCGGTGGTCGGACAGGGTGCTCAGCCAACATGAGGGTTGTTGTAGAGCGCTTCGAACCGGCAACCATAACCGAACCGCCCGTCCTCCTTGACGGGGTCGACACGCACGATGGTGGCCGTTGCCTCCAGCTCGATCTCCATCAGTTCGTCCGAGTGGATGAAGAGGTACAGCGTTGTTCCGACTGGTAGTTCCTGCTCGGCCCACAACAAGATTCCCCCACCACCGATATTGCCCATCACGCCCTCGTGCAACACTTCGGCGTCGGCAATCTTGTACTGGATCACGGCGTTGATTTCGGTGCGGGCAAACTGCCGTTTTTCGACACAACCGGGCATGAGCGCACTCCGAATGGATTTTGGGAAAGCCGGGGCGATGTCTGGGGCGCGCCCTATCACACCTCCGCAAAGTCGGTTAAACTGCCACAAAATTATCGCACCAACCGTTTGGCAAGCCAAGGCGCGGATATCCCCATCGACCCTCCGCACGATGAGACACCGATCCATGCGCAACCAGGAACTTTTTAACCAGCTTGAAGAAAACCGTTCTTTCGCTGCCGGCCAAACCATCTTCCGGGAGGGGGAGCCGGGTGATTACCTCTATATCGTGGCGGAAGGCGAGGTCGACATCCTGATGAATGGCGACCATGTTCTGGAAACCGTTGGCCCTGGCGGCATTCTCGGAGAACTCGCGCTGGTCGATGACAAACCCCGCAGCGCCACGGCCATCGCCCGCACCGACTGCGTGCTAGCACCCGTCAGCCGGGCGCACTTTCTAGCTCTGGTCCGGCTGACGCCTTCTTTTGCCATCCAGGTCATGCGGGTAATGGCCGAACGGTTGCGCCATACCACCAACCAACTTCGCGACTGATCGCGCGGCCAGCTGCTGGTTGCTCGGTTCGGACCGAGTTGCCCTCGCGCTTGAAACCGCTTTTTCGCATGATACACCGCACGGTGCCCCCAATCTTCCGGCTAGCCGCGCGCCAAAGCCGCTTCGGTCATGGCCATACGACCGACAAGCGGTATCGCAGTAGCCTCCTCCATGGAAACTTGCATGCCTGAAGCCTCTGTCGCCTATCAAGATGATTCAAATTTGACCGGCAACAGCCTGCTGCTGGGCGACTATCCGGTCACCGAGTCCGGCTACGACGAAATGTTCGCGGCGCCCGGCCTGTTGCGCCCCCATTGGGGCGATATGGCGCGGGCCTTGGAGGGAATCGGTGGCGTGGAACTGGAGCGCCAGCATTCCGAAATCCAACGTCTGCTGCAATCGGACGGGGTGACCTACAATACTTACAACGATCCGCGCGGTTCGTTGCGGCATTGGCTGGTCGACCCCATTCCGTTGCTGATGACCGGCGAGGAATGGAACGTGTTGGCAGCCGGGTTGGAGCAGCGTTCGCGGCTGCTGAACGCCCTGCTGGCTGATCTTTACGACCGACGGTTGGCGATCCGCCAAGGCTGGCTGCCGCCGGAGCTGATCTATGCCCACCCCGGCTTCCTGCCGTCCTGCCATCAGTCGCTACCGGATGGCTGCCGCTGGCTGACCTTTCACGGCGTGGACCTGGCCCGCGGGCCGGACGGCGCGTTTCGGATCCACGGCGACCGTGCCCAATCGCCGTCCGGCGCCGGCTATACGCTGGAAAACCGGGTCATTCTGGCGCGGGCCCTGCCGATGCTGTACCGCGACGCGCCCTTGCGCCGGCTGGCCAGTTTTCTGGAAACCGAGCGAGCCACGCTGGCGAGCATGGCACGCCACAACCCCGACAGCCCGCATGTCGTACTGCTGACGCCCGGTCCCAACAGCCCGGTCTATTTCGAACATGCCTATTTGGCCAACTATCTGTCGCTCAGCTTGGTCGAGGGCGAGGATCTGGTGGTGCGCGACGGCCGGGTCTGGCTGAAAACCCTCGGCGGGTTGCGGCCGGTGGATGTGATCCTGCGGCGGGTATCGGACGTTTTCTGCGACCCGCTGGAGCTGCGCGGCGACTCTTTGTTAGGCATCCCCGGACTGCTGCAAGCAGTGCGCGGTGGTCATGTTGCGCTGGCCAATGCCCTGGGTTGCGGCCTCATCGAAAACCCTGGACTGGCCGCTTTCCTGCCGATGCTGTGCCGGCATCTGCTGGGCGAGGATCTCAAACTGCCATCCTCGGCCACCTGGTGGTGCGGCGACCCGGCCGAACGCGGTTACGTATTGGCGAATCTGGACCGCCTGGTGGTGCGCTCGATCCTGGCGGACGGGCCGTGCTGGGACGGCAGCCAGCTCGACGCGGCGGCCCGCGCGCAGTTGGTCGAGCGAATTCACGCCAACCCCTATCGCTTTGTGGGTCAGGAGCCGCTGCCGCTGTCCACCGCGCCGGTGCTGGAAGAAGGCCGGCTGACGCCGCGACCGGTGATCCTGCGTGGCTTCGTGGTCGCCGACGGCGACGGTTATCGAGTCATGCCCGGCGGATTGGCCCGAGTCTCGTCCGGCCTGGATACGCTGCAAGCTTCGTTGCAAAACGGCGGTATCAGCAAGGATTGGTGGGTACTGGCGCCGACGCCCCAACGTCATGTCAGCTTGCTGAGGCAATCCTACGGCCCGATCGTGGTGACTCGCGATGGTAGCGATCTGCCCAGCCGGGTTGCCGATGACCTGTACTGGATGGGGCGCTACCTCGAACGGCTCGACAGCACCGCGCGGTTGCTGCGCGAAGCATTCGGGCGGCTGCTGGAATGGGAGCAGGACAATACCGACGAGCGCTGTTTGGACGACCTGCTCGACGCTCTGGAGATCCCGGTGCCGCCGGTGGCGGAATCGCCGCGCGCGCGGTTCTTCACGCTGCGTCAGGAACTGCTCGACCTGATCGCCGATTCGGAGCACCCCAGCAGCATGCAGGCGCTGTTCGATGGTTTGCTGCGAACCGGCCGCGCGGTACGCAACCATCTGGGCGACGATAGCTGGCGCCTGCTGAATCGTTTGCAGCAAAGCATCCAGGAGCCGCCCAAGGGATTGGGTGCTCGCCAGGCGCGGGAATTGTTGGAAGAGGATCTGATGCTGATGGCGGCGTTTTCTGGGCTCAGCAATGAAACCATGCCTCATCATCAAGGTTGGCTGTTCTTCGACATCGGCCGCCATCTGGAACGGGTGCTGCACACCTTGGATCTGTTCAAGCTGGCGTTTATCACCGCCCGCAATCCAGGACTGCCGCTGTGGGAGGTCGTGCTCACCCTGACCGACAACCTGACCGCCTATCGCCGTCGCTACCGTTCCGCGCTGCATCCGACCGCGATCATCGACCTCCTGCTGTTTGATGAAGGCAACCCTCGTTCGGTCGGTTATCAGTTGCGGCGGCTGCAACGCAACATTGGTCGGCTGCACCGGTCGGTCAGCTCCACCTACCGCAACGCCGAGGAGCGCTTGATTCTGGAAGCCTTTACCACCTTACAGCTTGCCGATATCGAAGCCTTGGCCACGCTGTCCCACGACAGCACCCGCTCCAGCACCGAACTGAGCCGCTTGCTGGACGCGCTGCACACGCCATTGTCGAACCTGTCCGACGCCCTGACCCACAGCCATTTCAGCCACGCCGAAGTTCCCCGACAACTGATCACCATGCAGCCGTGAAGTACACCATCACCCATCGTACGCTCTACCACTACAGCAGCGGTGTCGCTCTGTGCCACAACCAGGCGTGGTTGCTGCCGCGAGAAGCGAGCTGGCAGCGTTGCCGGCCCAGCCGTATCACCATCCAACCACGGCCGGCGCTGTCCGTCGAGCGGCAGGATTTTTTCGGCAATCGGGTGCTGTATTTTGCGATCCAGGACATTCATCAGCGTCTTGAAGTCACCCTCGTCACCGAGGTCCAGGTACTGGATGCGCGGCCATTCGATCCGTCCAGTCCATCCATGGCCTGGGAACAGGCTGGCAAGATGCTGCGGGAAGATCCGGACCCCGAAATCATCGAAGCCCGGCTGTTCGTGCTGGATTCGCCGTTCGTGGGTTTGCATCCAAGCTTTCGCGCGTACGCTGAACCCAGCTTTCCACCGGGACGGCCGTTGCTGGACGCCGTGGCGGATCTGAACCGGCGCATCAATCAGGAATTTACTTATGACCCGCACTTCACGACAACGGCGACTCCGTTGGGTGAAGTCCTGAGCGAGCGACGCGGAGTCTGCCAGGATTTTGCCCATCTGGGGATCGCCTGCCTGCGGGCGCTGGGTCTGGCGGCGCGCTACGTCAGCGGCTATTTGGAAACCATACCGCCACCGGGTCAGCCGCGGCTGGTCGGCGCCGATGCATCGCACGCCTGGCTGGCGGTCTATGTCCCCGGCACCGGCTGGGCGGAGTTCGACCCGACCAACGACTGCATGCCGGGAGAACGGCACGTCACCCTGGCCTGGGGCCGGGATTACGGCGATGTCGCGCCGCTCACCGGCGTGATGACCGGCGGCGGCTCGCACTCGCTGGAAGTGTCGGTGGATGTGGAACCGCACGCGGAGCCGGCATCGAAAAGCGGGCAGGGATAGGCGAATTCCATCAAATCCGCACCGCCAGAACGTCGCAGGGCGCACCGTGCAGCACGGCGTTGGCGGTCGATCCCAGCAGCAGCGCCAAACCGTGGCGTCCGTGGCTACCCACCACGATCAAGTCGACGCCGTGCTCCCGAGCGGCGTCGAGAATCCCCTCCTTGGTGGAAGGGGCGCTGATCACCCATTGTTCGGCGCCTTCCGTTTCCAGGCGGTGCGCCATTTCGCCGAGCGCCTGCCGTGCTTCCCCCAACAGCGCCTCGTCGGGTAAATCCGGCAACACCGGCAACAGTTCATAGCCGCCGCCCAGGCTGATATTCACATCCTCGATCACATGGATCAGGCTCAGTCGAGCGCCGTACTTACGTGCGATCTCCTTGGCGCGTTCGCCGACCCGCAACGCTTCGTCGGCAAAGTCGGCGGCAAATAAAATGTGTTGGTAAGCCATCTTGCTTTCTCCCGAGTAATTCACCCAATGGATTCGAGCCGGTGTACCGCGCGGGCCCGATGGTGGCGAAGCCCGGATTTCATTGCGCTATAGCATCCAACAATACCCGCAGAAACTCGTGGGTTTGCTGGCGAGCCGGGTCATTCGGCGGCAACCGTTCCCACGCCTCGCGCAGGGCACCCACCCCAAGCCGTACCTGCACCAGGCCGAGATTGTGCAGGGTTCGCGCATCGTCGCGGCGACGCAGCGCCTCCCGGTAGGCGCGCTCCGCCATATCCAGTCGTCCCTGTTCGGCGTAGAGATTGCCCAACTGGAACCAGGGTCCGGCATCTTGCGGTTGCAGGCGGGTCAATTGCAGATAATACCCTTCCGCCACGTCCCAGCGCCCGGTCGTGTAAGCTTGCAGCGCGCGTTCCGCGATGAAATCAGGACTCGGCGACGGCGTGGGTGGCGCGGCCAATGACACCGCCCGATCGTCTGGCAAGCGCGACGCGGCGGCTTCCAAGTTGTTGGAAGATGCGCCTTGCATGGTGGCGCAACCGGTCAAAACCATGCAGTAGGCCACGACCAACGAAATCCGGCATGGCATTTGGGCGAACCTCTCCGGCGAACGGCGTATTAGGCACGATTTTGTGGAACGAGCCGCGCGTTCCCAAGTCTTATTGGAAATTCTCCGCCAGTCAAAAACTCCATGTCCCATCGTTTGCTTCCCTTGATCTTGAGTTTGTCGCTGAGCGTTTCATTCGCGTCGGCGGGTGCGCAATCCATCCTGTTGCCGGATATGGGCGACCCATCGCGAGTCTATTTCGGCGCCGACGACGAGCAGCAAATGGGTCTGCAAATCATGCGGCAGCTTCGTGCGCGCGGGGCGGTGCTGGACGATGTGCAGTTGAACGAGTACCTCGATTCCGTGGGTCAGAGCATCGTGACCTACGCCGATCAGAACGGCGTGCCGTTCACGTTTTTCCTGGTCCGCGACCCCGGCATCAATGCGTTTGCCCTGCCGCACAATTTCATCGGCATCAATACCGGCTTGTTGTTGGCCACGCAACGGGAGGACGAATTGGCGGGGGTTATGGCCCACGAAATCGCTCACGTTTCGCAGAAGCACATCGTTCGCGCCATTGCCGACATGAAGCGGCTGACACTGCCTTTGGCGGCGGCGATGGTGGCCTCGGCGGCGCTGGCGGCGGCCAGCGGCCAAGCCGGTCAAGCAGCCATGGTGGGGACCATGGCCGCCAGCGCCCAGCATCAGATCAGCTTCACCCGCGCCAACGAACAGGAAGCGGACCGCATCGGCACGCAACTGCTGGCCAAGGCCGGTTTCGATCCTCGGGGCATGAGCGATTTCTTTACCAAACTGGAGCGCATGTCCAGTGGCGAGGCTCGCAACCAGGTTCCCGAAATGTTGCTGACTCACCCACGCCCGGAGAGCCGCGTCGCCGATACCCAAGATCGAATCGAGATCCCACCGCTGCGGCGCGCCACTCCCCGCGACCGCCAAGCCTACGCGCTCGCCAAGGCCCGGGCACAGGTGCTGGCGACCGAGGATACCCATACCCTCATCAGGGAGTTGGAAACCCTGCTGGCCAGGGGCGATGCATCCGATCAAACCGCCACGCGCTATGCCTACGCGCTGGCGCTGCGTCAGGCTGGCCGCTATGACGAGGCCCGACAACAGGTGGCGCGCCTGGTCAGCGGCGATCCCGATCGGCTGGCCTTCCGCATCGAGGCGGCGGAAATCGCGCTGGCCCAGGGCGACCGGCAACAGGCCTGGCGACTGTTCGAGGCGGCCCGCAAGCTCTATCCAGATGATTTTACCCTGGCCATGCACTACGGTCGCGCGCTGGCTACCCAGGGCGATCCGAAGTTGGCGATGCGTTTGCTGCAACCACACCTGCGCCGTCACCCCAACGATCCCCTGCTGTATGCAAGCTACGCCCAAGCGGCGCAGCGGGCGGGCGACATGGCGGCGACCTATGCCACCATGGCTGAATATCATTATCTGAACGGCGAATTGCTGCCCGCCATCGAGCAATTGGAACTCGGTCTCCGGAATCCTGGCCTGTCGCCGAACCGAGAAGCCCAGCTGCGCGCCCGGCTCAAGCAGTTCAGAGCAGAAGCTATCGCCCTGGATTTACCGGTTCCCAAACGGGCTTCGCCCTGAACCGCGGCATGCCCAAGTAGCCCGGCCAATGTTACGCCCTGCACCGATCCGATTGACCCACTATACTTAGGTATATTGACACTACCATCCGAAGAATTTCTTCCTGACCATGACCGATCGAAATTCCACCGCCGAACCAGGCCTGTTCGATGTCGAATTGCTGCTCAAGCAGGCTCGCGCTTATCTGGCGTTCGGCGAGCAAATCCGTCAGTTCGCCGAACAGTCCCTCGACGCCAGCTCTCAGCCGACCGACTGGGACGCTACGCTGCGCCAGCATTTCGACCGATTCAAGGCGGCGGTCGCCCAATCGACCGAGGATTCGAACATCGATCCCGATCTGGCCCGTCTGTGGACGTTGACCCTGGAAAGCTGGCAACAGACCGCCTCATCCTTGGGCGTTTCCGCCATCGCCCCTCGCGCCGGCCAGAGCGCCGATGGCTGGCAGGCCTACCAGCAAGTTCATGGCGAGTATCTCGAATTGTTGCGGCAGTCGGCGGTGGCCGCGCTGGATCTCATGGAACAACGGCTGCGCGAACGCGTGGCCTCTGGCGAGACTGCCGGCAGCCTGCGCGAATTGTTCAACTTGTGGGTGGATTGCAACGAGGAAACTTACGGCCGGATGTTGCGGGGCGTCGAGTACAGCGAACTCAGTGGTCGCCTACTGAACACATTACTGGACTGTTGCGCGCGCGGAGAATCCACTTCATGATCGGTCTGACATCCGAACGAATTACTGAGGAGCTTCAGTCCTTCAGTGCCAAGCTGGCCCAGGGTGGCCAGACCCTACGCGATTTAGGCGAGATCGAGACCGGCATATCTCCTCGGGAGGCCGTTTATCAAGAAGACAAGCTGACGCTGTATCGCTATCAGCCTCGGGTGGCGCAACCGCATCCGGTGCCGTTGCTCATCGTCTACGCTCTGGTCAACCGCCCCTATATGATGGACTTGCAGGAAGACCGTTCCATGATTCGCGGTTTGTTGGATGCCGGTCTGGATGTCTACCTGATCGATTGGGGTTACCCGGATGCCGCCGATCGCGAATTGAGCCTGACGGACTATATCCACCGCTATATCGACCATTGCGTGGACGCCCTGCGCGAGCGTTGCGGGCAGGATGCGATCAACCTGCTGGGCGTATGCCAAGGTGGCACCCTCAGTCTGTGCTTTTCGTCGCTCTATCCGGAGAAGATTCGCAACCTCGTCACCATGGTGACGCCGGTGGATTTCCACACGCCGGACAATCTACTGACCCACCTGATCCGGCATGTGAATGTGGATTTGCTGGTGGATACCCTCGGCAACCTGCCGGGCCAGTTGCTGAATTTTACCTTTCTATCGCTCAGCCCATTTCGGTTGGCCGGGCAGAAGTATGTGGATTTGACCGATATCCTCGACGATGCCCAGGCGCTGCGGAATTTTCTGCGGATGGAAAAATGGATTTTCGATAGCCCGGACCAAGCCGGCGAAGCATTCCGCCAGTTTGCCAAGGATTTCTTTCAGCAGAATAAGCTGATCAAGGGCGAAGTGAACATCGGCGATCAATGGGTGAATCTGGGGAACATCGTCATGCCGGTGCTGAATGTGTATGCCGCTCAGGACCATCTGGTGCCGCCCGCCGCTTCCAAGGCTTTGGCGAGCCGCTGCGGTAGTCGGGATTATACGGAGTTTTCCTTCCAGGGTGGCCACATCGGCATTTACGTCAGCAGCCGTGCCCAACGTGAGGTACCGCCGACCGTCGCGGCGTGGTTGCTGGCCCGTTAAGGGCATCGCCCGCCCGTCACGCGCGCGGCGTTCATCTTGCAAGGCAGGGCAGGGCAGGGCAGGCTAGTCTTTGCGGTCTTTCCGCGCCTTCCTGGGCTTTTCTTGCGCACTGCGTAAAATTGAACTGTCGGCTTGGGCAACTCGTTGGGGGAGGGGGGCTAATTCGCTGACCGTCTCCGGCGGGATATAGGGTTTCTGGAGTTGCTCGTTGACGCTTTTCCACAACGAGAGATTGTGCTCCACCAACTCGGTAATCATTGCCAACGGATTCTTGCCGATAAGCGTGCGCATCTGTTCCCGAAACAGGTGCTGCTGGTCCACGAACGCCTGCAGGCTTTTCTCCAGATAATTGCCCATCATGCCTTGCAGGGTGTCGCCGTAGAAGCGGATGATGTGCGCCAGTACTTCCGCAGTGAAAATCGGATTGCCTTGCTCTTCCTGCTCGCTGATGATCTGCAACAGAATGCCGCGCGTGATGTCGGTGTTGGTGCGAGCGTCGATAACATGAAACTCGGCACGCTCCAGCACCAGTTGCTTGACATCCTCAAGGGTGATGTAGCTGCTGATGGCCGTATCGTAGAGCCGGCGATTCGGGTATTTTTTGATGGTGCGGAGTTCGCTCATGGCGGGCATATAAAAAAAGCAGCGCGGCGCGGCACCGGCCGGAAGGCAAGCGCCGCGCGGTTCAGGGCTCAGCGGAAGTAGAGACCGCCGTTAACGGTGACGTCTTCGCCGGTCAGGAAGCCGCCGTCTTCGGCTGTCATGAAGGCGACGGTGCGGCCGATTTCGGAAGGCTCGCCCAGACGACCGACTGGAATGGTCTTGACGATGGACGCCAGCACGTCTTCCCGGATGGCCCGCACCATTTCGGTGCCGATGTAACCGGGCGAGATCGAGTTGACGGTAACGCCCTTCTTGGCGCATTCCTGAGCCAACGACTTGGTGAAGCCGTAGACCGCCGCCTTGGTCGCCGAATAGTTGGTCTGGCCGGCTTGGCCCTTGATGCCGTTCACCGACGAGATGTTGACGATGCGGCCCCAGCCCCGTTCCACCATCTTCCCGTAGACCTGCTTGGTCATGTTGAACATGCTGTTCAGGTTGGTGTTGATGACGGCGATCCACTGTTCCGGGGTCATCTTGTGGAACATGGCGTCGCGGGTGATGCCGGCGTTGTTGACCAGAATTTCGATCGGGCCGACTTCCGCCTCGATCTTCTTGCAGGTTTCGGCACAGGAATCGAAATCGGTGACATCGGCCAGATAGACCGGAATGTCGAGGCCTTCGGCCTTGCGATCGGCCTTCCATTTGTCCACGGCTTCCTGGCTGAGGCCGTTGTAGTCGACCGCGACGGCGCGACGACCTTGCTCGATCAGTGCCTTGCACATGGCCGTGCCCAGACCACCGATACCACCAGTAACGACTGCGACTCGAGACATTAGAGACTTCTCCTCGGATTTTTGGTTGGAATCAATCGCGTTCGACAGCCAGGGCAACACCCTGGCCGCCACCGATGCACAGGGTCGCGAGACCCTTCTTAGCGTCACGGCGGACCATTTCGTGCAGCAAGCTCACCAGAATGCGGCAGCCGGAAGCGCCGATCGGATGGCCCAGCGCGATGGCGCCGCCGTTGACATTCACTTTGCTGGTGTCCCAGCCCATTTCGCGGTTGACGGAGATCGCCTGAGCGGCGAACGCTTCGTTGGATTCGACCAAGTCGAGCTGATCCACCGTCCAACCGGCCTTGCTCAGGCAAGCGCGGGATGCCGGAATCGGACCCGTGCCCATGATTTTCGGATCGACGCCGGCCTTGGCGTAAGCGGCGATGCGCGCCAGTGGCTTGAGGCCAAGGTCGCGGGCGGCGCTGGCGGTCATGACCACGACAGCGGCCGCGCCATCGTTGATGCCGGAGGCGTTGCCGGCGGTGACGCTGCCGTCCTGTTTGAACGCCGGCCGCAGCTTGGCCAAGCCGGCAGCGGTGGTTCCCGCGCGTGGGAACTCATCGGTGTCGAACACGATTGGTGCGCCCTTGCGCTGCGGAATCTCGATCGGCACGATTTCATCCTTGAACTTGCCGTCGCGAATCGCGGCGGCGGCTTTGTCTTGGGAGGCGGCGGAAAAAGCGTCCTGCTCCTCGCGGGAGATGTCCCATTGGGCGGCGATGTTCTCGGCCGTGATCCCCATGTGGTAGTGGTTGATGGCGCAGTGCAGTCCCTCGTTCAGCATCGAGTCCATCAGCTTGGCATCGCCCATGGTGGTGCCGCGACGCGACCCGAGCAGAAGGTGCGGGGACAGACTCATGCTTTCTTGACCGCCGGCGATCACGATTCGGTTGTCACCGTCGCGGATGGACTGATAGGCCAGATGCACGGCTTTCAAACCACTGCCGCAGACCTTGTTAATGTTCAGACAGGGCACTTCGATGGGTAGTCCAGCGTTCAGCGCCGCAGTGCGGGCCGGGTTTTGGCCGGTGCCGGCGGTCAGCACCTGGCCAAGGATCACTTCGTCGATTTGTTCTGGCTTGATCCCGGTTTTCCCGAGCAGACCCTGGATAATCTTGGCGCCCAGAATGTTGGCTGGGATCGTCGATAGTGATCCCATGAAGTTGCCGATTGCGGTCCTAGCGGCGGCGACGATGACCACATCTTCCATCGAGTTGACCTCCGGATAGCCCTATTTGTATTGGGAATCGCCATGCGTTGGCGAGAGACGACTTGCGCCGCGCACCAACAACAGCATCATACCGATGCAAAAAACAAAGAAGTAGCGAGAGGAACGTCCAAAACTGTAATGATGCAGTTTGCGGCTAGCGACAATGGCAGGAATCCTACTCTCGACTGATTTGAGCGCAACATATTGGAGCTTGCCATAATTCTTGTCAACCGATTCTGCATTGCAGCATCTGGCGATTGTGCGGCATGGCATCGGTCTCCAGCGTTTCAAGGCGAGCTGGATCGTGGAGTGGCGGGCGGTAGTTCGAAATGCACCAGTAGGGTTGTCTGCCACGCACTACAGTTGTCGTCGCTGATCATGAAGAACCGTCGGTCCCGATAGCGGGTCAAGCCTTCGAAATTGTCCAGCAGCCAGCCTTGACTGCTGTCGAGGACAGCCACGTCGGTCACCGGTAACGGTGTTTCTCCTCTCACTGGCGGCAGCTCGGTGCGGCGCAGACTGATGATCAGAGGCCGCAGAGGAGCGACGAAAGCGCGTTCCAGCGTCAGCAGGCTGCCGTCGGGCAGCGCTTCCATGGCGACCAGGGCGCTGCCGGGCGCGGACCCGAGCGGATAACTCCAGAACCGGCCATCGCTGGCGAAAAGGCGTATCCGGTCGACTGGATCGTCGCGCAATGATGCCTCGGTTCCGGTCAGCACGCCCCAGCGCGGATCGATGGTCACTGCTTCCAGCGCTTGGTTGATGTCACGGTAGTTGCGTAAATCGCTGAGGAGCGCGGGTAAGGATTCCTGGCCCCGCCATTGGCCGGTGGGGCTGTAACGAACCACGCGTGGCCTGATTTCGAACGATACCAGCAGTTCGGTATCGCCGGGCGTCCGGTTGTCACCGTTGCGGATCGCCAAACCCTCGGCATCGTCGAAAGGCGGACGGACCGGTTGACCGGATGCATCCAGCAGTGGATAGGCGGCCACTACCCGTACCCCGGTTAGTATCCCGCGCGAGTCAAATTCCGGCCGTAAATGGAACAGCCCACCGATGTCGGAGATGGCGTACAACAGCCCCGCATCCTCGTCCCAGGCCAGGCCGGACAGGCCGCACAACTTCAGACTGTTGAACTCGGCATTGGGCAATCGCAGCGCGCCAAGCCAGCGAATGCCGGCATGGGTGTCGCCGGGGCCGAGCTGATCGGCGGGAGTGATGGGTGTTGCCTGGAATTCCCGGGCGCAAGCGCTTTGCAAGATGCACATCAGCACGAGAACCGGGAACGAGCGGAACATATGAACTCCAGCGTGGCGGTGGGGCGACGGTCAGGGCGCTCATGCTACCATTTCGATACCGTATTCAATAAAGGCGAGGCAAGGGCCAGGATCTGCGACCGGTGTTCTGAACGAGGAGGGGACGGGAAGATGGAACGGCTCAATCACTGTAGAAGATGCTCCTGAGATACTCCTCGTGGGCGTGGCGTAGCACCACCGCAATCACCGCCGCCACCGGTAGTCCCAGCAGGACGCCGAAGAAGCCGAACAGATGGCCGCCGGCCAGCACCGCGAACAGTACCGCCACGGGGTGCAGGCCGATGCGATCGCCGACCAGCTTCGGAGTCAGCACGAGATCGCTGATCAACTGGCCGACGCCGAAGACGATCAATACCGGAATCACGCTGAGCAGACTGTGGGACTGAAGGACCGCGACGATGCTGGCAACGCCGATGCCGGTAATCAAGCCCAGGTAGGGCACGAAGCTCACCAGTCCGGCCAACATGCCGATCAGCAGCGAGGCTGGCAGCCCGATGACCGCCAGCCCCGTCGAATAGATCGCCGCCAGTGCCCCCATGACCACGAATTGGCCACGCAAGAACGCACCGATCACCTGATCGGATTCTCTCGCTAGTGCGCTGACCATCGGTTCGATGCGTCGTGGTAGCAGGTCGTGAACCCGGGCAACCAGGAGATCCCAGTCGCGCAGCAGGTAGAAGGTGACCACCGGCACCAACACCAGGTTGGCCAGCCAAGCGAAAATCGCATCGGACGATTCTCGAAATGAATGCAACAGCCCGACGGCTAGATCGCCGATATCATCGGCGTATTTGAGTAGTTCCGTGCGCAACTGGCTGAAGTTGAACAAGTCCGGGTCGATGCCCAGCGTATCGCGCAACCACGGCAGCATGGTGGCGTTGAACCCGTCAATATAATCCGGCAACCGCTGCAACAGTCCCTTGAACTGGTGAGTGAGCACCGGGATCACCAATAGCAGCAGTAGCAACAGGCCGAGCACGAGCGCGCCAAATACCAGGCTGACCGCCAAGGACCGCGACAACTTGCGCGCCTCCAGCCGGTCGATCAGCGGGTCGCCCAGGTAGGCCAGCAGGGCGGCGAACAGAAACGGCGTTAATACCGGCGCCAGCAGGTACAGCAGCGCGGCGGAAACCGCGATGACGCTCAGCCAGAAACGCGCCCGTGGCGGATCGGAAAGTTTGGGCTGTTGGGGGTCGGGCTGCTTTTCGAGCATCATGGTGACGGTGGCGGTCGGTTGGAGGGATGGTGGCGCTGATGCCAAGCACTGCGGCCCCAGTATCCGACATAAGCCACGCCGCTCCAAATGGTGGTCAGCGCGGTCAGACCGATCAGGGTTTCCAGTAGCCACGTCGGTAGCGACATGATTCCGTGGTTGGCGACGACCGCAAGCACCAGAGTCAATTGCAGCAGGGTGTTCAGCTTGCTGATCATCAGCGGCGCGGCCTGAAAGCGCGCGATCAGGAAATGATAGCTGATCGCGCCGCCGACGATGAGGGCATCCCGTACCAGCACCAGCATGACCAGCCAGCCCGGCAGTTCGTGCAGCCAGCCCAACGCCAGGATCGCGCCCAGTAGCAACAGCTTGTCGGCAATGGGGTCGAGGATGCCGCCCAGCTCGCTGGTCCAGCCGTAGTATTTGGCCAGGAATCCGTCCAGCGCGTCGGAGATGCCGGCGACCACGAACAGCACCAGCGCCGCGCCGTAGTGTTCCTTCAGCAGCAGCCACAGAAAAGGCGCCACGAGCAGGATCCGCAGGCCGGTGATGAGATTGGGAATATCGCGGGGTTTCACGGGTAACGATGTCATGTCAGCGCCGCCCGTTCCTCTTGGAGGCTGCGCGTGCTCGTTGGGGTTCGAGCGCTGTATCGATAAGCATAACCTACCCGAATCCCGTCAAACAGCAAGCTGGAAATACGACTAGAATGAGGAAGTCAAGCGAGTGACGGCCCCGTTCCGGGAGAACCGGATGGAGGAGATACGATGATGACCGAACCTACGCAAACCAATCGCCTGGTGCAGGCGTATGACCGCATGATGGAGCGAGTGAAACTTCGTCTGGAAGAGCTGGAACAGGCCGAACGGGAGGCGCTGCCTCAACTGCGCGTCAGTATCGAGCACGCGGTGGAAAAGGCGGTGGAACTGGGCGAATTGACTCGCGAGGAAGCCCGCTTGATCGGCGGCTATTTGAAACGTGATCTGGAGGATGCCGGCCAGTATCTGACGACCACCGGTCAAGATTTACGCGCTTGGCTGCGATTCGATCTGGAGTTGCTCGAAGATCGCATGTTGGAATTCTTTCAGCGCGGCGTGGATCAATCGCGGCTGGATCTGTTGGCGTTCGAAGCGTCGACGGCGGTGGTGGAGATCGAGCGATATCGCAGCGGCGAGATCACCGGACCCGGTACTCTGCAATGCGAAAAATGCGGGGAGTCGATGGCCTTTCTCGCCAGCGCGACGATTGCGCCTTGTCCGGTTTGCGGGGGCATCGACTTCGTACGCGTAACCGAAGAGTCGTGAGTGTCGCGAAATAGGTATAAACCCTGATTGATCTGTCAATCGTCCCGATTTACCGCTTGGCCGGATTGTTTTTAACTAAGCACCGCTTGAGCTGATTTCTACAGCGAAGCGTGTTTTAAGCTCAATATCCTGTACTTTAACCGCCAGCCGGATCTGCTGGCGGTTTTTTTATGGCCGCCGCCGATGAATGATGAATATTGCCAATTCGAAGAATCATTAGATGAGTCTCCGCGCCGCGAGTGGCGGTTCGCAACGGCCTAGTTGGGCGCGGTAGCGGGCCGCTTGTCGGCTGACTTGGCGGGCTCGCTCCATCAACCACGGTTTGTTCCGGTAGCTGCGTTTGGCGAAACCGCCCTGACCTTCGTGGTAGGCCAGATATTGGTGATAGACATCGTGTTTGGCGACGCCGTTGCGGCGCGCGGTTTCGCTGACGTACCAGCCGATGAAATCCACGGCATCGTCGAACTGGTCGCGCTCGGCGCCGTGGTTGCCGGTCGCGGCGATGTAGTCGTCCCAGCTCCCATCAAGTGCTTGGCTGTAGCCGTGGGCGGAGGAAGGGCGGGGGCCGGGAATGAAACCGAGATACCAAGTGCGGGGTGGTCGGGCGTCGGCTTGGAAGGCGGATTCCTGGTGGATGATCGCCAGCAGCATCGGCAGGGGTACCCCCCAACGCTGGCTGGCGGCGTCGGCGTCGGCGAACCAATCCTCGTGTTGCTCGAAGATAGCGCAGGCATCGTCGATATCGCGCGGTGGCGCGGTCGTGCACGAAGCTAGCAGCAACAAGCTGCTGAGTACAGTGAGGCTTCCACCCCAGACAATCCGTTCCCGCAGCGATAACGCGGTCCACCGGCGCGCCACTCCGGTAATCCGGGCGCGCCAGGTGGGCGGGAATGCGGTGCGCCATCCGTTCATGGCTGAATCATCGTGCCGCGCCGGCCCAGAAACAACCCAGTGCCCAATAAACAGAGCATCGTCAGTACCACCGGCAGATCCCCGAAACGGGCATAAGGCGTCAGTCCCCGCAGCGGGCGCACCTCACCACGGATGACTTCGGCCTGGAACTGAGCGCCTCGGTTCACGATTCGGCCACGGTCGTCGAGAATGGCGGAGAGGCCGGTATTGGTGGCGCGGGCCAGGTAGCGACCCATTTCCAGGGCACGCATCCGCACGATTTGCAGGTGTTGGTGCGGGGCGGTGGAATCCTTGAACCAGGCGTCGTTGCTGACGTTGATCAGCCAGGTCGCCTCGGGCAGCGCCAGGCGGATCTCGTCGCCGAACACGGCCTCGAAGCAAATGGAGATCCCGATCGGTTGCCCACCGGCGCGCAGTAGCGGTTGATCGCGCTCGCCGGGGGTGAAGTCGGCCATCGGGATACTCACCCAGTCTCGAAAGAACAGGAAAAACGAGCGCAGAGGCAGGTATTCACCGAATGGCAGCAAGCGGCGTTTCTGGTAGGAACCGGGCGACCGACCGATGCCGATCACGCTGTTGTGGAAGACGTTGGTTTCCCACGAGCCGGTCGGAATCCCGGTCACGTAGTCGACGTTCGCGCGTCGGGCACTTTCGGCCAGCGCGGTCAGGAAGGCATGGACCTCATCCTGGAAAATCGGGATCGCCGTCTCCGGCCAGACGATGACGTCGGCGCGACCATGCTCGCTCAGGCTGAGCTGGACGTAGCGTCGCAGGGTTTCTTCCAGCACGGCGGGTTGCCATTTCCGATCCTGAGCGATGTTGCCCTGGACCAGGGCGACGCGCAGCGGCGGTCCCGCCGGCTCGACCCAGGAAATGCGACCCAGACTCCAGGCACCGAGCCATAAAGCCGCCAGCATGCCCAGCCAGAGCAAGCGTTCTTGCCCGCGACCGCTGTTCAGCAACGCCCGCAACAAGCCCGCGCTGGCCAATACCACCCAACCGACACCGAACACGCCGAGATAAGGCGCGAGATCGCCCAGCGGTGAATCGGTTTGACTGTAACCCACCGCCAGCCAGGGAAATCCGGTGAACAACCAACTTCTGACCCAATCCAGCAGCGTCCACAACGCCGGGAAGATCAGTAGCCAGCGAACCGGACCGGGCGGTGGCCCCCAGCGGCCGATCAGATAGCCTAGAACGGTTGGATACAGCGCCAATACCGCCACCACCGCGAAGGTGGCGAGCGCCGCGAACACCGCTGGGGCATTGCCGTAATCGTGCAGGCTGATGAAGATCCAGTAAATACCGAAACCGAATGCACCAAGGCCAAACAGCGCGCCGCGCGCCGCCGCCCGTCGTGGCGAGGCATGGTCCCAGCTCCACAACAGGATGGCGGGCAGTAGAATCGCCAATGGCCAGATCCCAAACGGCGCGAAAGCGAGCGGCAGTAGCGCCCCGGCGGTAAAGGCCAACAGGTCGGTGGCAAGAGGATGACGTTGCGAAAGATCAAGCATCATGGTCGGCGGACAGGTGTCGATGGGTTCGGCCCACCCGGTTGGCGAAAGATGGTTACCGTGGCTTGCAAGGATGCGGCGGCAAAGAAAAAACCCTCTGGGTGGAAGAGGGTTTGCGCGGCGTCGGAATCAGATGTTCTCGGTGATGGGCGGCGCGGCTTCCCGACCGTCGTGCAAGCTCGTTTCCAGCAGATGAATCCGCCGGTTGTCAGCGCGCAGCACCCGGAAGTGGAACCGATCCAGGTCCACGGTCTCGCCGCCCTTGGGCAGTCGCCCCAGCTCCATCATGACCAGCCCGCCGACGGTATCGGCTCGCTCGTCGCTGAGGGTGGCCTGGAAGTACACGTTGAAATCCTCGACCGGAGTCAGTGCCTTGACGATGAAGGAGTCGCCCTGGGAGCGGATGAAGGCGCTGTCGTCGTCGGTATCGTGTTCGTCGTCGATTTCACCGACGATCTCTTCCAGCACGTCCTCGATGGTGATCAATCCGGCCACGCCGCCGTATTCGTCGACCACGATGGCCATGTGCAGACGGTTGCCGCGGAATTCCTTGAGCAGGATATTGAGGCGCTTGCTTTCGGGGATGTACTTGGCCGGACGCAGCAGGGCGCGGAGATCGAAGTCTTCACGGCGGTCGAAGGCGTGGCTCAGCAAGTCCTTGACGATCAGGATGCCGATGACGTTGTCCTTGCTTTCGTCGATGACCGGAAGGCGGGAATGGCCGGATTCGACGATTTCGGCGATCAGGCGCTCCAGGTTCCAGTCATGTTCGAGCACCACCATCTGCGCGCGCGGAATCATAACATCTCGCACCTGGGTTTCCGACACCTTCATGACGCCTTCCATCATCTTGAAGGAGTCGGCGTCCAGCAGTTCCCGTTGCTGGGCGTCGCGCAACAACGCCATGAGTTCGTCCCGGTCCTTGGGTTCGCCCATCAGGGCGGAGCTTAAACGTTCCAGCCACGATTTATGGCTTGATTCGGCTCGCTCGTCGTTCATGATCGGTCTTGTGGGTCTCCATAAGGATCAGGATAGCCGAGCCCCATCAGGATGCGGATTTCCAGGGTTTCCATGGTTTCGGCATGCGACTCATGCTGATGATCATAGCCCAGCAGGTGCAAAACGCCATGCGCGACCAGGTGTGCCCAGTGTGCCTCGGCCGGTTTTTCCTGACTGAACGCCTCGCGCAGCACCACCGGGGCGCAGATCACGACATCGCCCAGCAAAGCGCTTTCGACTCCAGGTGGCGCCTCGAACGGAAAGGACAACACGTTGGTCGGCCCCTGTTTATGGCGGTAGGTTTCGTTGAGCGCCGTGCTTTCGGCTTCGTTGACCACGCGGACGGTCAGTTCGGCATCGCGCCGATAGCCCGCGCCGGCGAGCGCCGCTTCGGCCCAGCGGCGGAACTCGCTCTCATCCGGCAATCCCGGCATGTCCAGGGCGATCTGCAAGTCCAATTCCAGTGTCATGAAGGGTTGTCCTGTTCGTAACGGGCGTAGGCGTTGACGATGCGCTGCACCAGGGGATGTCGCACCACGTCGCGGGCATTGAAGAAGGTCATGCCGATGTTTTCCTCATCCTTCAGGACCTGCAGCACCTGCCGCAGGCCGGACTGGACGTTGCGTGGCAGGTCGACCTGAGTGACGTCGCCGGTGACCACCGCCGTGGAGCCGAAGCCGATCCGGGTCAGGAACATCTTCATCTGTTCCACGGTGGTGTTCTGCGCCTCGTCGAGGATGATGAAGGAATCGTTCAGGGTCCTGCCGCGCATGAACGCCAGCGGCGCGACTTCGATGATGCCGCGCTCGATCAGTTTGGTGACTCGCTCGAAACCCAGCATTTCGTACAGGGCGTCGTAGAGCGGTCGCAGGTAGGGATCGATTTTCTGCGCCATGTCGCCGGGCAGAAAACCCAGTCGCTCGCCGGCTTCCACCGCCGGCCGCACCAGGACCAACCGCCGCACCGTGTTGGATTCCAGGGCATCCACGGCGCAGGCCACCGCCAGATAGGTTTTACCGGTGCCGGCCGGCCCGACCCCAAAATTCAGATCGTGGTGCTTGATGTTCCTCAGGTAACGCTGTTGGTTGGGACCGCGGCCACGGATCAGGCCACGCCGGGTGCGGATCAGCACTTCGTCGGTGTCCGGCTCCAGTTCGTCGACCAGGGCGTCGGCGCCGGCTTCCTGCAGGGTGAGGTGCACGCTGGCCGGAATCAGCGTTTCGTCGCGGGTATTTCGGTATAGCGCTTCCAGCACCGCGACCGTGACCGTGATTGCCGCCGATTCGCCGATCACCCGAAATTGATGGCCGCGATTGTTGATTTCCACGCCCAACCGGCGTTCGATCTGGCGCAGGTGCTCGTCCAGATGCCCACATAGATTGGCCAGCCGCGCGTTGTCGGCGGGTTCCAGCAATAAATCCCGAAATTGGGGAGCAGCGTTTAGGTTCAAGGCGCGGGGCGGCTCGGATATCCGCTAGCTGGCTTGTCTGAGGGTGGCGGCCGGCGGTTCCGGACAAGCTTGCAGCCGGCCGCGCAGGGAATTGGGCAGCGCCTCGGTAATGGCGAGATCGGCAAAGCGGCCGATCAGTCCGGGCGGACCATCGAAGTTGACCACGCGATTGTTCTCGGTGCGCCCCGACAGTTGCCGGTCATTCTTACGCGAGGGCCGGTCCACCAGCACCCGCTGGACGGTACCGATCATCCCCTGGCTGATGGCGCGCGCCCCTTCCTCAATGCGCGCTTGCAGCCGCGCCAATCGTTCTTTCTTGGTCGCCAGCGGCGTGGGGTCGGCCAGATTGGCGGCAGGGGTGCCGGGCCGGGGGCTGTAGAGGAAACTGAAACTGTGGTCGAAGCCGATTTCGTCGATCAGCGCCATGGTCGCCTCGAAATCCCGCTCGGTTTCGCCGGGAAAGCCGACGATGAAATCCGAGGACAAGCTGATGTCCGGGCGCACGGTGCGCAGCTTGCGGATCTTGGCCTTGTATTCCAGCACGGTGTGGCCGCGCTTCATCAACGTCAGGATGCGGTCGGAACCGCTTTGCACTGGCAGGTGCAGGTGACTGACCAGTTGCGGGACGCGGCTGTAGGTCTCGATCAGCCGGTCGGAGAATTCCACCGGGTGGGAGGTGGTGTAGCGGATGCGGTCGATACCATCAATGGCGGCGACATATTCGATCAGCAACGCCAGATCGGCGGTTTCGCCATCATCGGTCGGCCCGGCGTAGGCGTTGACGTTTTGGCCGAGCAGGGTGATTTCGCGCACGCCCTGCGCCGCCAGCGCCGCCACTTCGGTCAGCACGGCGTCGAACGGCCGACTGACTTCCTCGCCCCGCGTATAGGGGACGACACAGAAGGTGCAGTATTTACTGCATCCTTCCATGATCGAGACAAAGGCGGTCGGCCCTTCGGCGCGCGGTTCCGGCAAGCGATCGAATTTTTCGATTTCCGGGAAAGAGATATCGACCACGGGTTGCCGGTTGGCCCACACGGCCGACAGCATGTCCGGCAGCCGGTGCAGGGTTTGCGGACCGAAGACCAAATCCACCTGCGGCGCCCGCTCGCGCAGCGCTTCGCCTTCCTGACTGGCGACGCAGCCGCCGACGCCGATCACTGCATCGGGGCGGCGGGATTTGTGAGCTTTCCACTGACCCAGTTGCGAGAACACCTTTTCCTGGGCTTTTTCGCGGATGGAGCAGGTATTGAGCAGCAGGACGTCCGCTTGGTCGGGATCGTCGGTGCGCTCCAGACCGTGGGCCACGCGCAGGACATCCGCCATTTTGGCGGAGTCGTACTCGTTCATTTGGCAGCCGTGGGTCTTGATGTAAAGTTTGCGCATCATCGGTAATTTTTGAACAATAACATCGGCGGGAAACTATAGCATCGCCGTTGGGGGGGGCGCTAGACAAGGAGTTTGTCGGTGTCCGCGACGGGCGGACTCCTCCCTTCGGCGCTCTCGTTGAGGGGGTAATAGTCAGGGCAATCGCGCTATGTAGTTGCTGGACTGGGCTGGCCGAGGAGCAGGCACAACCGGTACTCATCGTTGAGGGCGGCGCGGAGTTTACGACGGCGGATGCTATCGCGCGAGGGACCGTT
>Ga0209607_1000771_pt1 | contig 27988 bp, 29 predicted proteins | sample AD_UKC117_MetaG_FD_184413 | JGI IMG/M metagenome (GOLD analysis project Ga0209607, IMG submission 184413) | Active sludge microbial communities of municipal wastewater-treating anaerobic digesters from Hong Kong - AD_UKC117_MetaG (SPAdes)... | ecosystem: Engineered > Bioreactor > Anaerobic >... | reverse complement strand
GGGGGGTCGGTCCGCCCGGCGACCCTCCAGAGCAGGCGGAGCGCCCCGCCCTGGTGCAGGATAGCCACCGAGAGGATCGCCAGCACCCCGACGATGGTCATCGCCGTACCGGCCTCGGGGCGCAGGGCACGCAGCTCGGGCCCCACCGCGATCGCCGCCACGCCGATTCCGGTGCCGATCGCGAGTACCTGCATGACGATCGCGGCCCCGACCGTAACACTGCTGCGGGCACCCGCCCGTTCGCTCAGGATGGCCATGCCGGCCAGGCCCCAGACGCGTCCCGGCACGAACGCCGCGATCGAGGCGAGGATCCAGATCCGCGCAGCCGCGAACCATGGCAGGGTCTCACCCCATCCCACGACCAATCGCCGCCACCCCTCCACGAGGGCAGCGTACATCGCCCAGGTCGCACCGAGCGAGAGGACAATCCAGCCAGGACGGAAGGCGAGCTGCACCGGGCTCTTCCGTACGTCGTCCCAATTGACCCAGAGGGCCCGACCGACCGCCACGATCGCGACCACCACCAGCACCGCCTGCAGCCACTTCCACGCGCCGCTACGCATCGCGCGCCTGCCGGTACCAGGTGAGGCAGCGCTCGGCGACGGCACCCGGCGAGAGGCGCGCAGTCCACTCCCGACCCAGCGCCCAGGCTGCGTCGCGGGCGATCGGATCGTCGAGCAATTCCCGCGAGGCCGCCACGATCGCGTCGACCTGGGGTGGCACCAGGCGGCCGCCCCCGGCTTCCGGCACGATGTCCAGGAGCCCGCCACCGTCGCGGCACGCGACGACCGGGACCCCCTGCATCAGTGCTTCCGCTGCCGACAGTCCGAGCCCTTCCGCGCGCGAGGTGGCGAGGCAGAGATCGGCGCGCTCGAGCCACCGCGGAATCTCCTCCGGCGGGACGGCACCGCTGAACCGGGTGATGTCGGCGATGCCGAGTTCCGCCGCCAGCGCCTCGAGGCTGCCGCGTTCGGGACCGTCGCCGACGATGGTGAGGGCGTGCGTCTCGCCACCCTCACGGAGCTGCGCGACGGCGCGGAGGGCCAGCTCGAATCGCTTCTGGGCGGTGAGGCGGCCGATGACGACGATCCCGTCGCCTCCGCGAGACCGCGGGCGCTGCACCTGGGCGACCGGCATCCCCTGGATGCCGTGCTCCGGCACCTCGCGCCCGATGCGCGCCGTGACGACGGCGGCAAGGTGACGCGATACCGTGGTGACCATGTCGACGCGCCGCAGCACTCGCCGGCCGAGGAAGCGTGCGATCCTGTTGGTCTCCAGCAGTCGCACGTCGGTCCCGTGACAGGTCACCACGGTGGGAAGGTGCCTCGGCGCGGCGAGTCCGGCCGGAAACCACCAGTGCGCGTGGATCACGCCGTCCCCACCCGACAGCTCCTCGGCCGCCGCGCGGCGGAAGGCGCGCACCAGCCCCGCGAGGGCGCGCAGGCCACCCGCTGTCCGGATGGCGCCGGCCATCGTGCCGCGGTACGCCAGCGTCTCGCGTCCCGCGTCGGCGTAACGGACGCGGTGGATCGGGATGCCGTCGAGGGAGTCCCGCCCCCCTCGCCCCTCGTCACTGGGCGCCACGACCCGCAGGTCGACGCCGCGCTCGCGGAGGGCGAGGGCGAGGGGGTGCAGGAAGCCGCCGGCCATGTCACCCGGACCCCGCGGATAGTTGTGGGTGAGGAAGACCACCCGCATCGGTCAGTCGGATCGATCCTGGAGCCGGCGCGCCAGTTCGCGCTGCTCCTCGCGCATCCCGGCGACGAGCTCGCCGACAAACCCGAAGCCGAACAGGACGATGCCGGAGATCACCATCGTCTCGACCAGGTTGAGCAGCGGCCGGAAGCCGATGCCATAGCCGAACCGCAGGACCAGCGCGACGACCCCGGCGAGGAAGCCGATCAGGAAGAGCACCGCACCCGCGAGCCCGAAGAAGAGCATCGGCTTGCGCCCGAACCGGAGCTGGAACCAGACCGAGACGAGGTCGAGGACTCCGACCGGGATCCGGGTCCAGGTGAACTTCGAGACGCCGGCCGTGCGCGGGTAGAGCGGCACCGGGACCGAGGTGAGCCGGTGGCCATCGGCGGCGGCGATCGCCACCATGAAGCGATGCCAGTCCGGCCGCAGCGGCACCGTCGCCATCACCTCGCGGCGGTACGCCTTGACCGAGTTGAGGTCGGTCACCCGCACGCCGAAGAGCCAGCGACAGAGCGCGTTGTAGACCGACGAGACGAACGCCTTCTCGTACTTCCCCTGCTTGGTGCCGGTGACGATGTCGGCCTGCCCGCCCAGGATCGGCGCGACGAGGCGCTGCACGTCCGAGGGATGGTACTGCAGGTCGGCCGGGTAGAAGACGAGGATGTCGCCGGTGGAGGCGTCGGTGGCCGACCGGAGCGCGTCGGCGATGCCGCGCTGCCGGCGATGCGTGACGGTCCGCAGCCAGGGGTAGTGGTCCGCGAGGCCGGCCAGCACCTCCGGCGTGGCATCCCGCGAGCCATCATCGACGATGACGACCTCGAACGGGACGCCGATGCCCGGCAGGTGCTCGCCGCAGAGGCGCGCGAACTCGGCGAGGTTGTCGGCCTCGTCCTTCGCGGGCACGAGCAGGGAGACCCGGACGGGCGCGGTCATACCCGCTTGCGCATCCGGGCCGGGAGGATCCCGAGCTGGTCGCGGTACTTCGCGACCGTGCGCCGGGCGATCTGGATCCCCTGCTCCGCGAACAGGTGGACGATCTGCTGGTCGGTCAGCGGCTTCCCGCTGTCCTCCTCGGCGACCATCTTCTCGAGCTTGGCGCGGATCGAGCGGGCCGAGGCGTCCTCGCCCGTCGCGGTCGAGAGGGCGCTGGAGAAGAAGAACTTGAGCGGCAGCACGCCCCGGGGTGTCTGGACGTACTTCTCGTTGGTCACCCGGCTCACCGTCGACTCGTGCATCGAGATCACCTCGGCGACTTCGCGCAGGGTGAGCGGCTTCAGGTATTCGATCCCCTTCTCGAAGAACTCCCGCTGCCGGTCGACGATGAAGTTCATCACCTTGAGCATCGTCTGTCGCCGCTGCTCGATCGCCTGGATCATCCAGGTCGCGGAGTTCATCCGTGACGCGATGAAGTCGCGGTTCTCCGCCGTCATCTTCGAGCGGTCGCGGGCGATCTCCTGGTAGCTCCGCGACAGCCGCAGCCGCGGCACCCCGGTGTCGTTGAGGAAGACCTGATAGCGATCCTCGATCTTGTCGACGATGAGGTCGGGCGTGATGTAGCCGTCGCCGCGGTCGCCGTACTTGAGGCCCGGCTTCGGGTCGAACCGGGCCAGCCCGTCGGCGGCCTCCTGCGCCTCGCGGGGCGCGACGCCGAACTTGCGGGCGAGGTCATTCCAGCGATGGGCGAGGAGGTCGTCGAACGCCTCGTCGACCATCCGCCAGGCGAGCGTCTCGGTCTCCCCGGCCTCGCCGAGCTGGAGCAGGAGGCACTCGCGCAGGTTCCGCGCGCCCACCCCCGGCGGGTCGAGGCGCTGCACGACCCGGAGGGCGTCTTCCAGCTCCTCCATGCGGAACAGCTCGACGCCGGCCGGGAGGTTCTCCGGCACCACGAACTCGGCGACCGGTTCGGCGGTCTCGGACGGTTCCGGCATCCCGATCGCGTCGGGCGGCAGGGCGAACGGGTCATCCTCGTCGAGCTCGTCGTCGCGGTCCTCGGCCCGGCGGTCGAGTCCCAGGCTGGTGACGACCCACTGGTTCACCGACCGCAGCACCTCGTCGAGCTCGCAGGCGAGGTAGCCGTCGTCCCCGATGTTCCCCACGAGCTCCTCCGCGAGGATCTTCAGGCGCGGGGTGATCTCGAGCATCTGGAGCTGCTCCCGGAGGTGATCCGAGAGGTCGGCGGCGGCAGCCGACTGGGGCTCGACATAGTCCTGCGACTCGAACTGCTCGCGCGCGCCACCGACCTCGAAACCGTTGAGGAGGATCTCCTCCCAGTCGACCTCGTCGTCCTTCTTGGTCTCCTCCTGCTCCTCGGCCGTGGTCTTCTCGGGCGCCTCCTCCTCCTCGGGCTCCTCCAGCTCGAGGAACGGGTTGCTCAGCAGCTCCTGCTGCAGGTGCTGCTGCAGGTCGAGCATCGGCATGTAGAGCATGTCCATCGCCTGGTAGAGGCGTGGATTGATCCGCAGCTCCTGGCGGAGTCCCTGTTGCTGGTGCAGGCCCGTCTTCATGCGTGCTGCTCCATCCGCTGGCGCAACCGGGCGGTGAGGGAGGGACCGAGGTAGAGCTCGGCCACGCGATCGTTCCAGACCAGCTCGCGCACGGTGCCGGCGGCCTGGACGGTTCCGGAGTGCATGATATACGCGCGGTCGACGATTTCGAGGGTCTGCTCGACATTGTGGTCGGTGATCAGGACCCCGATCCCGCGCGACTTGAGGGAGGCGACGATCGTCTGGATGTCGTGCGTCGCGATCGGGTCGACGCCGGCGAACGGTTCGTCGAGGAGCATGAATCGCGGGCTGGTGGCCAGCGCGCGGGTGATCTCGAGGCGGCGGCGCTCGCCGCCGCTGAGGGTGTACGCGGGGGCATCGCGCAGTCCGGTCAGCCCGAGGTCGGCGAGCATCGCCTCGAGCCGGGAGAGCCGCTCGGCCTTGCCGAGTGGCAGCGTCTCGAGGATCGCCAGCACGTTCTCCGCGACCGTCATCCGCCGGAAGATCGAGGGCTCCTGCGCGAGGTAGCCGATCCCCATCCGGGCCCGCTTGTACATCGGCTCGCCGGTGATGTCGAGATCGTCGAGCCGGATCTGCCCCTCGTCCGGGCGGATGAGGCCGGTGATGAGGTAGAAGGTCGTGGTCTTCCCCGCCCCGTTGGGCCCGAGGAGCCCGACGATCTCCCCCTGCTCGAGCTGGACGGCGACGTCGTCGACGACCGCGCGGCGACGGTAGCTCTTGCGGAGCCCGGAGGCACTCAACACGCTCATGGGCCCTCCTCGCGTCGCGGGGACCCCGTGCCCGGCAGGCCGACCCGGGCCTGCCGCCCGAGCGAGGCCCGCTCGAGCTGGATCCCGTCGACCGGCTGGCTGCCGCGGTACGCGCGCACCTCGTGCACGCCGGTGCTGTCGCCGGCCTTCATCGTCACGATGATCGTGTCGCCGCGGGTATAGTTGATCGTCGGGGACGGCTTCCCCTCGCGCATCACGGTGCGCGCGAACAGCGCGGTGGCGCTTCCCGTGGCCACGATGTCCACCAGCCGGGTGAGGAGGACGCCGGCTGAATCCGCATCGGTGAAGCGCGCCGTGAGCCGGGCCCCCGTCATGGTGTTGCGGATCGGCGGCAGCGTGTCGGTGGCCGCGCTGTCGGCCGGGACGGCGAGCGAGTCCGCCCCGGTGCCGGCCGTGTCCTCGGGTTCCAGCAGCGTGCCGCGTCCGAAGACGCGCAGCTCCCGGAGGCGCTCCCCCGGTGTGTCGATCGCGATCGAGTCCCCGCGCACGTCATACCCCTCCGCGAGGACGGTGGCGCCGTTCGCCCGGTCCCAGGCGCGCGTGGCCTCGAGCTGGCCATCGACGAAGCCGAGGCGGACGCTGTCACCGACGACGTCGGCCGAGGCGGTCGTCACGTGCCCGCCGCCGAACGCCTCGACCGAGCGCAACTCCTCGCCGCGGAGACCGAGCCGGACGTGCTGCCCGATCACGTCGAAGGCGTCCTCGCCGCCGCGTGCGAGCGTGGCCGGTCCGCCGACGAGGGTGACATCGTCCTCGTCGGCCTGGATGTAGATCAGCGAGTCGCCCCGACCGTGCAGCGAATCGCGATCCACGAGCACCTGTCCCCAGGCCACCATCCACGACGACCCGCGCGTCTTCATCCCGTCGCCGGTGATCACGTACGGCGCCGGATCGACCGTGTCACCCTCGGCGCGCGCCACCCGATAGGTGACCGTCGGGCGCTGCAGGGCGATGGTCTCCGCCGAATCGCGGATGCCCCGCACCGCGCGCAGGTAGTCGATCCACGGCCCGGCCAGGGTCGATCCGTTGATCCGGTTGGTCACGACGGCGTTGCCCCGGAGCTGCAGTCGCTCGTCGGCCTTGGTGTAGAAGATCGAATCCGCCTGGATGTCGATGTCGTCGTCGCGGTAGCGCGCGCTGCCGAGCAGCCGCACGATCTGCGCGGTGTAGGACTCCAGCGAATCGCCGGCGAGGGTCACCTCCGGCTGGTTGCGGCAGCGCAGCCGCAGCGTGCCGCCGGCGAAGTAGTTCTCGGAACCCTGGAAGGCCTGGCGCACGCCCTCGCGATCGACGTTCACGACCTCGAGCTGGCAGCGCCGCTCGGCGGGCCGCTGGGCCCCGACGCCGGCGGGAACGGCGAGGAGCCCGAACAGGAGCACCGTGAGGACCGCCCTCATCGCGTCCCCGTGGTGTCTTCGCCCGGCAGGAGGAACCCCTGCCCCTTCTGGTAGCCCTTCGGCTGCCAGCTGCGGAACCGCAGGAAGTCCGGGTCCGTCTCGAAGCTCTGCCCGCTGCCGTTGCCGCTCGGCGACGTGAAGGTGTACGCCGTGTCGGAGCGGATCAGGTTCGAGGACTTGTCGAAGATGAGGTGCTCGGTCTTGAGGACCTTCGCGTCGGGAGGTGGCGTCGTCGCGACGACATTGCCGCGGGCCTCGAGGACGCCCGTGCGCACGTAGTGGACGCCGCTGTCGGCGGTCACCGTCGAGCGCACCTTTCCGCTGGCGTCGTAGAAGGTGAGGCCGACCTGCTTCATCTCGGTGATGTCCGCCGCGTTGTACACCCAGGCCGACTCGGCCTGCACGTCGGTGAGTCGGATGCCGTCGCGGGTGATGCCACGCGTCATCCCGGTCATGACCTGATCCGCCGTGTCGGCGGTGGCGGCGCGCTGCGGGGTGACCCCGCGATCGACACAGGCGATGCCCGGGAGCGCGACGAGCAGGACGACGGCGAGGCCCCTCATGCGGCACCGGCCCGGAGGAGGTCGTGCAGGTGCACCACGCCCCGGACGATGCCGTCGGCGTCGAGCACCGGGGCGGCCAGGATGCGGTGGCGCTCCAGGGCGGCAACCGCGGTGGCCGCGAGTTCGCCGAGCGCGATGGTCCTCGGGGCGCGGGTCATCACCGTGGCGACGCCCTGCTGCAGGTAGTCGGCGCCCCGCTCGACCAGGCGGGTCAGGTCCCCGGCCGTGATCACCCCGGCGAGCCGCCCCTCCTCACGGATGACCGCGATGCCGCGTTCATGCGCGAGGACCACGATGGCGTCGCGCATGGATGCGTCTGGGCCGAGCTCGGCGACCAGCGGCACCATCACTTCTTCCACGCGCAGGAGGAGTCGACGCCCGAGCCGGCCGCCCGGGTGGAGTGCGGCGAAGTCCTCGCGCCGGAATCCCTTCCGCTCCAGCAGGGCGACGGCGAGCGCATCGCCCAGCGCGAGGGCGACGGTCGTGCTCGTCGTCGGCGCGAGGTCGTGCGGACACGCCTCCTCGCGCACCGAGGCGTCGAGGACCGCGGCCGCGGCCCGGCCCACAGTGGAATCACGCGCGCCGGTGATGGCGATGATCGGCACCTCGCGGCGCGCCAGGGCGGCGATCAGGCCGAACAGTTCCTCGGTCTCGCCACTCTTGGTGAGGAGAATGGCGGCCATCGCCGGGCCGACGAGGCCGAGGTCCCCGTGCAGCGAGTCGACCGGGTGGAGCCACGATGCCGGGGTCCCCGTGGACGTCAGGGTGGCGGCGATCTTCTGGCCGATCGCCCCGCTCTTCCCGACGCCGCTCACGATGACGCGATCCGCGGCGGCGAGCAGGTCGACCGCGGCGGCGAAGCCGTCGTCGAGCCGGTCGGCGGCGGCCAGCACCGCGCGCCCCTCGAGTTCAAGGGTGCGCCTGGCGCTCGCGACCGCGGTCATGACCTGGCCTCGGCCGACTGGAGGTAGCGGGCCGTCGCGGCATCCCAGCGCCCCGAGGCCTGCAGCAACAGGTCGATCACCTCGCGCACCGCCCCGTGGCCGCCTGCCGCCGTGGTGATGTAATGCGCGCGCTCGCGGACCTCGGGTCGGGCGTTGGCAACCGCAATCGCGAGGCCGGCCCGCTCGAAGACGGGGAGATCGGCGAAGTCATCGCCCACGAAGGCGAACGCCTCCCACCCGAGCCCACGGGCGGCGAGCAACTGCTCGATGGCGGGCACCTTGGTCGCGGGGTGCACCTGCAGCACGGTCTCGACCCGCAGCTCGGCGCCGCGGAGCGTGGTCGCCTCGGACTGTCGGCCACTGATCCAGGCCACCTCGATCCCCGAGCCCCGGAGGAGGGCATGACCCAGACCGTCCTGGATGTCGAACCGCTTGAACTCGACCCGTTCCCCGCCCACGGCGCCAAGGAAGACGGCGTTGTCGGTCAGGACCCCGTCGACGTCGAGGCCGAGGAGCCGGATGGCGCTTGCGCGGTCGCGGTCAAGCACCGGTTCGCTCCATTGCGGCCTCGCGGACGGCGAGGGTGCGCGCCAGCAGGGCGTCCAGCTGGTCGAGCGGCCACTGGGTCGCCGCATCCGAGAGCGCACTCGCCGGCTCGGGATGGGTCTCGATAAAGAATCCGTCGGCCCCCGCCGCCGCCGCGGCCAGGAGGAGGGTCGGGATGAACTCGCGCAGCCCGCCGCTGGCTCCTCCACTGGCCTGTCCCGGTTGCTGGACGCTGTGGGTCGCGTCGTGGATCACCGGCGCCCCGGTGGCCGCGCGCAGGCGGGGGATGTTGCGCAGGTCCACCACGAGGTCGCCGTAGCCGAAGAAGGTGCCGCGCTCGGTCACGGCGACGTCGGTGCTGCCGCCGGCGCGGACCTTGGCGACGGCCCCGGCCATCGCATCGGCCGCCATCCACTGCCCCTTCTTCACGTTGACAGGCAGGCCGGTCTGCCCCGCCGCGACGAGGAGGTCGGTCTGCCGCGAGAGGAAGGCCGGGATCTGGAGGACATCGACGACGGCCGCCGCGGGAGCGGCGTGCGACGGTTCGTGGATATCGGTCAGGATCGGCAGGCCGGTGCGCTCCCGTTGGCGCGCCAGCGCCGCGAGTCCGCGCTGGAGCCCGGGACCACGCGGCGCATCAGGGCGGGCCCGGTTGGCCTTGTCGAACGAGGCCTTGAGGCAGACGCGGAGGCGGTGGCGTTCACCCAGCTCGGCGAGGGTGTCCGCGATCCGGTCCATCACGGCATCCGCCTCGACCGCGCACGGACCCGCGATCAGGAACGGCGTGCCGGCGAAGCGGAACCCGCTCACGCGCGATCCGCACCGGTCGCCGCGACCGCCGCGGCCGGAGGGGCCTCGGGCCGGGCCTGCCCCGCGAGCGCCGCGCCGATGAACGCCGCAAAGAGCGGGTGCGGCCGCGTGGGGCGGGACTTGAGTTCGGGATGGAATTGGCAGCCGACGAACCAGGGATGATCCGGCAGCTCGATCATCTCCACCAGCGACCCATCGGGCGAGAGACCCGACAACCGCATCCCGAATTCCGCGAGGACATGGCGGTAGGCGTTGTTCACCTCCCAGCGATGGCGGTGCCGCTCGGAGATCTCGACCGTGCCGTACGCGGCGGCGACGCGGCTCCCTTCCCGCAGACGTGCCGCGTACGCCCCGAGCCGCATCGTGCCGCCGAGGTCCTTCACGTCACGCTGCGAGGCCATCAGGGCGATCACCGGATCGGGACAGTCCGGGGCGAATTCCGTCGAGGTGGTCTCCGGCATCCCGGCGACATGACGGGCGAACTCGATGATCGCGACCTGCAGCCCGAGGCAGATGCCGAAGAACGGCAGCCGGTGCGTCCGCGCGTGCTCGATGGCGCAGATCATCCCCTCGATCCCCCGGTCGCCGAAGCCACCGGGGACCAGCAGGCCGTCGAACCCGGCCAGGAGGCGCGCGGCCTCGGCGGCGGAGGTGAACTCGTCGCTCTCGATCCAGGTGATCTCGACCCCGGCGTCGTGCGGGATGCCGCCGTGCAGCAGGGCCTCGCCGACCGACTTGTAGGCGTCGTGCAGCGCGGTGTACTTCCCGACCACGGCGATGCGCACCCGGTGCGAGGGCCGGAGGATCCGCTCCACCATCGTGCGCCACGGGCCGAGGTCCGGCTCGGGCGTCTCGAGGCCGAGCCGACTGCACACCTCCCGGTCGAACCCCTGCTCGAAGAAGCGCAGCGGCAGCTCGTAGATGCTCGCCACGTCCGGGCTCTCGATGACGGCCGCGAAGTCCACGTTGCAGAACTGGGCGATCTTGCGCTTGATGTCGGAGCCGAGCGACTGCTCGCTGCGGCAGATCAGCAGGTCGGGCTGGATGCCGACCTGCATCAGGTCGCGGACGGAGTGCTGGGTGGGCTTGGTCTTCAGCTCGCCGGCCGCGGCGATCCACGGGACGAGCGTCAGGTGGACGAAGATCGCGTTCTCGCGACCGATGTCCTGCCGGAACTGCCGGATCGCCTCGAGGAACGGCAGCGACTCGATGTCGCCGACCGTGCCCCCGATCTCCACCAGCACGACGTCCTCGCCGGGGGCGCTGCGCCGGAGGGCGTGCTTGATCTCGTCGGTGATGTGGGGGATCACCTGCACGGTGCCGCCGTTGTACTCGCCGCGCCGCTCCTTGCTGATCACCGTCTGGTAGATCCGCCCGGTGGTGACGTTGTTCTGCTGCGACAGGGACCGATCGATGAAGCGCTCGTAGTGGCCGAGATCGAGGTCGGTCTCGGCGCCGTCGTCGGTCACGTACACCTCGCCGTGCTGGTACGGCGACATGGTGCCCGGATCGACGTTGATGTAGGGGTCGAACTTCATCATCGTGACCGAGAGGCCGCGCTCGACCAGGAGGCGCCCCAGCGATGCCGCCGCGATTCCCTTGCCCAGCGACGAGACCACCCCGCCCGTCACGAAGATGTACTTGGTGTTCCGGCTGCGATCGCTCATGGCAGGGCCTCGGCTGGGTCGGACCACCGCGCCTCGGCGGCGGCAAGGTCGGCTGGGGTATCAATCCCGGCGGCGGCGGGGCGATCAAGGAACGCGACCCCGATCGGGAAGCCCGCCTCGAGCGCCCGCAGCTGCTCCAGGCGCTCCACCCGCTCGAGATGGGACGGGGGCATCGCCGCGAGCCGCAGCAGCACGTCGCGCTGGAAGGCGTACACGCCGAGGTGCTGCCACCAGCGGCCATGCGGCAGGTCCGCCGGATCGCGGACCGCAGGGATCGGCAGCCGGGAGAAGTACATCGCGCGCGACTGCGCGTTGCACACCACCTTCACTACCCCCGGATCATCTCGGCGGGCCGGGTCGAGCGGGGCGGCCGCGGTCCCGATGGCGTCGCCCCGGCGGACCCGGTCGATTGCCCCCTGGATCGCGGCCGCGGGGAGGAACGGTTCATCCCCCTGCAGGTTGACGATCAGGTCGAAGCCACGGAACGGTTCCCGGTTCACGACGGCCGCCACCCGGTCGGTCCCGCTCTCGTGGTCGGAGCGGGTCATGACCACCTCGATCCCGAGCGGGGTCACGACGTCGGCGACCTCCGCCGCATCGGTGGCCACCACGACGTGGTCGATGCCCGGCAGCGCTCGGGCACGTTCGGCAACGCGGGTGATGAGGGGTGCCCCCGCGAGCAACTGGAGGGGCTTTCTGGGCAGGCGAGTCGAGCCCAGGCGGGCGGGAATCACGATCAGGACAGGCACGATACAAGCTATCCGGGCGCACCCCCGCTGTCAAAATGCGTGCCGCTGCCGTTCGCGATCCGGTAACCGCTTGGGGGAAGGCCCCTTACGCCGACATTCCCGCGAGGTGGAGGAAGTTCCGCAGCAACCGTTCTCCATCGGGCGTCCCGACGGATTCGGGGTGGAACTGGACCCCCCACACGCGGTGCCGACGGTGGCGAAGCGCCATGATCTCCTGACCGGCGGGGCGGTCCTCCGACCAGGCGGTGACCTCGAGTTCCGCGGGCAGGTCGGTGGGACTGACGATCAGGGAGTGATACCGCATGACCGGCAGCGGCGCCGGAAGCCCGCCGAAGAGCGCCGCGTCGGTCGCGATCACGCGGGTGACCTTCCCGTGCATCTGCCGATCGGCGCGCACCACCCGCCCCCCGAACGCCTCCCCGATCGCCTGGTGCCCGAGGCAGACCCCGAGCAGCGGGACCCCCGCCTCCGCTGCCGCGGTGATCAGCGCGACCGAGATCCCGGCGGTCGCTGGGGTGCCCGGGCCGGGGGAGATGACGATCGCCTCTGGGCGCCGCGCGAGCACGCCGAAGACGTCGATCGCGTCGTTGCGGACCACCTCGGGCTCGGCGCCCATCGCGCCGAGCGCCTGGGCGAGGTTCCAGGTGAAGGAGTCGTAGTTGTCGAGCAGGAAGACCATGGCGCGAATATACGGGGAGTCAGCCGCGGGGATGGAACTGCCGGTGGACGCTGCGCAGGTACTCCCGGTCGACGTGCGTGTAGATCTGCGTGGTCGCGAGGTCGGCGTGCCCCAGCATCTCCTGGACGGCGCGCAGGTCGGCGCCGCCCTCCAGGAGGTGGGTCGCGAACGAGTGCCGCAACGTGTGGGGGGTGACCCGCTTCGTGATCCCGGCATCGGCTGCCCGCGCGCGCACGATGCCCCAGGCACCGGCGCGGGAGAGCGGCTTCCCGCGGGCGTTGAGGAGGACCCGCTGCGCCGATTCTCCCCGGTCGAGCTCCGGACGGAGGGTGTGGAGGTACGTCGCGACGGTGGAGATCACCGTGCGCCCGATCGGGACCAGTCGCTCCTTGCGTCCCTTCCCGAACGCGCGCACGAGTCCATCACCGAGGAACAGGTCGGACAGCACGAGTCCGCACAGTTCGCTGACCCTGAGGCCGGCGCCGTAGCCGAGCTCCAGGAGGGCCCGGTCGCGCCAGGCGAGGCGATCCTCAAGGCCCGGGGCCTCCAGGAGTCGCTCGACCTCCTCGACGGAAAGCGTCTCGGGCAGGGTCCGCCAGCGAGCCGGGGTCTCGAGCCGGTCACTGGGGTCGCGCGTCACCAGGCCGTCGCCCGCCAGGAACCCGAACCAGGTCCGGACCGCCGACACCGTCCGCCGGATCGTGGCTCCCGAGAGCCCGAGATCCTTGAGGAGGAAGACGAAGTCGCGCAGGAGGGCCGCATCGATCGCGGTCGGGGACGTCACCCCGCGCGAGCGACAGAACGCGGCGAGCCGGAGGACGTCGCGCCGGTACGCGGCGATGGTGTGCGGACTGTGCCCGGCCTCCAGCGAGAGGTGATCACAGAACGCCACGAGGTGGAACTGTCGGGTCAGTTCGGCGACCTCCGCGTCGCCGGTCACCGCGGACCTCGCCGCCACCGGCGCCAGACCCACGTGGCGAGGCCGACCACCACCGCGAGCGCGACCAGCGCGAGCACCCGGTTGACCTCGCCGACTGCGCCGAGCACCGCCTCGAGATGCTGGCCGAGCTGCGCCGCCGCGAAGATGATGGCGCCATACCAGAGGGCGGACGCGAGCAGCATCGGGACGCCGGCACGCAGCGGACCGAGGTGGATCAGGCCGGCGAAGGGCGCGACCACCGCGCGAAACCCCGGCAGCAGCCGGCCGAGGAAGAGCCCCGCGACGCCGAATCGCTCGTACTCGCGACGCACGAAGGCCATCCCGTCATCGGTGAGGTAGCGCCGGGCGATCCGGCTGCGGAAGAGCGCCGGGGCGTGGCGTGCGGCCAGGAAGTACATCCCCATCGCCCCCCCGAGGTTGGCCGTCAGGGTGACCGCCAGGACGAGCCACGGGTCGGTGAGGCCCCGGTGGGAGAGGAAGGCGCCGAGGGCGATTCCGGTGTCGGCCGGGAACGGTGGAAAGACGTTCTCGATCGCCGCGAGGAAGGCGATGACCCCATAGATGGCGAGCGGATGGAGCCCGCCGAGCCAGGCGAGGAGCGCTTCGACCATCGGCGGGCGCTCAGGCGCGCTGCGGTGTCGACGCCGGCGCTGGCGACGGGAGGGGCGCGGCCTCGACCGGACGGAGCGTGGCCACCGCGATCGCCGCGACCCCTTCGCCGCGCCCCGTGAAGCCCATTCCCTCGTTGGTCTTCGCCTTCACGGAGATGTCGCCCTCCGCGACCCCGAGCACCTCGGCGAGTCGACGCTGGATCGCCGGGATGTGGGGGGCGAGCTTGGGCGCCTCGAGGATCGCGGTCAGGTCGGCCTGCTGCAGGGTCCAGCCACCGGCGCGGACGCGCTCGTGGGCCGCCGCGAGGAGCCGCATCGAATCGGCATCCTTGTGGGTCGGATCGGTGTCCGGAAACAGCCGGCCGATGTCGCCCGCCCCGGCCGCACCGAGGATGGCATCGGTCAGCGCGTGGGCGAGGACGTCCGCATCGCTGTGGCCGGTGAGCCCGCGGTCGTGGGGGATCTCGACGCCCCCGAGCACCAGCCGTCGACCCGACGCGAAGCGGTGCGAGTCGTAGCCGATGCCGACGCGCATCAGGCCGCCGCCGTGGCGGGTTCCAGGAGCGAATAGTCCTGGCGACGCCGGTGCGGCGTGAACCCGGCATCGCGGATGGCGCGCTCCATCTCGCCGATCGTGGCGCGATGGGTCGTCCCCGCCGCCGAGACGACATTCTCCTCCATCATCAGCGAGCCGAAGTCGTTCGCGCCGAAACGCAGCGCCACCTGGCCGATCTTGAGGCCCATGGTGACCCAGCTCGACTGCAGGTTCGGCACGTTGTCGAGGATGATCCGGGCCATCGCGAGCGTGCGAAGGTAGGAGACGGCATCGGTCTTGACCCGGTCGGCCATCGCGGTGCCCTCGGGCTGCAGCGGCCAGCAGATGAAGGCGGTGAACCCCCCGGTGCGCGCCTGCACCTCGCGAATCCGGAGCAGGTGCTCGATCCGGTCCGCGGTGCTCTCGCCCAGGCCGTACATCATGGTCACGGAGGTCTTCATCCCCTGCCGATGCGCCTCCTCCTGCACGCCGAGCCAGTCGTCGGTCTGGGCCTTCTTCCGCGCCACCCGCTCGCGGATGTCGTCGACCAGGATCTCGCCCCCGCCGCCCGGGATCGAGTCGAGGCCGGCCTCGCGCAGCTGCCGGACGACCTCGGGCATCGGGATCCGGAACCGCTCGCTGAAGAACACCACCTCCGAGGGCGAGAAGCCGTGGATGTGGATCGGGTGGTGCGCCTTGATGTAGCGCATCAGCTCGAGGTACCAGTCGAACGGGATGTACGGATTGTGCCCGCCCTGCAGCAGGATCTGGACCCCGCCGAGGGCCTTGCACTCCTCGATCTTCTCGCCGATCGCCTCGAAGGAGAGGACGTAGCCGTCCGGATCGCGCGGGCGGCGATAGAAGGCGCAGAACGCGCAGTCGGCGACGCAGACGTTGGTGTAGTTGATGTTGCGATCGATGATGTAGGACACCACCGGCTCGGGATGCTGCCGCCACCGTTCCGCGTCGGCGAGGGCCCCGAGTTCCAGCAGCGGGGCCCGCTCGTACAGGTCGAGGTATTCGGCGAAGGCGGGACTCGTGCGATCGATCATCATCACCTCACGCCGCGCTCAGGAACGACAGGCGGCCATCCGGCACCAGCCCGTCCTCCGCGAGGCGCCGGAAGAACGTGGTCAGCCCGGCCAGGTGCTGCGGCGCCAGGCGGTAGTCGAGGTCACCGAGGTAGGCCCGGACGGTCGGGACCGGGATGCCGGTCCGCTCGCCCGCCTCGGCCGCGAGCCGGTCGAGGTGCGCGAGGCCCCACGTGCGTGAGGCCAGCAAGCTGGCGTGGAGCGCGCGCGCCGCCTCGAGGTCGGTGTCGCGCCGCGCCGCCCAGACCGCGAACACGAACGGGAGCCCGGTCCATGCCTTCCAGGCGGCCCCGAGATCCTCGCAGATCGGGTAGCGCCCGCTGTCCCGGAGGTGGAGCGCCGCGTCGCCGATGACCAGCACCGCGTCGTGCGGGAGGTGTTCCAGCGCCGCGAGGTCCGCCGGTTCGGCCCGCACCGTGGCGTAGCTGGGCGCGATGCCCCAGACGTGCCGAGCGAGCAGTTCCAGCAGCAGGACCGACGTCCGGCTCGAGGCGGTGCGCAGCACCGTGGCCCCATCGAGCTCGTGGACCGGTCGGCGCGCGAAGAGCGCCACGGAGTGCACCGGCCCGTCGCAGGAGATCGCGAGGTCGGGCAGCAGGTGGTAGCGGTCGGCGTCGCGCGCGTACTCGACGGCGGAGATCACGCTGAGGTCGAGCTCGCCGGCGGCGAGCAGGTCGTTCAACTCGGCCGCCGTCGCGGAGACCACCAGCTCGGGCCCGGGGACCAGCCCCCGGTCCATCGCCGCGTAGACCGGGGCGGCGTTGATCCACGGGATGCGGCCGAGCCTCATGCGGCGTGGACCACCGGGAGGCTGCGGCGCACCTCGCCCCCGCGGGCGAGCTCGAGGTCGCTGAAGTCGGTGCGCACCGCGCGGTAGAGCGAGTCCCGCTCGACCGGCTCCTTCCCTGCGTCGCGGATCAGCGCCACCAGCGAGGCGTAGGACATCCCGAGGTCGGTCGTCGCCCCCGCGTCGTGGTAGATGCGCTCGAAGACGACCGTCCCCTCGACATCGTCGCAGCCGAACGCGAGCGCCACCTGGCTCATGAACGGGGTGACCATCGGCCAGTGCGTCTTCACGTGCGGGATGTTGTCGAGGAAGAGCCGCCCGATGGCGATGTTCTTGAGGTCCTCGAAGCCGGTCGTGGCGGTCCCGACGCGGCCGAGCTCCTCACCCAGCTCGTTGTGCTCGGGGTGGTAGGCGAGCGGGATGTAGGTCAGGAAGCCGCCGCTGCGATCCTGCTGTTCCCGGAGCATCGTCAGGTGCGCGATCCGGTCCGCCGCGGTCTCGACATGGCCGTAGAGCATGGTGCAATTGGTGGGGATGCCCAGCGCGTGCGCCTCGCCGTGCACGCGCAGGTACTCCTTCCCCGAGAGCTTGCGCTCGGCGATGGTCGCCCGGACGGCGGTGCTGAACACCTCCGCACCGCCGCCGGGCATCGAGGTCAGCCCGGCGTCCTTCAGCGCCTGGAGGACCTCGACGCTGCTGCAGCGTTCCACCCGCGCGATGTGGGCGATCTCCACCGCCGTCAGCGCCTTGATGTGCACCTCGGGGTGGCGCTCGCGAAGCCCCCGGATCATGTCGACGTAGTACGACAGCCGGAGCTTCGGATGGAGGCCGCCCACGATGTGGAACTCGCGGGTGGGCGCGCCGGTCGCCTGCTCGGCCTCGTGGAAGACCTCCTCGAGACTCCGGGTGTAGTGCCCGTCCTCCTTCGGCATCCGCGCGAACGAGCAGAAGGTGCAGGTGTTCCGGAGGATGCAGACGTTGGTCGGGTTGATGTGCTGATTGGCCGAGAACCAGACCCGGTCGCCGTTGCGTCGGCGATTGGCGTGGTCCGCGAGCGTGCCGATCCCGATGAGGTCGGAGCTCGCATACAGGGCGAGCCCGTCGGCGGGGTCGAGCCGGTGGCCGGCGGCGACCTTGTCGGCAATCGGGAGGAGCGCGGGGTCGCGGAGGCGGTCCCTGGCAAGCTCGGACGGCCCCTGCGCCGGACGGATGGGCGGCGTGGCGGTCATGCCGGAATCTACCGGGTGCCGACCCTCCGGGGTACCGGTGCGTCTCACCCCGGTGGGGCGACCCCGTCGAGCGTCTCGCGCAGGATCACCGCCAGTTCCTCCGCCGTGAACGGCTTGGGGAGGAAGGGGACCTCTCCCACGCCGATCGCCATCACCTCCTCGCTGTACCCCGACATGAGGATCACCGGGAGCCCCGGATGCGTCGCGGCCAGCGTCGCCTGCAGCTCGAGCCCCCCGAGGCCCGGCATGACGAGATCCGAGAGCACCACCCGGATCGGCGGTTCGGCCGGTCGGTCGAGGGCGGCGAGTGCCTCGGCCCCCTCGTTCGCGGTGGTGACCACATACCCCAGGCGCCGCAACAACCGCGAGCAGATGTCGCGGATCTGCGGTTCGTCATCGACCACCAGCACGTGCTCGGTCCCGGTGGGGAGCTCGCGGCGGGGCGTGGCGGGATCGGGTGGCAGGTCGTGCCCGCTCGGGGGAAAGACGATCCGGAAGGTGCTCCCCTCCCCCACGACACTCTCCACCTCGATCGTCCCGCCCGCCTGCTCCACGATGCCGTACACCGTGGCCAGCCCGAGCCCGGTGCCTCGCCCGGGCGGTTTCGTGGTGTAGAACGGCTCGAAGAGGTGCGGGCGCGCGGCGGCGGTGATGCCCACGCCGGTGTCGGTGACCTCGAGGATCGGCGCTTCGTCGCGGAACCCGATCACGATCCGGACCTCGCCACCGCCCGTCATCGCATCGCGGGCATTCACGGCAAGGTTGACGAGGGCATGCTCGAGTTGGGACGGGTCGATGAGGACCGGCACCGGATCGGCCTCGTGAACCACCGTGAGGTGGTGGCGCTCCCCGAGCAGTCGAGCCAGCAGCGGCTCGATCCCGGCCACCAGGCGACCGAGGTCCACCCGGCGGGGCATCACGACCTGCCGGCGCGCGAAGGTCAGGAGCTGGCGGGTCAGCTCGGCCGCGCGGTTGCTGGCCCGCTGGATCTCGAAGATGTCCTCGCGCCGTGGATCGCCGTCGGGCAGTTCCCCGAGCGCGAGTCCCGCATAGCCGCCGATCGCGGTGATGAGGTTGTTGAAGTCGTGGGCGACGCCGCCGGCGAGTCGCCCGATCGCCTCCAGCCGCTGGCTGGCGACGAGTCGACGCTCGAGGGCGACGCGATCGTGGACGTCCCGCACGACCGAGAGGAAGTGCGCGACCCCATCCAGCTCGATCTCGCGACACGAGACGAGCGTCTCGCGCTGACTGCCATCGGGCCGCAACACCACGAACGGGAAGTCCACCAGCTGTCCGTGCTCCCGGGCGATCTCGAGGGCCCTGGCGCGCTCCTCCGGCGCCGCCCAGACCCCCACCTCGGCCACGGTCCTCCCGACGAGCTCCTCCCGCGCGCGGCCGGTCACCACGCAATAGGCGTCGTTGACCTGGACGTATTGGTCGTCGGCGAGCCGGATCAGGGCCACCCCATCGGGCACCAGCTGGAAGAGGAGCGCGAAGTGTGCCTCCGCGTCGTGCAGTTCGCGCAGTCGTTCGGTCTCCAGCCGAGTCCGTTGCCGCGATTGGAACAGGTAGCCGAAGGCCCCGGCCAGCAGCACCCCCCCCAGGATGCCGATGCGACGACTCCTGGTGCGCGGGGCGATCATCGCCGGCCAGCCCTCCCGTGGCGAGGCCTCGAGTCGCCAGGCGCGATCGCCGAGTCGCACCGGGAGGGCGACCGGCGCCAGCGCCGCCATCGCCTCCTCCGGTTCCCCGGCGATCCGCTGACCAGCCTCGTCCCGGAGCAGCCACCGCAATCCGAGCGTGTCGGTCAGCCCGCTTCGCGCGAGCACGGTCGGGAGGTCGAGCACGGCGGCCACGAGCACCACGGGACTGCCCTCGGGAAGGACCACGCGCCGGCGGCCGATCAGCCCCTGTCCGCCCTGGAAGAGCGGCAGCGGTCCGGAGAGGGCGAGCGGCGGCGCATCCGGTCCGACCGCCCGCAGGTAGTCATCCCGCACCACCGCGCGCGGATCGGCCGCGAGATCCTTCCCGAGGGCCTCCTCGTTGCCGGCGAGGGGCCAGACATGGGTGATGATCCCGTCCTCGGTGCACTGCAGGCTGCGAATCGCTGACCCCTCTTCGAGGCGGAGCCCTTCCGCATACCCGTCGAAGCGCCCGGCGAGGTCGGGCTCACCCCAATGCATGGCCACCATCGAGGCGAGCCCGGGGAGTGGGGCAAAGCCCGCAGCGATCCGGTTCTCCAGCGCGACCCGCGGGCGGGAGAGCCGGCCGACCGCCTCGCCGCGGGCGTAGCTGATGGCGACCCGGTCATCCCAGCGATCGAACGCCGCCCCGCCAAGGAGGAACACCACCGCGACCACCAGTGCCACCGCCAGGGGGGAGAACGACGAGACCCTCCCGCGGCCGGAGCCGGGGAGGGCCTCGTCGCGTCCCGAGTGGGTCATGCCGCCCGGACGGCCAACGCGGCGTTGTGGCCGCCGAAACCGAACGCGTTGGAGAGCCCGACGTCGATGCTCCGTCGCACGCTCCGGTTCGGGGCGCAATCGAGGTCGCACGCCGGATCGGGCGTCTGGTGGTTGATCGTGGGCGGGATCTCGCCGTGGCGGGCGGCGAGCAGCGTGACCACGAACTCCAGCGCCCCCGCGCCACCGAGCAGGTGCCCGGTCATCGACTTGGTGGACCCGAACACCAGGTTGCGCGCATGGGCACCGAAGACCGCCTTCACCGCCTCGGTCTCCGCGATGTCACCGAGCGGCGTCGAGGTCCCGTGCGCGTTGATGTAGCCGACGCGCGCCGGATCGATGCCACCATCGGCCAGGCACATCCGCATCGCGCGCTGGGCGCCCTCGCCCTCGGGTGCCGGCGCGCTCATGTGGTAGGCGTCGCCGGACAGGCCGTAGCCGAGCACCTCCCCGAGGATCGTGGCGCCGCGCGCCTCGGCGTGCTCGAGGGCCTCGAGGACGACCGCCGCCCCGCCGTCCCCGAGCACGAAGCCGTCCCGGTCGGCGTCGAACGGCCGACTCGCGGCGGTCGGGTCGTCGTTGCGGGTCGACATCGCCTTCATGTTGGCGAATGCCGCCACGGTCAGCCCGGTGATCGCGGCCTCGGAGCCGCCCGAGATCATCGCGTCGGCGAGGCCGTCACGAATCATCCGGTAGCTCTCGCCGATCGCGTGCGCGGAGGACGCGCACGCCGAGACCGGGGCATAGTTCGGCCCGCGGAAGCCGTAGCGCATCGAGACGAGCCCCGGCGCCATGTTCGGGATGAACATCGGGACGAAGAACGGCGAGACGCGGTCGGGCCCCTTCTCGAGGAAGAGGCCGCAGTTCTCCTCGAAGGTCTGCATCCCGCCGATGCCGCTGCCCATGACGACACCGATCCGGTCGTGGTTGACCGCGGCGGTGTCGAGCCCCGACTGGGTGACGGCCTGGTGGGCGGAGGCGATCGCGTACTGCGCGAACAGGTCGAACCGCCGCGCCTCCTTGCGGTCGATGTACGGCAGGGGATCGAACCCCTTCACCTCGCAGGCGAACCGGACCTGGTGCCGCGAGGCGTCGAACTTCGTGATGGGGGCCGCGCCGCTCGTGCCGGCGAGGAGGTTCGTCCAGGTCTCGTCGACGGTGAGCCCCAGCGGGGTCACCAGCCCGAGGCCGGTGATGACGACGCGGCGCCTCACGTCACGAGCCCAGCTTGTCGTGGAGGTACTTCAGGGCGTCCCCGACCGTGCGGAGCTTCTCCGCCTCCTCGTCCGGGATGTCGATGTCGAACTCCTTCTCGAACGCCATGACGAGCTCGACGGTGTCGAGCGAGTCCGCGCCGAGATCCTCCATGAAGGACGCCTCGGCGGCGAGCTTCTCGCGCTCGACGCCCAGTTCCTCGACGATGATGTCCTTGACCTTCTCCTCGACGTCGCTCATCTGTTGCCTCGTGTCGCCAGGTGGAATTGCGTGCCCCGGTCAGCCGGTCATGCCGCCATCGACCACGAGCACCTGGCCCGTGACGTAGGCACCGAGATCCGAGGCGAGATAGAGTACCGCGCCTGCGATGTCCGCCGGACGGCCGAGCCGCCCGAGCGGGATGGACTCCAATAATGCCGCGCGTGCCGCCTCGGGCAAGGCGGCCGTCATGTCGGTCTCGATGAAGCCCGGGGCGATGCAGTTCGCGAGGATCCCCCGCGAGCCGTACTCCTTCGCGACCGACTTCGTGAAGCCGATCAGGCCGGCCTTCGAGGCGGCGTAGTTCGCCTGGCCGGCGTTCCCGGTGAGGCCGACGACGCTGGTGATGTTGATGATCCGTCCCGCGCGGCGCTTCATCATCCCCTTCAGGACGGCCTGCGTCGCGTGGAAGGCCCCGCCGAGATTGGCGCTCAGCACCTCCGACCACTCCGCCTCGCTCATCCGCAGGAGCAGCGTGTCGCGGGTCAGCCCGGCATTGTTCACCAGGATGTCGATCGGCCCCAGATCCGCCTCGGCGGCGGTCACGGCCGCGCGGATGGTCTCCGGCGCGGAGAGGTCGCAGGCATAGCCACGCGCGCGATCCCCGATGCCGGTGGCCGCCGCGGCCGCGGTCTCGGCCGAGCGACCGGTGAGGGCGACCTGCGCCCCGGCCTCGTGCAGCGCGGTCGCGATCGCATGGCCGATGCCGCGGGTGCCGCCGGTGACGAGGGCGACCCGGTTCTCCAGCGAGAGCCTCATGACGGATTCGCCTCCAGGAAGGCCGCCACTTCGTCGGCGCTGCCGATCGGGGTGCACGTGGTGCCCGGCAGGATCCGCTTGAGCATCCCCGTCAGGACCGAACCGGGACCGATCTCCAGCCAGCGCGCGTCGGGCCATTCGGCGGCGAGTCGCTGCATCGAGGCGACCCAGCGCACCGGCGCCGTCAGCTGCTCGGCGAGCATCGCCACCGCGCCGTCGCGATCGTGCACGAGTTCGGCCGTGGCGTTGGCCACGACGGGAAACGCCGGATCCCCGAACGGCGTCACGCGGAGCGCCTCCTGGAGCCCGGCGACCGCCGGCTGCATCAGCGGGGAATGGAACGCACCGCTCACCTTGAGCGGCAGCACGCGGCGCGCACCGGCCTCGCGGCACGCCGCACCGGCGCGCTCGACCGCGTCCGGGTCCCCGGAGATGACGGTCTGGTCCGGCGCGTTGAGGTTCGCGGCGACGACGGCGGACGCCTCGGTGCTCGCGGTGGCACAGGCGGCCTCCACGGCCGCGGCCTCGAGTCCGAGGACGGCCGCCATCGCCCCGGGACGGGCCTGCCCTGCCTCGTACATCAGGGCACCGCGACGACGCACCAGCTTCGCGGCGGCCGGCGCCTCGAGGGCACCCGCCGCGAGCCAGGCGCTGTACTCGCCGAGCGAGTGGCCGGCGGCCGCGACGACCTCGCTGCCGAGCGCCGGGCGAAGCACGGCGAGCACCGCGGCACTGTGGGCGAGGATGGCCGGTTGCGCGTTGTGGGTGAGCGTGAGGTCCTCCTCGCTCCCCTCCCACATCACCGGCGTGATCCCCGTGTCGAGCGCGCCGTCGATCGCCGCGAGCACCTCGGCGGCCTCGGGAAACCGGTCCGCGAGGTCGCGGGCCATCCCGACCTTCTGCGATCCCTGGCCCGGGAAGAGCAGGATCGTCACCACCGGAGCACCACGCTTCCCCACGTGAAGCCGGCCCCGAAGGCCACCAGCATCACGATCATTCCCGGGCGCAGGCGTCCCTCCTCCTGGGCCTGCGCCAGCGCCAGCGGGATGCTCGCGGAGGAGGTGTTGCCGTAGCGGTCGAGGTTGACCATCACCTTCGCCATCGGGATCCCGGCGTGCTTGGCGGTCGCCTCGATGATCCGGAGGTTCGCCTGGTGCGGCACCAGCAACTCGATCGCCTCGGCCGGCAGGCCGGCGCGACGAATCGCCTCATCGGTGCTTCGGCTCATCGCCAGCACCGCCGCCTTGAACACCTCACGCCCGGCCATCCGCATCAGGTGGCGACGATCGGTGAGAACCTCGGGCGTCAACGGCTCGGCGGAGCCGCCCGCGGGGATGTAGAGCAGCTCGGCGAGGTCACCATCGGCTCCGAGGTAGGTCGCGAGCACGCCGCGGTCGGATCCCTCGGGGGTGCGCCGGAGGATGCAGGCGCCGGCCCCATCGCCGAAGAGGATGGCGGTCGACCGGTCCTGCGCATCGGTGATGCTCGAGAGCTTCTCGGCCCCGACCACGAGGAGGGTGTCGCCCTGGCCCGTCGCCATGAGTCCCTCGGCAACGGTGAGGGCATACACCCATCCCGGGCACGCGGCGACCAGGTCGAAGGCCCACGCCCGCTTTGCCCCGAGCTCCGCCTGGAGATCGCACGCCGCCGACGGGAGGCGCCGATCGGGCGTCACGGTGGCGAAGACGATGCCGTCGATCTCGTCGGCAGTCACCCCGGCCTGCGCCATCGCGCGACGCGAGGCCTCCGCGGCGTACGAGGTGAGCGTTTCCTCGGGCGCCGCGATCCGCCGCTCGCGGATGCCGGTGCGCTCGACGATCCACTCGTCGGAGGTGTCGAGATAGCGCTCGAGGTCCGCGTTCGTGAGCCGTCCCTCCGGCGCCGCGGCGCCGAGGCCGGTGATCGTCCCCACCGGGCGCGCGAGCGTCACGCCAGCACCGCCATCTCGGCGGCGATGTGCTCGTTGAGCCGGCCCTCGACCGACTCGACCGCCCGCCGGATCGCATTGCAGATCGCCAGCGGGGTCGAACTGCCGTGGCAGATGATCGGCACGCCCTGCACGCCGAGCAGCGGGGCCCCGCCGTACTCGCCGTAGTCGAGGAAGCGCATCAGCGGACGCAACGCCGGCGACTGCAGCAGGTCGGGGGATTCGCGCGAGAGGAGCGTGTGCACCAGGCGACCCATCGACTCGTAGAACTTGAGCACGACATTGCCGGTGAAGCCGTCGCAGACGATGACATCGAGCTGCCCGTGGACCGGGTGCGGGACGACGATGTCGCGCCCCTCGACGTTGCCGACGTAGTGCAGCCGGCTGTCGGCCCGGAGGATGGCGTGGGCCTCGCGCACGATCGCGGTCCCCTTCTCGTCCTCCTCGCCGACATTGAGGAGCCCGATCTTCGGGTTCGGGCGACGCAGGACGTCGCGCATGTACACCGAGCCGAGGTGGGCGAAGTTGACCAGCTCGCGGACCGAGCACTCGAGGTTCGCCCCGGAGTCGAGGACCAGGACGGGCCCGTCCGGTGTCGGGAAGTGGGACGCCACCGTGGCGCGATCGACCCCCTCGTGCAGGCCGAGGAGCACGGTCGAGGCGGCGAGGATCGCCCCGGTATTGCCGGCGGAGACGAAGGCGTCGACGTCGCCGCGCGCGTGCAGCCCGAGCCCGACCACCAGTGACGAGTCGCGCTTCTGGCGGACCGCCTGGAGCGGGCGATCGGTCATCGTCACGACCTCGGTCGCCGGGACGAGGTCGATGCGAGACCGGTCGAGATCGGCGTGGCGCTCGAGATGCGGCGTGATGACCTCGGGGCGGCCGACCAGGACCACACGGAACCCGGGCGGCAGGTCGCGCAGCGCCAATGCCACCCCGTCCACCTCGGCGGACGGGGCGTTGTCACCGCCCATCGCGTCGATCGCGACGCGGATCACGGCCTAGTTGTCCTCGACCTCGAGCCGCTTCTTGCCCGCGTAGTAGCCGCAGGACGGGCAGACCCGGTGCGGCAGGCGCGGGGAGCTGCACCGCGGGCACGCCTGGGTCGGGATCCCCTTCGCGGAGTGATGCCCGCGGCGGAGCCGCTTGCGGGACTTCGAGAGCTTGCGCTTCGGGACGGCCATTGCTGCCTCAGTTCGTCGTGCCGGGCGCCGCGCATCGGCACGGCCCGGCGTTCAAGTCCGCCCCGCACTCGGGGCAGAGGCCCTGGCAGCCCTCCCGGCAGAGCGGGAAGGCCGATGCGCGCAGGGTCACTTCCTCCCGGACCGCCTGCGCGAGGTCGATCCGGACCGCCTGGGGCGGCAGGGCATACACGCTCGGATCGTCGAGCAGGTCCGGATCCGACGAGAAGACCAGATCGACCTGATCAGCGACTTCCTGGTGGACCGGGGTCAGGCAGCGGCGACACTCCCCCGCCACCGTGGCCCGCACCTGTGCCCGCCAGATGAAGTTCCCTCCCTCCGACTCCCGCAGCACCCCGTCCACCTCGACCGGTCCGACGAAGGGCAACGCGAGCCCCTCGAAGGCCGGATCGTCAGGCGCCAGGGCCCCCCGGGTCTGGACCCCCGCCGGCCCGATCTGGCGGATGTCCACTCGGAGCATAGCCATCAAGAATATCCGATCTGCCCCCAGCGGGTCAAGCAGGAACCGCCACGCCGAGGGTGGCCAACTCACGCTCCGGGAAGAAGAACGCGATCTCGCGGAGGGCATTCTCGTCGCTGTCCGAGCCGTGCACCGCGTTGCGGCCCTTCGACTCCGCGAAGAGGCGCCGGATGGTCCCCTCGGCCGCCTCCGCCGGATCGGTCGCCCCGATCGCCTCGCGCCACGCGAGGACGGCGTTGTCGGCCTCGAGGGCCAGCGCCACGGCCGGCCCGGACGACATGAACTCCACCAGTTCACCATAGAACGGCCGCTCGCGATGGACCGCGTAGAACGCCTGCGCCTCGCCCTCGCTCAGGCACACCAGCCGCATCGCGCGGATCCGGAAGCCGCTGGCCTCCACGTGCGCCAGGATCTTCCCGGCATTCCCGGCCGTCACGGCGTCGGGCTTGATCATCGCGAACGTCATCCTGCCAGCCATGCCGAACCCCTGCGAAAGAAGTTGTCGGCGACCTCACTGCCGCCGCTCAAGTTGTTGATACAAAACCGCTTGCGATGTCGTGCTGAGATCCTACTTCAACTTCCCCTTCAGGATGTCCACCACCTCGACCGGGCGCCGCATGATGCCGATGCCCGCGGCCTCGAACGCCTGGAACTTCTCCTCCGCGGTGCCGCTCGACCCGGAGATGATCGCCCCGGCGTGGCCCATCCGCCGGCCCTTCGGGGCCGTCTGCCCGGCGATGAACCCGGCGACCGGCTTGCGGACGTGCTCCTTGATGAAGGCGGCCGCCTCCTGCTCGGCGGTGCCGCCGATCTCGCCGATCATCACGATCGCCTCGGTCGCCGGGTCGTCGTTGAAGGCCGCGAGGACGTCGATGAAGTTGGTCCCGACGATCGGGTCGCCACCGATGCCGACGCAGGTGCTCTGGCCGAGGCCCGCGTGCGACAGGTGGTGCACGACCTCGTAGGTCAGGGTCCCGGACCTCGAGACGAGGCCAATCGGGCCCGGCGTCACGATCGAGCCGGGGATGATCCCGACCTTCGCGGCACCCGGCGTGATGAGCCCCGGGCAGTTCGGCCCGATCAGCCGGGTGCCCCGCTCCCGGAGGTAGGGCATCACGGTGGTCATGTCGAGGACCGGAACCCCCTCGGTGATGCAGACCACGAGGTCGATCCCGGCATCCGATGCCTCCTGGACGGCGCCGGCCGCCATCGCGGGGGGGACGTAGATGACGGAGCAGTTCGCCCCGGTCTGCGCCACCGCCTCCGCGACGGTGTGGAACACCGGGACCCCGCCGTCGAACTGCTGGCCGCCCTTCCCGGGGGTGACCCCCGCCACGACGTTGGTCCCGTACTCGATCATCTGCCGGGCGTGGAAGGACCCCTCGCGGCCGGTGATCCCCTGGACCAGGAGGCGCGTCTCGCGATCAACCCAGATGCTCATGCGGCCTCCTTGGCCAGCGCGACGGCCTTGGAGACGGCCGCGTCCATGTCGTTCATCGCCGCCATCCCGACGCCCTCGAGGATCCGGAAGGCCTCGGTCTCGTTGGTGCCGGTGAGGCGGATCACGATCGGGACATCCACCTTGAACTGGCGCGTCGCCTCGACGATGCCGTTGGCCACGTCGTCGGTCCGGGTGATGCCGCCGAAGATGTTGAAGAGGATCACCTTCACCGCCGGATCGGCGGTGATGATCTTGAGGGCGTTGACGACCTTGTCCGGGTTCGACGACCCGCCGATGTCGAGGAAGTTCGCCGGCTCGCCGCCGTAGTACTTCACCAGGTCCATGGTGGCCATCGCGAGCCCGGCCCCGTTGACGACACAGCCGACGTTGCCGTCGAGCTTGATGAAGGTGAGGTTGGCCCGGCGGGCCTGGACCTCGCTCGGCTCCTCGCCCGACTCGTCGCGCAGCACGGCGAGATCCGGCCGGCGGTCGAGCTCGTTGTCATCGACGACGATCTTGGCGTCGAGCGCCAGGACCCGGCCGTCGGGCGTGGTGACCAGCGGGTTGATCTCCGCGAGCGAGGCCCCGTTCGCCATGAAGGTCCGATAGAGCTGCTGCAGGATGCGGGTCGCCGCCTTGACGTGGTCCCACTCGCGGTAGAGGGCCAGGGCGAGCTGGAGCGCCTGGTGCGGCAGCAGCCCGTAGCGCGGGTCGACCGGGAGGCGGGTGATCTTCTCGGGGGTC
>Ga0209607_1000769_pt1 | contig 28029 bp, 23 predicted proteins | sample AD_UKC117_MetaG_FD_184413 | JGI IMG/M metagenome (GOLD analysis project Ga0209607, IMG submission 184413) | Active sludge microbial communities of municipal wastewater-treating anaerobic digesters from Hong Kong - AD_UKC117_MetaG (SPAdes)... | ecosystem: Engineered > Bioreactor > Anaerobic >... | reverse complement strand
GGGGGGGGGGGGGCGGGTGGTTGCCCTGGATGGGTCCCGGCGTCCCACGGATTGATATATCAGAAACACGGCGGGCGTGTTGCGTGTGCGGATTCCGCAACGCTTTCCATATCAGCGGGATAGGGAACTCGCGCGTGGGCCGGGAGACAATCTGTCCCGAGGTGTTCGCCAAAATGTCGCGGCGTTGCGCATCGTTTCGCGGGGCTCCGTATGCGATATATCAGTGCGCCGCGGCCCGTGGCTCCTCCTGATCGTCCCTGTTCGTCGGCCCGTCCCTTGCTGTCTCCCTCAGCGTCCCCGTGCGACGTGCAATCCGCCCGGCCGAAAGGACGCCCCATGGCTCGCTGGATCCCGCTGCTGGCCCTGCTCCTGTGGTCCGTCCCCACGGCCCGCGCCGAGGTCATCGGTCATCGGGAGGCCGCCGCCGCGGAGGACCTGGCGCCGGCGGCGAGCGCCGCCGTGGCCGAGCTGCGCTGGTTCCTCTCCCACGGCGCCTGGGGCGTCGATCTGATGGCCGGCCTGGAGGCCCTCCACGGGGCGGATCCCGCGCGTTATCCCATCACCCTCCAGGCCCTGGGCACCGGCCACGCCGTGCTGCCGCCCCCGGCCCGCGTGGCGCCCGGCACCCTGGCCCAAGCCGACCGCGGCAACCCCGGCTGGGCCGCCAAGTACCGCCTCTTCGATGACGCGGTGCGACGTCTGGGCTGGCGCGCCCCCGCCGTGGACGCGGCCATGGATCTGCTCTGCTGCCTGGATCCCACGGCCAGCCCGCGCGCCTACCTCAACCTCATGACCGCCCTGGAGCGCGATCACCCCGGCACCCGCTTCGTGTACCTCACCATGCCCCTGCAGGCGGATCCCGGCGCCAACGCCGGCAACATGCTGGCCCACGCCTACAACCAGGCTGTGCGCGCCCACTGCGCCGGCTCCGGGCGCGTGCTCCTGGATCTGGCCGACGTGCTGAGCCACGACCCCCTGGGGGCCGCGGTCATCTTCCAGGTGGACGGGGTGGAGTACGGACGCACGAGCCGGGACTACACGGACGACGGCCGCCGCCTCAACGCCGAAGGCGCCCGCCGCGCCGCGTTGGCCTGGTACGCCGCCGCGGCCGCGGTGGCGGAGCGCATCGACGACGGACGCGGCCAGCCGTCGGCGGCGCCCACGCCCCTGGTCCTGCGCGCCGGCGATCGTCCGGGTCCCTACGCTCCGGCCGCGCCGCGCGGCGTGGTGGCCGAGGCGGAACGGGAGCGCCGGGCCCCCTAGAGCCGCGTCACCAGCTCGATGTCGCGCGCCTGCAGGCCGTCGCGGCCCTCCTCGCGCGCCAGGGTGAACTCGAAGATGTGCTCGGGGCTGGGCAGGTCGTCGAAGCGCACCCCGGTGGGCAGCCCCGTGGCCGGGAAGAACACGCTCACGTAGGGGCTGCCGGGCTGCCGGGTGTCGGTGATCCAGAGGTCGTCGCTGATGCCGCCGAGCACGCGGAAGAAGCCGTAGCCCTCCTCGCGCGTGCCGTAGCAGATGCCGCGCACGCGCGATCCCACCTCGCCCCAGGGGGCCGCCGACCCCTCCACCGGCACCAGGCCCGGCAGCAGGTAGCCGGAGAGGAAGAGGTCCGCCTCGGCGCGCAGGGCCCGCGACACGTTGCGGAAGGCCAGCACCTCCACGCGCCGGCCGCGGTTCTGGAGGGCCTGCACCACCTTGGCGAAGTCGCCGTCGCCGGTGGCCAGCAGCACGCGGTCCAGGTTGTCGGACTGGAGCAGGGCGTCCACGGCCAGGTCCAGGTCCGCGTTGGCCTTGCCCACGCGGCCGTCCTCGTTCTCGTACCACATCACGTTCTTGCGGATCACCTTGAAGCCGTAGTTGCGCAGGGCGGTCATGAAGTTGCCCTGGCGATGGCGGTAGTCGGCGTCGGTGTCGGCGCGGTCGAAATCGTAGGCCACGTAGGCGTTCAGGCGCAGGATCTCCGCGCCGCCGCGGGCCGCGAACTCGCGCAGCACGTCGTAGCGCATGCCGCGCCCGCCGTTCATGGCGATGTTCACGCTGTCCACGTACACGCCCACCTTGAGGATGGAGTTGGCCATGAAGCGGGTCCCTTTCAGATGGAGAACAGATACGTCAGCTTGGTGAGCCACACGTTGCGCGGCTCGTCGCGCAGGAAGCGGTCCGTGCCGAAGTCGTTGCGGAAGCCGCCGTCGGGGAACATGCGCCGCTGGTCGAAGGCCTCGCGGCCGTGGGTCCAGACCAGGAAGAACAGCGAGCCGGGCCGGTACTCCCAGCGGTAGACCAGGTTGAGGTTCACCGCGGCGTAGCTGAAGTCGAAGGCGCGGGCGTCGAAGCCGTCGGCGCCGAAGGGCGTGAACTCGTAGGTGTCCGGGGCGGCCAGGGCCATGGCGTCGCCGTAGGAGCCCACCGTGAGGAAGGGCTGCACGTAGAGCTCCAGGGAGCGGTCGCGGTCGAAGAGCGCGCTGGTGCGCAGCGTCAGCTCCCAGGTGCGCCGCGCGATGGGCGCGAACACGTAGGCCACGCCGCCGATGCCGTCGTCCCACGCGTAGTTGCCCAGCCACTGGTCCGTGGCGTCCTCGTCCACCAGCGTCAGGTCCAGCTCCGTGGTGAAGCGCTGGCTGGCCACCCAGTCCAGCTCCACGGTGCCGCGGGTCCAGCGGCCGCCGCCGTCGCGGGTCTCGTGCTGGAACTCCAGCTGCAGGCCCAGGTCGCGGCGCCAGTCGGTCTGCACGGCCAGGAGCACGCCGCGCTCGTCGGGCCGGCTCATGAGCGGGCCGCGGCGGCCCTGGAAGCTGCGCGTCTCCCAGCGGGAGGTGATGTCCACGTTGGCGTAGCCCAGCGCCACCAGGTTCCAGAAGGAGCGCGTCTGCATCTGCACGCGGCCCTCCACGCTCAGCCCCTGCCCGTGGCCGGGCCCGAAGCTCCACAGCTCCTCGTCCGTGGCCGGGTCCGTGCCCGTGTGCCCGGCGTAGAGCCAGCTCTTCTCCGCCGACACGGCGAAGAGGCCGCGGTTGAACCAGCTCCGCTTGCCGTCGGTGTCCAGACGGTAGGAGAGCCAGGCGCCCACGTTCTTCTCGTCGGGGGCGAAGAGCAGGCCGGCGTCGTTGGGATCGAAGCGGTCGTGCTCCCACGCGGCCGACGCGCCGCCGGTCAGCGTGCCCGCGTTGCGCGCCACGGCCAGCCGGCCCGCGGAGCCCACGCTGGCGCCCGCGCCGGGCGCCACGTTGCCGTGGGGCGACACCGCGGAGCGCACCACCGCGCCCTCGGCCCGCCAGGCGCGGTCCAGGAAGTTCCACTGCCAGTCCACGCCGGTCACGGCGGCGTCGCGGTGGTCGCGGGGGCCGTCGTCCTCGCGCGGGTCGGAGGGGTCGCGCACCACCAGGGTCTGCATGACGTGGACGGAGCGCGCGCCGTCGTCGCTCTCGCGGCCCAGGCGCAGCACGCCGTAGTCGGCGCGGTGCACGCCGGACTTCAGCGGGTTCCAGCCCTGGCCGTCCAGGGTGGCGTCGGTGGAGGCCACCAGGGCGGCCACGGTCACGTCGCCCGCGGTCTTGCCGGTGAGCTTGCCGGCGGCGCGGATGCGCGCGTTCTCCCGGCCGGTGCCGATGCGGCGCGAGTAGAGCAGGCTCCAGCCCTGGAAGTCGAAGTCCTGGGACCCCTCCACGAAGAACGGTCGCCGCTCCTCGTAGCTGGTCTCGAAGGGAGAGAGGTTCAGCACCGCCGGGTCCGCCTCCACCTGCGCGAAGTCCGGCAGGAACGTGGCGTTCAGCGTGAGGTCCGCCGTCACGGCGTACTTCAGGTCCAGGCCCGAGTTGTGGTAGCCGTCCAGCGGATCGGCGCCGGGCGCCTGGGCGTTGGTCACGCCGCCCAGCACGTAGGGCGTCACATGCAGGGCGCGGGTGGCCTCCAGGCCGCTCAGCCCGGTCAGCGTGCCGAAGAGGGCGAAGAAGCCGGTGTCGTCGGCGTCGCGGGGCCAGGCCGTCCAGCCGGAGTCCTCGCCGCGCCCGTGCATCCAGCGGTAGACCTGCAGGCCCCAGGCGCGGTCGTCGCCCGGACGGTAGCGGATGGCGTCGAAGGGCACGGCCACCTCCACGTACCAGCCGCGCTCGTCGCGGTGGGTGCGCGCGTCCCACACGGCGTCCCAGCTCCAGTCGCGGTCCCACTGATCGGCGATGGTGCAGTCCGCCAGCACCCCGTGGGGCGACACGCGGAAGTTGTAGCCGGAGGCGCGGTCCAGGTACGGATCGATGTAGATGCTGACCAGATCCGAATTGCGCAGGTTGTCGCGCCGGCAGAGCACGCTGCTGGTGAGCGCAGGATCCGTCTCGAAGCACGCCACGCCGAAGTACACGGCCCTGCTGTCGTACACCACCTTGAAGGTGGTGATCTGGCTGGAGCGCCCGCCGCGCTCGGGCTCCATCATGGTGAAGCCGCCGGCCAGCGGGCCGACCTCCCACGCCGCCTCGTCCAGCACGCCGTCCAGTTCGATGGAGCGGTCCGGCACGCGCACGGCCGCCACCTCCGGATGGGCGGTGCCGAACCCGTGGGCCGCGCCCAGGCTGGGGCCGGCCACGGCGGGGTCGAAGGCGTCGGGATGGGGGGCGCGATGGCCGCGGCGCTCACCAGGAGCACCAGGATCAGGATGGGGCGATGCACGCGGGCCTCCGGCAGGTCAGGCGTGATGGTTCCGATCATGCGATGAGAGATGGCTCAGGGCCTCCGACGCCAGGGCGAACCCGAACACCGCCGGAATGCTCATGCTGCTGGGCAGGGTGTTGCGCACCCGGCCCCGATCGTAGCGCGGATCGTCGTCGGGCGGCAAGGGCCGCGCGGGATGCTTCTCTCCGGACCACACGCACCGCACCCCGGAAGCGTACCCGCGCCGCCGCAGCATCTTGCGCACCCGCGCCGCCAGCGGGCAGTCCCGCGTGTCGCGGATGTCGCCCACGCGCACCTGCGACGCGTCCACGTGCATGGCCGCCCCCATGCTGCTGCCCACCGCCAGCCCCCGCTCCAGGCACTGGGCCAGCAGCGACACCTTGGGATTGAGGGCGTCGATGGCGTCGATCACGAAATCCGGCGCCGGCGCGAGCAGCGCGTCGGCCGTGTCGTCGTGGAAGAACTCCTGCCGCTCGATCACCGCGGTGTCGGGACACGTGTCCCGCAGGAAGTCCCCCAGCACGGTGGTCTTGGGCCGGCCGATGTCCTGGATGCGGGCGCACGGGTGCCGGTTGAGCGACGAGGCGGTGACGGTGTCGAAATCCACCAGCTCCAGCGTCCCTGCTCCCGCCCGCGCCAGCCCCACCGCCGCGTGGCTGCCCACGCCGCCCAGCCCCAGGATCAGCACGCGCGCGGCGCGGATGCGGCGGAAGCCGTCGTCGCCGTAGAGTAGGGCGGTGCGCTCGAAGCGGTCAGGGAAGGCGGAAGAGGGCACGGGCGGTCTCCGTGGTGGTCTGGGCGATGGTGTCCAGGGGCAGCCCGCGGATCTCCGCCAGCGCCGCCGCCACCATGGCGACATGGCGCGGCTCCGACGTCCCGGCGGGCACCCCGTGCAGGCCGATGCTGGGAGCATCGGTCTCCAGCACGATCCGGTCCAGCGGCAACTCCGCCGCCGTGCGCCGCGGCCGCTTGGCGGTGGGGTGGGTGACGGCGCCGCCCAGGCCCAGGTGGAGTCCCAGGTCCAGGAAGGGTTTGGCGACGTCCAGGGAGCGGGAGAAGGCGTGGAGGACGCCGGCGGGGGGCGGGCCGTCCTGCCGAAGGAGGCGCGCCATCTCCTCGAAGGCGCCGCGGTTGTGGAGGATGACCGGGAGGTCCAGCTCGCGGGCCAGGGCCACCTGGTCGCGGAAGAGCGGGATCTGGCGCTCCAGGGGGAGCTCGATCTTGGTGTCGAGGCCGATCTCGCCCACGGCCACGGTGCGCGGATCGCGCAGCCGGTCCGCGAGGGCGCCGAGGTCCAGGGGCTGGTCGGCCTGCCAGGGGTGGAGGCCGTAGGCGGGGTGGAGGTCGGGGTGAGTCTCGGCCAAAGCGGCCACGGAGACCCAGGAGGCGAGGTCATAGGCCGGGACCACGAAGGCGCTCACGCCGGCGGCGCGGGCGGCGGCGAGGTGGGCGGCCGGGTCCGCTCGGAGGGGGGCCAGGTAGGGGTGGTGGTGGGTTTCGGTGAGCATGGGGCAGTCTAGGCGTCGCCTGCGAAGCTCGTCAACATGGCTCGGAGAGCCCGGCCCTGATGACCCGCCCTATCGCACCACCACCACGCGCACCCCCGCCGCCGCTTCCGGCCGCGCACCGGTCCGCGCATAGTAGACCCCCGCGGCCACCGGTCGGCCGGCGTCGTCGCAGAGGTCCCAGGCGGCCTGCCCGGCGGCGTCCAGGGCCAGGGTGCGCAGGCGGCGTCCCGTGAGCGAGTAGACGGACACGCAGGCGTCCGCCGCGGCCTTGTCGCCGCTCAGGCGGAACTGCAGGCGGTCGCCGGCGGGGTTGGGCGAGGCCTGGAGCTCGGAGGTCAGGTCAGGCGCGCTCAGCGGGTCCACCGCCGTGGCGGCGTACTGGTCGAAGAGCGTCAGCCCGATCACCGCGAAGTCCAGCGTGAGCTTCATCTTGTAGGCGTCGTACCCCACCAGCGGGGCGGTGGAGCCGTTGGGGTTGGGCGACGTGTCGTAGCTGAAGGTCTGCCAGTAGTTGCCGGACACGTCGAACTGGATCGGATCGTTCAGGGGCTCCTCGCCGTTCAGCAGGGGCACGATCTCGATGGCCCGCCCGGCCCCCGCGTTGGCCAGCAGCCGCACCGTGAACGCGTTCAGATCGAAGACCTGGCCATCCACACGCCGCACCAGGATCTCCGCCTTGCGCGGGTTCGGCCCCGAGGTGACGTACTGCGCCTCGATGCCGTCGGGCCAGCTCACGCGCACCGGTCGTCCGATGGGCTCGGAATAGCCCCCCGTGAAGAACTTGTCGCGGGTGTAGGTGAACCGGAAGCCCTGGCTGCTGATGGTGTCGAAGTCCGGCCCCACCTCCTCCGTCACGGCGATGAGGCCGGGACTGAAGTAGGTGGTGAAACCGGCGTGGGCCGGGAAGGGGCGGACGCAGAGGGCGAGCAGCAGGGCGAGGGCCGAGACGCTGCGGAGCTTCATGGAGCGACCTTCGGGAAGTTGGGCGGTGGCCGGCCTGGGGCCGGAGGGAGAGTGTACATCATCTCGGGGAAGGATTGTAGGGAATCGGTGCTTCGTGCCGTTCGTCTCAGCGTGCGCCCAGGAAGATCTGATCCCCGTGGAACTCCAGATACTGCCTCTGCCGCGCGGAGAAGCCGCCCACGTCCAATCGCACGTCCGGATCCAGCCCCATGCGCAGCAGGGACTCGCGGTGGGCGGCGGGGGAGAAGCGGACCTCGCCGCGGGGCGTGAAGGTCAGAAAGCCGCGGTCGAAGAGGTGGTCCACCGTGGGGGTGAGCATGAGGCCGTTGTCCGGGTCCAGTCGCTCGGCGTTGGATCCGTGGCGCCAGGGCTTGATGTGGCTGGCGATGAGGTGCTCCGGGCGGTCCACGCGGGTCACGCGGCAGCGCTTCTCCTGGGCGTACACCAGTCCCCGGAATTTCCCCTGCCCCACGCGGGCGTAGATGAGCTGCTCGCGGTCGGTCTCCGGGATGTCGTCCAGCTGCTGGATCTGCCGCACCAGGTCCTTCTCCCAGCGCTCCTGGACGGGACTGGCCTCGTGGGCGGGATCGCGTGCGATCAGCGGCGGCTGCTCCAGCACATCCAGCAGAGGCGCGCCGATGAGCAGGGCGAGCTGGGACATGAGCCGCGGCGGCACTCGGGTCAGGTAGACGCTCTGGACGCCGACGCCCTTCCCGGTGAGCGGGGAATACTTGGGCGGCAGCAGGGGGCGCAGGGCCTGGATGTGGTCGGCCGGGCGCAGAGGCCGAGGGAGGTCGTGGTAGGCGACGTCGACCCGCCAGCCGATATCGGCCCAGGTTTCTCCGGCGCTGCCGAACTCGCTGGGTTTGGGGGCCTCGTAGCAGGGGGATGTGGCGATGCCGTAAGCCTGGATGCGGGTCTTGGCGTAGGAGAGGATCACGTCGCCGGGGGCCACGAGGCGCATGGCGTCGTAGAACGGGTTGCGGGCGCGGTTGGCCTTGAACTTGGGGGACCAGAGGTAGCCGCCGCCGCGCTCGTGGCGGTAGGTCTTGTTCTGGTTGACCCACCAGGAGTTCATGAGGGACCTCGATCAGAGGGCATCTGGAATCAGCCGCATCTCTTCATGGCTGAACCGTATCCTATGGCATTTCAGCTCAGTTGATGACTTGAATCTCAGCCGAACAAGATCGAAGCGAAGATCCGGGCCCCGACCCCGCCCCTCCAGACGGAGCCGGGACCCCCGCAGAAAGCCCCCCGGACATCACCCCGGAGGTCCTCCCGACTTCACTCCCAGCGATCCAGATCCTCCATGCGGAACGCCCGCTCCGTCCGCAGGTCCCGCACGCCCGCCGCCTCCTTCACGAGCAGGCAGTTGACCTCCTTGACCAGCCGCGGCGACATGCGCCGGTCCAGCCGTCGTCGGAACCGCATGACCGCGCGTTCCTGCTCCGGACCGTCCGGCAGATCGCGCACGAAGCCCCGGAACCCGGGTAGCGCCGCGTCCAGCAGCGCCCGCGCTCCCGTCTGATCCCCGCTCTCCACCATCAGCGTGGCCCGCCGCAGCAGATCCCGCTGCCATGCCTGGGCGATCTCCAGACACAGCTCCGCGTCCACGGGCTCCGCGTCCGCGATCTCCGGCTTCACGTACTCCAGAGTCAGCACACGCTTGCGCCCGCGGCGTTCCTCCGCCCGGCCCGGCGTCCGCCAACACGGCGTGGCGGTCAGGCGGAGCCGGTCGCCGGGCACGCTGTCGTCGCACGTCAGCCGCACGATCACCCGACGCGTGGCGCCGCTGAGCATGGAGCCCAGATGCACGGTCATGGCCTCCTCGACCCAGATCCGCTCCAGAGGGAACGGCCCCAGCGTCTCCGGCTCCAGCCACTGGGGCACCTCCAGCCGCACCGTGACCGCCTCCACCGCCGTGTCCAGGATCTCGCCCAGCTCGCCGGCCACCACCTCGAGGATCTCCTCGGCCCGGGCCGCGTGGTGCAGGTTGCCGCCGCCGTGTTCGCAGAGGGCGGCCAGCTGCACGGCGCTGTACCCGTGGCCGATGCCCACCGCCGTGGTGGTCACACCGTCCGCGACGGCGGCCAGCGCGTGGCGGGCCAGGGCGGCGGGGGCGGTCTCGCCGCGGTTGGCGTGGCCGTCGGACAGGAGCACCACGCGGCGCTGGGCGTCGGGGCGGCGGGAGTCCAGCAGGGCGCGCACGCCGTCGTGCCAGCCGGCGGCCAGGTCCGTGCAGCCGCGGGTGGTCAGCGCGGCGATCTCCTGCAGGGCGCGGGCGCGGCCGTCGCCGTCGGTGGATCGCGCGTCCACATGACGGATCACGTCGTCCGCGAACGACGTGACCGTGATCCGATCCCGCGGCCCCAACGCCTCCACCACGCCGGCTGCGGCCTGCTTGGCCGCCTCCAGCGGCGCGCCGCTCATGCTGCTCGACGCATCGATCACCAGGGCCAGATCCAAAGGCGGCCGCTCCGCACCCTTGCGCCGCACGATCTCCGGCGCCGTCACCTCCAGCACCAAGTGCCGCACGCCGCCGTCCACGCTCACCAGGCAGCGGTCCAGGCGCGCGTTGAACTTCAAGGCTCCGCTCCGAGTCGTCATGTCGATCTCCTCCCTATCCCAGCAACCGATCCAGATCCCCAAGGATCCTCTCCAGGCGCTCGCCGCGCGCCCGCCCATCGGGCACGCGCACCTGGATCTCGATGTCGGGTATGCGCGCCCGGAGCCACGGCTCGGCGGCGGACGCGGGGGAGTCCTGCGGGTCGTCATGGGCCAGTGCCTGGACCAGCACGCCCCTCAGGGAGCGCAGGAGGGGGCCCAGGTGGCCGAGGCCATGGGATTGGCGAGAGGAGGACGTGGCGATCTCGCCGAACAGGTCGGTGAGGTAGGGCTGCCGGAGCTCGTTCACCAGGAACATGTCCGGCTCCGGCCGCCGCGCGTCCGTGTCGATCAACGTCATCGCCACCCCATGCTCCAGCACCATCTCCGCCCCGTCCCCGCCCAGCGAGTCCAGGGTCTCCCGGATCTCGTCCAGGGTGAGCGCGCGGCCGGTGGGCTGCACCCGCACCTCCTTCAGGCGGACGATCAGGCGCAGGCGGTCCAGGGTCTCCTGCCCGTACCGCGCCTCGGGCCCGCGCTCGCCGGCCCCCGGCGCCAGCTTCCGCGTGATGTAGTAGCGGATCTGGCGGGGGGTGAAGCCGGTGGCGGCGGCCAGGTCATCCAGGGAGTAGGTGGGGGTCATGGGGCGTCCTTTCGTTCGATAGAAAGAGAATACTATAGACAGTGTAGAGTGTCAATAGTGTTGGTGTCGAAAGGCGTGTTGCATGCACATCGTCCATAGAGTGTTTCATATCAGTATGTTATGACGATTTCACGTGTGCCGCGCCAGGGCTCCGGGGCTGATATATCAGATCGATGCTCGAAGAGATTCTCAAACTCCTTTGCGCCCCGCCCCCCTCGTTTCCGCATCCCCTCCCGAACACCCCGACCCCGGCCCCCAACCCAGGAGCCCCCATGACCCCCCAGCGCACCGTCCCGATCCTCGTCGCCGTCCTCCTCCTCGCCCTCGCCGGCTGCGGCAACGACCCTGCCACGCCGGACCCCAACCCCAACCCCGGCGACCCCTCCATCGCCCTGCGCGAGGATCAGGGCACCCTGGGCGTGATCCTGGACACCCGGCCCATCTTCAAGCGGGGCTACCTGCCGGCCACCGTCCGTCTCAGCTTCCCGAGCCATTCCGAGCTCGACACCGAGCTGGACGTGGATCACCTGACCAACCTGGCCGTGCTCTCCATCCCCAAGGCCACCCTGGAGCAGAGCGTGATCGACGCCCTGGGCGCGGGCGTTCCCGCCACGGTGGTGGTGGAGAGCGTGGACAAGGTGGAACTGGCCCGCCTGGAGACCCAGGAGCTGATCCTGGACGACAGCAACGCGCCGGTCTTCCTGACCACGGACCTGCCGCGGGGCGAACCGCAGCTCGTGATCGACCCCACCCTGCCCTACCTGCTGCAGGTGGAGGGCGGCAGCGGCTTCATGGAGTTGGCTTTCGACTGCAGCGACTGCTACCGCAACACTCCCTACGTGCCGGGCGATTCGGAAGACATGCAGATCTTCTTCACCCCGGTGGGCGACCCGGCGGACCATGTGTACACCGTGACCAACGCCCACTCCAACTACCCCGCCGACAGCATCTACTGGTACATGGAGGCCGACACCTGGCTGGGCGTGCGGTCGGAGACCTGGGGCGGCCCGGAGGAGTTCGCCCTGGAGCCGGACTGGGACGGCTTCGTGAAGATCCGGCACGTGCGCACGGGGCTGTACCTGTTCTCCACGCCGTCGGACATCCAGATGAACGCCACCGGCCAGCGCTTCCGTCTGGTCACCGACATCCTGGACTGGAGCGTGGAGGATCTGGGCACGCGCTTCAGCCAGCCCATCCTGGCGCCGGCGCAGCTCGATTTCGCCTACACGGGGCGGCTGAGCAACTGCTCGTCGGCGGGGCTGGAGGAGGCGGTGGGGCGCGTGGAGTCGCGCACCAGCACCACCACCGTGAGCACCACCGAGGGGCTGGAGCTCTTCAGCAGCACCACCACCAGCGCGGAGCTGAACGTGTCCACCACGGTCACGTCGGGGATCGGGTTCGAGGCGGGGCCGTTCAGCGGGTCCAGCGAGGTGTCCACCACCGTGGGGGGCTCGTTCAGCCAGGACTTCACCACGTCCCGCACCACGAGCACAGAGAACACGCTGAGCAACGAGACCAGCACCACCGTGGAGGTCTCGCGCACCCGCACCGTGACCGTGCCGGAGTTCACCGTGGTGGACGTGCAGGACGCCATCAAGACCATCCGCGACGTGCGGGTGCCCTTCACCCAGGTCCTGCGCATCCGCGCCACGGACCGCCGCACCGGCGAGCCCGCCACCGCCGACGCTATCCGGGGTCAGCTGGCCGCCAACCACTTCAGCGGCGTGGTGGTGGAGACCGGGCCCACGTCCGTCACGCTGTCGCTGCGGGGGGTGGCGTACATCGACCAGTTGCTGAACGCGAGCACCATCGTGAGCGAGGTGGAGGGGGGCTGCGGGGGGAGCTAGGAGCCCTCCACCGCGCTGAAGTCCAGATCCGCCCGACCCTGAGCCGCGGCGTCCGTGAACCGGGTCCTCACCGACTCGGCCACCGGCGCCGCGGCGCCGTTCTCGCCGGCCAGCTCCAGCAGGTAGCGCAGGTCCTTGGCGATGGTGGCCACCTTGAAGTGCGGCGACCAGTCGCGCTCCTGCAGCTTCTGCTTCTTGGCGCGCAGCACCAGGGATTCGCCGCCGCCGGCCGCCAGCACGTCCAGCACGCGGGCGCGGTCCAGGCCCGCGGCCTCGCCCACCTTCAGGGCCTCCGCCAGCACGGCCATGATGCCGCCCAGGGCCTGGTTGTTCACCAGCTTCATGCGCGTGGCCAGGCCGGGCTCCTCCCAGTGGAAGAGGGTGGATCCCATGCGTTCCAGCACGGGGCGGGCGCGCTCCAGGTCCTCCGCGCGGCCGCCGGCCAGCAGGGTCAGGGCGCCGTTGGACGCGGGCACCACGCTGCCGGCCACCGGGCACTCCAGGTACGCGGCGCCGGCGGCGCGGGCGTCGCGGTGGAAGTCCAGCACGTCGCGGTAGTGGTTCGTCGTCGTGTCCACGATGAGCTTGCCGGCGCACGCCGCGAGCAGGCCTTGGTCATGGAGGAGGCTGCGCACCGCAGCGCTGTCGGCGAGGCATAGCAGGACCAGGTCGGCTTGGGCCACGGCGTCGGCGGGGGTGGCGGCCAGGGGCGCGTCCAGGCCGGCGGCGCGGCTCGGGTTGCGGTTCCAGAGGGCGAGGTCCGTGCCCGTGGCGATCAGGCGGCCGGCGATGGCATGGCCCAGGGCGCCGAGGCCGAGGAAGGCGGTCGTCATGCTGTTCCTTTCGGATCGGGTCTCAGACTACTCGTCCCACCAACGCCCCGATCCCCGCCGTCGCCGCCATGGCCAGCGCGCCCCAGAACGTGACGCGGACCGCGCCCACCACGCGCTTGGAGCCGCCCACGTGGGAGGCCACGGCGCCCATGGCCGCCAGGAAGATCAGGGAGCCGACGGCGGTGACCGGGATCATCCATCGTTCCGGCGCCAGCAGCGCCGCCGCCAGCGGCAGCGCCGCCCCCACCGCGAACGTGGCGGCCGACGTGAGCGCCGCCTGCAGGGGGCGGGCGGCGTGGGTCTCGGTCAGGCCCAGCTCGTCGCGGGCGTGGGCGGCCAGGGCGTCATGGGCGTGGAGCTGGCGGGCCACCTCCGTGGCCAGGGCGGGATCCAGGCCGCGGCTCTGGTAGATGGCGGCGAGCTCCTGCAACTCGAAATCCGGATCGTCCTCCAGCTCGCGGCGCTCGCGCTCCAGGTCGGCGCGCTCCGTGTCCGACTGGCTGCTCACCGACACGTACTCGCCGCAGGCCATGCTCATGGCGCCGGCCACCAGGCCCGCCACGCCGGCCACGGCCACATCGCCGCGGGGGGCCTGGGAGGCGGCCACGCCCACCAGGAGGCTGGCGATGGACACGATGCCGTCGTTGGCGCCCAGCACCGCGGCGCGGAGCCAGCCGATGCGGTCGGCGTAGTGGAGTTCCGAGGGGGGCATCGCATCACCATCCGGGCTGGGAGTTCGCGGCGTTCGCGCGTAGCATAGGGGGAGTCGTCCGGAGGCGGAACGGATTTCCGCTCGCCGCAGGCGACCGCGTCCGCCGATCTCGGGAGGCCGTCCCCTCATGACCAGCAAGCTCGGGACCTTCCTGGGCGTGTACACGCCCACCGTGCTCACCATCCTGGGCGTGATCATGTATCTGCGCTTCGGGTGGCTGGTGGGCCACCTGGGGCTGCTGCAGGTGCTTATCATCGTGCTGCTGGCCCACGTGATCACCGTGAGCACCACGCTGAGCTTCAGCTCCGTGGCCACCAACGGGCGCGTGGGGGCGGGCGGGGCCTACTACATCGTGTCGCGGAGCCTGGGGCTGGAGATCGGCGGGTCCATCGGGCTGCCGCTGTTCCTGTCGCAGACGTTCTCCGTCACGCTCTACGCCTACGGTCTGGCGGAATCGCTACGCATCGTCTGGCCCGACGTGCCGCTCGCCGCGGTGGCGGCGGTGGTGGTGGTGGGCGTGGCCGGGCTCTCGCTGGCCGGCGCGGCGGCGGCGCTCAAGGCCCAGGTGGGCCTGATGGGCGTGGTGGGGCTGTCGCTGGCGGCGCTGATCACCGGCGTGATCCGCAACGGCGATCCGGCGGGCGTGGGGCTGTCCGCGGCCTCGGGCGACGTGGGATTCTGGCAGGGGTTCGCCGTGTTCTTCCCGGCGGTGACCGGCGCCATGGCCGGCCTGGGGCTCTCCGGCGACCTGAAGGACCCCGGCCGTTCCATCCCCCGCGGCGCCCTGCTGGCGGTGGGCACGGGGCTGCTGGTCTATCTGCTTGTGCCCATCGGGCTGGCGCTGACCGCGTCGCCGGACGATCTGCGGACCGACCCGCTGATCTGGACCAAGGTGGCCTTCGGCGGCGCCTGGCTGGTGCTGCCGGGGTTGTGGAGCGCCATCCTCTCGTCGGCCGTGGGCTCCATCCTGGGTGCGCCGCGCTCGCTGCAGGCCCTGGCGCGCGACGGCCTGGCGCCGCGGCTGTTCGCCGGCCGGGGCGGCCATCCCGTGCGGGACCTGCTGCCGGGCCTCATCCTCAGCACGGGCATCGCCCTGGGCGCGGTGCTGCTGGGCGATCTGAACGCCGTGGCGGCGGTGGTCTCCATGTTCTTCCTGACCGTCTACGGCACCACCAACTTCGTGGCGGCCTTCGAGTCGCTCAGCGGCGACCCCTCCTGGCGTCCCGCCCTGCGCGTGCCCTGGGCCGTGAGCCTGGTGGGCGGCGTGGCGTGTCTGCTGGTGATGTTCCTGATCGCGCCGGCGGCGGCGCTGGTGGCGCTGGTGCTGGAGCTGGGGCTGTGGGCCCTGCTGTCGCGGCGCGAGCGCGCGGCGGGCTGGGGCGACGCGCGCCGCGGCCTCTTCGAGAACCTCATCCGCTGGGCGCTGGTGCGCCTGTCCGAGCGGCCCGTGAGCCCGCGCAACTGGCGGCCCCACACCCTTGTCTTCGCCCAGGACATCGAGCGCGAGCTGGACCTGGTCCGCTACGCCGACTGGTTCAGCCAGGGCCGCGGCGTGGTCAGCGTGTGCGAGCTGCTGGTGGGCGACCTGGACGCCGACCACCCCGAGGCCCTGGAGCGCCTCGCCCGCATGCGACGCGTGCTGGAGGAGGAGGAGCTGGTGGCGTTCCCGGAGGTGGACGTGGTGGACGGCGTGGTGCCCGGCATCGTGGCCGTGGCCCAGGCCAACGGCATGGCCGGGCTGTCCAGCAACACCGTGATGCTTGGCTGGCCCACCAGCCAGGAGCTGCAGGTGGAGTTCCTGCGCGTGCAGCGGCGGTTGGCGCGTCTGGGCAAGTCGCTGGTGGTGGGGCGGTTCAAGCCGCACAGCGCCTTCCGCCGCAAGGGCCGCCGACGCGTGGTGGACGTGTGGTGGGGCGGCCTGCAGCACAACGGCGATCTGATGCTCCTGCTGGCCTACCTGCTCACCCGCAACGCGGAGTGGCGCGACGCGCGCGTGCGCATCGTCAGCGTGGCCAGCACCGACACCATGCGCCAGCAGACGGCCCTGTTCCTGGAGCGCATGCTGTCGGTCATCCGCATCGACGCCGACTACGAGATCCTGCTCAAGGAGAAGGATGTGCCCGTGCGCACGATGATCCAGAGCAAGAGCGCCGAGGCCGACGTGGTCTTCCTGGGCCTGGCGCCCACGCCTCCGGGCGGCGAGACCGACGCGGCCGCCCGCCTGGACCAGCTGGCGGGCGACCTGCCGTGCGTGTTCTTCGTCCACAACGCCAGCCTGCTGTCCGGCGAGCTGCTGGACTCGGGGGAGAACGCCGACGTGGACGAGGCGGCGCGTTCGCCGCTGCCCGGCGGCGGGGCTTAGGGCTCCGGAAGCTCCGGCATCACCACCAAGGGCATCGCACCGGTCAGGCTCTCCAGGAACGCCGTGAGATCGGCCACCTCCTCGTCGCTCAGCTCCACCGCGAGCTGAGCCATTCCCATAACCTTCACCGCATGCTCCAGCCGCTGCACCTGGCCGTTGTGGAACCACGGGCCGGTCACCGCCACGTTGCGGAGGCTGGGCACGCGCCAGCGGCCGCGATCGGCGCCCAGGCCGGTGGCGGCTTCGCGGCCGGGATCATCGGTGAGATCGAAGAGATGGATGAGGGCCTCCACGCGGGCGCCGCGACGTCGGGGGAAGCGCGCGGTGGGATCGCCGCCGGTGAAGGTGGGGGCGCCGTGGCAGGAGATGCAGGCACGGCGCTGGAACGTCTCCCAGCCGCGGTGGGCGGCGGGTGAGAGGGTCTGGCGGTCGAACGGCGATCCGGGCGTCACCAGTGTGCGCTGGAAGCAGGCCAGGGCCCGCGTCACCTCGTCGATGGAGATGCCGGCGGACTCGTCGCGGCGGAAGGCGGCGGCAAACAGCGTCCGGTAGCCCGCGATGCCCTCCAGGCTAAGCACCACCGCGCCGTGATCCGGCATGGCCATCTCCACCGGATTGACCAGCGGGCCGAGGGCCTGGGCCTCCAGGCTCGAAGCCCGTCCGTCCCAGAACAGCGCGCCGCGCAGGCCCGTGTTCCAGACCGTAGGAGTGTTGCGGGGGCCGGTCAGCCCATCCACGCCCACGGCGGTGGGCAGGCCGTCGGCACCGCTCGGGACCGATCCGTCCTCCGTGATCAGCGCGTGGCAGGAATGGCAGGACACCGAGCCGTCGCGGGACAGGCGGGGGTCGAAGAACAGCGTGCGCCCCAGGTCCGCCTTGGCGTCCGAGAACGGATTGTCCGTTGGCGACGGAACCCGTGACGGCACCACCGCCCGTTCCGCCGCCGGTCCCGGCCGGGCCAGCAGTCCGGCCAGGAACAGCGGCAGCAGCGTCCGGCGGAGCCTCACGCCACGACGGCGGCGCGGAAGAAGGCGTCGCCGGGAGTGGCGGTCTCCACTTCGGTGATGGTGTCGTAGGGCAGGCCCACGCGGTCATGGGCGCGCTTCACGGCGTCGGCGTCGGGGGCCATGGTCAGGCAGAAGGCCCGGCCGTCGTCCAGGCCCAGGTGGATGCGGATGGGCACCACGCCCTCCGCGAAGCAGGCCGCCTTGTACTGGCCGTAGAACGCCTCGAACTGGGCGGGCGAGAGCTCGGCGGGGAAGGTGGAGTTGGCGCGGTCGTGGGTGTCCAGGAAGAACTTCATGGGCTGCATGCTGCGGCTCCTCTGTCGGGGTGGAAATCATCACCCAGTGAGGATAGGCAGGACCGCGGCCGCGGTCTGTGGCACGCGCCACACAGCTGGTCGATTCAGTCCGTGACGAGACGCGCCGCCAGCGTGGCGGAATCCACGATCTCCAAGCCCCCACGCCGCGTCGACAGCAGCCCGTCGCGCACCAGCGGCCGCAGATGCCGCGCCACCGACTCCCGCGACACCCCCAGATGATCGGCCACCTGCTGCTGCGTCATGCGCAGCACGCCGTCAGCCTGGGCGCGCAGCAGGATCAGGTTGATCAGACGATGGTCCAGGCGCTGGAAGTGCACCCGTTCCAGCTCGCTCATGAGCTGGAAGACGGCGGTGCTCAGGGCCTGCACGGTCAGGTCGCGCACGGCCTCCTCGGTGCCGAAGAGGTGGCGGAAGAGGGGGCCCGGCACCACCGCCACCGTGCTCGCGCGCTCGGCGGTCACCCAGGCGGGGTAGCGAAGGTCCTGGAACAGGCAATTCAGGGCGAACACGCAGGTCTCGCCCGGCTCGATGGTGTAGAGCGTGGCCTCCGCGCCGCTGGGGCCCAGCGCGTATACGCGCAGCCTTCCGCTCAGCACGATGTAGGCGCCCGACGTGGCGGCGCCCCGGTGCAGGACCGGAGCGCCGCGACGCAGCTTCACGCGGGAGGCGCGGGCCTGGAAGAGCTCGCGGCCGGCGGGCGTGAGGCGGTCAAGGAATCCGGGAGTTCGCGGCTTGGGCATGGGCACCTCCTCAGGGGAACCTAACCCACAACCGTGCCGCTCCCAAGCTCCGCGGCGGCTCTAGCGGTAGCCCGCCTTCACCGCGCCCAGACTCCAGCGCTCCGCCGCCACGATGTGCTCCTCCCACGTGGCCACGAGGTTGCAGTCGCCCGAGCTGATGCCGGTGCCCCAGTCCGAGCCCGGGTTGTAGAAGTGCCGCATGCCGTCGATGAGGTCCTCCGTGGTGCCCACCGTGGAGATCTTGTCCACGGCGATGCGCGCGCCCAGCAGGTACGTGCCCGCGGGCACGTTGGCGCCGGGGCCCGCGAACTCCGCCGTGACCCATCCCATGTCCGTCTCGTGCTCCACCACGCCCATACCCACGGTCAGCACGTTCATGGCCTCATCCACCAGGTCCACGTACAGGGTGTCGCCCATGTTCAGATAGGGCACGCCCATGCTGTGAACGCCGGGATCGGCCCTGAGCAGGAACGCGGCCGTGAGCAACCGCGAGTCGCAGTCCAGGGAGATGGACTGGCCGGCGGCCAGGCGCAGACCGTCCCAGCGCAGGCCGAAGACGGCGCCGCCGGCTGCGGTGTCGTTGGTCACGCCGGTGGAGCACTGGGCCAGCGCGGCGGCGGGCAGGGCGAGGGTCAGCAGGGCGAGCAGCAGGGAGCGGGTCGTTCGCAACATGATCATGGATCCTCCTGAAGGGGCGAGAGAACGGTTCGTCAGGGAACGCGTCCTCTCGCGCCGGGAGGGATCATGGGAAAGACCGGAATGCTGGGCCGTCAGGGTTCGACCACGCGGAGGCGGAACGCGCCGTCCCAGCCGCGGTCGCCCTCGCGGCGGACGGTGGCCAGTTCCCCGCCGTCCACGCCCAGCTCCCACACCCCGAAATCCCCGTCCCGGTGCCTGTGGCCCTCGCCGGCGTCGTCGTACCACGTGCCGACGGCGCGGCCGGAGGCGTCGGGGTTGGCCAGCACCGTGATCTCCGTCAGCGGCGCCGCCGTGCTCTGCACCACCGGCCCCAAGGGCAGGGCCGCGCCTTCGCGCAGGTAGAGGCGGGGGAGGTCCGGGTCGTCGTCCGTGCCGTAGATGCGGTCGGTCACCTCGGCCCAGGCGCCGCGGGGCAGGGCGGGGGCGGAGGCGTCGTCCTTGCTCGTGCGGGCCACCACCATCAGGTCCGCGCCGATGAGCCAGGCATCGTCCACGGCGCGCAGGGCGCGGTCGGTCGGGTCGGCGAAGAACAGGGGCCGCCACACGGGCAGGCCGGTGGTCCAGGCCTCGCGGAACACGGTGTAGAGGTAGGGCAGCAGGCGGTAGCGGCCCTCCAGGGCGCGGCGGCTGGTGGCCTCGGCCTTCGCGGAGAACGCCCAGGGCTCCTTGTCGATGTTCCCCTTGCCCGTGTGCCCCCGCGCGAAGGGGAACAGGGCGCCGAAGCCCATCCAGCGCGCGAACATCTCCCCGTCGCCCGCCTCGCAGAAGCCGCCGATGTCCGGTCCTGCGAACGGCTGTCCCGACAGCCCCAGGTTCAGCACCATGGCGATGCTGGCGTCCAGGTGCTCCCAGCTCGCCACGTTGTCGCCGGTCCAGGTGGCGGCCCAGCGCTGCCCGCCGATGAAGTTGGCGCGCGTGAGCACGAAGGGCCGCACGTCCGGCCGCGCCGCCGCCACGCCCTGGTACGTGGCCTGCGCCATGAGCATGCCGTACACGTTGTGGTAGCGCAGGTGGGTGCTGGGGCCGCCCAGCTCGGCGTCGGCCCGGTGCACGTTGGTGCCTGGCATGGTCCAGCCGGGGCTCTCGAACACGGCGGGCTCGTTCATGTCGTTCCAGATGCCGTCCAGGCCCGAGTCCAGGAACTCCCAGTACAGCCCGCTCCACCAGCGGCGCACGTCGGCCCGCGTGAAGTCGGGGAACACGCACTCGCCCGGCCACACCTTGCCCACGAAGGGATTGCCCCAGCGGTCCTGCACCCAGGCGTCGATGGCGTTGCCCGTGTCGTACACGCGGTAGCCCGGCTCCTGCTTGATGCCCGGATCGATGATGGCGATGGAGCGGAAGTCCAGGGCGTGCAGCGCGTCGTTCAGCCCGCGCGGATCCGGGAAGTCGTGGGGGTGGAAGGTGAAGCTCTTGTAGGCGTCCATGTAGTCGATGTCCCACCACACCACGTCGCAGGGGATCTTCTTCTCGCGGAACGTGCGCGCGATCTCCAGCACCCGGCTGTCCGGCGCGTAGCTGTAGCGGCACTGGTGATAGCCCAGCGCCCAGCGCGGCGGCGGCGCGATGGTTCCGATGATCCCCGCCAGCCGGGTGAGCACCTCCTGCGGCGTGGCGCCCTCGATCACCACCACCGGGAAGGCCGGCCCGTCCGAGGCCATGAGGATCCCGTCGGTCAGGTCGATGAGGCAGCGGTAGGTGGTGTCGGCCAGGATGCCGAAGCTGCTGCCGTCGCCCCGCACCGCCAGCACCCACGGATGCGACTGGTACAGGCTCAGGTTGCTGCGGCCGTAGGCGTAGGAGTCGGTGTTCCAGCAGACGGTCTTCATGCCGTTGCGCCGCAGGGGGCCGAAGACCTCGCCGGTGCCGTACAGGTCCGTCTGCGCGTCGATGGGCACGCGCACCGCGGCGCGACCCTGCAGGCGAGTGAACTCCAGCGGCACGCCGGTGAGCGTGGCGGCGCCCGTGGGGGCGACCCCGGGCAGCAGGGCCAGCGAAGGCGGCGCGGCCTCGCGGGCCGGCGCATCCGCGTACCAGCGGGTCACGCCCGTGGCGAGGTGTTCGCCCACGGCGGCGGGTGCGCTGGCGGCGGCCAGGGTCATCAGGGTGGCGAGCAGGGCGCGGCGCGGCATGGGGGCTCCCGGGGGTTGGTGTGGTGCCGGGAGGGTACACGGGGTGTGATCGGGACGCCAGATGAACAGGACCCCGGGCTCGCCCGACCCGGGGTCCGGCCTGCCGCCACGAGTGGGGCAGGCTTCGATGGTCTCAGAACGTTCGGATCCGGATCCTGAAAGAAAAACCGGCCCTCTCTAGGGCCGGCCGCGCATCAGCCCGAACAGCCCCACGACCAACCCCGCCAGCCCCGCCAACGCCCCGGCCAGCACCACGCGCGGAGCCGCCCCGAAGCGGAACGGCAGGTACTCGTCCCAGCTTCCGGTCCGGAACGACGACTGCAGCCGCCCCCCCCGCACCAGATGCCCCGGCACGGGTTCCACGTCCACGCGCAGGCGGGACGACGGCGGGAGGACGGCGGCCGCCGGGAGGCCGATCTCGGGGGTGGACGTCTCGGCTTCCCAGACGAAACCGCCGCCGACCTCCCGGACGCTCACCCGGTAGCCGGTGGCGCGGTCCACGGGGGTCCAGCGCAGGACGGGGGTGCGGTCCCGGATGACGGAATCGGCCACCGGAGCGGTGACATGCGGGTCGTCGGCGCCGCGCTGGATCCGGCCGGAGCCGGGCGGGGACGGCGGCAGCAGGAAGACGAGGGCGAGCGAGGCCGCCAGGGCCAGGCCGCCCAGCCCGCCGGTCCAGCGGACCCAGGCCGGCGTGCCGTCCTCAGGGGCTTGCAGGAGTCCGGACCGCAGCCCCGCCGCCATGTCGCGGGCCAGGGCCACGCGGAGGCGGCAGTCGGCGCAGTGGGCCACGTGATGGGTCAGGCGGCTCTTGAGCTCGGAGTCGGTGGCCGGGTCGTCGATGAGCAGCGTCTGCGCACCGAGGTCAGGTTCGATACACTCGAAATTCCGTTCGCCCGAAGATGGAGATCCGACATTCAACGACATCTCATCCCTTCCTGACCGGGGATCCAGATGTGTTCCCCCCGACCCGGCCGCCCTGTGAACGCGCATGGAGGAGGGATTGTAAGAAAGTTTTCGCCTCGTCCAGACAGACGGCGCGCCGGTAGTACACGCCCTGGACCGTGGACAGGCCCAGGCGGCGGCGGATGGTTTCGGAGGACTGCCCCATCACATAGAAATCCCGGAGCAGCCCGCGGCAGCTTTCCGACAGGAAGGAGAACGTCCGGCGCACCAGCTCCAAGCGCTCCGACTCGAGGATCTCGTCGAGAGGGGAGGAGTCCCCGCTGGCCAGCCAGTCGGCCATGCCGGTGATCTCGGTGCCGGGGCGGATCCTGCGCCAGCGGTGCAGGTCGCGGCAGCGGTTGCGCGCGATGGTCACGGCCAGCTTGGCGGGGTTGCCGCGGAAGGGTTCGCTGCCGTTCAGGTAGCTCAGGGTGGCCATGGTGGAGTCCTGCACCACGTCGTCCCGGTCGGCGTCGTCCCGGCCCATGAAGGATTCCACCGTTTCGGACAGGAGGGGCCGCAGCGCCGTGGCCAGCCGTTCGCCGGCCTCGACGTCGCCGCCCCGGTAGGCTTCGGCGTCCGCCAGAAGGATCTCAGGATCCAGGTGGATGTTCGTGCGCGACATGATTGGGCGATCTTCACGTTCTGCGGGGAGGGGAACAGACGATCCGCATTCCGCGGTGGCGGCGGACCGGCCTCCCATGGATGATAAGGACACGGGTCGACCATTGTCCACCGCAACGCCGAGGTCTTCATGCGTTCGTCCGCCGCCGCCGTGGTCTTTCTGCTGCAACTGCTGCTCCTGCTGTCCTGTGCGCGGCAGGACGACGCGTCCGCCCCAGCCGCGCGGGACGGGCTCGCAGCGGCATTGCGGACCGCCGCGGCGGTCACGGACTCCCTGCTCGCCTCCGCGGACGAACCGGATGCGGAGGCCGCCGAGCACCGGCGGATCCTGGCCCACGCCAAGCGCCTGGGTCGTTCCTCCCCGGAAGCGGCGGACGTCCAGGCGTTCCTGGACGACTGGCGGGCCGCTCCGCAGGACATCCGGCTGCTGGACCTCGCCGACCGATGCCGCCCTGCCCTGGAGGCGTTCGCTGCCGACGGCGGCTTGCCGCCCGCTCCTCCCGCGGGCTCCCAGGCCGCCCGGTTCCTGGACGTCCGGGGTGACGAACCGGAAGATCATGGGGACGTCGACGCTTGGCGGAGCTTCGCGGCGCAGGCCGTGGGCCTGTCGGCCGGAGAGACGCTCCATCTGCAGCTTCGGCTGGCGGATCTCGAGGAGCAGGCCGGAGATCCCGAAGCCGCCTTTCGGTGCCGCCTCGAGAGCCTGCCGGAGCTCCATCGTCTGGCCGGCCCCTCTGCCGCGGGCCGCATCTGGTACGATGTGGCCATGGCCCTGCTGGGCCGGGACGCTCTGGATATGGCGGACCAGGCTGCGGACCGGCTCGCCCGCTGCGCCGAGGCGGTGGGCGCCGCCGGTCTGCGCTTCCGCACGACCTACGTGCGGGGCTGTCTGCTGGACAGGCGGACGCGGTACGACGCGGCGTTGGACACGTTCGCGGCGTTGGAGGAGAGGGCGCGGGCGAAGGACTCTTTCTACTGGCAGAACCGGTCGATCTCTCGTCAGGTCCTGGTTGAAAGAGCCCGTGGAGATCTCTCCGCAGCCTTGGAGCATACCTATCGCTCGCGCTCGCTGGCACTCGACAGCGGCCGTTGGGACTTCGTCGCTGCCCGCCACACGGTGATCGCTGGAATGCACCGCGCCTTGGGGCGGCTGGACAGTGCGCGAGTTCACATAGAGATCGCGGCCGCACTGGCAGCGAACCTCGGTATCCCCAGGGTTCTAGACCTTGTGGATCAGGAACGGCAGCTCTACGCCCTTCAGATCGGCGACTACGCCCAAGCCGACTCCCTCACCGCGGAGTTGCTCGCGCGACCGGAGATCCAGTCCGATCCGTCCCTGGTGCGTGACCTCAAGCTGGACCTGATGACCTTCGGCCTGGAGAACGACCGCCCCGACCTGGCGTACCGCAGCCTGCAGCACCTGCGCTCACAGGCCGGTATCACCAGGATCTCCACCGATTACGACGCCCGCCTCTGGCTCGCCCTCCGCGCTGCCGAGCTCTATGCCCGCCAGGGAGAATTCGCCGCCGCCGCGGTGGAGATGGATTCCGTGACGGACCTGGCCTACGGCGCCGTGGGGGCGCCCGACGTCTGGCTCTTGGAGCAGACCCGCGGCCGTGTTGCGGAACTGATGGACGATCCGGCCACGGCCGAGGAACATTACCGCACGGCCCTGGCGGCGGCCCGGGAACTGGCCAACCCCGACAACGTCCGCCGCAGTCGCGTGGGATTGGGCCAGGTCCTGATCGATCAGGGACGCCACGGCGAGGCCCGGGCCCTCTTCGCCGAGGCCCTGGACGCTCCCGAGTTCCTCACCGCCTTCCAGGCAGCGCTGTTCACAGGCCAGGCCTTCGCCGCCGACGGCCGGCATGCCGAGGCGCTGGAGGCGTATACCGGAGCGCGCTCCCTGATCACACCTGATGTTTCGCCCTCCCTGCGGGAGCGGGTCGCCGTCGCGGAGGCCGTCTCCTTGGCCGCTTTGGGCCGCCGGACCGAGGCCTGGCGGCGTTTGCAGGAGGCGCCGCCAGCTCTGGAGCGCCGGCGCGACGCGGACAACGCCGAGATCCTGCAGGCCTTCCATCATGGCGTGCAGCACAGCCGGGCGGAACTGACGCTCAGCCTGCTGCATGACGATCCCGCCCTGGTCCCTGACGGCGGGGCCGTGAACGCCGCGTTGAACATCCTGACCGGGCTGCACGGGGAAGGTGCGGGCGGCGAGGCCGCCCCGGTGCCGGTGACCGATGGCGATCTCGTCCTGTGGACCTTTCTGGGGCGGGATCGGGGGTTCGCCTGCATCGGCTCAGCAGCGGGGTGGCGTCTCCGCGAACTGACCGATCTGCCGGATCTGCGTCGTCTCGCCAACGACGTGACCGCGGACATGGCCCGTTCCGGCGCGGAGATCGCTTGGGACGAGGCCGGTCGGCTGACCGATGTCCTGCTCGGAGCCGATCTCGGGCTCTGGGCGCCCGGCGGGACCCTTACGCTGGCCGTCGATGGCGTACTCCAGGGATTGCCCTGGCCGGCCCTGCCACTCCCCGACGGCGGGGGGCAGTTCGTGGACCGTGGCCCTCTGCGCCATGCTACGGGGGCTCGGGGCCGGCCGAAGCCCGCCGGGCCGGCCGCAGTCCGCCTGCTGGCCCTGGGGGCCGACGGCCTGGAGGCCGGCGACGACGTGCGCTTGCGCGAGGCGGCGCGCGAAGCCCGCGAAGTGGCATCGCTCTTCCCGGCCGGAACCGCGGACGTGTTGGTGGGGACCGATGCCGACTGGGACGCCATGCGCCTCCTCCCACTGGCCGACTACGGGGTGATCCACATCGCCACCCACGCCCGGGTCAGTCTGGGACGGCGCGGCGGCTCAACTCTGCGCCTGACGGCCGGCGGTCGCGACCGTCCGGTGACGGCGGTCGAGCTGCGCGAGCTGCCCGTGCGCGCAGACCTGGTCTACCTCTCCTGCTGCGAAGGCGCCGGTCTCGCGGTGGACCGGGGCAGCGGCGTGGACAGCCTGGCGCGCTCGTTCCTGCAGGCGGGAGCCCGGGCGGTGGTGGCGTCGGTGCTGGCCACCGACGACGAAGCGTCCCGCCTGCTGGCGGGACGCTTCTATGAGGCCTGGTTGGCGGGCGAGGCTCCGGCCGCGGCGCTGCGGTCCGCCCAGCGCTCCCTGCGCGACGGCGGGTTCGCGCATCCCTGCTGGTGGGCCTTCCAACGCGTCCTGGTAACCGACGGATCCTAAGGGTCTTCCGGGTCGTCCGGATCGTCCGGATCGTTGCCCGGGTCCTCGGGATCCAGCAGCCCGCGGGCAGGATTGTCCGGCAGGCTGTGGGTGGCGTGGTCGATGCTGATCAGCGCCGACTTCATGGGCTCCACGCTCTCGAAGTACTGGACCTCACCGACGATCGCGAGATCCCCGGCCGTGTTCTCCGCGAAGTTGTAGAAGCAGGACTTGGTGCCCAGCACGAGCTCGTCGAACCACGGCGCGGGCGGCATGATGAACTCGATCTTGTCCAGGTCCGGCAGGTTGTGGAACGTGAACAGGGTCACGTCGCCGGGGATCACGGGCGGGTTCGCGGGGTCGAAGGCGCCGGACGGGTACTCGATGACGATGTCCCGCTTGCCCGTGAGCTGGGTGTTGGTGGGAATGATCACGATGAAGGGCTCGCGGTCCGGCCAGTCGGGCGCCTGGACGATCACGACGTCGCCGGACTGCTCCACGGAGACGGTCATGAAGTTCATGGACAGCTGGCCGTAGGCCGCCACCACCTGCTCCAGGAACGGGACCGCGGGCGGGGGCACGGTGCCGCCGCCGCCGCCGCCGCCGCCGTCGCCGGGGTCGCTGTGGATGAAGTCCCGCTTGTCGGCGGAGGGGCGGACGGGGTCGCCGGCGTCGTCGCAGGCCGCCAGCAGGCCCAGGGCCATGGCGAGGAGGAGCGTCAGGCTGAGGATCGATGAACGTGACATGGCCGGTTCTCCTTGGGTCGGTATGGGGCCGTGAGTAGAACATACGGAGAACGGACGTGCCGTCGAGTTGAAAGGATCGAACTCCGGTTTCCGCTCAGCGGATCAACGCCAGCCTCCTGACCGCTCCGGTCCCTCGCCCATCCACCAGCAGCCCGGCCACGTACGCGCCGGCGCCCACCTCGCGGCCGGCGTCGTCGCGGCCGTTCCAGGTGATCGTTCCACGCTCCCCGGAACCCACCGCGCCCAGGTCCAGGCGCCGCACCAGGCGGCCGCGGGCGTCGTGGATGCGCACCTCGGCGCGGCCGCGGCGCGGCGCGGTGAAGGCCAGCTCCACGGTCGGGTTGAAGGGGTTGGGGTAAGCGGTCAGCTCGGCGATCGCGTCGGGCGATGTCTCCGCAGCCGAGGCCGAGGGGGGATTGACCACCAGGAAGAACTCGTCCTCGCCGTCGGCGTCGGGAGTGAAGGTGTAGGTCCTCTGCCAGTCGTTCAGCGTCACGGTTTCGCCGCGAAGGGGATCCAGCAGCAGGATCTCCGCCGGCCAGGCCTCCCGTACCGCGATCTCCAGGGTGAGCGTCACCGGCAGGTCCGTGCGGTCGGTGGTCAGGCGCAGGGGCCATTCGCGGAACTCGGCCTGGAGATCGAAATCCGCGCGCCAGTCGGCGGCGAAGTCCTGGCCCTCGGGGATGGCCCATTCCGGGTGGGGGATGACCAGGTGGACGAAGTCCGCGGGCGGGGGCGGGTCGGCGAGGGTGTCGGATTCGTCCCAGCCGTCCTCCGGATAGACCGCGCGGCTGCCGCAGGTCACCGCGGATTGGGCGGACTGCCCGTTGTCCGCGGCGATCTCCACCAGGAGCTGCGGATAGACCGGGGCGGGGTGCACGATGTCGTCCGGGCAGTCGTTGACCCAGGCCACCTCAGCCGAGGGCGCGAACGTGGGCGTCAGCGGATACAGCTCATAGGGCAGCGTGCAGCTCACGTAGCCCGGTCCGCCGCTGAACCAGTAGGGTGCGGGACTGTCGATGACGGAGAAGGCGATCGGCGCTCCCGCGTTCATCACGAAGGCGGTGTAGGTGGCCAGGTGCACCACCGGTCCGCGGGGCAGGCAGCTGATGAGCGGATCCAGCTCCACGCGGAAGCCGGCGCCCGCCGGGGCCTCGTTGACGCCCTCGGTCAGTGTCCACGCGGGAGCCACCACGCTCCCGGCCACGTTCACCAGGGCCTCCCAGCCGCCCACGCCGGACGGCGAGGTGGGCCGCACGATCAGCAGGTAGGCGGTGATGCCCTCGAAGGGCGCGGAGGTCTGGTCGCAGTAGGAGGCGCCGTAGGGGTCGAAGTAGATCCCCAGGCCGTCGGGATCCAGGTGGATCTGGGCCGAGGCGGCGGGGGCCAGCGCGAGCAGCAGGACGGCGACGAGGATGAGGCGAGCGTTCATGATTCCACGCTCCTTTTCATACGGGATCGATAAATAGGGGTGTCCGGA
>Ga0209607_1000768_pt1 | contig 28079 bp, 26 predicted proteins | sample AD_UKC117_MetaG_FD_184413 | JGI IMG/M metagenome (GOLD analysis project Ga0209607, IMG submission 184413) | Active sludge microbial communities of municipal wastewater-treating anaerobic digesters from Hong Kong - AD_UKC117_MetaG (SPAdes)... | ecosystem: Engineered > Bioreactor > Anaerobic >... | reverse complement strand
CGTTGCCGCCGCCCAGCGGACCGGTTCAGAGGACATGTCATCGCCAAACGCATGAAGATTGCGGCCAGAGAAGGGTTCGAGATAAACCACAGCGGTGTAGAATGCACGCTCCCCTTCTGGATGGATAGTGTAATTGAGAAAGCCTTCCTGGCGAATCGCGGCAATATGCGCAGTCTTCTGGCCGGACGGGATGAACAAGGAGAAGCCGATCCCCTGAATGCCGGGGTAGCGCTCCCCGAGACGCAGGGCTTCGACATAGTGATGGAATTCCTGGCGCGTGACCACTTCTGAGGCATCAAACAGACCAACGACACCGCGCAAGATATGCACGTAGTCATCGAGACGGTATTCGATCCGGTCGGCGATCTTGTTCACCCAAAGCCGGAATTCCGCTTCCAATGCGCGCATGGCATCCTGGCGGGCGTTTTGCCAAAGCACATAGGTCATCCCAAAACCCAGTGCCAAGATTAACCACGGCAGCAGCACCAGGATTTGCGTTCTCGCAGGACGGCGCTTCTTTATCATCTCTGCCTCCGGTCATTCCCGGTTCAGCGCCAGCAACCAGGGTAGCACTTCTTCACCGCTCAGATCCGCTAGCCTGCTATGAGCGATGGCAACTGCTTCATCCAGAATCCGATGGATGTTGACTTGCCAAACTGGACACGGGCTATAGAGATGAATCCGTATGCGCTTTTTGATTCCGGCAGCCTGTCTGGTTTGGGGATCAGCCGCTTAGGATAGCCTGTAGATAGCCTGGGTACGATCCCGGAAATACGATCTCAGGAACCTGCTGGACCCGCGCCGGAGGATTGAATCAGTTCTCGCAGAATTGCGAGAGGGTGCAGGCGGCTTCAACGATGGCTTGGGATTGCATAATTAATCTTGATAACCGGATTTCTCTGATGTCCGATCCGCCTGCATGCGTGATTTGTTTCTGGACGGATAGCTACTTGCTCAGGACCAGTACTGCATCCATCTCCACCTGCGCGCCGCGCGGTAAGGCTGCAACACCAATCGCGGCTCGTGCCGGATAAGGCTCTTGGAAATACTCGGCCATGATTTGATTTACCAAGGCAAAATGGCTGAGATCGGTTAGAAACACGTTGAGTTTGACCGTGTCTGCGAGACTGCCGCCACTGGCATGGGCGACCGCCGCCAAGTTGTCGAACACCCGGCGGATCTGCGCCTCCATATCGCCCTCCACTAGCTGCATGGCAACCGGATCGAGGGGAATCTGGCCCGATAGGTAAACCGTGCCGCCAGCCTTGACCGCTTGGGAATACGTGCCGATAGCAGCAGGGGCTTGATCAGTCTTAATGATTTCACGGAACATCGTCGAACTCTCAAGAGTTTAAAATTTAAAGTTTAACCACGCCGCGCCAGTCTCAGCACTTCCGGCACGGTACGCAACTGACGGATCACCCGCGCCAGATGGCTCCGGTCACGGACATCGAGCAGCAGATGAACCGTGGTGGTATTACCATCCCGCTCCGAAGTATTGATGGTTTCAATATTGGCATCGGTTGCCGAGATAGCGGCAGCGATGGTAGCCAAAACGCCACGTCTGTTGGTGACATCGAGCCGTAATTCCGCCGTAAAGTCGGCACCGATACACTGTTCCCATTCCACTTCGATCCATTTATCGGGACTTTTCTTGTAACTAGCAACGTTTTTGCAATTTTCGCGATGGATGACAATCCCGCGTCCGGCGTTGAGATAGCCGATGATAGCGTCACCTGGCAGCGGCCGGCAGCATTTGCCAAAGCCGACCACCGTGCCTTCGGTACCCTTGATGAGTAAGGGTTGGGCGCTGGTGTCCGATAGGGCCTTCTCATTTTCATCCGGCAGCAACCGCTTGACGAACAGCGCTGCTACTCGATTGCCCAGCCCGATATCAGCCAATAAATCGTCGAAACCGCTCAGCCCCAGTTCCTGAACCAATGCTTGAATCCGGCCGCCCGGCAGCTCGTTGAGGCCACCAATATAGCCAGCCAGCGCTTTTTCCAACATCCGTTTACCCAGCAGGATCGCTTCTTCGCGCTGCAAATGCTTGAGGTAGTGGCGGATGCTGGAGCGTGCCTTGGCGGTGATCACGAAGTTGAGCCAAGCCGGATTAGGCCGGGCTGTCGGGGTAATAATGACTTCAACGCTTTGCCCCGTCACCAGCGGCGTGCGCAACGGCACCAGCCGGCGATCCACCTTAGCGCCCACGCAGGTATTGCCAACATCGGAATGGATGGCGTAGGCGAAATCCACTGCCGTCGCACCGCGTGGCAGTTCGATAATCTCGCCGCGCGGGGTAAACACGTAGATCTCATCAGGGAACAGGTCTACCTTGACGCTTTCCAGAAATTCCACCGGATTGCCGGCACGGCGCTGCATATCCAACAGCTTGCGTAACCACTCGCGGGCACGCTGCTGGGCATGATTGCCCTGGTTGTCACCACCGGATTTGTAGCGCCAGTGTGCAGCGACCCCAACCTCAGCCATGATATGCATGTCTTCGGTGCGGATCTGCACTTCGATAGGGACACCGTTGGGACCGAATAGCACCGTGTGCAGCGACTGATAGCCGTTCGCCTTGGGAATCGCAATGTAATCCTTGAACCGGCCCATAATCGGCTTATACAGGTTATGCATGACCCCTAGTGCCCGGTAGCACATATCCACGCTTTCGACGATCACCCGCACCGCGTAAACATCGTGGACTTCTTTGAACGGCAAATGCTTGCGGCGCATCTTCCGGTAAATACCCCACAAGTGTTTGCTGCGGCCCATAACCCGGGCCTGGATACCTTCGTCATTCAGCCGGGTTTGAATGCAGGTCTCCAGTTGACCAACGATTTCACGGCGGTTACCACTCATCTTGCGCACTGCATCTTGCAAAACCCGGAAGCGCAGCGGATACAAGTGGTTGAAACCGAGATTCTCCAACTCCTGACGCAGATGGTTCATTCCTAGCCGTCCTGCGATCGGTGCGAAAATCTCCAGGGTTTCCCGGGCAATGCGGCGGCGTGATTTCGGACGCATGGCTCCCAGGGTGCGCATGTTGTGTAAGCGATCGGCCAGCTTGATCATGATCACCCGCAAATCGTTGGCCATCGCCAGGAACATCTTGCGAAAGTTTTCAGCCTGGGCCTCCAGTTTGGAGTTGAACTGGATTTGCGTCAGCTTGCTGACTCCATCGACTAAATCAGCAACTTCTGGCCCGAAACGGTGGCTGAGTTGTTCCTTGTTGTAGTGAGTATCTTCAATAACATCGTGCAGAATGGCTGCTTGCAGGGTTTCATGATCAAAGCGGACATTGGACAAAATGCGAGCGACGGCCAGGGGATGAAAGATGTAGGGCTCACCGCTTTTGCGGTAGATGCCAGCATGGGCTTCAGCCGCGAAATGACAAGTTTCACGCAACTGATCGACCTGAGCCGGTTCCAGATATTCGCTGGTGATGGCGCAGAGATCATCGATGCGGAGATGCAAATCATCCAGCCACTCGTCATCGACGGCCAGTTTATGACTGGGCTGGAATTCATCACGCACTTCCCGCAAAGATACGCTCAACATGATCGATTTCCTGTCTCTGGTGTCCCAAAGACGCCTATGCTGACGCTACCGGCGCGTCGTCGTGATTGAGAGGAGAAGCAGATTCATTCCGTGAGGCAAGACCACGCCCGCGGTATTTTTCCTGGAGTAAATGATCGAGCTTGCCTTCGGCTAATTCGCGTAAAGCGACAACAGTCGGTTTGTCGTTTTCCCAAGGAATCAGCGGCTCGCGGCCCAGTGCCAGTTCGCGGGCGCGCCGCGCCGCGATCAGCACCAATTCAAAGCGATTGTCCACGCAACCAAGGCAGTCTTCAACAGTAATTCGAGCCATTCAGATGTTTCTCCGGATTCGGCAACCATCAGCAGTGCCAGGCCATAAAAGTGGGAATTAGAACTTTTCAGTTTAATTAAAACAATTAGTTAAGACAAGAGTAAATGCAGAAGTTCTCGCTGCTGCTCCACTTGAACTATCCGGCGCTGACGATGGGCGATCAAAATGGCGCGCAAGGCATCCAGAGCACGCTTAAAATCATCATTAATGACTAAATAATCAAATTCGACATAGTGTGATAGCTCATCAAGCGCTGCCGTCATTCGCCGTTCGATCACCTCAGTGCTGTCCTGACCTCGATGGGCCAAACGCTGCCGCAAGGCCTCCCGCGAAGGAGGCAAAATGAAGATACTTGTACTATTTGGCATCTGCGCACGCACCTGCCGGGCCCCTTGCCAGTCGATTTCCAAGATCACATCCAAGCCAGCCTCCCGCTGTGCCTGCACGGTAGCGCGGCTCGTGCCATAGCAGTTGCTAAATACTTGGGCGTGTTCCAGGAATGCGCCTTCCGCGGCCATCGCCTCGAACGCTGCGGGAGCCACGAAATAGTAGTGCTCGCCATCACGCTCGCCGGGACGAGGGGGGCGGGTAGTGTGTGAGACCGAGACAACAACACCCGGTGTCGTTTCGACCAAGCTTTTTACCAGACTGGTTTTTCCAGCACCGGATGGGGCGGCAACGATATACAAGGTTCCGAGAGTCATAAGGAATGGAGATACACGGTCTTAGGTAGAAGTGATGAGGAAGCGTCATACATCCACACGTTCAAAGATGGCATAGAGCCGATATTCAGCGCATGAAGAATTCATGAATAACTTCAGGCAGGCGAATAAGAGCACAATCCTACCAGAGTTGTCGAAAAAGCACCTGCTACGGCAAATTCCTCTTTGCCAAAGCGAGGTAAGAAGGGATTTTTGCTACTGAGCGCGACGAGAACCTGTTTAGGAGCGTTAAGGTTGGGCCGGCATGAGTGAAACTGCCGGACGTGCCGGGAATCGGCGAGTTCATCAGGTCAAACTGAGAATCCAGAATGAAACGTTGCACTACCCCTCAATCGATATGATCGATCGTTACCCGCCGCAAAACTGGCCCGCAAGCGGCGGGTTTAGTGGTTTAAAGTGGTTTTCTTAAAGCTGCTGTGCCCGCTCACGCAGAATATATTTCTGCATCTTGCCGGTTGATGTCTTGGGCAATGGGCCAAACACTACGGTCTTAGGTACTTTGAAGCGCGCCAACTGGTTGCGGCAGAATTCGATGATTTCCTCTTCGGTGATATGCTCCATACCCGGTTTGACGGTGACAAAAGCGCAGGGCGTTTCGCCCCACTTCTCATCAGGCCGGGCTACTATCGCTACTTCCATGACAGCAGGATGCCGGTACAGCACATCCTCGACCTCAATGGTAGAGATATTCTCGCCGCCAGAAATAATGATGTCCTTGGAGCGGTCTTTGATCTCGATATATCCATCCTCGTGCCATACGGCCAGGTCGCCGCTGTGGAACCAGCCACCTTGAAATGCTTCTTCACTCGCACCAGGATTTTTAAGATAACCCTTCATGACATTGTTGCCACGCATGAAAATTTCGCCAATCGTCCGGCCATCCTTTGGCACAGGTTCCAAGGTTTGGGGGTTGGCGATCATTAATCCTTCTAGCATGGGATAACGCACACCCTGACGGGATTTGAGCGCCGCCCGTTCTTCCAAACTTAATGCGTTCCATTCATCGTGCCAGGCACAGACCACTGATGGACCGTAGGTCTCGGTCAAACCGTACGTGTGGGTGACTTCAAAATTCATTTGCTCCATACCCTCGATAACTGCCGCAGGCGGCGCTGCACCCGCAGTCATAACCTTGACCGGATGATCAATACCCGCCTTCAGGTGATCAGGGGCATTTCTGAGCAGATTCAACACAATGGGAGCACCACAGAAATAGTTAACTTTTTCATTCTTGATCAAGTCGAAAATTAGATCAGCGCGCACCTGCCGCAGGCAAACACTGGTTCCGGTCGTTGCTGCAATCGTCCATGGAAAGCACCAGCCATTGCAGTGGAACATTGGTAAAGTCCACAGATAGACCGGATGCAGGCCCATGTCCCAAACCATGGCGTTGCTGATAGCATTCAAGTAAGCACCACGATGGTGATAGACCACACCCTTGGGATTACCGGTAGTACCAGAGGTGTAGTTCAGAGTGATCGCTTGCCATTCATTAGCGGGATTCTGCCAGGCAAATTGCGGATCACCCTCGGTCAGCAGCGTTTCATAATCCAGCGTCCCCAGTTTTTCGCCACCCGTAAATTGTGGATCGTCGACATCGATCACCAGTGGCCGCTTGGCCGCCGGCATTAACCGCAATGCCTTACTGATGGTCTCGGAAAACTCGCGGTCGGTAAACAGGATCTTTGCTTCGCCATGTTCCAGCATGAAGGCTACAGTTTCTGCATCCAACCGGATATTGAGGGTATTCAACACTGCACCGGTCATGGGCACGCCAAAATGTGCTTCGAACATTTCCGGGATATTAGGCAGCATCGTCGCTACGGTATCGCCCAAACCGATACCGCGCTGGTGCAGCGCTGAGGCCAGTTGCCGGCAACGAGCGTAGGTTTCTGCCCAATTGCGCCGGATCGAGCCATGCACGACTGCTGTGCGCTGCGGATAAACAGAAGCAGCACGCTCGATAAAAGTTAACGGGGTGAGAGGCACATAATTGGCAGGGTTGGGATCCAGGCTCATCTCATAGATGTTGCGGGCGCTGGCACTCATTGCAGAATCCTCCAGGTGGACGGGTCAATTTGATTCGTTCCCTGTTAGCTGCTTTGTAGCAGCAAGGAATAAGCGATCTCATGAAGTAAGTGAAGCGCTTATCCAGGGAACAATCTATTATAGTTGTGATTGTGTGACCCCACCGATCAGGAGATTCACAGATTAGGTTAGGATTTTACACTTTAACATAATTTTTTGATTTTATTGAAAAAATATCAGATACACTCGTCCAGCTTGGGTTCCGGTAGAGTCACACACCGTAACGTGTTGTCGCTAATTCGTCCGAATACAGCGCCTCCAATGCCTCTGGTTCGGCGCGAATGACTTCAATGTCCCCCTTGCGGATGAAATTCCAGCCATGCGCATGCTGTGGACCAAAAATCGCGTAGGATTGAAGGGAATAACCACGCAGGCCAATCCGTTCCGCAATCTTCATTGTGCTGCTTGCCTGGTCAAGCGCTTTACTTTGAATGTTGTTCCCGTTCATGGCTGTACCCTCGAAGTTGTTAACCCTTTTTTATATTGGGTTTTATAATCAAATTATCAGCAGTAGTCACCTTATCTGCAGGTGTTCTCTCATAACCTCTGTACCGCAACGCGATATCTTAGAGATGACCAGGATTTTAATGCAAATTTTACGCCGATAACCAATAAAAACCGTCGGCTTTCTCTTTACAACGCGCTTTATCCTTTCCTCTATCTGCCTGGAAAAGAGGAATTGAAGGAAGTCTCAACGATTTCCATGCTGAGGTTCGGAGGCAGGCAATGGTGGAATGGAGAACGTGTGAGTCGCCTGCCATTCTTTGACCTTGCGTTCGGCTTCTTCGACCTGGGCAGGGGTCATTTTTTCGATGATCTCCTGCTTAGCCTGGGGAGCCTGGCTATCTCCCTGGCTATCAGCCATGGCATACCAGAAGTAGGCTTGTACGTAATCTACTGGCCCGCCCTCGCCTTCTTCGTACAGAATACCCAGGTTGATCTGCGCTTGCGGCAGGCCCTGCTCAGCAGCTTTACGATACCATTCTATAGCCTGAAGGTCGTCCAGTGGCACGCCATAGCCGTTGTCATAAAGCACTCCGAGGTTGAACTGGGCAAAAGCGAAGCCTTGTTCCGCCAGTGGCCGGACAATAGCGGCTTCAGTGGCGTAATCACCGCGCTCGTGGGCCATTTTGGCCTGCTCCCAATCGCCCTCAGCAGCCCAAACAGGTGCAATATTTAGCAAGCCGCCTGTTAGAAGTAAAAATATTAGTTTTTTCATGCGGGGATACTCGCTCACGCAACAGATAGATGGATGGAAACTCTTTGCCTCTTTTCAGAGAGTGAAGTCATGCAAAGTATGCATGAGGATGGGCCGGTCCAATCTGGCACTCATTTGGCGCAAGTTGGATTCACTCAATGCACCTGCCAGATGCAATCACCTGCCGCAGAAGCGGGATAACGATATCCCCGGTGCAGAACCGCTGCTCAATCGCATCACGCAACTCGCTGGCGATACTCAACCGGTTCGAGACCTCGCTCATGAAATAGCATAATTCAAACTCCATTCGACGAAGACCAAACCAGCACTGGACGGCAGACCCCGGAACCCGTGGCGCGGGATTTGCGCCATCCGCTGAATTTCGCCCAGGATCCGAGTCCATTGAGTGACCAGGACACTGAAAGGCAGGAAAGGTTGAACCGGTTGGGCCAGGCTCACAGCCCCCTCCAGAGCAGACCCAGGAACGGGATTACCGGTGGCAAGCAAAACAACCGCATGGAGCAAATGGTGAATGGCTCAGGCCCAGCGTAGATCGTCGTTGTTGTTCCAAGCGCGGGCTAACGAGGCCCACCCCGCCATCCAGGCGTGGTAGAGGTGGCTATTCGGGGTATAAGGATTACGGTCCTCGCCTCGACTGGCTGCTTCGATGCCTTGCCGGAAGGCTTGGCGTAATAGCGGAGCCAGCTTTTTAGAAGAGTCGACAGTGTTGCGCATTAGCCGTTTTAGGAAACCACGTTAGATTTTAAACGCCAAAGAACATTGTTGTGTATTTGACGATATTTTTATTTATTTTGCAACTTTGTTGCGTTATTGCTATCGGCTTGCATGCGGTACAAACTGGCGTAAAGTCCATTATGAGCCAACAAGCTGGCGTGATTGCCGATCTCGACGATCACACCCCGGTTAAGAACAATGATGCGATCAGCATTCTCAATCGTGGACAAGCGATGAGCGATGATAAAGGCAGTGCGCCCCTGACGCAGGGTTTCTAACGCCTGCTGAACCTTGCGTTCAGACTGCGTATCCAATGCTGAGGTCGCCTCGTCCAAGATCAGGATCGGCGCATCTTTCAATAAGGCGCGGGCGATGGCAATGCGCTGGCGCTGACCACCCGATAGCCGTGCTCCGTTTTCACCAATCAGAGTATGTAATCCCTGGGGTAGCTCACAGATAAATTCCATGGCATGGGCATGCTCAGCCGCCTGGATAATCTGCGCTTCACTGGCCTGAAATCCGGCGCCATAAGCGATGTTGGCGGCGACCGTGTCATTGAACAGCACGATATCTTGGCTGACGTAAGCAATATTGGCGCGCAAATCAGCCAGCCGCAATTCTTGAACCGGTGTACCATCCAGCAAAATTTCGCCGGAAACCGGTTCGTAAAAACGCGGCAGTAAAGCCATCAACGTCGTTTTACCGCTTCCCGAAGGACCCACAAGAGCAATAGTTTCCCCTGGCTGCACATCGAGGCTCAGATTCTCGATAACCTGGACACCTTCGTTATGATAGCGGTGGCTGAGCTGGTGAAAATGGACTGCACCCCGGGCGCGACCGAGGGTCTGCGTACCGTGATCCAGCTCCGGCAGCTGGTCCAGCAGAGCAAAAATGGTTTCCGCCCCGGCCAGCCCGCGTTGTAATTGCTCGTTGACTTTGGTCAGGCGCTTGATCGGCGCCAGCAGCATCGCCATAGCCCCAAACAGCGAGACAAAACCACCGACCGTAATCTGGTCAGCCGCTGATTGCAGGGAGGCGAAGTAAATCACCGCGCCGAGGGCGAGAACCGCCAGTAATTGCACCAGCGGCCCGCTGGCCTCCGAGGCAGCGACCAGTTTCATACTGAACTGGCGCACCCGGTTGTTGACCCGGTGAAAGCGATCCCGTTCGTAATCTTGGCCGCCAAAGATCTTGATGACTTTGTGGCCCTGCAGGACTTCGTCGATCACATGGGTCAGATGGCCCATCAATTCCTGCAATTCCCGGCTTAACCGCCGTAACCGCCGGCTGACCACCCGAATAATCAAAGCGATACCCGGGGCAATCAGGAACGCCATCAGCGAGAGCTTCCAGTTGAGATACAACATCCAGCCCAATAGGCCAATCACGGCCAGCCCGTCCTTGACCAGCGTCACCAGCGCTTGAGTGGTGGCCGTCATTACCTGACTGACATCATAAGTCAGGCGAGAGAGCAGGTTGCCGGCAGAATGATCATCGAAATAGTGCGTCGGCAAGGCTAGGAGCTGATTGAACATCGCGTTGCGCAGGTCCATGACCACCCGATGGGCAATCCAATTCATTGCCACTGAGCCAACGAAACCGGTTATGCCTCGAATAATAAACACCGCTACCAGCAATACCGGCATTAGACGGATGGTATAGGGATCTTTTTCGACAAAGCTGCCGTCCAGCAATGGCTTAATCAGGGCTGGAATCATTGGCTCAGTGGCCGCCGCCGCAGCGGTGCCCAAAATCGACAGCACGAAAATGCGAGTGTAGGGCCGAACGTAACGTAGCAACCGAAAATAAAGATCTTTGCTGTTCATCAGATTCCAAATTGCAGATTCCAGGTTCGAGGTTCAAGTAAAAAACCTCATTCCTGATCCTATTTATTGCCATGCTATCATGCCATCCTTATTAAACAGCCTCCCATCCGCTCATGACACTGCAAATTCCCTCTTTCGAACCCGCCCGGGTGCTGATCGCCGGCGATGTGATGCTTGATCGCTATTGGTATGGTCTCACCTCTCGCGTCTCGCCGGAAGCACCCGTACCCGTCGTCAAGATCGAAGACGTCGAGGAACGGCCCGGCGGTGCAGCCAACGTCGCCGTCAACATCGCGACCCTCGGTGGCCAGGCCCGGGTGCTTGGCGTGGCTGGCGCCGATGAGACTGCCACGGTCCTGGAGACCAAATTGCACCGGCTGGGCGTGACCTGCGAACTCATCCGCCAGCCGGGTCAAGCGACCATCACCAAGCTGCGGGTGCTGAGCCGCAATCAGCAATTGCTGCGGCTAGACTTCGAAGATGGTTTTCCTGGTTTCGATCCCGCCCTTCTCCACGAACGGTTCGCTGCCCGGCTACCGGAAACTGACGTTGTGGTGCTTTCCGACTATGGGAAAGGCGCGTTGCGCCAGATCGAGACCTGCATTGAGCGAGCCCGCGCTGCTGGCAAGCCGGTATTGGCCGATCCCAAGGGCCACGAATTTAACCGCTACCGGGGCGCGGCTCTGCTGACCCCTAATTTAGCCGAGTTCGAGGCCGTTGCTGGCCCCTGCCGCACTGAAGAAGAGCTAGTGGCCAAGGGGGAAAGAATGCGCCGAGAGCTGAATCTGGATGCATTGTTGATCACCCGGGGCGAACAAGGCATGACCCTGTTGCAAGATGGTGCAGAACCCCTGCATCTAGCAGCCCGCGCCCGCGAAGTGTATGACGTGACCGGTGCAGGGGATACAGTGATTGCCACCCTGGCTGCCGGGCTGGCCGCTGGGTTGAACATGCCAGCCGCAACGATGCTAGCCAACCTAGCCGCTGGGATTGTCGTCGGCAAACTGGGCGCCGCCAGCGTCACTGTCTCTGAACTGCGCCGGGCATTGTATGCGCATGATGAGCCGCCGCGCGGGGTGTTGGACGAAGAACAATTGCTACAAGCGGTCACTGACGCCAAGGCGCATGGGGAAACAATCGTGATGACCAATGGCTGTTTCGATGTTCTACACGCTGGCCATGTGACCTATCTGGAGCAAGCCAAGCGTCTCGGCAACCGGCTGATCGTCGCTGTCAATGCGGATGAATCCGTGCGCCGTCTCAAGGGTGCCGGCCGGCCCGTGAACTTACTTTGGCAACGCATGCGGGTGCTGGCTGGATTGGCTGCAGTGGATTGGGTCGTGCCTTTCCATGAAGACACTCCAGAACGATTGATCAGCGCGGTTCAGCCAGATTATCTGGTCAAGGGCGGTGACAATGACCCGGCTCATATTCCCGGCAACCAGAGTGTTTGGGACGCAGGCGGACAAGTGGTCGTCATGGACTATATCGAGGGTTGTTCAACAACGAGCACTATCGCTCGCATTCTCAACCGGCCCGGAGCCTTATGAATCCTACTTTCAATATTAATGTCGCCATCATCGGCGGCGGTATTGCCGGCTTGTGGCTGCTGGCTCGATTGCACGAGCGAGGCTACAGCGCGCTATTGATTGAAGGAGACCGTCTGGGGGCCGGCCAAACGATCTGTGCCCAAGGCATCATTCACAGCGGCGCCAAATACACCTTGCATGGCCAATCCAGTGAATCTGCTGAAGCAATGGCCGGAATGCCAGCATTATGGCGGCGTTGCCTCAAAGGCGAAGGTGAAATTGACTTGCGCAACGCATGGATGCTGACTGAGCATCAGTACTTATGGACGACCCGCGCTCCGGTTTCACGATTGGCTGCTTTTTTCGCCAGCAAGCTAATGCGTAGCCGCATGGAAAAAATCGCAGCTCAGAAAACGGATGAAATACCCCCGGCATTGCGTCATCCTAAGTTTGATGGCGTGATCTATCGCTTGGATGAACCGGTGTTGAGTATCGCTTCGGTGTTGAGCACGCTGGCTAAACGTTATCATCCGGCCATCGTCCTCAATGGAGGACCCGTGGTCCTGAAGGCGGATGGCACTCTGACACTGCATTACCCCCAGCAACCACTATGGATCATTCGTCCATCGGTGACTGTGTTCACTGCCGGCGCGGGCAATACGGGGCTGCCGTGGGCAACATTGCAATTGCGCCCCTTACATATGGTGATGGCGCGTGGCGTTAATCTCCCCGGACCGCTCTACGCGCACTGTCTGGGCGCCAGCAGCTTGCCGCGACTCACCGTCACCAGCCATTACGATGCTGGCGGCCGCTTGATCTGGTATCTAGGCGGTGCATTGGCGGAGGAAGGCGTCAAACGCGACCGTCTAGCTCAAATCCGTGCAGCCCGGCGCGAGTTGCAGACGCTGCTGCCGTGGGTGGATTGGAATCCTGTAGAATTCGCCACCTTTACGATTCAACGCGCTGAAGCACACCAGCACGGCGGGAGCCGGCCGGCGGCTCCCGGTGTGTTTCGCGATGGACGGGTGATCGCTGCCTGGCCAACCAAGCTGGCGATGGCACCGCTGCTGGCGGAACAGATTGAGGAGATGTTACAGACCCTTGGAGTACAGCCCCGTCTGATTGATTTACATCCTCTGGCGGCATGGCCACGCCCAGAACTGGCCGTCTATCCCTGGGACCGGGAGGATATGGAGTGGAGCTGAGGTTGCTGGGTACCACCGGTTTGCGTGTGAGTCCGCTAGGGTTAGGCACAGTCAAGTTCGGTCGTAATCAGGGCGTCAAATATCCCCAATCGTTCGAACTGCCTTCGGATGAGGAAGCGCTGGCGTTGCTGGACATGGCCTGGGACTTGGGCATTAATCTGCTGGACACCGCTCCGGCTTATGGCCAGAGTGAAGAACGGCTAGGCCGGTTGCTGCGGCAACGCCGGCGGGATTGGGTGATCGTCACCAAGGTTGGCGAGGAATTCCGCGATGGCGTCTCCTCATTCGACTTCTCGGCTGCCGCCACCCGCGCCAGTATTGAACGCAGCCTGCGGCGGCTGGGTGTGGAGGCGCTGGACACCGTGCTGATTCATTCCAATGGCGACGACTTGGCCCTGCTTGAGCAGGCAGAGGTTTTGCCAGCCCTGTTGCATCTCCAACAGGCTGGTTGGATTCGCGCGGTGGGGATGTCCAGCAAAACGATTGCAGGCGGGTTGCGGGCGGTGGAATGCTGTGACGTGGTCATGGTCACCTACAACCTTGCCCAGCGGCAAGAACTTCCCGTCATCCGCGCTGCGCATGCTGCCGGCAAAGGGGTCTTCATCAAGAAAGGTTTGCTCAGCGGTCATCTGGATCCGCTGGCGAGCACCGATCCTGTGCGGACTTCGCTGGAGCTGATTTTCGCGGAGCCGGGGGTGAGCAGCGTGGTTGCGGGGACGCTAAATCCGCTGCATTTGCTGGCTAACGTGATGACAGCAGAAAGAATTTTACAACATCTCAACCCTGCAAAGCCCGCCGGAGCCTTTCCACCCCCTCTGCTAACTGCGGGATAGCGTTGGTATAGGCGAAGCGGACATGCTGGTTTGGCTGATGATGGCCGAAGTCGATACCGGGAGTCATAGCAACACCCGCTTCATCCAGAAGGCGCAACGCAAAGTCATAGCTATTGTCAGTGAAACGGCGGCAGTCCGCATAAAGATAGAACGCGCCATCCGGAGTGACCGGAATCGAAAAACCCAGTGCCCGCAAGGCCGGCAAGAGAAAATCCCGCCGTGCCTGAAACTCCCGCCGCCGCGCCTCGAAAATCGCCTGTGCCTCCGGGGTAAAGGCTGCCAGCGCGGCATATTGCGCTGGGGTGGACGCCGCCAGAAATAGATTCTGCGCCAGCTTTTCCACCGCATCAACGGCATCATCAGGCGCGACCAGCCAGCCCAGCCGCCAACCGGTCATGCCGTAATACTTGCTGAAGCTGTTCACCACAAAGGTCTGGTCTGAGTATGCCAGCGCTGTTTGCAGCGCTGCGCCATAGACCAGCCCGTGATAAATCTCATCCATGATCACCCGCCCGCCGCGCGCTTCGACAGTAGCAACGAGGGCTGCCAATTCTTCAGGAGAAATCACGGTGCCGGTAGGATTAGCCGGTGAAGCCAGCAACACCGCCACGGTCCGCTCATCCCAGTATTGCTCGACGAGGTGTGCGGTCAGTTGATAACCGGTCTCTGGCCCGACCGGAATACCGGCCGCTTCGCCTTCCACCAGCCGCACAAAATGCCGGTTGCAGGGATAACCAGGATCGGCCAGCAACACCCGGTTGCCAGGATTCACCAGCACCGCCGTTGCTAGTTGCAGCGCGCCGGATGCACCAGGTGTGACAAGAATACGCCGGGCGGGAATCTCTACTTGGTATCGTTCCCGGTAATGATCGCTGATCGCTTGGCGCAATTCCGGCAAGCCTGCGGCGGCGGTGTAGCGGGTGCGGCCTTCCGCTAGCGCCCGCTGGCCAGCAGCAATGACCGGTTCAGCTGCTGGAAAGTCCGGCTCGCCAATCTCCATATGGATGATCGAACGGCCAGCCATCTCTAAATCCCGTGCATGGGCCAGCAGCGCCATGACATGAAATGGCGCAATATCTGCCATGCGGCGGGCAAGTGTGCCGTTCATATCCCGAATATCTGGCCTTTTTCCTCATGGTCGTCGAGCATCATATTAGACGGCGATTTACTTGACTCCATCCCCTCGGCCAGCCGGATCTGCAAGCCGACGTTATTCTTGGAATCAGCGTTCTTGATGGCCTCTTCCTTAGAAATCTTGCCGTCCTTGTACAATTTGAACAACGCCTGGTCGAAAGTCTGGGTGCCTGATTCCGTCGATTGCTCCATAGCATCCTTGACATAATCAATCTTGCCTTTTTGAATCAGGTCGGCAATGTAAGGCGTATTTAGTAACACTTCCACCGCTGGCACCAGCCCCCCGTTCAACGCACGCACCAATCGCTGCGAGATAATGGCACGCAGGTTCAGTGACAGGTCCATCAGTAATTGAGGACGCGCGTCTTCAGGGAAAAAGTTGACGATACGCTCCAGCGCGCCATTGGCGTTATTCGCATGCAAGGTGGACAGTACCAGATGGCCGGTTTCGGAGAACGTCAGCACATATTTCATCACATCGCGTTCACGGACTTCGCCAACCAGAATGACGTCCGGCGCTTCGCGCATGGCGCTGCGCAGCGCAAACTCGTAGCTATGGGTATCGATGCCAATTTCGCGCTGGGCAACCACCGATTTCTTGTGTTGGTGGGTAAACTCAATTGGATCTTCAATAGTAATGATGTGGCCCGGCGAGCTGGCGTTCCGATGATCGATCATCGCCGCCAGCGTGGTTGATTTACCAGAGCCAGTCGCCCCGACCAGCAGAATCAGACCGCGCTTTTCCATGACAATCTGGCGGAGCAACGGCGGCAGGCCCAGTTCCTCAACCTGAGGAATGTCGCCTTTGATGTAGCGGATCACCATCGACACTTCGCCACGCTGCTTGAACACATTGGCGCGGAAGCGGCCCACGCCATGCAGTGGAATGGCAAAATTCAACTCCCAGTTGTGCTCAAAATCTTTGATCTGGTCATCCTTCATCACTGAATAGGCGACCTCGCGCACGCCGCCTGGACCGAGCACCTTGTTGCCAATAGGCCGTACTACACCGCCGATCTTGATATTGACCGGCGCTCCCACATGGAAAAACAGGTCAGAGGCTTCCTTGTCGACCATCAATTTGAGATAGGGGGTGATATCCATGAAAATCTCCCTCAGGCTAGCCGGTTCAGACCGTTTAGCGCCGCTACCCGGTATGCTTCGGCCATGGTGGGATAATTGAAAGTAGTGTTGACGAAATATTGAATACTGTTGGCTTCGCCCCGCTGGGCCATGATGGCTTGGCCGATATGGACGATTTCCGCTGCCTGATCGCCAAAGCAGTGGATACCCAGGATTTCCAGGGTGTCACGATGGAACAGCAATTTAAGAATCCCAACCGTGCGTCCAGTGATCTGAGCACGCGCTAAGCTTTTGAAATAGGCGTGCCCAACTTCGTAAGGTATCCGGGCTTCGGTTAATTCGCGCTCAGTACGGCCGATTGAGCTGATCTCTGGTGAAGTGTAGATGCCGGTCGGGATGTAATCTACCAAGTGATGGTCGCAACTGCCGTTAACCAGGTGTGTTGCAGCAAAGCGGCCTTGATCATAGGCCGCGCTGGCCAGGCTAGGATAGCCGACAACATCGCCTACCGCATAGATATGCGGCAAGGCCGTGCGGTAGTTGTCATCGACCTTAATCTGACCGCGGCTGTTGGGAGTAATACCCAGCTCCTCCAGGCCCATATGCGCTGTGTTACCGGTACGGCCATTGGCCCATAGCAATACGTCAGCTTTGATCTTCTTGCCGGACTTGAAGTGCATCAGCATGCCGTCCGCTAAGCCCTCAACGATTTCATATTCTTCGTTGTGGCGAATCATGACCCCTTGATCGCGCAAGTGATAGCTAAGGGCATGGCTGATTTCGTCGTCGAGGAAGGACAACAACTGCGAGCGGGTGTCGACCAAATCTACCTTGCAGCCCATGTTACGGAAAATGCTCGCGTATTCGCAGCCGATCACACCAGCGCCATAGACCAAGATCGAACGCGGAGTGTTCGACATGCTCAGAATGGTGTCGCTGTCAAAGATGCGCGGATGATTAAAATCAATATCCCGAGGCCGGAAGGGATGGGAGCCGGAGGCGATGACAAACGCGTCAGCGGCCAACACAGCAGGTTCACCTTGGTTGCCAACGCGGACTTCTAGCGTATAAGCATCGATAAATTTCGCATGCCCGTGGTAGAGCTTAATCCGATTGCGCTCGTAAAAATCCCGGCGCATGCTGGTCTGACGAGCAATAACTGATTCAGCAGAACGCAGTAACTCAGGATAAGACAACTTCAGGGCATGACCCAGGGCATTGCGGAATGTCGGACTGGTATTGAACTCCAGCATCCGGTTGATGGCGTGCCGTAACGCCTTGGAGGGAATGGTGCCCCAGTGCGTGCAACCGCCGCCGACCAGGTGGTGTTTCTCGATTACCGCTGCGGATTTACCTTCCTTGGCAGCTTTCATCGCGGCTCCTTCTCCTCCTGGGCCGGTGCCAATCACGATGACATCATAGTGCTGGTCGTTCATGCGTCGTGCTCGTCGCTGGTTAAGGCAGAAATTAATCTACGGGACTTCCGCAGGTTATTAAATGCTTATCTGATGATAGTGTAAACTTGTTCAGATGTTGATGTGCAGCGAGATTGAGGACATGGGCCGGTTTTTGGAATCGGATCACCTTGTTCCCTGACCGATGGACGATGTTTATGCCACTCTCAAACAGACGGATACTTCATAGTAATGAGATCAAAGCATCCGGGTGTCATGATATCCATCTTTATCAAGCAGGAATGCAAGCAGACGGCTGCCAGAGATTTTGAATCCTGGAGATTTTTTATAGAGATGGAAACACATGAGCAATGGTTTACTCCCTAGCCGGACTACCGGCAATATTCCCCTTATTCCTGTCATCAAAAGTGAATTTGCCGCCTGGTTAGAAAAGCAGGATGAAATGTTGCGCTGTTGGCTAGTTGCGACAGGATTCAAGGCAAAGCCAGGTCAATTTTGCTTGGTTCCTGGTACAGAAAGCCAAGTGCGGGCTGTGGTTATCTGCATTAGCAAAGCTGATGATCTTTGGGCTCTGGGTCACTTGCCCACTGCGCTGCCAGAAGGTGATTACATGCTTGATGCAGCATTCGCACCCTGGCAAATGGAGCGGCTTATTCTGGGCTGGGCGCTGGGTGCCTACCAGTTTATTCGCTACAAGACACCAAAACGGGCCGTTGCGCGGCTGGCACTGGATGCTGCCTGTGACGCTCGCCATATCCAGCGTCAAGTTGATGCAGTCACTCTGGTCCGCGATTTAATCAACACCCCGGCAGAAGACTTAATGCCGGAACAGCTTGCCGAGGTGGTGCAGACATTAGCACAGGAGTTCGGTGCGACGTTCGAACAAACCATTGGCGAGGAACTGCTAACGCATAACTTCCCGCTTATCCATGCTGTCGGTCGAGCTAGCATACATTCTCCTCGTTTGCTGGATCTGCGCTGGGGTGATCCCGCGCATCCCCAAGTGACGCTGCTGGGCAAAGGCGTCTGTTTCGATAGCGGCGGGCTGGATTTGAAACCATCCAGCGCCATGCGCCTGATGAAAAAAGATATGGGTGGTGCAGCAACGGCATTAGGACTGGCGCGGCTGATTATGAGCACCCAACTTCCAGTGCGGTTGCGGGTGCTGGTGGCAGCGGTGGATAACACCATTGCCGGCAACGCCTTCCGGCCCGGTGATGTGATTCGTTCGCGTAAGGGATTAACAGTTGAAATTCATAACACTGATGCCGAAGGCCGGCTGATTCTCTGCGACGCGCTAGCGGAAGCGGGCAATGAGCAACCGCAAGTAATGATTGACTTTGCCACATTGACCGGTGCGGCGCGGGTCGCATTGGGAACGCAGGTGCCCGCGCTGTTCTGCAATGATGAACCGCTGGCATCTGGTCTATTGGCAGCGGCGGAATGCGAGCAGGATCCCTGCTGGCGCTTGCCGCTGCACTCCCCTTACCGGGACATGCTGGATAGCACGATCGCTGATCTCGTCAATGCTTCGGATTCTTCCTATGCCGGAGCGATTACCGCCGCCCTGTTTTTGCAAGAATTTGTGCCCAGCGGCATACCCTGGGCACATTTTGATCTGATGGCTTGGAATCTGAAGACGCAGCCAGGGCGGCCAGAGGGCGGTGAAGCGATGGCTATGCGCGCAGTATTTGGTTGGCTAGAGCAACGCTATGGCGGGGTAGACAGGCTGTCTATGCACCCGTCTCCTTGCTCCTCACTCTCAACGTAGAATCATCCTCAACAGTTGGTAGATGTAGGCTAGGTTAGTGGGTAGCGGTAACCCAACATGATCAATGTGCGGGATTATGACCTGCGGCCCAGCCCAACCTACAAGATATCAATATGCTATTAGGCAACTGGGTGCTGTAGAGCTGGATTTGGTATCGGCGGCTTGACAGAGTAATCGTAGAAGCCCTTGCCGGTCTTGCGGCCTAGATAACCGAGTTGGACCAAACGGGTCAGGGTATGCGGTGAAGATACATGCGGCTGATGCATATCCTGGTAAATATTCAGCGTCATGGCTTCCACCACATCCAAACCGATATAGTCCGCTAACTCAAATGGCCCCATCGGATGCGCAGCGCCCGACTTCATCGCATGATCAATATCGCCAATCGTGCCCGTTCCCATCTCCAGCAGGCGAATAGCGCTCAGCATATAGGGGGTCAGCAGGCGGTTAACGATAAAGCCTGTTGTGTCTTGGACAATGACTGGATCTTTACCGAGCTTCTTGCAGAATTTATCCAAGGTGTCGATAACTTCATCCGACGTCTCGAAGCCGTGAATAATCTCGACCAGTTTCATCACGGTCGCAGGGTTGAAGAAATGCAGGCCCGCTACCCGATCACGCTGCTTGCAAACGGCCATCATCGCCGTAACCGACAATGTCGAGGTATTCGTGGTCAGCAGTGCCTGTGGCGAAACAATGTTCTCCAGCCGTTGAAACAACGCCTTCTTAGTCTCCAGATCTTCAATAATCGATTCAATAATTAAATCGCATCCAGCAACCTCTTCTTCCTGGGTTGTGAATTGCAACAGGCTGAGGGTCTGATCTTTTTTCTCAGCGGTCATTTTGCCGCGCTCGACCATCTTGCCGAGCGATTTTTCCAGTCCAGAGCGAATCTTATCTGTTGAACCTGGTGTTGCTTTAACTGCGACGGTCGGAATGCCCGCCTGCGCACAGACCTGTGCTACGCCTAACCCCATCGCTCCACAACCCATAACACCAACTTTTTTAATTTCCATCGCTTATTCCTTTCTAGATTTTAACGACACAAATTCCTAGCGATTGAGATGCGCCAGGCATTAACAACATCAAACATAGTGGATTTAATCAACGATCCGGTCAACAAATTCTACAGTGCAACGCCGACCGGATTGCCCCTTCAATTCAGCGGTGCTTGAACTCCGCAGCACGTTTGCCAGAAAACGCTTCCATGCCTTCCTTTTGATCTCCGGTCGCGAATACTGCATGGAAGGTCCGGCGCTCAAATAACAATCCCTCGGCCAAAGACGTTTCATAGGAGCGATTGACGCACTCCTTGGTCATCATCACCGCTGGCAGTGAATATCCGGCGATAGTCTCTGCGGTTTTAACCGCTTCCTCGATGAGTTGAGCGACCGGAACGATCCGGCTCACCAATCCGGCCCGTTCAGCCTCCTCGACATCCATCATTCGCCCCGTCATGCAAAGTTCCATCGCTTTGGATTTGCCAATTAGCCGGGTCAGGCGCTGGGTGCCGCCAGCACCGGGCAAGATACCGAGTTTAATTTCCGGCTGACCAAATTTGGCCGTATCAGCAGCTAGAATAAAGTCGCACATCATTGCTAGTTCGCAACCGCCGCCCAGCGCGTAACCCGCCACTGCGGCGATTACCGGCTTACGGCAACGGCTGACCCGCTCCCAGTTGCGGGTGATAAAGTTGCTTTTGTAGGCATCCATGTAGGAATAATCCTTCATGCCTTTAATATCAGCACCGGCTGCAAATACTTTCTCGCCACCGGTTAGGACGATGGCGCGAATGTTCTCATCCGCCTCAATGATATCCAGTGCTTGCGTCAGTTCGTCCATCAGATCGTTAGATAAGGCATTGAACGCCTTAGGCCGATTCAGGATGATCAGGGCGACCGGGCCACGAGTTTCGACCCGGATATTTTCGTAATTCATGCTTTTCTCCTTACCGAACGTGATGGGCGAGACCGTTTCAGCCCTGGGGGCAACCACCATGGCACAGCTTGCACAAATGCGCCATGCAAGGTTACTTTTAATAATGAAATGATAACACAGGGCAGAATGAACCGGGTTCAGGAGGATTCAAGCCAGCAATTCTCATTTTGGCGATGATTCGCTAGAGCTGCTCGATCCTTTTAGCGAGAAGCCCCATCATGCATGCGCCGTTTGGCTTCTTTAAATCTTGACGCTGGACGACATCATGAAACAGAACTGCAACAATCTCAGCGCAACCGGCCAGCCTGTTGCGGAGGGACAATACTCGCCATACTCTGGCCGAGGGAGCTGAGCGCCTTTTTGAAACCGGCCATTCGGTACAGTTAAATCCTGCTCATCGTCGTAATCTTCCAACAACCCATTCCAAATTCCCATGAACTGGCCTAATACTATCCTGACTGAACGACTCAGCATTCGCTACCCCATCATCCAGGCACCCATGGCGGGCGGTCCTGGCACTCCGCAATTGGTAGCGGCCGTCTCTAATGCAGGGGGATTGGGCTGCCTGGCTAGCGGCTACCTGCACCCCGATGCTTTGCGGCAGGCTATTGCCGAAGTACGCGCCCTCACTGACCAGCCATTCGCTGTCAATTTGCCGGTAGGTCATCCGGCCAAAATAGATTCCGAACGCATCACCCGCGCCTGCGAGCTACTAGCACCCTATCGGGCCGAGCTGGGCCTGCCGCCGGAGTCACCTCCCTTGCCGGAATTGCCAGGATTCGATGAGCAACTGGATGTCATTCTAGAAACCCAAGTGCCTGCATTAAGCTTTATCTTCGGCATACCAGACACCCAATATCTGAATCTGCTGCGAGAAGCTGGCATCACGCTGTTGGGCACAGCTACCCACCTTTTGGAAGCCATCGTGCTAGAGGAAAGCGGAGTCGATTTCATTATTGCCCAAGGCGCAGAGGCCGGCGGGCATCGCGGTACTTTCATCGGCCACCCTGAGCAGGGCCTGGTGGGGACCCTGACATTGGCACCACTATTGGCAAAGCACGTTTCAGCACCAATTATCGCTGCGGGCGGCATCATGGATGGACGCGGTATCGCTGCTGCACAGGTACTGGGGACCGCCGGAGTACAAATGGGCACCGCTTTCCTCGCCTGCCGGGAAAGCGGTGCCCATCCAGCCTATAAGGCCCTGCTTAGCCAAGGTAGCGAAATTGCCACCACTCTAAGCCGGGTGTTTACCGGTCGTCATGGCCGGGTGCTGCGCAACCGGCTAGTCAACGAACTATGTGCCCATGAGGCTGATCTGCCTGGTTTTCCACTCCAGCTATTTCTAACCCAAGATCTGCGGCAAGCCGCGGCTGAACGAGGCTTGACCGACTTCATGGCTCTATGGGCCGGCCAGGGTTGCCATTTGTGCGAAGACCGGCCAGCAACCGAATTGATCGCTGCCTGGGTGGAACAGGCATCCACCTTGCTGCGTGGAGAGAATTCACCAGAACCGATTCATATATTGCCACCGGTCAATAACCAGGAGAAACCGATCGATAGCGATCTCATTAATCCAAGCTGCTTCATCTAAACTGTCTTCTCCTCCAGCAGCCTGCGCAACCGCTGCCAGTCGAAGGCCGGTCCGGGATCAGTCTTGCGGCCCGGCGCAATCTCGGCATGGCCAGCCAACCGGTCTGGGTGAATGGTGGGATAGGCTTCCCATAAAGCACGGATGACAGCAGCCAGCACGGGGTATTGCCGGTCATCGTAGGAAATAGAGTCAGCCCCTTCCAGCTCAATGCCAATGCTGAAATCATTGCAACGGGAACGGCCGACATAAACTGACTCACCAGCGTGCCAGGCCCGGCAATGAAATGGTACATATTGCAGTAAATCACCATTACGGCGGATCAACAGATGCGCTGAAACCCGCAATCTGGCAATGGAAGCGAAATAGGGGTGTGCCGCCGGGTCAAGCGTATTGGCGAACAATGCATCAATCCAGGGACCGCCAAACTCGCCAGGCGGCAGGCTGATACCATGCACTACAACCAAATCGATCGCGCAACCAAACGGACGCTCATCATAGTTTGGAGAGTACACTTGCTGTGCTGCATCCAGCAATCCAGTGAATGGATCAACCTGCATCCTTTATAATACCGTCTGATCGAAGTCGTAGCTCATCTCGGTGTGAGGCCGCTGCAGGAAAAAGCCCTGCACATAATTAATACCAGATGCCCAAAGTGCCGGCAAAGTTCTGGCATCCTCAATGCCAGTGACGATGGTCGTCATACCCCAGGTACCCAGGGTATGCACCAACTGACTGAGTTCCTCTTGGCGGGCTTTATTATTGAGCAGATCATCGGTAAATCGCGCATCCAATTTAATATATTCAGCTTGCAGGCTCTGGGCAAGCGCTTGCGAGTGCGCATGACCGCTAAAGTGATCCAGAGAAACACCACAACCCAACTTTTTAATCTGTAGCAGAAAAGGTTGCAGAACCAGCTTATATAGTTCAGCCGTAGTTTCTGTCATTTCAAACACCAGACTAGCGCCCGGAACCCCCGTTTTATGCAACCCGCCCTGTAACCAGGGCACAAACTCCTCATCTTGTAAAATGGTGGGGGAAATATTGATGAATAAGACTACCGACTGACCGCGTTTCTGCCGTTGGCGTAAGACCCGGATTGAATGAGCAATCACCCAACGATCCAGCACCATGCCAATCCGGTGGCGCTTGACCAAACTGAACACCGTCTCTGGAAGAATTTCCCAGCCTGCATGATTACGCATCCGCAGCAACACTTCGTAACGTTCGGTTGTATCGCCACGCAAACTGACTATTGGTTGGAACAACAGGTTCATGCGCTGCTGTTGCACAGACTCGCGGATTTCGTCCAGCAACCGGCGTTGCTGCGGACTGGTCATATCCTGTTCGACACTGTTGCCATGATGGACGTGAATCCGGGTGTCCTTACCTTCCCGGGCCATGCCACAAGCCAAATCCGCCTGCTGAATCAGTAGCGCTGCCTCCCGTAAGGTTGGACTGGCAATACTGATACCAATGCTGGCACGTAACTCAAAATCCCTATCAATCAAGCGATAAGGTTTTGTTTCTAAGGCATTTTGTACAATTTGAGCCGTTACAGGCAAGGCTTCTTGACCCGTGAAACCCAGCAAGACGGTGAAAACCGCGTCGCTGAACCGGGCAGTAAGCGCATCAGCTCCCAAAGTGGTTTGCAAGCGTTTGGCAGCTTGCTCAACAACTTCATCAGCAGCGGCGACATCATGGCTTTCAAGTGCTCGCAAGTTATCTAGCGTAATCAGCATGATAGCCGCTGATTGTGCATTAGCGTGGGTGGCAACCAGCGCCCGCTCCAAGTAAGCTAAAAAGTAGGGGCGATTGTACAAGCCACTCACTGTGTCCCGATGGCTGAGCTGGCTAAACTTATAGTAGAGACCACGACCCTGCTGCAGCCGCTTAGCGACTGCAGCAGAGAGCAATTCCGGTTTCGGCGGTTTACCAAGCAACACTTCACCGCTTAGTCCTTTATCAGATAGCCGCTGAGCTGTTTCCAATTGTGCCGATAGCAGCACGAGCGGCAATTCACGAAACAACTCGTGCTGCTGGATCGCTTGAGCGAGATTCACTCCATCGAGATCCTTGAGATCAAGATTCAGGATCAGTAGATTGGGCTGGAAATGACGCAGTGCTGGCAAAATTTGCAGGGGTTGGGCCAGCACTTGGGTCACCATACCGTGGCTTTCCAGCCAACGGGCGATTTCACGGGCAGCCGGCAATTGATCGTCAACGATCAGAATTCTCTGATTTAGCGGTTTCAATACGTGCCCATCCAATGCCTCTAAGAGCATTGGAATATCCACTGGCTTGATAAAATAGCCAGCTCCTCCTACCTTAGCCGCTTCGATTCGGGCAGTGATATCACCACGGTCAGCCAGGAAGAATAGCGGAGTGTCTGCAGCCAGCAACGGCTGCAGTTCCGTGATCTCGTGAAAGGTGGCCTGCTGATCAGCCGCATAATCTAGATCAATAATCAGGGCCACTGGCTTTTCCGGCTGTTCCAGCAGGGCATGAACCTCACTCAAATTCATGAAAAACTGGATCTGAAACCCACCCCGCTGCTCAAGCTTGCGTCCTAGGTCATGTACTAATTCCGGCGCCACCAGCCAAAGTAAGGGGAGCGTAGATGCAGGTTTTCCAGTTGAAGGAAGCACTGGTTCGCCTTCACGGTTGTGAAGAAACAGTGGCGTGGTGATGGTTTCAATAGGGCGATGTGTTCCCGATTCATTGGAGCGGGCGCTGCTTGCAGGAATCGCACGGCAGAGTGCATCCAGCACAGCCATCAGCCGTTCCCGTTCCGTGCCTCTCGGCAGTTCACTCTTCTCTAGACAAGCACTGACCTGCTGTTCGAGCCGCTCGGCCAAGGTAGTAATGCGGTGATGCTCTGGCAATGGGCGGGCCAGAGTCAAGATATCCTGGGCTGCCCGCAACAGCAGTACAAAGAATTCCTGGCTCCATTTGATGTAAACAAGCTTTTCGGCGAGATCGTTAATGCGTTGTAACTTGTTGATCAGTGTATGCGGGAGGGCAGGTTTCGGTTCCATGAGAGATCCTGGTAACAGGCGTGAAGTCACTATCAACTCTTAATGAGCCGTTTTTAATCATTATATCGGCTCGATATAAAGGTTTCAGATTTTCAGACAAGAAATTTTTGATGCTTGCTAATGTTGCAATGCAACATACTTTCTGCTATAAGCAAAGTTGCACATAATACGTATGTATAAGGGGTAACGCGATGAATGAAATACCTGCAGGATTAAGTCAACCCTTAATGCCGCTCATTGAGCCGTTGACAAAGTTCAACCAGCTAACAAGTTCACAGATAGAGAAATGGGTCGCGCTAAGCATGGACAGTATGAAAGCGTATATGGATTTAGGAATAGCCCAAATCAAGGTTGCTTTGAAAGTTCATGATGCACAAAGCTTAAGCGAATTTACAGACAGTCAGTTTGCGGTACTGAGCTTCGTAGGCCATCGTATACTGGACGACAACCATGCGTTAAAGGAATGGGGAGTTGATTGCTACCATCAATCTAGCCGCCTTGCGAGATCCAGCTTGCTGAACTTGATATTCAAATAATCGAAAGTGGATTCACTTCAACCCAGGGTCGACTATAAAGCGCCGCTATCAAGGCGGCGTTTCATTTTTAAGTCTATGAAAATTTAGATATTCTAAGCATTAACTACTACTTTCGGTATAATTTCAGGTGAGCCGATTGCCAGAGACGGAAAGCAACAGCTTAGATCAATTCTGCAGCAGAAAATTTCGTAATATTTCTACTTAAGTTGGATAGCAAGAGCAACGCGGCTTTGCATTGAGATTGCCATCAACTACCTTGATACCAATTTTCGTTTAGAGACTATTAATGATCTCAAACGGTGGATCTCTATGATGCTATTACGCACGACATTAATTTTCCTGATTTTAATAATGTTACCCGCGTTGGGGCAGACCGATTACCTAAGCGGTATAGCGGCCTTCACTCGTGATGACTACCAGACCGCGTTATCTGAATGGCGGCCATTGGCTGAAAGCGGACAGGCTGATGCACAATTTAATTTAGGCGTTTTATACGATGAAGGGTTAGGCGTCAAACAGGACCAGGCGCAAGCCGCCCAGTGGTATCGGCGCGCGGCTGAGCAAGGACACGCGCAAGCGCAATATAATCTGGCAGTCCTGTATGCCAGTGGTCTAGGCGTCGCCCAGGATTACGCAGAAGCCGCCCGGTGGTATCAACAGGCGGCACTCCAGAATCTGCGAGAAGCTCAGTTTAATCTAGGAGTACTCTATGAAAACGGCTTCGGGGTTAACCAGGATTATACGGAAGCTGCCCGCTGGTACCGGCAGGCAGCCGAGCAGGGACATATGGCAGCTCAGAACAATCTCGGCGTGTTGTATGTGAACGGTCAGGGAGTACCCCAAGATCTGATGGTTGCCTATGCCTGGTATGAAGTCGCTGCGGCGTGGGGTAATACCAAGGCCCGATCCAACCGGGATCAACTGATTCGCAAACTGGATCCGGCACAATTGAAGGAAGGTCAGCGGTTGGCTGATGAATATGCCAAGCGTTACCGGTCAGAATCGCCCTGATTGTTATTAACGTCATAGTAACTCTCTGCTCTCTTCCTCCTGGAAGGGTTTGTTTGAATACGCTATACAGAGATAACGATATTCCGTCTGCTCTCGTGAGGTATGCTTATGCCCATGCATGTTTGTAACGGCGCAGTGTTGAAATGCATGTTCGCTGTGCCGCCAGGGATCAGTACGCTCGTTGTTCTCCCGCAAAACAGAGTGATGACCAGCAACCAGCCCGCGGCCAATATCATGGACAACAAGCCCATGGTCAACATCATGCCATTTGGTATGTGCATGTCGCCAACCAACCCCGCTTTCGTATCGGCGACTGCTGCGGCCTTCGGAGTCCCAACGCCAGTGCCCTGCGTCCCCGCTACGCCAGCACCGTGGATAGTGGGAGCACCGACCGTGTTATTAGGCAATATGCCTGCATTAAATAATACCTCGGTGCTGGCCTGTGTTTTAGGCGCTCCGGGTTGCATCACGATCACCATGCCGGGTCAATTTACTGAGCAAATTCCCTGAAAACGATTTAGAGGCGGCTTCCCGCCCGCTTAAATCCACGGG